>Ga0302286_10000652_pt1 | contig 27736 bp, 19 predicted proteins | sample III_Fen_E2_3_FD_198765 | JGI IMG/M metagenome (GOLD analysis project Ga0302286, IMG submission 198765) | Peat permafrost microbial communities from Stordalen Mire near Abisko, Sweden - III_Fen_E2_3 | ecosystem: Environmental > Terrestrial > Soil > Wetlands > Permafrost | place: Sweden: Abisko...
ACAGACCGGGAGGAGGAAAAGATAAAAACCCCGTATTGCACGAAGTGTCCAATAAAGATGTGGTTCAGAGCATTTACCCTGATGCAGTAAAAGTGGAAAAAGTAAATGACTATTGGTATCGGATACTCAATGCCAAGAGTAAAACCATAGGTTTTGCGATGTCAAGTGTTTCGTTTTGCAAAGATGTGAAAGGATACAACGATCTGACTCCTGTAATGATTTTAGTGGATAAGAATAAGGTTGTCAAAAAAGTAGCATTGTTATCAAATTGGGAGACTCCTAAATTTGTGAGCAAGCTCGAACAGACTGGTTTTTTTGATTCGTGGGTAGGAAAAGACTTGCAGTCGGCTAAAACTGTTCAGGTAGATGCGCGTACTGGTGCCACTTATACGGCTAAGGCAGTTGCCAAAAATGTGGATTTTCTTCTGAATACGGCGGTTGCTAAACAGCCTAAGAAGTAAGATTAGGTTTTTCTGACAAAAGTGGGTAGTAAATACAAGGTTGCAGAAGGCACGCCGGAAATGAAACCTGCTTCTACATTACTGAAACCACAAACGTTTGACAAGTAAAATGTTATAACAATGAAGATGGCATAATGTGCTAATTTTATACTCACTCGACTGAGTTGGTAAGACAGAACTTTATATGTAAAATGAAATTAAATCATTTTGGGCAACTCTTTGATGGTATTCACCCTGTTGGATGTGTAGTGCAGTTTGGTAAGCATTTCATTTATTTTATCCTGATAATCTATCAAGTAATCGGGATGCAATTTTTTTGAAACAAGATTGATTAATCGTTTTAGCAGCAATCCTACTTTGTAGTCATACCCGGAAATCCGCGCTCCAAATGCCCGTGGATGGTTCTCAAACTGCAATTCCAGCACATAAAGAACCAGGTCGGCTTCCAGTTTTTTGCTTTTAGTTTCTATGGTATATTCATTAATCCGTTTTACGCAAGCATTTAATTTCTTGACAGTTTGCTTTAGTTCCGTACTTCCTTTGTATTCTTTTTGGCAAAGTCTGTCTATATCTTCTTTCGCTTCGTCAAAGAGAGTTTGTTCGCCACCCTCCTTGTCTAAAAAGTTTACCAACAGAAATTCGTAATTGTAGCGTTTCCCGGCAAGTTTAAGCACCATTTCGGCTAATTCCTTTTTAGAAAGTTGTGCAAGTTGTTCTTTGAGAATGGCTTTGTCGAGTGGCATGGCTGATTCTATTGGTTATAGATACAAAGATAGGAAAAGCAGGTGAAACTCATTCTGTCTGTGGGAAATATCAACATGTTCCAATAAAACCCGATGTAAAGTTTCTGGTAACCTGATAAAAGTTTTACCTTTTAATGAATAGTGTTATAAAAAAATGAGTAATTTTGAGTGATAAAAATTGAACAATCATATTACTGTATATTAAATAGTTACAGTTGTCTGATATTATTAAAATTATTGTATGAAACGAATTCTGCTTTTATTCTGTGTTTTCTTAATTACAGGTCAAATGATTGGTCAAAACGCCACTAATATGAGTTCATTAGCTGTAAGTAAGCCTTTTGGTGTAGATAGTACAAAAATAAAGTCTGAATTGCTGGCTAAAAAGCACAGTAAACATAAGAAGTTTATTCAAGTAACCGATACTCTTTCTAAAAGTGATTACTTGATGAGTATTGATCGCGTGAACGATAACCTGAATGATATTCGAGACAGCATTAAACTGGGTCAGGAGTTGGTGCAAGCTAAACGACATATAGATGAGATTTCGAGCAATATCAGTACAATCAGACAAAATTTTAATGACAAGCGTTCCACACTGAATATGAAGAACCTATATCTTTATCAAAGTTTTGTGTCGCAACTTGACGAAGAAAATGACCGCATCATTTCAAGTCTTAATGGGATGTACAGGCGTGTTTCTCATTCGAAAATCAGAATCAAAAAAGTTCTGACGGATTCAATTTTCAAAAAGATATATGCCGATAGTTTGCTTCGCAATGCATTTGATAGTAAACTCGAGCGATTAGAGCGTAAATGGTCGAGAACCGACAGCACAACGAGAGCCAATATGGATAGTCTGAACCAGCTCAAGATAAAAGCTGCCGAAAGTTCTATTGACTTAACTAACACCTTGAGTATGCTTAATAATAGGCTTGATAAAGTTGATCAACATGTTTTTAGTCAGGAGATTAATTGTTTGTGGCAGGTAGACTCGTTAAAGACGAATTCATCAAAAAGTTCAGGAATAGTATTGGGCAGTGAACGTAAGGCTATTAGCTATTACTTTCAACAAACAGCCGGGCAGCGGGTGCTTATTTTGATATTGGGGCTTTTGCTTTTCTTTTGGTTATATTTGAAGAGAAAAAGACTGAAAACAATTAAGCAAATGCATGAAAAATACTCTTTTCTGGAGTTGAAATATATGAACAGCATGCCGATATTGTCGTTACTGGTAATTATACTCAGTTTAATGCCATTGCTAGATGCATATGCTCCAACTTCATACGTTGCAATAGAATATAGTATTCTGCTGATAATAACTACCGTATTGTTTTTTAGAAACCCCCAATATCAGTATCGTTATTTATGGTTGTCATTTGTCGTCTTGTTTGTACTGAATGTATTTACCTATTTGTTGTCAGAACCTACATTTCTTATCAGATTGTGGCTGATTGGAATTCACCTAGCAATTATTGTTGTAATCGCTAAATTCATTAAAAATATTGACAAGCAGTTACCTTATGCAAAGTGGCTAATAGTAGTAGCTTACGTTGGAATAGTTCTTACTGTATTGGCAGTTGTTATGAATGTTTTTGGTCGTATCTCACTTTCCTGGTTTTTTGGAATTGCCGGTGTTTTTGCTTTGACCCAAGCAATCGTTCTTACAGTGTTTATAGATGCAGTCCTTGAAGTTGTTTTATTGCAACTAGTAGATAGCCGACTGAAAAAAGGAATCGAAAAGCCATTTGATATTTCCCTTATAACCAACAAAATGAAAGTTCCACTTTTAATTGTTGCAGGTATTTTCTGGGTTATAATGCTAGCTTCAAATCTGAATGTATATCATAGTTTGAGTATTTCGGTAGTTGATGCTTTAACTCAGGTACGAACTATTGGAAGCGTGTCCTTTAAGTTGACAAGCGTACTTCTTTTTATTGCAATTATTTGGGTTGCACACATGTTACAGCGCTTAATAAGTTTCTTGTTTGGCGAAATAGGGCTGGAATCGGAGGATATAAACACAGCTACAAAAGCGCAGCATTCGCGATTGCTTATTACCCGCTTATTGGTTTTAATTGGAGGTTATCTCTTGGCAATTGCTGCTTCAGGGTTGCCTATTGATAAACTGACATTTTTACTTGGTGCTTTGGGTGTGGGTATCGGTATGGGCTTGCAGAACATTGTCAATAACTTTGTTTCCGGGATTATACTTATTTTTGATGGATCACTTCAAATTGGTGACGAAATTGAGATAAACGGACAGGCTGGAAAAGTGAAAGAGATTGGTTTAAGAACCAGTACGCTGAGTACTTCTGAAGGAGCCGATGTTATTATTCCCAACGGGAATATCTTATCTCAAAATATAGTGAACTGGACTTTTACAAATGACCAGAAACGTGTGAATATAGAGTTCTCAGTGTTTGGACAAGAGCTTGATGCTAATGTTATTAATGAAATAATTAATACTACAATCAAAGATGTGCCCAATGTTGTTGCTCGTAGAAAACCTGTTATTTTATATACCAAAGTAACACATAGAAGTTGTACGCTCACTGTGCGTTTTTGGAGTACAATTGGTGTTGCCGATCAGGTAAAAAGTGCAGTTTTACTGGATTTAAATCGTGCATTTTCCGGGAATAATATTGGTTTTAGATAAGTACTATTTAAAATTTGGGTTTATCTGTCAATATCACGGGATGGAGCTGTCGGGCAAGCTAATAAAAAGTGAAAATTAGATACCCAGAAATTCATTATTTGTCCGTATCTTTGCGTCCCGTTTCAGGTTATTGGTTTATAAGTTAACTGGTTGGTTGTTGTAAAAAGCAAACCAAAGAACCAATAAACCTATTAATCAATCAACAAGCTGACCATTCAACCAATCAATAGATTATTTACATGACTAATTTTAAACGTACTACTGTAACTTCTGCATTACCTTATGCCAATGGCCCTGTTCATATCGGACATTTGGCGGGTGTATATGTTCCTGCCGATATTTATGTCCGCTATCTCCGCCTGAAAGGCGAAGAGGTGCTTTTTGTAGGAGGCTCAGATGAGCACGGTGTACCCATTACCATCAAAGCTAAAAAAGAGGGAGTAACTCCGCAGGATATTGTGGATCGTTACCACGGAATTATAAAAAAATCGTTTGAAGATTTTGGTATCTCGTTTGATATTTACTCGCGCACCACTTCTAAAACTCATAAAGAACTAGCTTCTGAAATTTTTAAAACTATCAACGATAAAGATGGTTTTGTAATTCAAACGAGCGAGCAGTATTACGACGAAACAGCTCAGCAATTTCTGGCTGATCGATATATTACCGGTAAATGTCCGCATTGCGGCAACGAAAATGCGTATGGTGATCAGTGTGAAGCCTGTGGAACCTCGTTGAATCCAACCGATTTAATCAATCCCAAATCGGCTATCAGTGGTTCGGCACCTGTGATGCGCGAAACCAAACACTGGTACCTACCGCTTGATCAACACGAAGCCTGGCTCCGTCAGTGGATTCTGGAAGACCACAAAGAATGGAAACCAAACGTGTACGGACAATGCAAAAGCTGGCTCGATATGGGCTTGCAACCACGTGCTGTAAGTCGCGACCTCGATTGGGGAATTCCCGTACCTGTGGAAGGAGCCGAGGGTAAAGTGCTGTATGTGTGGTTTGATGCGCCGATTGGTTATATCTCTAATACAAAAGAACTTTTGCCAGATAGCTGGGAAAAATGGTGGAAAGACCCAGAAACACGTTTGCTTCATTTTATCGGAAAAGATAATATTGTATTTCACTGTATTGTATTCCCAGCTATGTTGAAAGCCGAGGGTTCGTATATTTTGCCCGATAATGTTCCTGCTAACGAATTTCTGAACCTCGAAGGTGATAAGATTTCTACTTCGCGTAACTGGGCAGTTTGGTTGCATGAATATCTGGAAGAATTTCCAGGAAAGCAGGATGTGTTGCGCTACGTACTCACTGCCAATGCTCCCGAAACCAAAGACAACGATTTTACCTGGAAAGATTTTCAGGCGCGCAATAACAACGAGTTGGTGGCTATTTTCGGCAATTTTATCAACCGTGCGTTGGTGCTAACGCAAAAATACTACGATGGCAAAGTGCCTGCTTTGGGCGAACTAATCGACTACGATAAACAAACGCTCGACGAATTTGTGAATGTAAAAGCCGATGTGGAAAAGCTGCTCAATAACTTTCGCTTCCGCGATGCGCAAAAAGAAGCTATGAATCTGGCTCGTATTGGGAACAAATACCTGGCCGACACAGAGCCTTGGAAAGTGGCCAAAACAGATATGGATCGGGTATCCACCATTATGCATCTAAGTTTGCAGATAGCTGCTAATCTGGCTATTGCTTTTGAGCCGTTCTTGCCGTTTACGTCCGAAAAACTGCGAACCATGTTGAATCTTTCTACTTTTGACTGGAAAGAACTAGGTCGCATTGATTTGTTGAAAGCCGGCGATCAGTTGGGAACTCCCGAACTGTTGTTTGAAAAAATTGAAGACGAAACCATAGCCGCTCAGGTTCAAAAACTGCTCGATACCAAAAAAGCTAACGAGGCTGCGGCTTATAAACCCAATGAAGTGAAACAAAACGTGGCGTTCGACGATTTCATGAAAATGGACATTCGTGTGGCTACCGTGCTCGATTGCCAAAAAGTACCTAAAGCCGACAAGCTGCTTCAGTTTAAATTAGACGATGGCGTGGGCGAACGCACGATTCTTTCTGGTATTGCCGCTTCGTACTCCAATCCAGAGGAACTGATTGGTACACAGGTTTGCTTTATAGCTAATTTCGAGCCCCGCAAACTCCGTGGAGTGATGAGTGAAGGCATGATTCTTTCGGCCGAAAATGCCGATGGTAAGCTGGTGCTGATACGACCTTCCGTAGCTGTGACGAATGGGGTGGAGGTAAAATAAGGAACAAAATATAATAATTGAAAATCGTTCAATTGGTTTAGAGCTGATTGGACGATTCTTATTATGACAATCAGGCTATTGTCATTTTGAATTTATTTTGTCATCTAAATTGCAATTATTGAAAGCTAATTGGCTAATACTTTGTCAATATGATTTATAATATTTGATATTAATAGATATTTGATTATATTTGTGCTGTAATTAATTATTTAATCAATAAACGTATATGTCTAAACAGAGTGTAGAAGATCTGCTTGCAAAGGGAAGCAGTGATAAGGAATTTAGAGTGAAGTATGATAATGTAATGTCGAAAGAGAAATTTGTTGAGTTGGCCATAGCTGATGGTTATGATTTCACTATTGAAGAGTTATCTCAGGTCATTCGTGAAAATGGCGACCAATTCGAAAATTACGGTAATCCACCTAAGCGCAGTATTTGGGGGTAAAGTAAGCTCTATTAATGCCGTCCGAAGTATTTTTTAGACTCGTAACAGTATCTCTTTACTGATTTAAAAGAAACATTTGTGCAGCATTGTACGATTAAATTCGTTCAATGCTGCTTTTTTATTTTGTTGATTTATAGCATAATAAATTAATTTTTGAAATAAATTTTCAAAAAAGTTTGTTTTTTGTTTTGTAAATTAAAAAATTGTCCGTTATTTTGTGGCATAGAAACATAGGTCACTAAACTATTATGCCATGATCAACATTAAAAACTTATCATTTCATTACAAAAAGAAGTCGCCGCTGTTCAACGATTTTTCGTTGGAGGTAGAAAGCGGACGCATTGTTGGGCTGCTCGGTAAAAACGGAGCAGGCAAATCGACCCTGCTGCATTTAATCTCGGGATTAATTCAGCCTAAAAGTGGAAAAATCAAAGTAAACGGCTTTGTTCCGTTCGAGCGCAATCCAAATTATTTGGCAGACATCTATATGGTTCCCGAAGAATTTGCGTTTCCGTCCATCAGTATTTCCACTTACGTGAAAGCGTTTAGCCCGCTGTATCCAAACTTCGATCATCACAAGCTGTATGACATTTTCTCAGAATTTGAGCTGCAGCCTTCCTCAAGCCTGAACAAGCTTTCGCACGGGCAGCGTAAAAAATTCCTGATAGCGTTTGCTCTTTCCACCAATTGTAAAATGTTGGTATTCGATGAGCCTACTAACGGGCTCGATATTCCTTCCAAAAGCCAGTTTCGTAAAATTCTGGTAAGTTCGGTTACCGAAGAGCAACTGGTCATCATTTCCACCCATCAGGTGAAAGACATCGACACGGTGATTGACAAAGTGGTAGTGATAGAGAATGGAAGTATTATTTACCAGGAGAATATTGATGAAATAACTCAGAAATTGTATTTCGATCTGGTTCCATCACTTACCGGAGTAGAAGACGTACTTTATCATGAGCAATGCCCGTTGGGCCAGAAAATTATAGTTCCGGCAACAGGCGGCAATGAGTCAAGCATCGATTTAGAACTTTTATTTAATGCGGTTATCAACAAAACAATCTAATCCCTGAAAAATATGAATTCAAATAAATTTTTTAGTGTCAGCAGGTTTTACCAGCTACTTCGTAACGATATTTTACTCAATCATAAGAAATACCTGCTCACCATTGTGGGTGCGTTTATTATGGGGTTTATATTTATCCGTATGCAAATGCCAAATTACATGTATACTGATACTACCTCCTTTAAATATAACTCTTCAAGCTATATGAGTCTTTTTATTATGTGTCTTGTGGGACTTGGAGCATTTGTAGGTTCAGGGTTTTCAGAGCTAAGCTCAAAAATTAAAACGAGCAACTATTTGCTTATGCCGGCATCTACATTTGAGAAATTTCTTAGCCAGTTTGTTCTCAGAGCTTTAGCCGGATCAGTAATATTCTTGGTTATTTTTTGGATCGATGCTCACTTAGCACGTATAGCAGCACTTAGACATATGGAATACTCGAATGGACAATTGGCAGGACCTGAAAAATACAGCTATATAGAAAAATTCCATTATTCCATGCTGTTGATTAAAAGTAGATATCCAGTTGTTACAAATTGGAGACTGTTTGAGGGAATTGGTGTGATCCTGATAATCTTTTCATCGGGTATGTTTTTATTTTCAGTAAAGATATTCTTTCGGAAATTAGGGTTAATAAAAACCGGGATTTCACTTGTTGCCGCAATATTTTTGATAGTGGTTTTAGCAGTAGGCGTTTCTTACCTTTTCTATCCTGAAACAAAAGGTTTCAATACGGCTAATATTAATTATTTCTTATCCAATGGTTATACAAATAATGATATATTTCTTTATTCTATTGCTTATTTGGCACCTTTATTTTTACTTCCGCTGGGTTATTTTAAACTTAAAGAGAAACAACTATGAGTATAGATTTTAAATCGACCAAAGGTATTTTTCAGCAAATAGCTGATAACCTTTGTCACCAGATACTGGAAGGCAAGCTCAGCCCCGGCGAACGTGTACCTTCGGTGCGCGATCTGGCGGTGGAGTTTGAAGTGAACCGAAATACGTTGTTGCGGACGTATGCTATACTGCAGGATGCAGGTGTGATTGACAATAAACGGGGGATTGGATTTTTTGTATCGGAGGATGCATTGGATCGTATACTTAAAACCAAAAGAGAAGCATTTTTCAAGAATGAATTACCCGAATTTATTCAAAAAATTAAAGTGCTGAGACTTACAAATAATGATTTAACTGACTTACTAACGGCTATACAAGAAAATGAAAACAAGTAACATAATTATAACCGCTTTTGCTATCCTTATCGTAGGAGCAGTATTCTTTTTATTTGCCGACTCAAAAAAGCACAAGGAAGAAGAAAAAAATATGATTAGCTATAAAGAATATATTTTACCAAGTTTCAAGGTAATTGTTGCCGAAGCTGGTTCGGATATTCATGTTGATCGTTCGGACAGCAATGTAATGAGGATAGAATACGTAAAGGGAATAAAAACACCCAGGAAATTATATGAGGTCACTCATGATACCTTGCGCGTTTATTGCGGACTCAGAATGTTTATAAAATGTAAACAAATTTCTCAAATCGTTGGGAAAAACCATTTGTGGATAAATGTTAGTCATTTTGAACCGGACTCATTAACCGTTAAACTAAACGGAGGTAGATTTATTTATAATAATGATGGTGCAAAAAAATATACGGTTAATCAAAAAAAATACAATATAACTATCATTGCAATTGGAAGTGCATTCGTGGAACTAAATAACTCCAAATTTGGGAATCTCACTATAAAATCAAACAATGCTTTTGTAAATAATTATTGCGAGACTAAACACCTTAATGCCAGACTTACCCATAAAGCTAGACTTTATAGTAAGGATAAAACTGGAGTCGTTGCTATTGACAAGGACACAACCAGTAGCGTTTTCATTGACGATAACAATTATTCTGCAAATAGATAAGATTTCGCCTCATTTATGCAATGCCTAAATGAGGCGAAAATGTGTTTGCTTTTATTTCTCTAGTCTGTTAATGGTTTATTTAGTTGCGCGCCCATACAAGGGAAAACTGGTGGACTGTATAATTGTTTCACTAATCATTGGGTTAACTGTTTTTGCAATATAAATAAAAGATAGTTAATAATATATAACTAATTTATTAGTTAAATAGATATTTATTTCCTTTGCTTAAAATTTAATTCATTGAGAACCTCATCTCAAAGGAGATATCCAAAATAAAATACTTAAATCATTTAGTTTATGAAATTAAAATCACTACTACTATTTATTCTGTTTGTATCATTTAATCTTCATGCTCAAAACAAGTCTACTAATTATCAAATCTCAGGGCAAGTTATTGAGGCTATTACAGGAAAAGACATACCTTATGTTACGGTGACAATACAGAATGATAGCGCCAAAACAATTAAAAAAATCAGTTCTGATGCTTCGGGAAAATTCACTTTCACAGTAGCAGAAAAGAAGACATACTCACTTATTTTTACCTCTATCGGCTATTCGGAAGTCACTAAAAAAATCAATGTGACAGATACCAAAACAGATTTGAATAAGATAAAAATGGACGAAGGCGTTGCCCTCAAAGAGGTATCGGTGAGTGTACAGAGACCATTGGTTAAGGTTGATGCTGATAAGATAACCTACAATGTAGAGTCAGATCCGGATTCGCATACCTCCAATGCGCTGGATATGTTGAGAAAAGTTCCTCTTGTTACAGTCAATTCTGAAGATGAAGTGACACTTAACGGACAATCAAACTTTAAGGTGTTGATTAACGGAAAGAGTTCATCTATGATGTCCAATAATTTTAAAGATATCATTAAGACAATTCCGGCAAACAGTATAAAAGATATAGAGGTGATAACCAATCCATCTTCTAAATATGATGCTGAAGGTGTAGGGGGTATTATTAATATTATTACAACAAAAAAGAGCATTGCCGGATACAATGGGAGTGTGACGGCTGGAGCAGATTCTCGTGGGGGATTAAACGGGAGCTTGTATCTGGCTGCAAAAGTCAACAAGTTTGGATTCTCTGTCAGATATTCGGACTCTGAATCTAAAAATGCACCAAATTCAAATACTTCTGAAAGAAAAAATTATCTGAGCGATACTTACAGAACAACTAATTCGACAGGATCATCAAAATCTTCTGGAAATTCATCTAATTTCTCCGGAGAGCTAAGTTATGAAATTGACTCGTTAAATTTGATAAGCTCTTCATTTTGGGGCTATGGATATACTTCGCGAAATAATTCACTGGGCTATACCAATACACTTGATATAAACAATGTCAGATCGCAATATTACGAAAGTCTGAGTAATGGAAAATATACCTATAATACGCTGTCGGGCAATATTGATTATCAGAAAACCTATAAAAAGCCAGATAAAACTTTCACACTGTCTTACAAATTAGACAATTCTCCCAATACATCTAATTATGAAACAGAAGTAACAAATACACTTAATTTTAGTCCTTATTCACAACGCTCAGTTAGAGATGCGCTATCGAGGGAGCAAACACTTCAGGTCGATTATTACGATCCGCTGTCTGCAAACCACCAGCTTGAATGCGGGGTGAAGGTAATTTACCGCGAAAACGACAGTAATTCTGATACGTACGGGCTTAATACAACAACCAATTTGTGGGAGTATAGTCAAACAAAAAGTAATGATATGGACTACAATCAATATATTCTTGGTGCTTATGCTGGCTATGTGTTTAAATTAAAAACTCTTACTGTAAAAGGGGGACTTCGGGCGGAATATACCTGGAATAATGCAACATCTAAATCAGATTCAGTAATTAAATTTAGTAATAAGTTACAGAACGTGGTTCCATATATTACTTTTAATTATCAGGTTAAGCCGGGGCGCACGGTGAGAGCTTCTTATACACAGCGACTTTATCGTCCGGGTATCTATTATTTAAATCCATACGTTGACACTTCTACTCCTCAATACATTTCTTATGGGAATCCTCATTTGAAGTCAGAGGTTTCTCATTCATTTGAATTAGGATATAGCACTTTCACACAAAAATTCAATTTGAGTCTGACAGGAAGAGGTTCTTTTACAAATAATTCCATAGAGAGTATATCTACAGTTAATGCAAGTGATGTTAGAACTACAACCTATGAGAACATTGGTACTAACCTGAATGTAGGATTAAATCTTTATTGCTCGTATCGTCCGAATGAAAAATTCAACATTTACTGTAATGGGAGTGGATCGTATGTCAAGATGGAGGCAAATAATGGAACTTCATTGTCCAATAAAGGATATACGTATTATGGATCTTTTGGTGCCAGAGCAGTATTATGGAAAGATAACTCAATCTCCATTAATGGCAATGTCTCATCTCCGTCCATCATGCTGCAGGGTAAATCTTCGGTGTACTTTTATAATGGTGCAAGTATATCCCAAATGTTTCTTAAAAGAAAGCTAACATTGAGCCTCTCGGTAACCAATCCGTTTAAAAGATTCATGACACAATCCTATACAATGATAGATCAGAATTCTATGCAAAATTATGAATATAAATATGAGACAAGAAACGCAAGAATTAGTCTGAGTTATAATTTTGGAAAAACTAATATGGAAGTTAAGAAAGCAAGACGCGGAATATCAAACGACGATGTGAAAAGTGGAGGATCAAGCAATTAATTATAAGAGATTATTTCTATCTTTGTCCTGTTGACAAAACGCTTCTAAGTTGTCAGTCAATCTTTAAAGGTGAGAATATGAATATTGAAGAACTACGTGATTATTGCCTGAGTCTGAAAGGTGCAACTGAACATTTTCCCTTCGACGAATTTTCGTTGGTGCTCAAAGTACAGGGGAAAATGTTCGGGTTGATACCGCTGGACAATACCGAACCACAAATTGCACTTAAATGTGATCCAGAACGAGCTATACAGCTTCGTGAAGAATATGAAGCAATTACTGCCGCTTATCACTTCAACAAGAAACATTGGAACTCTGTGCGTATTGACTCGTCTATTTCGCAGTTGTTGCTACTAGAGCTGATACAGCATTCTTATGACCTAGTAGTGGCAGGGTTGCCCAAAAAACTACGTGAAGAATTAGCTTAGAAATTCAGTCTTATTGACAGGTAATAATTATATCTGTTTCTCAGGTTTATTCTATTTAATTGATATTAGCTACGATATGATCCCGATTGAAATCTTAAATATTCTCAATTTGTCTACGGATTCCAGCCATAACATACAAAATACTCCAAAATCTATCCAATTAAAGTTTTTTTTTAGGCGTCGGTTGTTTAGCACTCGTAAATAATATGTAAATTTGCAAGCAATTTTTTAATTGTGCATAACTGCTGTCAATCATATTTTAGAAACTAATAGAACGTCAATAATAAATTTATGAAAAAAATAATTCTTTCGCTTCTTTTACTTTTAAGCATTGCCCCTCTGAAAATGATGGCCCAAAAAAACGTTGTTGACGAAGTAGTTTGGATTATTGGCGATGAAGCTATTTTAAAATCAGAAGTTGAAGATCAACGTTTACGAGCTCAGATAGATAACACCCCGATAGATGGAGATCCGTATTGCGTAATACCAGAGCAGATAGCTATTCAGAAACTGTTTTTGCATCAAGCCGTACTCGACAGTATTACTGTAAATGAATCATCAGTAATGAATCAGGTAGAAAAGCAATTAAATTATTACGAATCTCAGATTGGATCCAAAGAAAAAGTAGAAGAATACTTCAAAATGACTACTAAAGAACTTCGTGAACAGTTGCGTGAAATCACCCGTAACCAACAAATTATACAGGACATGCAACATAAATTGGTCGGGGATATTAAATCAACCCCTTCTGATGTTCGTCGTTTTATGAAAGACCTGCCTGCCGACAGTATACCTACTGTACCTGCCGAAGTAGAGCTGCAGATAGTAAGTTTTGAGCCTCCGGTGCCGGTTACTGAAACCAATAGAATAAAGGAAAGACTACGCGACTTTACGGAACGAGTAAATAGTGGTTCATCGGATTTCTCTGTATTAGCTCGGTTATACTCGGAAGATACAGAAAGTGCAAAGCGCGGCGGTGAACTTGGATTTATGGGAAGAGGTCAGTTAGTCCCTGAATTTTCAGCCGTTGCGTTTAATTTGCTTGATCCCAAAAAAGTTTCAAGAGTTGTACAAACTGAATTTGGTTTTCATATTATTCAACTAATAGAAAAACGTGGTGACCGAATAAATTGTCGTCATATTCTCCTAAAACCACGGATTGCTGCAGAAGATAGAGAAAAAGCAGTTCATGTGCTGGATTCAATTGCCAATCAGATTCGCGAAGACAAAATTACTTTCGAAAAGGCCGTATTGAATTTCTCCATGGATAAAAACACCGCTATGAATGCAGGGTTGATGTTAAACGAAAAATCAGGAACTTCGAAGTTTGAATATCAAGACTTACCACCGGAAGTAGCCAAAAAGGTTTATGATATGAATGTCGGTGAAGTATCCAAACCGTTTGCAATGATTGATAAATCAACCAATAAAGAAGTAGTTGCGGTAGTAAAGCTCAAGTCTAAAGTTGATGTTCATAAAGCCAACCTGACTGATGATTATCAAATGCTGAAAAACTTCTACGAATCAAAGAAAAAGCAAGAATTCATAAGTACCTGGATAGCCAAAAAACAAAAAGAAACTTACATAAGCATTGATCCTGCATGGCAAAATTGTAAATTTCAATATCCGGGTTGGATAAAGAAATAAGAATATAACAATTAAGTAGTTACGAGTATTTAGTTACGAGTTACAAGTCTTATTCTCTGAATGTTATTTCAGAATAGCATATACGTAATTATTTTTTATTACTTATATTTCATAATCATTTGTCAATTAAGATTTCATTGAAGTATCTTCTTAACAAACGTATCATAAACCACAGGCACATCGCAATTTTCGGTGTGCTGTGTTTGTTTATTGCCGTAATTCACGGTCAGCAGATTCGCCCCAAACAGCTTCGTAAGGAAATAATGCAAAACCAAATACCTGCGAAGCCACTCAAAAAGGTTAGCCGACAAAAATCGATACAGCAAGCTCAAAAACCATTGGTGCCGATGGTAAATCCGTTGAGCAACAAAAGGGCGACATTGGTTTATCTCGAAAACTCAGAAACAATAACTTACGATGATGTTCTCAATCCTAATGTACAGGTGTTGAAGGGTAACATCAGGTTCCGGCATGACAATGCCCTGATGTATTGCGACAGTGCTTACTTTTTTGAAAAGAACAACTCTATGAATGCATACGGCAATGTGCGCCTTGTGCAGGGTGATACACTTTTTGTTTATGGCGATGTGTTGTATTATGATGGTAACACGAAACTTGCAAGGTTGAGGCATAACGTGAGGATGGTGAACCGAAAAACCACGCTTGTAACCGATAGTTTGAACTACGACCGGATGGCTAATCTGGCATATTATTATACCGGCGGTCAGATATCTGATCCCCTCAACGTCCTGAATTCGGTATGGGGCGAGTACTCTCCCTCGACTAACGATGCAGTTTTCAGGAATAAGGTGAAACTGAAAAATAAGAATTTTGTACTAAGTGCTGATACGCTGAAATATAATACCAAAAGCAGTATTGCCAATATTGTTGGTCCGACGCACATTCTTTACAACGAGGAAACAAACATTTATAGTAATCGTGGCTGGTACAATACAGCTACAGAGAGATCGATGCTGTTGAATCGCTCAAGAGTAATCCACAAAGATGGTAAAACACTTGTAGCCGATACGATCTTCTACGATAAGAAACAAAATTATGGTGAAGGTTTTAAAAAAGTGGTGATGACGGATTCCATTCAGAAATCGACGCTGTATGGCGAATACTGCTACTACAGCGATAAAACGAAGAATGGACTGGCTACGGATTCGGCTTTGCTGGTGGACTGGTCAAGCAAAGATACCATGTCAGTTCATGCCGACACGCTTTTTACCTCGAAGGATTCAATATACAATGTTGTAAAAGGCTATTATCATGTTCGGTTTTTTAGGAACGATGTTCAGGGACTGGCCGATTCGATCGCCTATTCGTCTCGCGATTCGATAATGAATCTGCACGGTGAACCGGTACTTTGGGCTGAAAATAATCAGTTGTCAGGTGACTTCATTCAGGCTTTTACCAAGAACAAAAAGATTAACAAGGTTTTTATTCAACAACAGGCGGTAGCCATTCAGCATGAAGATTCGGTGTATTACAACCAGCTTTCGGGCAAAGAAATAATTGCCTATGTTGATAGTGGACAATTGAAAAAAGTAAATGTAAATGGTAATGCTGAAACGATTTACTATCCTCGGGATGACAAGGACTCCACACTGGTGGGTATGAATAAGACTCAAAGTAGTTTCGTGGCGATGTACCTGAAAAACAAAAAAATAGACAAGGTCGTTCTTACATCAGCCAGTACCGGTACGATGGATCCTTTGTTAGGCCTTAATACATCTGATATTTATCTGAAAAACTTTTTCTGGATTGAAGATCAACGCCCTAAAAAGGTAAAAGATTTGTTTTCGATTTTCCCAAAAACCAAGCGTTTTAAACCGGCTACCGATAAGAAATCTGCTTCCGTGAAGCCCAAGTAGAGAACGGGAAATTGTTTTCAAAATACGTAACTCAAATAGAAAGAGTCCGAAAAGTAACTAAACTTTCCGGACTCTTTCTATTTGAAAATTATAAGCTAGAAAATCAGAACAACGTCATTTGTCCGGTCAGATCGTCAATTATGCGTTGCTGATCTATCACATCATCATTGCTAGTTTTGGTCTCAGGTTTCGCAGGCTTTTCCTTTTTAGGTGGCTTAGTTTGTGTTACCGTCAATTCCGGCTCATCGGAGTATTCCGCAAGCTCTTTATCTTCAACTACTGCTGTTATTTCATCGTTTTCAGTTTCATTTTCCGTAGAATATGTGTCATCAGTTCCTTCAGTATTTTCTTCGTTCTCTTCGTTATTACTGTTGGCTTCTTTAACCGGTGCAAAACGAATAGGATCTAATTCGTTGATAGTATCCACTTCGAAAGTAGTGAGACGTTTCCCTTTGGCTTTATAGCTTTTTACGCCAATAAACTCTTCGCCATCAATTACCAATGCTTCGCGAAAAGCATCGTTGCCTCCAAATACAACTTCAAAACGCGGAAAATCTGCGTCGGTCATCAGCATTAACCGCGATTCTGGATTATCTCCCAGAAAGTTTTGAGGCTTTGTTGTCGACTCCAGTTGGAAGCGTTTTAAATAGTAATACTTTTGTTCTGCATCATACAATGCCACCGACCATACTTTATTAGCATCGAATTTTTCAATAACAAGAATGTCCTTTTCGTAGTGATTGCTCAAATCGAAATTGCTGGTATAAAAAGTTCCCTTACTGGATACAACTAGAATAGAGTCTTCGCTAAGGAATTCACCTAAATATTCTCCCCTGTTATCGTAGTTCAGGCGTAGTACATCCCGGTCGAACCAAACCTGACGACCACCCAGCGTAGAACCTCCCTTCTGTTTCAACGTTATTTTCTGAATATCGTTTTTGGTCAGAATGTTTCCCATCGATTGTCGGCCCTTGATAGCAATTTCGCAAAAATCTTTTTCAAAAACGAGTTTGAATAAGCGGGCACGGGGTTTTAGCGTCACGCGTATTACTTCGGCTTCGGCATTGGGGTTCGAAGTAAAGTAAATGACCTTGGAACCGGCAGTTCCCTGAGTGACATCATAATCTTTATCACGTGTAATTCCGTTTACTGCAAAGCGTTTTATGTAATAAGGGCCCGTTTTCCCATCCCGATACACAGCATTATAAATAGTTCTTTTGTCATTTTTCTTGAACACATCCAAATGCAATATATTTTTGCCGATAAAGATTTTATCAGCTACTTTTACGATTTTATATTTCCCGTCTTTAAAGAAAATAATAATGTCATCGATGTCCGAGCAGTTACACACGAATTCGTCTTTACGCAGCGAAGTACCAATAAATCCTTCGTCGTAGTTGACATATAGTTTTTCGTTTGCTTCCACCACTTTAGATGCCACGATGGTTTCAAAGTTTCGTATTTCTGTCAGACGAGGATGATCTTTTCCATATTTGGCTTTCAATCCCTCGTACCATGAAATGGTATAGTCCACCAAATGAGCCAGATGGTGATCAATTTCATCAATTTTTTTCTGTATGGATATCAATGTTTCGTTCGCTTTGTCGGAGTCAAACTTGGTGATACGCATCATTTTTATTTCGAGAAGTTTGATAAAGTCTTCCCGTACAATTTCCCTGATGAAATCTTTTTTGAAAGGATCCAGTCTTTTATCGATATGTACAATAACCTCATCTTGCGATGTGCTGTCTTCGAACCCTTTATCTTTATATATACGGTTTTCGATAAATATTTTTTCGAGCGAAGTAAAGAAAAGTTGTTCCTGTAGTTCCGCTTTCTGTATTTCGAGTTCGGCTTGCAGCAAATCCATTGTATGCTGGCTACTGATGCGAAGCATTTCGCTCACGCCGCAAAACCGTGGTTTATTGTCGTGAATAACGCAGCAGTTAGGCGAAATACTCAGCTCACAATCGGTAAATGCATAAAGTGCATCAATCGTTTTGTCGGATGATGAGCCGGGTAGTAAGTGCACTAAAATTTCAACATTCGCCGATGTATTATCGTCAACTTTGCGAATTTTTATTTTGCCTTTATCGCTGGCTTTTATTATTGATTCTATCAGCTTGGACGTGTTAGTACCAAATGGAATCTCGGTTATTGCCAGTGTTTTATTGTCTATCTTTCCTATTTTAGCCCGAATCTTTACGGCACCTCCACGCTCGCCATCGTTATAGCGACTTACGTCAATGGAACCTCCTGTTTGAAAATCGGGGTAAAGAATAAAATCTTCACCTTTCAGGTTGGCCACGCATGCGTCCAGCAGTTCGTTGAAATTGTGGGGCAGGATTTTTGAATTCAGACCAACAGCAATACCCTCAACACCTTGTGCCAGCAATAGCGGAAATTTTACGGGCAATGCAACCGGTTCTTTATTTCTTCCATCGTAGGAAGATTTCCATTCGGTGGTTTTTGGATTGAAAACGGTTTCGAGGGCAAATTTGGATAGGCGGGCCTCAATATAACGGGGCGCGGCAGCACCATCACCCGTAAGGATATTTCCCCAGTTTCCCTGGCAATCTATAAGCAGGTCTTTTTGTCCTAATTGTACCAATGCATCGCCAATAGACGCGTCGCCATGGGGGTGAAACTGCATGGTGTGTCCAACGATGTTTGCTACCTTGTTGTAACGCCCATCGTCCAATCGTTTCATGGAGTGAAGAATACGCCGTTGAACCGGTTTCAATCCGTCGTAAATGTCCGGTACGGCGCGTTCAAGAATTACATACGAAGCATAGTCCAAAAACCAGTTTTGGTACATGCCTGACAAGTGATGCTTGACTGCATCGTCCGAGATTTTTGGTACTTTATAATTGGAATGCGCAGCAGATTCAGCATCATTCACGATTTCTTCGGCTGCGCCGGTCGTTTCGTTTTCTTCGTTTTCCGCTTCAATTATTTCTTCTGTGCTCATGAGATATATTGTTTAGCCCCCCAACCCCCGAAGGGGGAGTAAAAGACTTAGTTAGATGAAATATTCTGTAATTTTTTATACTTTGCTCAATATGCAACTCTTAAAGTCCCCTTTTGGGGGATTTAGGGGGCTTCTTTTTTGATTTCAATCCACAAAAATACAAAAAAAATAGTAACTTTGCACCTCCTTTTCCATGGCAATTTTTAATTGAAATTTGTCATTTCTAATTTTCTTTCAACTTGTAACTTGTAACAGATATTATGGCTTCACAAGAAGATGTTTTCAAAAAATTAATAGCGCATTGCAAGGAATATGGCTTTGTATTTCCTTCGAGCGAAATTTATGACGGACTGGGTGCCGTTTATGACTACGGTCAAAATGGCGTAGAGCTCAAAAACAATATCAAAAAATATTGGTGGGATAGCATGGTGCTACTCAACGAAAATGTGGTAGGAATTGATGCGGCTATTTTCATGCACCCTACTACTTGGAAAGCTTCTGGCCACGTTGATGCGTTCAATGATCCGTTGATTGACAACAAAGACAGCAAAAAACGTTATCGTGCCGATGTGCTTATCGAAGATTTATTGGCTAAATACGACGACAAAATGAATAAAGAAGTGGAAAAAGCCGCTAAACGTTTTGGCGAAAGCTTTGACGAAGCAGTTTTCCGCTCAACCAACGAACGTGTGCTCGAAAATCAAACTAAGCGCAATGAAATTCACGCTCGTTTTGTGAAAGCATTGAATGATTCGGATTTGACTGAATTAAAAGCTATTATCGAAGATTATGAAGTGGTTTGTCCTATCAGCGGTACCCGTAACTGGACCGATGTTCGTCAGTTCAACCTGATGTTCTCCACCGAGATGGGTTCAACAGCCGAAGGCGCAATGAAAATTTACCTTCGTCCGGAAACAGCACAAGGTATTTTTGTAAACTTCCTGAACGTTCAGAAAACTGGCCGCATGAAGATTCCGTTCGGTATTGCTCAGATTGGTAAAGCATTTCGTAACGAGATTGTAGCCCGTCAGTTCATTTTCCGTATGCGCGAATTTGAACAAATGGAAATGCAATTTTTCGTTCGTCCGGGCGAAGAAATGAAATGGTTTGAGTATTGGAAAGAATTCCGCCTTAAATGGCACAAAGCGTTGGGTCTGGGTGATCAGAAATACCGTTTTCACGATCATGATAAACTGGCTCACTACGCTAATGCTGCAACTGATATCGAATTCGAAATGCCTTTCGGATTTAAGGAAGTGGAAGGTATTCACTCACGTACTGATTTCGACTTGAGCAGTCACGAAAAATTTTCTGGAAAAAACATCAAATATTTCGATCCTGAGATCAACCAATCTTATGTTCCTTACGTTATCGAAACATCCATTGGTGTGGATCGTACGTTCCTTTCGATCATGGCTGCTTCGTATAAAGAAGAGACGCTTGAAGGAGGCGATAGTCGTGTAGTGCTGACACTCCCTCCGGTTTTGGCTCCTGTTAAAGCTTGTATTATGCCGTTGGTAAAAAAAGATGGTCTTCCTGAAATAGCCCGCGAAATTATAAACGATTTGAAGTTTGATTTCAAATGTGCTTATGATGAAAAAGATTCTATCGGAAAACGTTACCGCCGTCAGGATGCCGTGGGAACTCCATTCTGTATCACTGTTGATCATCAGACTCCGGAAGACAAATCTGTTACCATTCGTCATCGCGACAGTATGTTGCAAGAGCGTGTTGCAATAGCCGATTTACACAAGATTATTGGTGATGCGGTGAATATGAAGAATCTATTTAAGAAAATTATTGGATAATTTAGATAATAATATTATTTTTGAACAAACGGGGTAGTTTTTAAACTATCCCGTTTGTCATTTTACTGGGCTGCTTGATTTCTTACTTTGTTTAAATTTCATGTCTGAGTGCAACGATTTAGAGTAAATTGTCATCTAAGTAAGTAAAATGCTGTATCATGAAAGAAAATGTAATTATTCTATTGACAATATTGTTAATTGGTGTGTCTACTTATGCTGGTTGTAATTCAATTAATCAAAACGAAAATGCTGTAACTGAGAATGACACAATTACTATTCGTATAAATGAGACTTACCGGAATGACAATCTTAATTTTACTCTGAGATTAGATTCTGTATTGTCGGACTCGAGATGCCCTTATGGAGCAGAATGTCTTTGGGCTGGAAATGCTGAAGTGAGAATGAAACTAAAGCTAAATGATAATAGTGAATATCTATTCAAGCTGAATACTTTGCAATCTTTACGTCAGGATACTGTTTTCAAAGGAATTAATTGTAAGTTAATTGAACTGATGCCATATCCGGATATTCGTGTTATATTCGACTATCAAAAATATAGAGTAAAAGTTCTTGTCACTAAAGAATAAAAAGCAGTTATACTGTTTCCGGTATAACTGCTTTTATCAAGAAATCGAATTGCAATATCGTGTGTTTTAATCCTCTTCTTTTTTAGAAGCCTCGTACTCTTTCAGTAGTTTATCCTGAATGTCCATTGGAACGAGTTCGTAACTTGCAAACTTCATACTGAATGAAGCACGTCCTCCGGTAAGTGAGCTGAGTGTAGTAGAATAGCTACCCAATTCTTTTAATGGGATTTTTGCAGACAGCTTTTCATATCCTTTCTCGCTTTCCATACCCATAATTACAGCTCTACGCCCCTGAAGATCGCTCATAACATCGCCAAGTCTATCGGTTGGTGCCTGCACCACCACATCGTAAATTGGTTCCAAAAGTTTTGGACCGGCTTCTTTAAAAGCCTGCGCAAATGCATTGCGTCCTGCCAGGCGGAACGATATTTCATTTGAATCTACCGGGTGCATTTTACCGTCATAAACAATAACACGTACATCGCGTGCATACGAACCGGTAAGTGGCCCCTGCTCCATGCGATCCATAATTCCTTTCATGATAGCCGGCAAAAAACGTAAATCGATAGAGCCTCCCACTATACTATTGATAAGAACCAGCTTACCTCCCCATTCCAGATCCACCATCTGTGTATCACGGTTACTAATTTTATACTCCTGTCCATTAAAACGGAAAGTTTCAGGTGCAGGCATTCCTTCGTAATAGGGTTCAATAATCATGTGCACTTCTCCAAATTGTCCCGAACCTCCAGATTGTTTTTTATGACGATAATCGGCCCGTGCATTTTTTGTAATGGTTTCACGATAAGGTATTTTTGGCTCCTTATACTCAATCATTATTTTGTCATTATGTTCTACGCGCCATTTCAGAGTGCGCAAGTGGAATTCACCCTGACCGTACAAAATTGTTTGTTTTAATTCTTTGGATTGTTCTACTACCCAGGTTGGGTCTTCTTCGTGCATGCGTGTTAGCACTTCACTCAGTTTTTCTTCATCGGCTTCGGATAATGCTTTGATGGCGCGGCGGAATTTGGGCTCCGGATATTTTATTTCCTTGAAGTCATACTCACAGCCTTTAGCATTTAGTGTGTTACCTGTACGTGTGTCTTTTAGTTTTACTGTTGCTCCAATATCACCGGCCACTATCTCATCAACTTTTGTTCGGATTTGCCCCGCAACAGAGAAAATCTGGCTTATACGTTCTTTAGAATCTCTATCCACATTGACCAAGTCAGCTCCTTCTTTTAGTTTGCCACTCATAACCTTGAAGTAAGAAACTTCACCAATGTGTGGTTCTACGCTGGTTTTGAATACATATATACTGGTCGGTCCGTTACTGTCCGGTGCTACCTGTTTTCCATCTGCTGTTTGGGGTTTTTCAGTCTGACTCACACTTGGAGACACGTTTCCAACAAATTCCATCAGTCGGCGAACACACATGTCCTTTCCGGCACATACGCAGAAAACAGGAAACATGTCGCGGTGTATCAATCCTTTGCGGATACCTACGCGCATTTCTTCTTCACTGAGAGAACCCTGATCGAAAAATTTTTCCATTAATTCTTCATCGTGTTCGGCCGCAGCTTCTACCAATGCATTGTGCAGTGCTTGGGCTTTTTCAATTTCTTCGGCCGGAATTTCCAATACGTCGGGCACTCCACCTTCAGCTTTCCACCGGTACATTTTCATTTTCAATACGTCAACTACTGCATTAAACTGAGGTCCGGTAGTTATTGGATATTGAATTTGAACCACTTTATTTCCAAAATTCTCTTTGAGTTGGAGTAGCGTTTTTTCAAAATCTGCTTTTTCCTGATCGAGATGGTTGGTTACAAAAATAACCGGTTTATTGAATTTTTCGGTATATCTGAAGTGGTTGTTAGTTCCAACTTCTACACCATATTGAGTATTAAGCAAAATGAGAGCTGTATCGGTAACATTAAGTGAAGTAACGACTCCACCGATAAAATCATCGGAACCGGGACAGTCAATAAAGTTCAGTTTTTTCTCTTGCCATTCAGTTTGAATGATGGTGGAGAAGACGGTGTAACCGTACTCTTTTTCAACTGGAAAATAATCGGAAACAGTGTTTTGGCCTGCAATGGTGCCTCTACGTTTTATAACTCCACTCTCGTAAAGCATAGCTTCTACAAGAGTGGTTTTCCCGGAGCCGGAACTACCCAGCAATGAAATGTTCTTGATTTCATTTGATTGATATACTTTCATACAGCATTAAAATTAAAAGAATTAATACTAAAAAGATAGTTGTTTATTAATGAAAAATCGTATGGCAATGTATGAAATCTCTATTAAAATTCTATTTCAGTTTGTATGTTTTACAACAGAATTTTTGATAATAAAAATTCTTGTTGTAAATCTGTGATCTAAGTATAAAGATATAATCAAGTCTATTTGTATTAATGCCTTTTATTCTAAGTCAGACAGTTATGTTTTAACTGTCAAAGGTAGTGAAGAACAATATACCTTCATATTTGTTTGTGTTATAAATAAGGAATGATTACAAATAAATACAGGAGCTTATGAATAGATATTTACTTATTATGTTTTTTTTTCTACAAGTTTTAGTCCTCAGGCTCAATGCACAGGACTCTTTATCTCACTGGTCAGTAGTGGGGAAAGTCGGTTTAGATTATTATCGCGTATCACCGACATCGACTAAAAGTGGAGTCAATAGCTATATTGACGATATGGGTTGGACTTTTCCGAGTGTAGCTGTAGAATACACCATTAATCCGTTGATTGGTTTTGGCGGAGGGGTTGATTATCTTACTTACAACAGGAATGTTGCAAAAGGGAATACATTGGATTTCAGTGTTTTTGGCTCTGTAAATCTAACGAATCTGCTTGCACCGAAACGTACAGGTTTTTGGGGTAGAGCCAATGTTTATGGCACTTGGGGTGCTGGACTCGGATTTTTTTCTAATGAGTTTTTGGCTACAGGCGAAAAACATAAACTGATGTCACCACTGTTTACAAGTGCATTGAGTTTTGAGTATAAGCTCAGTAAGTCCTGGGCATTACAGGCTGAAATTCAGCGCAGATACTATACTAGGGAAGATTTGGGTGGAGTGAACTCAAGCGAGAATTTAAAAGGAGGTTCTGGCATGGTTTATGGAAATGATGCTGCGGCACTAACCGTAGGACTTCGATACAAATTTGGAACAAAGAATAAGAATCACGTTCGGGATATCGGTGTTAAAGCTCATCAGGATGGTAGTGATAATAATGCGGCTATTCAGAATCGCTTAAAGTCAATAGAGGACGAAAATGCAGCAAACAAAGCAAAAATCCAAAAGCTGGAGGCGGACTTACAAGCCGTAAATGCAGAAAGAGCAGCAGAGAAAGCAAAGTTGCAAGCTGACTTGAAAGATATACCTCAGGCAAAAGTGTCTACCGGTAGTAATCAAGATGCATTGACAGTGCTTCTGGATGTAAACTTTGAATTTGGCTCATCGGAATTAAGTTCAAGATCCATAGCTATTTTGGATGATGTTGCTTTAGTACTTAAAGTAAATAAAGCATGGTCAAAACTCTTAATTTCGGGACATACGGATAATATAGGTAACGACAAAGCCAATAAGAAATTGTCTGAAGAACGAGCTGCCGGAGTAAAGAATTATCTGATATCGAAAGGAATTACAGCTTCAGCAATTGATGTGGCCGGATTTGGGAAAGAGAAACCAAAGGCAACTAATGAGACTAAAGAAGGACGATATAAAAATCGCAGGGCCGAGTTAGTTATCGAGAAATAAAAGAGATATTTAAAATCTACAAGATAAAAAGCTTCGGGATTATCTCCGGAGCTTTTTTTTGTTATTTCAAATTCAGTATTTTTTTTGTTTCGGATAGATATTCGGGTGATTTGCGTAGAAAGTAGATGGTAACAATTACGCAAATAGCAAGAATGACTGCAAAGACAGCGAAGCTATTCTCAGACGTGAGGTACGTAGTGATAGAAAACAGCAATGTTCCAAGAAGAACAAACACAAACGTAACTAAATTGAGGTACGCTATCATATCGCCAAGCTTACGACCCAAATTGGAGTTTTGTAACATTGATAAACAGGGAATTTGAAAAATGCCACCCATAAAAGCAACACTGAATACGCAAATTCCAAAAATGATGAGATTAAGATGAAAAACGGTAAGAATGATAAAAAGCAGACTCATCCCGGTTATTCCGATTAATATAAGCCCTTTTTTCACTTCTTTACCCGATATTTTGCCTGCAGTCCAGCAACCCGATGCAATACCGATGGCAGCGCAGGCCATCACCATTCCGGTGGTAGTATTCGATGTGTGATAAACGTTTTTGCAGTGAACAAGCAGATTCATTTGTAGCATGCCTCCGATAAGCCAAAAGGCCGAAGCTCCAAAAACTGCGCTATTTACATTTTTATGGAGTCGGGCAAAGTTAAACGAATCCAGTAGAAAGCGGATAGGATTTAATGTCCCGATCTCGTCTTTATTTTCAGGTAACTCTTTTGCCTTTATAGCTCTTGTGACGATATATCCGACCAGAGCTAATCCAATGAGTATGGAAAAGACGACAGTTTGATTATAAGTATCCGAAACAATGGATGCACTCACAGTTCCCACCAAAATACCAAGAAAGGCCATCATCTCAAATACGCCACTACCGAATGATACTCCCTGTTCTCCCCCAATATCACGAATTAGACTGTATTTGGATGGAGAGTACATACAGCTCAAAATGCCCATTAATAATACAGTAAGTACAGCCAGCATCACCCAATGAAAATAGAAAGCCACACAGGCAAGTACAAGTGTAGGTATCTCGATGAATTTACAAATTCTGAAAACAGTTTTTTTGGAATAAATAACCGCAAACCGACCGGCTAGAGGTGAAAGAAAAAGGTAGGGAACAATCAGCGATGCCGACACCATGGATATCAGTTGAGATCTTGTCAGCCACAGCGGTAGTGACCACCCAACAGCAATGAAAATAATGCAGTGTTTCAGAAAATTATCATTAAAGATTCCCAGGAAGTTGCTCAGAAAAAGCGCTGTCCATTTATTTCGGAATAATTGCATGGGATTGTTTTCTTTATTATAATGAAAGACAAAAGTAGGGAAATTTGTTTTAATATTAAAAAATGCGGGATACTACAATGAGTGGTATCCCGTATATTTAATAAGAATTTAATGTGATTTCTACCAACTTATTTTTTGTCTGAAATTACCAATTCGGATGATGTACAACCCTTTTGATAATTGAGGTTGGATGGTTTCTCTGAATTCAGAGAAGAACACTCTTTTCCCCTGAAAAGTATAAATTTCAATATCGCCTCTTGTAAATCCTTCAAGTGTAATGGTTGGATTGGAAACTACAACTTTCTGATTGTTATTTAGAAATATATCATCATCGGAAGTGGTGATAGCGGTTCCGATAATTTTGATGTCATCAATTCTTATTTCAACAGGATTATTTGTATTTAGCGGATTGGTGATTGGTGTTGAGAACTTTAGGCTGAATATCGAACCGGTTGGAAGAGGGATATCATTGACCTGAAGCCAGGTCATTTTATCAGTATTTAGACTAACTATTGGATTTTGGCCAACGTCTGTCAATCCTGAACCAGTATCGTACTGAAGTTTCAATTGGATAGCGTCTGCAGTGTTCAATCCTAAAATAGCGAACGAAAGCATGACCTTTTTATAATTTTGCGTATTAATACCGCTTATTGTGAACGAATTAGCAGTGCTGGCTGTAAATGATAAGTTGCCGTTTCCACTGGAGCCTGTTATGGACGAAGGATAATCTGCACGTATATTCAAACTGGTTCCGGCATTATCGCACGTACCAGCAACGGTTGCCACCGAAGTTTGTGAGTAAGTAATACCATTATTCCAAACGTGTGAATTGGGCGACCAATAGTGATCGATATATTGCTCATCCTTTAACGGATTGTATTTGCCGACTTCAGCGGTACCTGAAACTACGGTGGGGCAGTTTCCTCTTGTAGTTTTAGTAGTGCCGAAAGTTTCTAAAAAGATGGTTGTTTGGGCGCTAACACATGCTGAAAATACAACCATTCCTAAAAAGAGTAGAGTTTTTTTCATAAGCGCTTGCAAA
>Ga0302286_10000657_pt1 | contig 27579 bp, 21 predicted proteins | sample III_Fen_E2_3_FD_198765 | JGI IMG/M metagenome (GOLD analysis project Ga0302286, IMG submission 198765) | Peat permafrost microbial communities from Stordalen Mire near Abisko, Sweden - III_Fen_E2_3 | ecosystem: Environmental > Terrestrial > Soil > Wetlands > Permafrost | place: Sweden: Abisko...
AAAAAATCGCACAACAATCGATTGATCGGTATGCGATTTTTTGATTCAGAAAGCTTTGTTCTCTGATTATTTTCCAACCATTTTGGCCATGCTTCCGGCGTAACGGTCGCCAATGTTGGGATATTTTTTCAACAAAGTTTCGATGTTCTGTAGGTCGGACGCTGAGAGTGAAACATCAACAGCTCCGGCATTATCGATCAGGTATTTGCGGCGTTTGGTTCCCGGAATTGGAATGATATGTTTTCCCTGAGCCAAAACCCACGCCAGTGCCAGTTGTGCCGGACTACAGTTCTTTTCAGAGGCTAGTTCTGCGAAAGCTTTAGCCAGCTGGGCATTGTTTTCCCAATGTTCATCATCAAATCGGGGTAATGTTTTGCGGAAATCGCCTTCTCCCAGGCTGTCTTTTTCAAGGGTATTGGTTACCAATCCTCTTACCAGCGGACTAAAAGGAACAAACGTAATTCCAAGTTCAGCGCAAAGCGGTATGATTTCTTCTTCGGCATCGCGGGTAAGTAGCGAAAACTCGCTTTGTAAAGCCGAAATCGGATGAACCGCATGTGCTTTCCGAATGGATTCTGCCGATGCTTCGGACAAACCCAAATAGCGAACTTTTCCTTCTTTAACCAGCTCGCTCATGGCACCTACCGTTTCTTCAACGGGGACTTTAGGGTCAACCCGGTGAGCATAATAAAGGTCAATGGTTTCAATTTTTAAACGACGTAAGCTGGCTTCTACTGCTTTTCGCATATAAGCCGGTGAAGCATTGAGTTCGAACGGATTTTCCGGAGTTGCCCGAAACCCAAATTTGGTAGCAATGAATATTTTATCCCGATTGGGAGCTAACACCTTGGAGATTAATTCTTCATTGATACCACTGCCATAAATATCTGCCGTGTCCCAAAAATTGATTCCCAGATCAAGGGCTTTGTGTAAGGTTTCGATTGATTCCGGATCATTTTTTTCGCCATAAGCGTGGCTCATTCCCATGCAACCCAATCCAATTTCTGAGAGTTCGATTTCTGTATTTCCTAGTTTCCTGTATTGCATTCTTTTAATATTAACTGTTAAACATTCGATTCATTAGACGTTTGTCTGAATTCCAAAAGTAATAAATCTAAAACTCCAATTGAATTCCAATGGTTGGCAATACCGTTCCCGATGTATTTTTAACGCTTCGGAGAACATACCGTGTGCCATTGTCGGTGGTCAGAAAATTCCCATTGGAATCTTCTTCCCTGACGATGTTGTCCTGCGATTGAGCCTTGAAATTATACAGATTTTGAATATCGAGGTAAAATTTTAAGGTCGTGTTTTTCAGGTAATAAGCTTTGTCCACACGCACGTCAAGTTGGTGAAACGAGTGGTATCGGGTGGAGTTGATACGGGCATAATTCAGATATGGTCCGCCGCGGAGATTCCATGCAGCAACCAACGACGAACGATCCAGATCGTACGGGGTCCCGGGAAGTCCGCCCACAAACCGAAAGCGGGAACCAATCTGCCAGCCACGTTTTAATGCTGCACTACCAGTCAGACTAAGTATATGCTTACTGTCCCATGACGAAACAACATAACTATTCCCCGTATTTTGAAATTCACTGCGAACCAGCGTGTACGACAGGTTTAGATTGTATCCTTTCGATGAACTAATCCGGGTTTGAAATTCAACACCATAAGCTCTTCCTTTCGATTTTGAGATAACTTCTTCGTCGCCTACCACTCCATAATCAGCACCTTTGTTAGCCAGCGAAATCTGGTCATTTACCGAAAACGGATAATGTTGGTATTTTTTCAGAAAGCCTTCTACCGAGAATTGCAGCGCTGAGGCTGGTTTAAACTCGATTCCACCAATCAGATGATCGACGGAGATGTATTTTAGCTGATCGTTCTTGTTGACAAACTCCCCGTTTTGCTTATACCCCAGCGTAGTGTAGGAAGGAAGCTGGAAATAACGTCCGGAGTTGAAGCTCAGGCTCCATTTTTCGGTAAGCAAATACGAAGCCGACAGTCGGGGCGAAAACTGTTTTAGCAGGTTATTGGTTCCGCTTGAATAATCGGAAGCATCCATGCGTAAACCGGCTGATAGCGTGAGCCTTTCTTTCAGGAATGAACGACTGGCCTGCCCAAACAAGCCCCATTTAATGAGATTTAGCCGGGCATCGTAATTGATCGATTGAACCTGTCCATCATAAAAACGTCGTTGAAAAGTGGTGTTGGTATATTTTGCGAAATCAACATTGGCACCCCAGTTCAGCTTGAAATTGTTTATCCGGAAATTGTTCTCCAGTCTGATTTTATTCTCAATTTCCTGAGAGGTATAGTCCTGAATTTTATTGGCTTCGGAACTCTCATCGTTTTCGAGGTATTTCTTGAGCGAATTGTTCAGCTGACTGCGGCTGACAACCAGAGTACGATAACTGTTCTCGTTGTAGTGTTTGTAAACAGCACCTACGGTATAGCTCCACTGTTGGTTTACCGGAAGATAGCTCAGGATGTATTTTTGCTGATCGTCCGGATTTTTAATTCCTTTATTAAGATCGAACAAATCGATGGCTCCCAGTCCGATAAACGAAAGTTCGTTTTTTGCATTAATACGGGTTTTTACCTTAAACTGCATGTCGTTATACGTTGGGAGAAACGGCAGTTCGAGGGCCGAGAACAGTAGCTTCAGGTACGACCGGCGTGCCGATACAATGAACGTTGTTTTATCACTGGCCGGACCATCAACGGTTGCTGAAACTTCCGAAGCTCCAAGGCTCGTTTTGTATTTCAATTTATCGGCATTGCCGTCTACCTGTGCAAACTCAAAAACACCACTTAAGGCATTTCCGCGGTTTGCCGGGAATGCTCCGGAATAGTAGTTTACTTCGCGCAGAAAATCGGCATTCAGAATACCCAATGGTCCTCCGGAAGCTCCCTGCGTCGCAAAATGGTTGATGTTCGGAACTTCCACACCATCGAGGTAAAAGCGGCTTTCTGTAGGGCCACCACCCCGAATGATGATGTCGTTTCGGTAAGCCGGAGTCGAGAGTACACCGGCAAACGACTGGATAACCCGCGAAACGTCGCGGTTTGCTCCCGGACTTTTTTCAATTTCTGCAATACCAATGGTTTTCAGCGAAACAGGGCTTTCTTCTGTTTTCCGAAAAGGAGAAGTTCTTACAGTTACTTCTTCGATCTCGGTATCCAGTTTCTCCATCTTTATTTCGACGAAAGCAGTTTTTACATTGCTTACCTCTACCTGTGCCGAAAGGGCTTTGTGATATCCAATAAACGAAGCCTGAAGCCTCACAAAACCCGGAGTAAGCCCTTTAAAGACGAAGTTCCCGTTTTGATCGGTGACCGTACCTGTGGGGGTTCCGGCAATTGCTACATTGACAAATGGAAGTGGCTCGTTGCTTACCGCATCAGTGATAAGTCCTTTTAAGCTTGCCTGCTGTGCCATTGTTCCCAACTGCATGGCAAGTAAAACGATACTAAGTAAAACGAACTTTTTCATATTTGTATTTGTGAATGGTCTGGTTTTTCAGTAATTGCAAACATAAACAAGATAATTCATTCAATGTTTAAGCTGTCCGATTGTTTTTATATCTTGCCTGAAATTTTAAGCGATGAGATTAATTATTCAACGAGTGAGTTCGGCTTCGGTGGAAGTCGAAGAATTTGTCGTTTCAGAAATAGGTAACGGCCTTTTGATTTTGGCCGGAATTGAAGAATCGGATACCGAGGAAGATATTGACTGGCTGGTAAAAAAGACTTGTCAGCTGAGGATTTTCAACGATGCCGAAGGAGTGATGAACCTTTCGGTTCAGGATATTGCCGGAAAAATAATTGTAGTGAGCCAGTTTACCTTGTATGCCAGTACAAAAAAGGGAAACCGCCCTTCATATATCCGGGCTGCACGTCCCGAAACGGCCATCCCGATTTATGAGCAACTGGTTGCCGAATTCAAAAAAGTACTTGGAAACAAAAAAATTGAAACCGGAATTTTTGGTGCCGATATGCAGGTTTATCTGGTGAACGACGGACCGGTGACCATTATTCTGGATTCGAAGAACAAGGACTTTTGAAAACAAATTGGAAGCCGGAAAAGCATTTTACTCCACCAGTATTAGTCCTGGATTATTGCCTGAAATGCAACGTCCACCTTCGGGAGTTACGATAAATGTGTTCTCAATGCCTACCATTCCGACTCCTTCGATCCCTTTTTTCGGTTCCAGGGCAATAACCATGTTTTCTTTTAGGGGTTCTTTGAATCCTTTGGCCAGAACCGGGTATTCATCAATATTAAGACCGATTCCGTGCCCCAGAAATTTGACCTGCCGGTTTCCAAAACCCATGAAATTTTGCTGAAAACTGCTGCTTAATCCCGAAAAAATGGTTTCGTAAATGACTTCAGGAATACTTCCCGGAACAAGCATTTCGGCAATGCGGGTTTGGATGTCAACACACTGCTGATGAATGGCTTTTACCTCTTCAGGGAGCGACTGCTTAAACATGTAGGTGGTGGTCTTGTCGGAATAATACCCGTTAACACCTAATCCGGTATCCACAAAGACCAGATCGCCTTCGTGCAATTTTCGGGTGCGGCTTCCCATGGTGGGTACCGCAGCGTTTAGTCCGAAATTTCCGCCCGGGCCATCGAAACTGGTAGGGTACAACGAACTTTCGCCAAATCCAATCTGGCCAATGGTCATTTCAGTATCTAACATGGCAAAACGAACAATTCCCTGATGACCTTCTTTCACCATCACCTGGTATAACTCGCCCGACAGATCTGCTTCCGACATTCCTTCGCGCAAAAGCCCTGGAGTTAGTTCTTCGGATACCCGGCTATGGATGGCTCCCGCTTTTTCCATATAGGCGAGCTCCCACTGACTTTTAACCGATCGGGTTAATGCAATCTGAAAATCGAGGGATTGAAAAGAGCTGAACGGAAAATGTTTCTGAAGCCGCTTGTACATGGCCAATGGGACAAATTCCGTCTCGAGATATACTTCGTTCGATAGCTTGGAATAGGCCTGCGCGGCATCCCGATAGCTGTTCATTGGTTGAATATGCTGGAACAACGATTCGGCCAAGGTGCGCTCGTAACTTCGGAGAACCCATAAGGTGGCTCCGTTTTCGCGTTCAACGATTAGCATTCCCTCGGGCATCGACCCGGTGAAATACAAAAGGTTTATTTTGCTGAGAATGATTGCTGTTCTCCATTTCGGATGGTACTCGTTCATAATCAGACAGAACGAATTCATACGTGATTGTAGTTCGGAGACCGGTACCTTTTCGCTCATGATTCTTTTTGCATTCAAAAGTAAGCGATCCTCCGGATTTTGATGTTTTTAAGCCTCGCGGCTTGCTGAAGGTTAACTTTTGCGTAAACTGGTTTCACCATGTAGTTATCAGTAACCTCGGGATTTCCAAGTGCTTTTGATCGCTTATAGTTGCAGTGTCAATTTTAAATGGCCGCCAAGCCCTTGTTGAATGATCTTCATTAAGGTCGATAGCCGGATGTCGGATGCATTATTCTCAATTCGTGAAATGTACGATTTGTTTGTTCCACATTTCTGAGCAAGTTCTTCTTGTGTCATGCCAAGTTTTAGCCTTGCTTCTTCGAGTAGAACCCCCAGTCTGAAGGATTCAAATTGCTGTTCCCACTCTTCACGTTTGGGTTGCCCCTTTTTACCGTATTTTTTGTCGAGAATCTGGTCTAATGTTGTGATATTACTTTTTGAATTCATTTTGATATTCCTCCATTATTTTAAGTGCCTTTTCCAATTCCTGTTTGGGTGTTTTCTGAGTCTTCTTTTGAAAAGCATTTCCAAGAACAACTAAATTCCCCTTGCCGAAGAAAGAAAAGATTCGATAAATATTTCCAAATTTATTTTGTAGCGTGTTTAATCCACAAATTTCAATCTATTCAGTATCAAATTACCATTGATAGATCCATAGATACTGTATTCGGATGTCTTCCAGCGGCGGATGTGTAGTTCAATCCGCCAACCGGCGGGACTACTCACTGGGTCTTGCAGAACGCTCAGGGTCCTATTTTATTAGCGGTTTTTATTTATCAGTATTATTTTCCAATCCACTTTCAAGCTCCTCAATTGATGGAAGCTTCGCTTTGAGATTTTCAGGTATAGCATCAGTCAATCGATATTCACTAATCCCCATTGGTTTATTTATATCACGCAAAGCATACTCAACTTCAATTTTATCCTTGCTTTTGCATAATAGAATCCCAATTGTAGGATTATCGCCTTGTTTTCTTATTTGACTGTCTACTGCAGATAAGTAGAAATTTAATTTCCCAGCAAATTCTGGTTTAAATTTTCCAGACTTTAATTCAATCACCACATAACACCTCAATTCAACATGATAAAAAAGCATATCAAGATAATAGTCTGAATCGCTTATTTCTATTCGATATTGTCGTCCAAGAAATGCAAAACCTTTTCCAAGTTCAAGTAAAAATTCCGTAATATGTTTTGTCAATTCATCCTCAATAGCCTTTTCCAATGCATCATCATACAAACCTAAAAAGTCAAAATTGTAAGGATCTTTTAAAGTTTGCGTTACAAGCTTCGATTGTTTTGCTGGTAAAGTACTATCAAAATTGCTGATAGCACTACCTCTACTTTGGAAAAGATTTTTCTTAATCTGTAATTCCAATGTATCTCTATCCCATCCATTGCTAATTGTTTCGAAACAATAGAATTCAGCTTCATCGACTGTTTTTACTTTACTTATAATCAATCTATTATGACCCCATGGTAATTGTGCCACAGTTTGTGGCACAAAAGGATATTTAGCTGAATAAAATTTATACAATTGACTCATTGCATATAGATTACGACGAGACAATCCTTTAATTTCTGGAAATTCATGATTAAGTTCGACAGCAACTTTATCGATAAAATTACTTCCCCAATCAGATTTTATCTGTTTATCAGCAATAGACCGGCCAAGTTCCCAATATAATTCTGTAATTTGCGAATTAATAGAAAAAGCTACTTTTCGCCGCGCATCATGAATTTTGGACTTTAATTCAATAATCCAACTACCAAATTCTGATATTTTTATCTCACTTGTCATAAAACAAAGATACATTTTTTTAGAAAGTGGCTGATGCGATTTTTCTCAAAATTGGCGGTAACGACCGAGGCTATGGGCATTTGGCGGGTTGCGGGAGCGTTCGCTGTCGCACAGCGACAAAGTGAATGCGGGAGTAAAACCTGCCAAATTGCACGTCAGCCAGCCAATGACCATTGGCGGGTATTAGCTGTAGTCTTTTTTTTTGACTATTTTTTTTCTTTTGTTGAAGTTTTAGCTTTCTTGTATGGTTTTGTAATTAAAGGATTATTTGTCACCTCAACTTTAAGAATTTCTGGAATTTTCTTTTCTTCAATTGACGTTTTCAGTTCATATATAGTTGTGTCTTTTGGTTTTATCCATTTATTTATTTGTTCGGTGCATGTAATTATTGCTGGTATTAGTGCAACAACAAAAGCCCACCTTGTCCAGTTTAAACTTTCATTTGCTTTGCCTATTTGAATGTCTGCCTTATCTAGTTGTCCTTGTATTTTTGATAGTTCAGTTTCATGGCGTACTTGAACAATTGTCTTGAAGTCTCTTTTTGCTAATTCCTTCAGTTCTTCTGTTATGATAATTGCTTGAAATAGACAATTTTCGAATGACTTCTGTATTGATAGTATATCAAATGCAATTTTCTCTCTTTCGAGTTCTTTTGCGATACCATAGACGGGTAAAGACTCAATTACGGCATCTTTTGATCTTTTGTCTAAATCTACAAATACGATATAATTATTTTGCATCAATTTATTTAGCAAGTGTAGAAAATAAATAATTCTACGTTGATTGTCTAAAAGTGATTTCTGAGAATTTGCTTCTTCATAATTTTTGATACTATATTCAAATATTATTTTGTCATTTTTGATTGAAGCATAAATCCACATCTTACTAAATATGTCTGACAGAAAATCTAATACTGGAATTCCAATAAAATTGTTCCATGCTTCACGATTTGTGTCAAATTCAATTAGTTTCCTTATTATTCCTTCCTCATACTCACTGAATTCTTTCATATTTAGCTTTTTATATGCGTCAATATTTTTGTTTTTTATTCAGAAACTTTGTCTGCATGCAATGTCAATTGAAACTACAACTTCTTATGTCGTTATTTTTTCTCCAGATTACAGCTAACTAGCAACTGTCGTCAACCTTACCCAACTTTTCTTAGTTCCCTTCAAAGGTTGCAAAAACAATTAATCTATCAAACAGATTGCTTAAGTTTTTTATTTTCAGGGGACTATAGGCTACGCAGGGAAACCTGACGAGGGTTAGTGAATAACACCAACAAACGGTATGGCTTTTTTATGGTGTTCCCGGCCTTTCGTCCGAGAAACGATTACCGCGTTGTTTGGCGTTTACACGCGGACGATTTTCGAAACCCAACATCTATTTCTACCGACCGGTCGCCGCGATGCGGCTGGTATTCGGAAAATATCGTTCTTATGCCATAGCTCTTCATTTCATTAGGGACTATGCTTTCACATGATGGGTCTTCACCCCTTAACCTTTGGCGATAATTGGAGCAGAACATGGAAGCGGGCAACTGATCAGTAATCGTTCTGGATGAGATTCTCAACCGGAAATTTCGATATTAAAAACGGGGATCTCAATGCGTTGAGATCCCCGTTTTTAATGGTTTTTTTAGCAGCTTATTCGACTACAATTTCGTCGGCAAACAACCAGCAGGGTTTTCCTTCTCCGGGATGTCCTTTGGGGCATTTGCCCAGGTTTTTGGCTACCACTTTTACAAAGTTTGCTTTTACCGGGATGAAGTTTGCTGAAAAGTCTTTCCGCACCACATCGGTTGAAAGCGGATCAGTATCATTTAGAGCTTCGCCTACTTTCTGGAATTTCTTTCCGTCGGTAGAAACGAAGAATTCCACTTTTGTTGGGAAGAATACCCATCCTCCTGATTTCTGGAGCGAACCCATGGAGATGGATTTTACGTCGGTAGCTTCCTGCAAGTCGATCACCGCTTCCAGATCAGATCCACTCCATCCATGCCATTGACCGTCGGAATGGTTAGTACTTCCGCAGATCCCGTTTACCAGTGTATAATCGCCCGATCCGGGATAGTACTTGTTGGTGGGGGTTTTATAACTGATGGGCTTGGCGGTTGCTTTGTTGAATTTTACCGGAAGTTCCAGGGCTTTTTCGGCAGGAGTTCCACCAATAACCGTAATCGCTTTCAGGGTTGAAGTCTGGTTAAGAACAACCGGGTCTTTGAAAACCGGCGATTGAGCTGTTGGCTCGGTTCCGTCGGTAGTGTAATGTATTTCAATGCCAGGAAATTCGGTACTCAGGCTTACTTCCAGTTGTTTCTTTTCGGCATTAAGCTTGGTTTGAGAAGTTACTTTATAAGCACTCTTCGAATAGTTAATTCCTTTTTGGTCGTAACGTTTCATCAGCAGTTGAATACGGCGCGAAAAATCGTCCCAGTTACGGGCATCTTTCTTCGTCCACAATGCTTCGGCAAGAGCTGCTATACGTGGAAATGCCATGTACTGTGCATGTTTGATGGTGGGTACATATTCGGTCCATAAGTTGGCTTGTCCGCCCAGTACATGTTTGGTAGCCTCGGCATTCAGTTCCTGAGGAACCGGGTTAAATTCATATACTTTGCTGACTGGATTGTAACCGCCAATAGCCAAAGGTTCCTGATTCATTGGTCCCTGATAATGGTCAAAATAGCATGGATTTCCTGGGGTCATCACTACGTCGTGTCCCTGTTGTGCTGCCTCGATGCCGCCCTTGGTTCCGCGCCAGCTCATTACGGTAGCTTTTGGAGCAAGTCCGCCTTCCAGAATCTCGTCCCAGCCCAGCAATACTCTTCCTTTGGAGTTGATGAATGGTTCTATTCTCCGGATGAAATAGCTCTGAAGTTCACCTACATTTTTCAGGCCTTCAGCTTTGATCCGTTTTTTACAATCCGGACATTTTTCCCATTCAGTTTTGGTGGCTTCATCGCCTCCAATGTGAATGTATTTAGATGGGAAAAGGTCGATTACTTCGCTCAGAACATCCTGAAGGAAAAGGAAGGTTGAATCTTTTCCGGCGCAATAGATGTCGGTGATTGGCCAAACACCTCCTGGAGGAACCGTGAACGGTCCACCAGTGCAGGAGAACTGTGGATAAGCAGCCAGTGCCGAACTAACATGGGCCGGCATTTCAATTTCGGGAACCACGTTGATAAAACGTTCCTGTGCATAAGCAACGATTTCTTTAATATCTTCCTGGGTATAGAAACCACCATAAGTGGCTTTTTCTCCGGTTTGTTGCCTCGGACGGGCATTCCAGGGTTTATCTTCCCGGTCGACACGCCAGGCTCCCACCTGAGTTAATTTGGGGTATTTTTTGATTTCGATTCTCCAGCCCTGATCGTCAACCAGATGGAGGTGGAAGGTATTGATTTTGTGCAAGGCCATATTGTCGATCATGCCCAGAACTTCATCTTTGGTGAAGAAGTGACGGACCACGTCGAGCATAAAGCCGCGCCATGGGAAAACCGGACTGTCGTTAATTGTAACTACCGGAACCAGATAGTCAAGCTGATCTTGTTTTTTGCCGCTTTCGATTTCGGCAGGCAGCAGTTGACGAAGTGTCTGGGTTGCATAGAAGAATCCGGCAGGCTGCGAAGCTTTGATGATAATCCGGTCTTTTTGTACTTCCAGCTTATACCCTTCAGGAGCAATGGCCGCATCGGTCTTGAAGTAAATCTGATTCGATCCTTCGTCGCCACCGATGACAATCGGAAGTTTCCATCCTTTTGTTTTTTCAAATAAATTGGCAAACTGACTGGCAATTTTTTGTTGATCGGCGTTTTCGGTAACGAGTTTGGTGCTTCCTTTAAATTTAAATGAAGACTCACCTAAGGTCATTTCCTGAACCTGAGGAACCAGCGCAATTTCATTTTTGGTGAAATTCCGGTTCGGTTGACAGCTCCAAAAGAAGGCGCAGCTTACTAAAAGAGCAATTCCGGCAATAGTTTGTTTCATGGTGAATTTGTTTGAATTTAGGAGCGTCGAAGATAGAATATTTTTTCAAAAAAATCCCATTTCATCCACAATTGCAGTTGGGTAGAATAATTGTTCAACAACATAAAAATCAGCGAACAACACCTTGCGATCAATCCATCATACAGAAATCTAATTTATAGTTACAATACCTATTCCGTTATGTTTTAGAATAGTTTTCAGTTTCAATAAATAACAGTTTCTTTGTATGTATGAACATCTGAACAAATGGAATTAATCATTGATCACACCAGTCCGATTCCTCTGCATTTTCAGGTAGAGAAATTGCTTCGGAAAATGATAGAACTTCCGGAATATAAAAACGGAGGATTTTTGCCCAAGGAAGTAGAACTGGCCAAGCGCCTTGGTATTTCCCGGAACACCATCAGGCAGGCAACCAATAAACTGGAATATGAAGGTCTGTTAATCCGGAAAAAAGGAGTCGGGACTAAAGTTGCAGAGAATACTGTCAGCACAAACTTAAATAGCTGGCATAGTTTCACGCAGGAAATGTCTGAGAAAGGAGTCGATTTCGTCAACTTTCAGATTGAAACAAAATGGGTCAAGGCAAATGCTCAAATTGCCTCATTTATGCAAATTCCGGAACAAACAGAAGTACTTTGCCTGATTCGGTTGCGTGGATTTGAGGATGGTCCTTTTGTATATTTCGAAAGCTATTTCCATCCCCGCATCGGCTTAACAGGGAAAGAAGATTTTTCACGACCGCTTTACGACATCATCGAACAGGACTATCATGTTGTGCCGGTATTGTCGCGCGAAAAGATACGTGCAAAGAGCTCCTCTGCGATTACAGCCAAACGGCTGCAAATCAAGCATGGCGACCCGGTACTGGTGCGTGAACGTCTGGTTTATGATCCAGGGAATCGGCCTGTTGAATACAATATTGGCTTCTACATTGCCGAAAAATTCACTTATTCGATTGATATCAAACGATAAATTTATACTTCTAAACAACTAACTATGAGTACTATTGCAATTGGGGTTGATGTAGGTGGCAGCCACGTGAGCTGCGCGGCCTGTAACATTGATGAAAAAAAATACCTGGCCGAAACGTTTTCGGAAAACGATCTCGACAATCAGGGAACCGTTGAGGAAATTATCGGAATCTGGAGTAAGACAATCCAAAAAACCATCGATAAGGTTGGGTTGAAAAACGTTAGCGGTATTGGGTTTGCTATGCCTGGCCCGTTCGATTATTTCAACGGAATTGCACTGTTTAAAGGCAACAATAAAAAGTACGAAAATATCTACGGACTGAATGTTCCGGAAGCACTGAGGAAAGCCTTGAATCTGCCTTCCGGTTTTCCGATCCGGTTTATCAACGATGCTACGGCTTTTGCCATTGGCGAAGACTGGATTGGAAAAGCATGTAGCTCCAAAAATTCATTATCAATCACCCTTGGAACCGGATTTGGATCGGCTTTTTTGAGCGATCGTTTACCGGTGGTTAGTGGCGAAAATGTTCCTGAAACCGGTGCTGTGTGGCATCTTCCGTTCGAAAGCGGAAATGCCGACGACTATTTTTCGACCCGCGGATTGTTAAACCGCTATCAAAACCGCACCGGACAGCAGCTCTCAGGAGTGAAAGAGTTGGCGCAACGGGCGGCTTCTGATCCGATTGCTCAATCTCTATTTGAAGACTTTGGTTACAAAATGGGAGTATTCCTGAAACCCTGGATCGAAAAATCATCTATCGAAGTTTTGGTCATTGGTGGAAATATCTCACACGGATTCGGTTTATTTGGCAAATCGCTTCAGGATTATTTCTCAGACAATGGCCTGAATATCCGGATTGAAGTTTCGGAACTGAAAGAAACCGCTTCGATGATCGGAAGTTCGGTTTTGGTTGATGAAAACTATTATCAGAAAGTCGCATCACTTTTAAAACAAATGTAAAAATCGCTTAAATCGCTTTCCATGAATAAATCAACGGTCTCCTTAAAAGATGTAACTCCGGTACTCATGTCCTATTTTGTCATGAGTTTCTGCGATTTGGTTGGTATTGGTGTCGATCGCATAAAGATCGACTTTGCCCTGAGTAATACACTTGCACAGCTGATTCCATCGGCCGTGTTTTTGTGGTTTTTTGTGCTTTCGGTTCCGGTCGGAATTCTTCAGGATCGCATCGGCAAACGTACCGTACTGAATTTGGGTATGATCGTTACCGCACTTGGACTATTCATCCCTTATCTTTTCCATTCATTCGAAATGGATCTGGTTGGATTTGCTCTGCTTGGCATTGGAAATACGATTGTTCAGGTATCAGCTAATCCATTGCTGGTTGATGTCGTTCCTTCGGGGCGTCGGTCGAGTTTCCTGAGTTTCTCGCAGTTTGTAAAGTCGATCGGATCGATGATTGCTGCTCCGCTGGCCGGCTGGTTTGCCCTTCAGTTTGGCGACTGGAAATTACTGTTTCTGGTGTATGGAATTGTATCTATCCTGACGGTTCTTTGGTTGTATTTTACCAAGATTGAGGAAAGTAAAAACACCGAAAAACGAGCAAGTTTTGCTTCTTCATTCAAATTGTTAAGTACCGGATACATCAGCATGATGGTGATGGGGATTTTCCTGGTTGTGGGAATTGATGTGGGTATCAATGCTTTTTCCGGACAGTTTTTACTGGCTAAATTCAGTTCAGCACAGACTTTTGCCGAATCGGGACGAAGCGTGTACTTCTTCGGAAAAATGCTCGGAACATTTGGTGGAGCCATTCTGCTGGCCAAATTATCGACCCGGAAGTTTTTTCTGTGGTCGTCGATCGTTGGACTGGTTTCCATTCTGGCACTTATCCTCGCTCCTGCCGATTCGATGGCAATGGTTTTGATTTTTGTGACTGGACTCGGGGTTTCCAATATTTTCCCGATCATCTATTCACTTACGGTCGAAAAATACCCGCTTCGTGCCAACGAAATCTCCGGCCTGATGATTATGGCTGTTTGCGGAGGTGCCGTTCTTCCATTGCTGATGGGCTGGATTACCGACCAAACTGGGAATGTGACTATTGCCATGATGGTGCTGATTGTGGCGATCACCTATATCCTTTTTGTTTCTCTTTTTTCAGGGAAATCGAAAGCTTAATTTATGGGAAAGTACTCTTCAAAAATAATAGTTCTGATTGGCTTGCTTAGCCTGTTTTTCTCGTGTTCGGTAAAAAGGAATACGTTTAACCCATCGAAATATGTCGATCCGCAAATAGGCTCGGTACATGGCCGCTGGTTTTTCTATACTCCGGCCGCAGTTCCTTTTGGCATGGCCAAACTTGCACCACATACCAATGCTTACGGAAGTGCCGGCAGCTGGGGACCTTGTGGTTACGACGACCGCCATAACTCGATTGAAGGATTTGGACATTTTCATGAATTTCAGGTTGGCGGACTGGTATTTATGCCAACGGTAGGCAAACTGCAAACTGTTCCCGGAACGCTCGAAAAGCCTGATGAAGGTTATCGCTCGCGCTTCGACAAAACAACCGAACATGCCGAACCTGGCTATTATTCCGTTCTCCTGAAAGATTATGGGATCCATGCTGAAATTACGGCCACCGAACGGGTGGGTTTTCATCGTTATACATTTCCTGAAACCAAAGAAGCTCATCTGGTTATCGACATTGGTCACCGGCAGGGCGAAAGCAGCGGTGTGACCGATGCTTATGCCAAAGTGGTAAACGGCAACGAGGTGGAAGGATATATCGAAACCTATCCGGAGTATGCTAAATTCTACGATGCGGATAAGCGGGTGAAAATGTATTTCATTGCACGCTTAAGTAAACAACCGGTTGCCACCGGAGCTTTTGTCGATACAGTACAAACGAATGGCGTTTCCGAAACCAAAGGAGTTAGCAACGGTTTATTCCTGAATTTCGAGATGAAAAAAGACGAAGTGCTGGAAATCGCAACTGGCTTGAGTTATACTTCCATCGAAAATGCCCGTTTGAACCTGAAGACGGAAGCTGATGGTAAAACTTTCGACGACGTTCGTTTGTCGGCTCACGAAAAATGGAATGCCAAACTTAGCCGCATTAAAGTTGAAGGAGGCGACAGTCTGAACCGGGTGAAATTCTATACCGGATTATTCCATGCTTTGCTTGGACGGGGCATTTCGAGTGATGTCAACGGTCAATTCCCATTGGTTGATGGTGGCATCGGGCAGATTCCGCTGGATAAAAACGGAATTCCACAGTACCATCATTACAATACCGACGGAATCTGGGGCGGTTTCTGGAACCTCAGCCAATTGTGGGCACTGGCTTATCCCGATTATTTCAAAGAATACGTTCAATCGAACATCGATTTTTATAAAAACCGTGGCTGGTTGCACGATGGTGAAGCTGCCGGAGTTTACACCAACGGAGTACAAACCAATTTTCAGGGATTGTTAATTGCTTCGGCCTACAATTGCGGAATCCGCGATTTTGATGTAGAAACAGGTTATGCCGCAGCCTTAAAAAACGAAGTGGAATACCACGGACGGAATCTCGGGAACGGAAAGTACGACCTGAGCTATTTTGTAAAAAACGGCTACGTACCATACAAAGACACGACTTTGTCAAACGGTTGGGTATTTAATTTCGGTTCGTCGCATACTTTGGAGTACGCTTTTAGTTCGTACGCGGTAGCTGAAATGGCAAAAGGGTTAGGTAAAACAGCCGATTACGAAAAACTGGCAAAACAAGCGGCCTATTACCGGAATCTGTTCGATCAGGAAACCAACTACATCCGGCCGAAAAAAGAAGACGGAAAGTTCATCGAAAAATTCGATCCAATGAAAGCCTGGGCCGGTTTTCAGGAAGGAAATGCATTTCAATACACCTGGTATGTGCCTCACGATGTGGCCGGACTCATTCAGCTGATGGGAAAAAAGACATTTAATCAGCGTTTGGGCGATATGTTTACCCAGGCACAAAAAGGCAAGTTTGGTGGTGGTTCCGATCAAATTGATAGTTTCTCCGGAGTTGATAAACAATACAACCACGGCAATCAGCCTTGTTTGCACGATTCGTGGCTGTTTAATTACTCCGGACAACCCTGGCTAACCCAGAAATGGACACGTGCCATTTGCGACGAATTTTATGGTACCGAACCGTTGCGCGGATACGGTGTGGGTCAGGATGAAGATCAGGGACAACTGGGTGCCTGGTATGTAATGGCTGCTATGGGTTTGTTCGATGTACAAGGCCATGCGGCACAAAATCCAAGCATGCAGTTTGGTAGTCCGCTGTTCGAAAAAGTAACCATTCAGCTCAATCCAAACTATTATTCCGGGAAAGAATTGGTTCTCCAGACCAAAAACAACTCAAAGGGAAATATTTATATCCAGGCCTTGTCGTTCAATGGAAAACCCATTGAAAACTGCTGGATCGACCGGAAAGAGCTAATGACCGGAGGAACACTTCTTTTTGAAATGGGAGCGCAACCCAATACTAATTTTGGAATTTCAACTCCACCACCATCGATGAGTACTGAAAAGTAAAAATCATTAACCCATGCTGTTATTATCAAAATTATAGAAAGGGAAATCTATATGCGTGAAGATAAAAATATAGTATTGAATACTGAACTGGTATCGGAAATAAAACAATTAATAATCGAAGGTAAGCAAGGCATAGCTCAAGCTATTAATGCAGGGCTTACAGCCACTTATTGGCATATAGGTAAACGTATTAGTATTGATCTTCAAGATAAACGTGCGAATTATGGTGAGCAAATTGTTGCTACCCTCTCACGACAATTAACGGCAGAATATGGCAATGGGTGGAGTGTTAAACAGTTGCAACATTGTCTTCACTTTGTGGAGATTTTTCCCAATTTGCAAATTGTCTCTACACTGTGGAGACAATTGAACTGGTCACATTTCAAAATAATAATGTATCGAAATAACGACTTGGAACGAGACTTTTACATTCAAATGTGTCGAATAGAACGTTGGAGTGTGAGAACGTTACAGCAAAAAATAGACAGTATGCTCTTTGAACGTACTGTCATAAGTAAAAAACCGCAGGAACTTGCAAAGTTAGAACTACAACAACTCCAAGAAAAAGATATTTTAACCCCTGATTTAGTGTTTAGAGACCATTATGTACTCGATTTTTTAAATCTAAAAGATACCTATTTAGAGAAAGATTTAGAAGCTGCTATTTTACACGAATTTGAAAATTTTATTTTGGAATTGGGGGTAGGTTTCACATTTGTAGCCAGGCAAAAAAGAATGATAATTGATAATAAAGACTTTTACCTTGATTTACTTTTCTACCATCGAAAATTAAAACGGTTAATAGCCATTGAACTAAAAATTGGTGAATTTAAGGCAATTTACAAAGGTCAAATGGAGCTGTATTTGCGTTGGTTAGAAAGATATGAAACTGATACAGATGAAGAGCAACCCATTGGATTAATTCTTTGTGCAAGGGGGAATTCTGAGCAGGTTGAGTTATTGCAATTGGACAAAGCAAACATTAGAGTTGCTGAATATATAACTCAATATTTACCGAAAGAATTATTAGCAAAAAAAGTACACGAATTTTCTATTACCGCAAAAAGGATAATAGAGAACCGTGAAATTGAAAATGAACAATGATATCAATTCGTCAAAAGAGCATGACCAACTTGTAGTATACAATAAAGTTCAAAAACGCACAAAAGAATGAAAAAACACATTCCCCTTATTTTGTTGCTTGTGCTGGCCTTTGCCTGTGCAACACCGGTAAAAAACACAGTCCCCAAAGAACTTGCCGATCAAATTGCAAAGAATGAGTATTTCCCTCTGGTTAAAGCCAAAGCCCTTGCGGTGATGAAAACCGGATTTAACGCCGGAGATGGCTACCGCGAAGTCTGGATTCGTGACTATAACACGTTTATTGAACTGGCTTCAAAAGTTTTCCCGAAAGAAGAACTGAAAGAAAACCTGTTGGTATTTTGCCGGATGCAGGGCGAAGATGGAAACATTATCGATGGTTTTACGCCAATAGAAAAAATCGGAAAAGGCGAAACCGATTTTAGCTATTCGAAGCTGGAACCACGTTATGCCGCCCACAAAAACACTGTGGAAACCGATCAGGAAAGTTCTATGGTACAAGCCGTTTATAAATACGTCCAACTAACCGGCGACAGTTCCATTCTGGTCGAAAAAGTAGGCGATAAAACGGTTGCCGAACGTTTGGAGTGGTCGATGGATTTTCTGATGCAAAACCGCTTTAATCAACAATATGGTTTAATCATTGGCGCTACTACTGCTGACTGGGGCGATGTACAGCCCGAACATGGCTGGGGAGTGGATCTGGACAACAACACGCACAAAGCCATCGACATTTACGACAATGCCATGTTCGTTATTGCACTGAACAACCTGATGGAAATGATTCCTGCTGCCAAACAGAAATGGAATCCGATTAAAGAAAGTATAGCCCAAAATTGCCGGAAACACCTTTGGGATGCGACCAAACAAAAATTTATTCCTCATATTTACCTCGAAAATGGTTCGCCATTTCCAGCCGATTTTGATGAAAGTCAGATTTACTATTTTGGTGGAACCACCATTGCTATCGAAGCAGGACTACTTTCCAAAGAGGAAATAAAAGCTTCGCTGGACGAAATGATTAAACGAGTTAAACAAGCCGGAGCAGCAACTATTGGGTTAACGCTTTATCCACCTTATCCGAAAGGCTTTTTTGCCAACAAAATCATGAATCCGGAATATAGCTATCAGAATGGTGGCGACTGGACCTGGTTTGGCGGACGAATGATTCAGCAGTTGATTAAATACGGCTTTGTGCAGGAAGCTTACGAACAGGTTCAGCCGATGCTCAAGCGGGTAATCGACAACAAAGGCTTTTATGAATGGTATTCGGTTGACAATAAACCCCGCGGTTCCGGAACTTTTCGTGGCGAAGCCGGTGTACTGTATTCAGCCATTGCGATGTTTGAGAATCGGGTGAAAAACAAATAGCATGATAGGTATACCATTATTTTGCGGTGATATTCTTAATATTGTGCGATTTTAGTTTGATTTAAAATACAATTTATGAAACTACGAAGGATGTTGTTGCTCCTGCTTTGTTGGGTGTTTGCAGGAAATTTGATTGCTCAGGAAACCAACACCCCAAAGGCTTCGACAGACGATCCGCTGGCGGTAAAACTGACCCAGAGTCTGTCAAATAACGAAGGATATGTGTGGCCTAAAGATCCGGCAGTACTGAAGAACCTTAAGAAATGGCAGGGATATAAGTTCGGAATTTTGGTGCACATGGGTTTGTACTCCGAATTGGGAATTATCGAATCGTGGGCTTTGTGTCCTGAAGACTGGATTACCCGTGATGGATACGACGATTACTATAAATTCTGCACGGATTACCGTAACACCAAAAACCGCTTCAATCCGGTAAACCTCGATCCTGCCAAATGGGCAGGGATGTTTAAAGGAGCTGGGGCAAAGTACATGATTTTCACCTCCAAGCATCACGATGGATTTTGTATGTTCGATTCTAAATACACTGATTTTAAGATTACCGATAAAGCTTGTCCTTTTTCATCGAATCCAAAATCGAATATTTTAAAGGAAGTACTTGATGCTTCACGGAAAGAAGGTTTGGCAACCGGTGTTTATTTTTCGAAACCCGACTGGACGACACCGTATTTCTGGTGGCCTTATTATCCGCCTAAAGACCGGAATCCCAGTTACGACATTAGTAAAGATCCAGCCCGATGGAAGAAGTATGTTGAATATACGCAGAACCAGCTGAACGAACTGACTACTGATTACGGGAAAGTTGATATTCTTTGGCTGGATGGTTGTTGGGTTCGGCCGCTGTCGACCATTAACAAGCATGTAGAGGAATTTTGCAAGTATCCTTATGACATGGACATCAACATGAAGCTGGTCGCAGAAAAGGCACGGGTCAAACAACCCGGAATGTTGGTTGTCGACCGGTGGGTTCCGGGAGACTATGAAAATTACCTGACTCCGGAACAGAAAATGCCGGCCAAAGCGTTGGCTGAACCTTGGGAAAGCTGCATTACCATGGGAGGTGCCTGGGGATGGGTTCCAAACGATAACTATAAATCGTCGAAAGAATTAGTGCAAATGCTGGTCAATATTGTGGCTAAAGGTGGTAACCTTTTATTAGGGGTTGGACCGAATGGAAAGGGAGAGTTTGAGCCAAAAGTTGCTGAAAATCTGGCATTGATGGGAAAATGGTTGAGAACCAATGGCGAAGCTATTTATGATACCAATCCGGTTGAACCTTTCCTTGACGGGAAAGTTGCCTATACAGCCAAAGGAGATAATACGGTGTATGCGATTTATATGCCGGCGAAAGATGAACTGGAATTACCCGCCGAAATTTCGGTGAAAACCGAATTAAAGGGGAATGTTGCTCTTAGTCTTCTGGCAAACAATCAAAAGCTTAGCGGTAAAAAAGTGAATGGACAGTTAATCGTATCTATTCCTAAAGCTCAACGGGCTGCATTGGCTAAGCAGGAAGCTGTAGTGATTAAGCTGGTCAGCCGTTAATTCAAATCCGGCTTGTATAAGCTTGTCATTCTTTTAAAATTACCTTATTTATAAGTGAGATAAAACATTAGATCTATGGCCAAAAAAATTTTCACCTTGGTTCTTATAACCATATTGGCTTTTTCGTGTTCAACGAAGCCGAATCTGATTCAGAATTCAGAACGATTAGCTGATATTCAGCGGATGCTGACCGTTCAAAAAGAACTAACTTCCAAGAGTCAGATGCCAATCTGGGATATTTTCAATCAGCAACTTACGGCTGACGAAAAGCAGGCTCTTGAGTTTGTATATGCTTATATGCCCTTGAGTGATTTGGCCGATTACCAACCCGAATTCTTTTTGAAGAATGTGCAATACAGCTTGAAAGCCCGTGCCGAAATGTCCTGGGGAAAGACGATTCCGGAAGAAGAGTTCTTACATTTTGTGTTGCCTCTGCGTGTGAACAATGAGAATCTGGATAATTTCCGGGAATTGATGTATCCGGAGATAAGCCGGCGGGTGAAAGGGATGAGCATGAAAGAGGCTGCTCTGGAAATCAATCACTGGTGCCACGAAAAAGTAAGTTACCGGGGAACCGATTCCAGAACCAGCGCACCATTAAGTGCAGTGAAGAAAGCATTTGGCCGTTGCGGCGAGGAATCAACTTTTGCGGTAACGGCATTGCGGACAGCCGGCATCCCGGCTCGTCAGGTGTACACCCCACGCTGGGCTCACTCTGATGATAATCATGCCTGGGTAGAGGTATGGATTGACGGGAAATGGCAGTACCTTGGAGCCTGTGAGCCGGATGTTGACCTGAATATGGGATGGTTTAGCGAACCTGCCCACCGTACCATGCTGGTGCATACCCGCGCGTATGGTCGTTATTTCGGGAAAGAAGATGTGGTGATGGCTACCGATCGTTTTTCGGAACTCAACCTGACTTCAAACTATGCGGCAACAAAAAAAATAACGATTTCAGTTGCGAAAGCCGACGGGACACCGGCCGACAGTGCCAAAGTGGAATATCAGCTGTATAACTATGCTGAATATTATCCGATTGCTTCCGGATATACCGATACCAAAGGATTAACCAGTTTAACTACCGGGATGGGCGATCTGGTAATCTGGGCAGCTAAAGATGGTAAGTTTGGCTATCAAAAACTTTCGGTTCCGGCGAAGGATACCTTGAAGCTGGTGCTTAATCAGGTTGTTCCGGCGAATAAAGAAGAATTGTTCGATCTGGTTCCTCCTCATGCCGCGAAAGTGGAAACCAATGTGACTCCGGAAGCCAAAAAAGCCAACAATATTCGTTTGGTTAAAGAAGACTCTATCCGGAATGCATATATGAAAACATTCAAAGATTCGGCATGGATTGCAGCATTTGTAGCAAAAACAAACTTGCCAAAAGATACAGTCTCGCGCTTTATCAAATTGAGCTACGGAAACTGGGATCAGATTTCGGCCTATCTTGAAAAAAATGCAGCAGCCTATCGCACGACCGTGCTTCAATTAGCTGACCAATTGGCGGGTAAGGATTTTAGTGATACTCCGGAAACTATCCTGACCGATCACTTGGTGCAGACTGCTCAACTGGGACTTCAAAAACTGGTTCCGGCAAAAGATTTGTTTGTTCCGTATGTTTTGGGTCCTCGCATTGCTCTTGAAAATCTGAGTCCGTGGCGCAGTTTTCTGGCCAACTCTTTTGGTCCGGAAATGGCGCAGAAAACCCGCAATGACATTTCGGTAATTACAAACTGGATTCGCGAAAATATTCGCATCAATACGGTTGCCAACAAGCATTCACGGGCTCCGCTTACCCCGGTTGGCGTGTATAAGTTACGGGTTGCCGATCCGGCTTCACGCGATATTTTCTTTGTTGCAGCTTGCCGTACATTTGGCATTCCGGCCCGATTAAACCCGGAAACACAAATTCCGGAGTATAACAAAAACGGACAATGGCTTCGGGCTGGTTTTGATGCAGAGGTACCTGCCCAACCCGAAAAAGGTATGCTAAAACTGACAGAAAAAGGGAACGCTGTTGCTCCCCAGTATTATTTGCACTATACCATTGGATTCCTGAAAGACGGTTTTTATCATACGCTTGAATTTCCGGAAGGTGGCAAATTGACCAATTCGGACAAGCCGATTGAGTTGGAAGCAGGAAACTATTCGCTGGTTACAGGCAATCGCCTGCAGGATGGTTCTGTATTGAGTAAGATGAGCTTCTTCACCATCGAAAAGGGGAAATTGACAACTGTTTCGGTAGAACTTCGCAAACAGTCGGGTGAGTTAAAGCCTTCAGGAAAGTTAAGCTTTGAAGCTCTTAACCTGAAAAAAACAAGCGATGGAACATCGGTAAGCCTTTCGTCGGTTGTGGCCGGGAAATATGCGGTATTAGTGGTGCTTGATCCTGATAAGGAACCTTCGAAACATATTCTGAATGATCTGGGACCCTATGTCGATCATTTTAATAAATGGGGCGGTCAGTTTGTGTTTGCCATGCCAGCCGAAAAGGCCGGTCAGGCCGGAGTGCTGAAAACCTATTCGCTGCCGGCAAAAACGGAAAGCGGAATCGATCCCAACGACCAGATTTTAACTGCAATTTCAGCTGTTTACGGGACTGGACTTAAGGATAAGTTGCCGCTGGTGCTGTTTTGCGATGCTTCCGGAAATGTGTTTTTATTCTCTTCGGGTTACAAAATCGGGATGGGTGAGCAGTTGCTAAAAGTTATTTCTGCTGTTGAATCGAATCCAAAAAGCGTTGAGGCTAAAGCCTAGTGCAGCAAACCATAAGGTGTTTTCACCTGATCGGATGACTGGAGTTCATCCGATCAGGTGCTATTAACAAATAAATTGGGAGGACTTGAGTTACGCTATTGTACTTTTATCGTATTTTTAGTGTATCTCGCCGGAATTGTTCTGGTATTGTTCTTGTCCGCCTAAAATTATTTTATACTTTTGCGCAACTTAACAGCCATTGATTCAGAACCTTTTACCATCAATATTGTTGTTTAACAAAACTCCTTATCAGTACTAAAATGAAAACTTACTCCAAAGCAGAAATCGAAAAAATTGGTAATGCTATTGTTTTCTATGCTGAAAGAATCGGTGATTTATCCAAAACAAAGCTTCTCAAGCTCATTTACCTTACGGAAGAAATCTTTGTTCGAAACTACAATATTCCTATGTTGGGTTTAGAATTTGATATTTGGCAAGCTGGGCCGGTATCACGAGACATCTATATTGATCTGTCGGATGAACAACCTACACTACTCTCTGATTTTATAAGAACAGTCAGTGATGAAAATGCGACTTATATTCAGCCTTTAAGACCGTTTTCCGATGATGAATTTAGCGATAATGAAATTGGAATCCTGGAGTTGGTTTGTGATAAATTTGGAAGTATGACTGCCAAGGATTTAGTTGAATACACCCACAAAAGGAATTCGTTATGGTATAAAATAGCCAAAGAAAAAGGCTTGCTTGAGGCTTTTGAATTGGGGATTTCAAAATCTTCGGATGAAAAAATTGATTTCACAAGCTTATTGGATGAAAAGGGATTGGAAACGTACAAAGATCAAGTCAGTTTTAAAGAATTAGTTAGAGCCATTAATTGTTAGACGATGTACACTCCTGGGAATATCCTTTATTTCAAGCCTTTTATTTTTCCCAATGGTCACACTCCCAAAAACAAGTATTTTATTGTTCTAAAGACTATTGGCAATAATATTCTAATAGCCTCTTTGCCAACCAGTCAAGACCACATTCCTCAAATGGTTCAAAAAGAACATGGATGTATTGATCGACCTGAATATCAAGTTAATTGTTATTGTTTTAAACCAACCCAAACAGTCACAAAAAACAGCTTTGCTTTTCCTGTTGAGACTTTTGTCTATGGGTATCAGGTTGACCTGTTTGATAAGCATAGTTTTGATGGAATGTATGTGGTTGATGGGATTGATTATGAAATAAAAGGAGAATTACTAAATGAGGAATATGAAGCCTTAATCAGCTGTATCAAGAATTCAGCATCTGTGTCACGTAAAATTAGACGGTGGCTGGATGCTAAGGTATAATAATTTGATCCAATAGAACTCGATGGGACACAATAAAAAAACCCTTGCAATCGCTTGATTACAAGGGTTTTTGTTTTCGTACCCGGAGTGGGGGTACTTATATGTTTTTATGATTTATCACAACTTCGTTATTACACCTGTCTTTCAAAAGATTAAAGCAGATTAATTGTTTTTGTTTTCTTCAATTTTTCGCCATTTTTTACAATATTCGTTCCCCCTTTCGTTCCCCTTTTGTATATTTGTAAATCATCAAATATCAAATAGTATGGCTAATATAGGCTTTCATCTCAACAAAAGCAAAATTGATAAAAATGGTTTTTCTCCTATCCGGGCAAAAATTTCCGTTGAATCAAAAGCCAGGTATAAAGCTATCGATAAAGTAAAGCACCGGTATTGGAATATTAAGAAGCAACGAGTTTCACCAAATAGGGAATCCGAACCTTACAACAGGCACAAAGAAATCAATGAGCTAATAAACGATTTTGAGAGGAAAGCAAAGGAGTTTTTCAGTTATTGTACCGCAAATAGCATAAAACTAACCCTGGATCTAGTTGAAAGCTTTTTCGCTGGGAAAATGGTCAATAAGAAGATTTCTAAAACAACCTTCAATGAGGCTTTTGATGAGTATATTGAATCTGGAAAACCAATTTGGAAGTATAACACCATTCGGAACTATTCCACTGCTAGAAACTACATTTTCGAGTTTCAGGAAAATACAGGTTTAAAAATTACCTTCGAAAATATTGATCTAAAATTATGGGATGAATTCTTAAAATACAGTTATGAAATTAGGGATAATTTTCTGGAACCTGATTCAACAACAAAATATAGGAAGGTACTTGAGCCAAATACACTGGCTAAATATCGAAATGTTTTGATTTCATTTCTTAACTGGGCAACCGAAAGAGAATATTATTCAGGAACTAAACACACAAAGTTTAAAGCTCCGGAACGTGACATTGAGATAATTTATCTATCAGAGGAAGAATTAGACCGACTATACTTACACAAATTCGAAAATAAGAAGTTAGACCGGGTAAGAGATGTATTTTGTTTTGGGTGCTATACAGGATTAAGATATAGCGATTTAATGGACTTAAAACGGGATCACATCCATAACGGACTAATAAGAAAAACAGCCATTAAAACCTCAAAAACAGTTGAAATTCCAATTTTGCCAATGACACAAGGGATCATCGACAAATACAATTATTCGTTCAAATCACTACCAAAATATTCTGATGTTAAGTTAAATAAGTATATTAAAGAATGCTGCAAGGAAGCCAAAATTACCCAGCCATTTACAATAACCACTTATCCAGGGAACAAACCAAAAGATATTACAGAACCAAAATATAAGTTTGTTGTTGTGCATACCTCTCGTAAAACATTCATTAACCTGGCTCACAAATACAATATGCCAGAAAGCTTAATCATGGATATAGTTGGTCAATCAGAATATAAAACATTCATGAAATACCGGAAGTACGAGCCAGAGAAGAAAAAAGAGGATATGAATAAAATTTTTAAAGAATACGTTGAACGAATTCAGACAGAGAAAAATAAACTTTAAGCTGAAGTACCCAAACTTTTACCGGTTACAGATCTCTTATAATTTTTATCGGTGTTACAGGATCGTATCCATAAAAATGTTGTTGCCGGCCAAAAGAAAAATTAATGCTTTTTCTTCATTTCACCTGGGGATATAAGTAAATATGGATTTAGTTCAATATCCGGATATTCTTTCTGATAAATGGAAATTGCAGCCTGCCTTACATCAAAAGATGTAATTTCAATTTTTTCACCCTTCTGGGCTAATTTTTTCATTCTTTCAATAGTAGCAGATACCATTAATTCGCTTATAGTTCGTTCCTGAATAAAAGCTGATCGAAAAGGTTTTAAAATCTCGTTTTGTTCCTTGAGTATTGTAATCAATTCCTTTTGTCCATTCAATGTATCATTTAGTCTGTCAATTTCAGCTTTCAATTCTACTTCTTTTCCACTATTTTCAGAAAGCTCAATTTCAAACAACTCATTAAACGACAACCCCAAAGCTTTAGCAATTCCCCGTCCTACCTCAATAGAAATTGCTTTAGTGTCACCCTTTTCAATACTAGCATAAGACGACTGTTTTAGGCCAGCAGACCTAGCAACAACAGCTTGATTAACTCCAGCTTCAAGTCGAATACGCTTTATCTTTTCATTTATACTTTCCATAGGCACAAAACTAAGAAATATCTTAATTTATTAACAAATATCTGTTAATAAACATTTGAAGTATTTTCTTAGTTTTCTTTAGTTTTATCTTATATTTGCTTCGAAATATCTTAATGAGTAAATTAAATGAATTATGGAAAACGAAAGAATTATTATCGCAACTGACAAAAACACGTTAAAAGAAGTATTAAGTGAAATGTTTTATCAGAAAACAGAATCTAATCCATTGCCTGAATTTGAAAAAGACAGGCTGAGCAAAAAGCAGGCAGCAATATTGGCAGGAATATCTATTCCAACTTTAAGCCGGATGGTAGCCAAAGGCAAATTCAAAGAGTATAGCCTTGGTCACCGTAAGTATTTTTTGCGCTCAGAAATCATTGAGTCATTAAGAAGTATCTAAATCATTAAAACTTACAAAATGAATAACCAAAGAGTTTTAAACCCAATTATTGATTTGATTAATCAAAGTGGACCAGTATCAGAAGCGTTGATTCGTTGTCACAATCTTATTGCACACTCAATTCCTATTGACCAGTTCGATAAAGAAATCCAAACAGACTTATATGATTTGTATGAAACGACAAAAGCATTAAAGATAGTTGAACTTGAGTTGATCCCTAATGAGAACAAAACGATTTACTCATTGCAAGAATTACTTGCCGAAAAAGATAATAGAA
>Ga0302286_10000658_pt1 | contig 27536 bp, 13 predicted proteins | sample III_Fen_E2_3_FD_198765 | JGI IMG/M metagenome (GOLD analysis project Ga0302286, IMG submission 198765) | Peat permafrost microbial communities from Stordalen Mire near Abisko, Sweden - III_Fen_E2_3 | ecosystem: Environmental > Terrestrial > Soil > Wetlands > Permafrost | place: Sweden: Abisko...
GCCGCCATCCATTGCTGGATATACTTCACCGCGTCCGACGGAAGTCAGACCTCTACAAGTCAGTACGTAAGCCTTATCCAACTTTAGTACATTGCTCCCAGGGCCAAAGTGCCTGTAAACGGTCCCTGTTCAACGTATTCGCATTACGTTGAGCGGGGGCTTTTTGTATGCGGGCACGCATAAAAACCGTTTGCAAATATACACACGATTTCCAAAATTGTTCCCTTTTTTCTCACCTTTTTTCATTCACATCGCCATATCACCATTTCGCTATTTCACCATTTCGCTATTTCACCATTTCGCTATTTCACCATTTAATAAAAATACATGTCATTTTTACACTTATTCCTATTGCATTTATCAAATACTTATCCGAAATTTACGGCTGATATTTATTGACCTGGGTGTCGGCACAGGCATCGCATAAAAATGCATGTCCCTTTTTCACAACTATCATAAAATCAATACACAAAATGAAAACAATCTTATCTACAGTCTGCCTGATGGCTTTGATGTGCGGAATGGTTTCGTGCCATCCCTCCGCAAAAAAAACGGAACAAACCGACTCCGTAAAGATGGTGATACCCGAAAAGAAAAACTTCACCGACACCCTGCAAGGTAAACAGGTATCGCTCTTCACCTTAAAAAACAAAACAGGTCTCAGCGCCTATATCACCAACTACGGGGGTCGCCTGGTAGGTCTGGTAGTACCCGACAAAGCCGGAAAAGCCACCGACGTGGTAATTGGCTACGGCTCACTCAAAGAATACACCCATCCGCTGGGTAATTTCTACGGTGCTTTGATTGGTCGCGTAGGCAACCGCATTGCCAAAGGCAAATTTACCGTTGACGGCAAAGAGTACTCGCTGGCTATCAACAACGCACCCAACTCGTTACACGGTGGTGCAGCCGGATATCAGGATTTGGTATGGGATGCCGTGCAACCCAACGACTCAACGCTGGAACTGAGCTATGTGTCGAAAGACATGCAGGGCGGCTACCCCGGCAACCTTACTATTAAAGTGGTATATAGCGTGAGCAGCGACAATGGTCTGAAGATAGACTACTCTGCCACCACCGACAAGAAAACAATTGTCAACCTCACCAACCATGCCTACTATAACCTCAACGGCGAAGGAAGCGGCTCTATTCTCGACCACCTGTTACAAATCAATGCCGACAAATACACTCCGGTGGACAGCACCCTGATTCCTACCGGCGAGTTGGCTCCCGTGGCCGGCACACCTTTCGACTTTACCAAAGCTACTGCCATCGGTCAACGCATAGAAGACAAAAGTAACGTACAACTCAAATACGGCAAAGGCTACGACCACAACTTTGTGTTGAACGGCAAACCGGGCGAACTCTTCAAAGCAGCTACCCTCACAAGCGACAAATCGGGTATTGTAATGGATGTATTTACGGTTGAACCCGGTCTTCAAATCTATACCGGCAACTTTATGGATGGTTCTACCACCCTCAAAAACGGGATAAAAGACAGCCACCGCACCGCACTCTGTCTGGAAACACAACACTTCCCCGATGCACCCAATCACAAGAACTTTGCATCCATAGAACTGGCACCCGGCAAAGTGTATCAAACCACAACAATCTACAAATTCTCTGTGAAGAAATAAGTAACACAGCAAGAACACTCAAACCGGCTTTAGTCAACCAATCAATAGAAAGGTATGGCTAAAGCCGTTTTTTTGTACAATCACCCATCCACTCTCTTCCTCAGATTCAACCAAATTCCTCTCTCCAAACAAATCACATCCCCGATTTCCATTCTTACGCAGATTTTTCCGATTCCTCTCTCCTTCGGAGAGAGTACCCGCAGGGGGAGAGAGGTCAATAGGTGGCATCGCAGGGCAGCAAAGATCCCGCAAGGCGGGGTTCCCCCATTCCCATATTATCTCATTACCCCATTAGCATATTAATCTCATTACCCCATTAGCATATTATCTCATTAGCATATTAATCTCACATGTTCCCTGATTACTACTCTATGTATCAAAATTAACATCCACGAAACGACATTGAAACCTTATGTATCCATTTTATCGTATTATTGTAATTACAATATCTATTTTTGTAACACGTCAGAGAATCATTATCTGATAAAAATCTGACGCAACTTATTCAACAATATGTATTAGTTACAATGTGCGTAAGGCAAAAAGGAGACACGTGAAACCTGTTCCGAATTTCGGAATGGGTGGAACGTGTTTTGAGTGTAAAAGATAAAAACAAACACATGCAAAATGAATTTAATCTCGCCGGTAAGGTAATAGCTGTCACAGGTGGTACCGGCGTTCTCGGGGCTTCTATATGTGAATATTTAGCCTCTGAAGGAGCTAAAGTAGCAATTTTGGGACGCGATGTCGCTAAAGGAAAAGCAATAGAATCGCAAATTCTCGCCGCAGGTAATCAGGCACTGTTTTTGGTTTCCGATGTACTCAATCTCGAAATCCTGCAACAAAACCATGACGAAATAGTAGCCAAACTCGGACCGGTGGACGTGCTGATAAATGCGGCCGGAGGCAACAGAACCGGTGCCACGGTAGAACCCGAACAATCTTTTATGGATTTGGATATGGAACAATTGCGGCAGGTGATCGAGTTGAATCTTTACGGCACTATCTACCCTACCCGCGTGTTTGCCAAAGAGATGATTGCACGTAAAGCCGGCAACATTATCAATTTCACTTCGGCCACGGTCAAACGTCCGATGACACGCGTAATTGGCTATTCTGCCGCAAAAAGTGCCATCGACAATTTCACCCGGTGGCTGGCGGTAGAGTTCTCACAAAAATATGGCGACAACATGCGGGTTAACTCCCTGTCGCCGGGCTTCTTCCTGACAGAGCAAAATCGTATGCTGCTCACCAATGAAGACGGCTCATTGACCGAGCGCAGTCGCCGAATCATTACCGGCACGCCTTTCGGACGTATGGGTGAAACTCACGAACTAAACGGAGCCATTCACTGGCTATGCAGCGATGCCTCACGCTTTGTCAACGGACAAACCATTATTGTGGATGGCGGCTTTGATGCCTACTCGGGAGTGTGAAAACAAATGGTGATATGGTGAAATAGTGAGATGGTGAAATGGTGAGATGGTGAGATGGTGAAATGGTGAGATGGTGAGATGGTGAGAAAGCTTAATTCTCATTTTGCTTTTGCTTATTTTCTATTCTAAATTTATTTTGAAATTAAAACAATGATCTATAGTTTTGAACAGTCCATGCGTTGGTTTGGACCTAATGATACGGTATCGCTTCAGGATATTCGCCAAAGCGGTGCCACAGCCATTATCTCGTCGCTGCACCACATACCTATCGGTGATGCGTGGAGTCTCGAAGAGATAGAAAAATACAAGGCAATAATCAATGCTGCCGGTCTCAAATGGCATGTGGTAGAAAGTGTCAATGTGCACGAAGATATTAAACGCAGAACCGGAAACTATCTTCAATATATTGAAAACTACAAAACTTCGCTGCGCAATCTGGCTCAATGCGGCATTAATGTGGTGACGTACAACTTTATGCCGGTACTCGATTGGGTACGCACGGATTTGTCGTACACGCTGGCCGACGGTTCAAAGGCAATGTATTTCGACCGTTTTGCGTTCCTTGCTTTCGACCTCTTTGTACTGAAACGCGAGGGTGCCCGCGAAGAGCTGTCGGATGAAGAGTACGCACAGGCTGTGGAGCGTTACAAGTCGTTGACGGAAGAGGAAAAAGAGCGAATTCTCGGCGTTATTCTTTCAGGCATTCCCGGCGAGAACAAACAACTCACGGTGGAGTATGTGCATGAACAACTGGCAAAATACAAGGGCTTTACACCCGAAAAGATGAGAGCGCACCTGGTTTTGTTTCTCAAAGAGATAATTCCGGTAGCCGAAGAAGTCGGTATCAATATGGCCATGCACCCTGACGATCCTCCTTTTTCGGTACTGGGTTTACCCCGTATTGGCCGAAATGAAGAAGATTATGCGGCATTGGCCGAAGCGGTGCCTTCCACGGCAAACGGTATCTGTTTCTGTGCCGGTTCGTTGAGCGTGCGTCGTGACAACGATTTGGTAAGGATGAGTCAACGCTTTGCCGACAGAATCCATTTTGTGCACCTGCGCAGCACCGAGTGGCTTGACAATGACCGTTTCTTTGAAGCCAACCATCTGGAAGGCAGCGTCAACATGTTTGAATTAACGCGTTCGTTTATCAAGATAATGCAGACACGAAAAATAGCATTGCCCATGCGTCCCGACCACGGTCATCAGATGCTAGATGATTTACACAAACCTCAGGTGTTTTACGGCTATTCGCTCCTTGGCCGAATGAAAGGTTTGTCGGAATTACGGGGCTTAGAGATGGGGATTGCAAAATCTCTCTATCCGGAAGAATAAGAGCAATACTGACATTACAGACTTTCCGGCGCTTGCTGATACAAGAAGCAAAAATCATTATGCTGACCTAAGATAACTACCATGAAGAAAATTTATTGCCTCTCACTGCTGTATATCTGTGCGGTTATTTCGCTTCACGCCATTGGTGATACGCAATACGTGACACACTCCAACACCAACGGATTTTGCCTTGCATCACAAGGTGTTACCGCATCGCTGCTGGTCGATTCTACCGACTACGCCGGAGTATTGCGTGCAGCCGGAGACTTGCAACGCGACATACGGTTGGTAACCGACAGTCAACCTACACTTTCCGCATCGCTCTCCAAACCTGCAAAATATGCGGTCATTATAGGGACTATCGGCAAAAGCAAACTGATAGATCAGCTTATTGCAACAGGTAAAATCCATATCGATTCCATCAAAGGCCGCTGGGAAGGCTTTTCCATTCAGGTAGTCAATGCACCGACAAAAGATATTCAACAAGCCCTCGTCATAACAGGAAACGACAAGCGTGGCACTATTTACGGCATTTACGATCTCTCCGAACAGATTGGCGTTTCGCCCTGGTACTGGTGGGCAGATGTAACACCTCAAAAACAGACTACGCTCGCTATTGCACCCGACTTTCATAAAGAAGACTGGCCTGCGGTAAAATATCGCGGCATCTTTATCAACGACGAAGCCCCTGCCCTCACAGGCTGGATGGCTAAATTTCATCATGGAGTGTATGACAGCAATTTCTACACCAAAGTATTCGAACTGATTCTCCGGCTAAAAGGCAATTACCTCTGGCCTGCCATGTGGAACGAAACATTCAACGAAGACGATCCGCTTAACCCAAAGCTGGCCGATGAATACGGCATTGTGATGGGAACCTCGCACCACGAACCCATGATGCGCGCTCAACAGGAATGGAAAAGACATGGTAGCGGAGAATGGAACTACACCACCAACAAAGAGACCCTGCATAAATTCTGGGAAGAAGGTCTCGCACGAAATAAAAACTATGACAACCTTATCACTATTGGGATGCGTGGCGATGGTGATGAGCCAATGAATCAGACTAATACACTCAGCGACAATATGCAGTTGATGCAACAAATTGTAGCGGATCAACAACAGATTATTGCAAAGAATATCAATCCTGATGTATCAAAAGTTCCCCAGTTATGGGCTTTGTACAAAGAGGTACAAGACTACTACGACCACGGCATGAAGGTTCCCGACTACGTGACATTACTCTGGTGCGACGACAACTGGGGCAATATACGCCGCTTACCCACTACCGCCGAACGGGCACGAAGCGGAAGTGCAGGCATCTACTACCATGCCGATTACGTGGGAGGTCCCCGATGCTATAAATGGATCAATACACTGCCTGTCACCAAAATATGGGAGCAGATGAGTAAGGCTTACGAGTATGGAGCCGACCGGGTGTGGATTCTGAACGTGGGCGACCTCAAACCACTCGAATATCCGCTCGATTTCTTCCTCAACCTGGGATGGAAGCCTTCGCGCTGGAACAAAGACAACCTGTCTGCTTACACCCGACAATGGGCTGCACTTCAATTCGGTTCAAAGAATGAAGCTGCAATTGCCGACATCTTAGCAAAATATACCAAGTACAACGGGCGCATCAAACCCGAGCTAATCTCTCCCGAAACTTTCAGCATACTGCACTATAGGGAAGCCGAAACCCTGTTGCAACAATGGAAAGAGATAAGCGACAAAGCCGAAGCCATTTACGTCACACTCAATAAAACCCAAAAGGATACTTTCTACCAACTGGTGCTCTATCCCGTAAAAGCCTCCTACACCGTAACCGCACTCTATATCAACGTAGCCAAAAATCGTCTGTATGCGGCACAAGGCAGAATTTCGGCCAATGCGTATGCTGATAAATGCAAGGAACTCTTTGCACAGGACTCCCTGCTCACTGTGACCTACCACAAGCAAATTGCCGGTGGTAAATGGAATGGCATGATGAATCAACCGCATATCGGTTACACCACCTGGCGCGACCCGCATCACAATATCCTGCCGAAACTGTATGCTGTTGCTCCGTCCGCCGCAAACGACAACACAGGCGTAGCAGTAGAAGGTGATTCATTGCCTTGCACTGCAAATACTGTCAGCAAGTTACCTGCATTCAGCAACTATTCACGCGAAAAGCATTACTTCGATATATATTCCAAACAAGCATCTGCATCCACCTTTACCATTTCCGCGAACAAGCCGTGGATTCTACCCTCTGTGCAACGCGGTACACTATCTACCGACCAACGCGTAGAAGTAGCCATTGATTGGGCAAAAGCACCCAAAGGCAATGAGGTGAAGGGAACGATTGAAATAAAAAACGCAGGGCATACCTTCACCCTCGAAGTCACGATATTTAATCCGTCTGCTCCCGACCGTAACACATTGAAAGGTTTTGTGGAATCAAACGGGTATGTATCGATAGACGCGGAACACTTTTCGGTAAACCATCCGGCAAATGGGGTAAGCTGGCAAATGATACCCGACTACGGTCGTACCGGCTCTTCCATGATGCCGCTCCCGGCCACCGCTCAGAGCACTACCGACCTGAAGCAGGCACCTTATATTGAATATACCTGTTACCTCTTCACCACAGGAAAAGTGGAAGTAAACACCCTGATATCACCCACCCTGAACTGTTTACCTGAAGCTGATATGCGATTTGCAGTAGCCATCGACAATGAACAACCGCAAGTCATTCAGATTCCCCGCATCAGCATTACCGGTTCAAAAGATAATCAGGTATGGAGTGAATCGGTGATCAATAATATCAGAGTGTGTACCACGCAGCATACTATTGAAAAAGCAGGCTACCACACCGTCAGAATTTACATGATAGACCCTGTAGTAGTGCTGCAAAAGATTGTAATCGATACAGGAGGATTGAAACCAAGTTTTCTTTATCCGGAAGAAAGCAATATGAAATAAGAAAGAACTCCTAATAAAAGCTTATTTCAACACAAATAAAACTTACAAGGGCTTAATTTTTGACTTTCCATACAAAAAACGTAACATTTCACGATAATACATTGACAAACAAATAAAAGCACAACATTAAAGCAAGCAACAGCATATATTACAAATATATTTTGAATCAAAATCGAAAGGAAATGTATCCATAATCCAATTCATGTAACGAAATTACTATTACTTGTTGCGCCATTATAAAAAGAAAATAAAAACTACTGTAGCTTTGCATAGAAGAAAATGAAAAACACGTGCTCTTTATACAACAAAAATGAAGCGGACCAAGAATCCACAGAGACGGCACACATATAAGTGGCATATTTATCTTAAAAGAAGTTTACGTCGAACTATACACTCTATTAATCTTTAATCTTTTTAATCATGAAACAAACTAGTTGTTTAAAAGCACCATGGATTCTATTCCTGCTGCTTTTTTTGTTTTCAATCTCAGCGTTTGGGCAGACTATCACAGTACGAGGGTCTGTACAAGATGGCTCAAGTGCTCCTCTCCCCGGAGTGAACATAAAGGTTCAAGGCTCCGCGACAGGTACCTCTACCGATATTGACGGTAAATACTCCATACAGGTACCCTCTAATGCAAAGTTGACATTTTCATTTATCGGGTTCAACACACAAGTTATTGCAGTGAATGGGAAAACCACACTCAATATTACTCTTGTAGAAGATACCAAAGCATTGAGCGAAGTAGTGGTAGTTGGTTATGGTACCCAACGTAAAGAAGCGATCACCGGCTCGGTGGCTTCAGTAAACGGAAATGCATTACGTGAAGTTCCCGCCTCTAATATTTCGCAGGCTTTGCAAGGACGTGTTGCTGGGGTAGATATGGAGCAAACCTCCACAAAACCCGGAACTACCATGCAAATCCGTATTCGCGGTACGCGTTCAATCAATGCCAGCAACGACCCGCTGGTAGTTCTTGATGGTATTCCTTTTGCAGGAACAATTGCTGACATCAGTACCGACGATATCAAGAGCATTGATATTCTGAAGGATGCCTCGGCAACTGCTATTTACGGCTCACGCGGTGCCAATGGTGTAATATTGGTCACAACCAATAAAGGAACCAAAGGACAACAAGCTCGTCTTACTTACAATGGCTATTATGGAGTGAAAGATGCCATTAAATATCCAATGATGAATGGGACAGAATTTGCTGCCCTTCGGAAAAGAGCCGCTTTGTATTTAACAGCTGGTGCAGATGAACCTCATACTTCAAATACGGACGGTTCAGTGAAAGATTATACTGCAAATACTGATTGGCAAGACCTATTTTTAAGAACCGGTATGGTAGAAAGTCACGATTTAGGCATTTCCGGTGGTACCGAAAAAGGCAGTTACAAGTTCGGTGCAAATTACTACAAAGATCAAGCTGTATTACCAGGTTCTGACTACTCTCGTTATGCCATTCGCGGTTCTGTAGATCAGGAAATTGGCAAATTGTTTAAGGTAGGCTTCACCACCAACAACAATTATAATATTACCAATGGCGCAAGTATGGGTATGTACGGAGCTCTGAACTCACCTCCGGTTGCCAATCCTTTTAATGATGATGGCTCAGTCAAAAGTGTCATGACGGTAACTGCAGGAGATAAAGATTGGGTATATACAAAAAGCACAATTAATGCTTTGGGAGATAAATGGGTGGATAAAACCAAAGCGTATGGCTCGTATAACTCTGCCTACGGTGAGCTAAATATCCCCGGTGTTGAAGGCTTAAAGTATAGAATCAATCTTGGTGCTAACTTCCGCATGACAAATGGTGGTAGCTATACAGGTGTAGGAGTATTCAGTTCTGATCCCTCCAACCCTAATTCCGCATCTATAAGCAACTCGCTTACAACTAATTGGGCTGTTGAAAATCTTATTACTTTTGATCGCGTATTTGCTCAAAAGCATCGGGTGAATGCAGTTGCCATGTACTCTGCAGAGCAAACTATGTATAACAGTTCCTCCATTCAGAGAAAAAATATTGCAGGCGATAATTTCCAATATTTTAATCTTGGTCGAAGTTCAACCAGTGATAATAATGATATCACAATTAATTCTGACTATCAGGGCTATTCCAAGAATGGGTTAATCTCATACATGGGACGTCTTATGTATTCGTACGATGACCGTTATATGTTGAGTGCAACCGTCCGTTCCGATGCCTCCTCAGTGCTTGCTGCGGGACATCAGTGGCACACTTATCCAGCCGTTTCTGTAGGTTGGAATATTATGAAAGAATCGTTTATGAAAAATATCCACGCTATTGATGCATTAAAGTTGCGTGCTGGTTATGGTGAAACCTCCAACCAAGCTGTTGGGGCATACGCTACACTCGGACTTCTAAGCACCCGACCTTATAACTTCAGTACTTCAAATGCCACGGGGTATTATGTATCTACACTGCCTAACCCTAATTTAGGATGGGAGTATTCTAAAACCAAGAATATTGGGATAGATTTCTCTATTCTAAAGAATCGCCTGTCAGGTACAATTGAAGGCTATATCACTGATACGCATGATCTTTTGCTGAATGTTACAATGCCTTCTACATCAGGAGTAAGCGGTTTCACAGGCAATGTAGGGGCAACCCAAAACAAAGGTTTGGAATTTTCGCTTCATGGTGTGATTTTAGAAAACCTCAACGGTTGGACATGGGAAGCCGGTATTAACCTCTATACCAACAAAAACAAGATTGTAAGACTTGCTTCAGGTGCTACAAGAGATGAAAGCTCATGGTGGTTTGTTGGTCATTCTCTCAATGTAATCTTCGATTATAAAAGAGTTGGTCTTTATCAAACAGATGCTGAAGCTAAACTATACGAAGGATCAAGCGGTAAAGCAGGTATGATTAAAGTAGAATATACGGGGACTTACAATGCAGACGGAACACCTACAAGGCTAATTACATCTGCCGACAGGGAAATTATAGATTGTGATCCTGATTTTCAAGGTGGCTTCAACACTAGCGTTGCGTATAAAGGATTTGATTTGAGTATAGTGGGTACTTTTCAACATGGTGGTATCCTCAACAGCACCCTTTATGGATCAAATGGTTATCTTAATTTAGAGAGTGGACGCGGAGGTCAAATAAAAATCGATTATTGGACACCTGATAACACAGGTGCTAAATATCCTGATCCCAATGGGCCAAAAGATAGCAACAATCCAAAATATGGCTCTACTTCAGGTTATTTTAGCGGATCATTCATGAAAATACGTACTATCACACTTGGATATAATGTCAACCAAAAATGGATTCAAAAAGTCGGTATTAACAAATTGCGCGTTTACTGTACAGTAGTAAATCCATTGATTCTTTTCTCTCCCTATCACACTGAATCAGGATTAGATCCTGAAACTAACTCGTATGCCAACGATAGTGGAAATATGGCTGTTGCATATTCTTCAGGCCTGAAACGCATGCTGACTGTAGGCTATAATACACCTTCAACACATAACTACATGATAGGTATTAACGTAACCTTCTAATATAGAAAACAATGAAACGTATATATAACAAAACTTTAATTGGAGCAGCCCTGCTGACGCTGTTTTTAGTGGGATGCAATGATATTTTGAAAGAAAATCCACGCGGGATTTTTACACCCGAATATTTTAAAACTCAAGCAGGTGTTCTTGGGGGAATAACCTCTATGTATGGTCACATGCGCTATATGTGGGGTAACGGATACTTCTTAGGCGCTAACCAAACCGGTACAGACGAATCAACTTGGGGTCAGAATTCCGATGGAAATATCTTGAATATTGACTTTTCAGGCGTAGGAACAATTAATTCTAACGCACAAACCGGAATATTGTGGGGTCAGTCATTTCCCGACATTAATACTGCCAGCGGTGTGATTGAAAATGGATCTACTGCCGGTGTTGCGGACGCTATAATTGCTGAAGCCCGATTCTTCCGTGCCTTCGATTATTTTTGGTTAGTACAAACCTATGGAGGCGTACCGTTGGATTTGGGAGCAGGAGAACTGAAGTTTAACTCTTCTACCGTGAGAACATCAAAACGTAACACCGTACCGGAAGTTTACACCAAAGCAATCTTCCCCGATCTTTTGTTAGCCGTAAGCAACTTACCTGATAAAGGTCGTATTACAGGAGGAGTTACTAAAACTGCTGCCCGCTTATTTTTGGCAAAAGCCTATCTGACCTATGCCTGGTGGCTTGAAAACCCAAATCATATTCCTTCTTATCCGGGCACATATACTACAGGAACGGAGGCACGAACCGACCCTAACGGGAAAACCCCCGCGCAATATTATCAGTTAGCATATGATATGGCTACTGCTGGTATTATAAACGTTGGAACAAACTTCGGTTTACAAGCTACCTTCTATGATGTGAGCAATGCTACTAATGACTATAACAACGAGATTCTATTGTATGCCGACCATACACAGACAAGTACAACTTATAACGGCGGTGACATCGGTTATAGTGGCGGTGGTTTTGGCACAGATGAATTTGCCAGTTGGTTTGAGCAGTTTAACTATACGCTCATTACTACTTCTTCAAGTAGTACGACATGGACTTCTGTAAATTCAGTGCAGCGTGAAGCGGCACAAGCCTATGGCCGTCCCTGGACGATGATTGTTCCTCCTCATGGCGTATTTAAAAATACCTTTGCCGACAAATCAAATGATTCACGCTATGATGGTACTTTTGTAACTACTTACCGTGCAAACTTTAAAGAAGCAGCTCTTAAAGTAGGAGGTGTCATACCTACCTATTTGTATAATGCAAATTTTTTGCCGGTGGCAGAACGTGATGTAGTTGTAAGTTTTTTACCTAGAGATACAACAGGCGTTGACTACTCTAATTCTGTTTATAAGAGTACTATCGGTGCAGGAGTATTACCCACAAGAGCCGATTTTGTAATCGAACCGAGTGCAATTAGCAGGATATGCTATCCCGGAAACTGGAAACTTGGACCTTATCGTACTGATAATAATGGAGGTTTAGGATCTCCTAATGGTAGCGGTACACGTCCTTTCCCTGTTGCCAAATTCTCGGAACTGTTCTTTATTGCTGCAGAGGCAGCTGTAAAGGGAGCCACAACTACAGCTCTAACCGGCACATATGCAAATGACGGAACAGCTAAAGGATTAATTAATGTAATTCGTGCCCGTGCAGGAAAATGGCGCTGGAACAATGGTGGAAATGTGGTCAAAGTGCAAGATAATAGCGCTGCTATGATAGCCGCGACACCAGCCACTATTGATATTAACTATATCCTGGCAGAACGTTCGCGCGAATATTTCGGTGAAGGCTATCGTTGGTTAGATTTAGTACGTACACAAAAATTAATAGAACTATCTACAACATTCGTAATTTGCGGTAATACAACAACCAAAAGCGATTGGACGAAACATGTGCCTGAGACATTCACACGCACAATATTACCCGGTTATTTCCTTCGTCCTATACCTCAATCCCAAATTGATGCTATGGAAGGAACTGATGCCGATAAAAAGGCGTATCAAAACCCTGCTTATCAATAAATATGATAGCTAATTATTGATTTTTCTGTAAATAAATGCCTACGCTTCTCAAATTTTATTTGAGAGCGTAGGTCTTTATATGTAAAAAAACAGCCTTAAAAAGCCACTCACACAAATAATATTTATGCTAAATCTTGCATCATCGTTGTGCATTTTGCAAGAAATTAATAGATTTGTATAATAAAGAACACTGGCTATTCATAGCCTATTATTTTGACTATAATTTGAAGGGTTTTGGAAACTATTATTCGGTTACCTAAACTTTTTTACAACATAAAAACTGAGTGAATATTTACACTTTAGATGAAAATAAATACCAAATCTATCCTATTTAAAACAATTTATTTCAATGAATTAGGAAGCCTATGAAACTCACAATTAAAAAACAAATTAATCTTACGCTCTTGATGCTATTGATTCCTATGTGGATTTCCGCACAGGTAATCACCGTGAAAGGGACAGTAAAAGACACCAAAGGTGAATCATTGATCGGAGTCAGTATTTTAGAAGTTGGGTCAAAGTCGAATGGAACCATCACTGATATTGATGGAAATTTCTCCATTAAGATTCCGAAAAATGCAAAACTAAATGTATCATACGTAGGCTATAACAAAGCCATCGTAAATATTGACGGCCGAACGGTTATCAATATTACTCTTGACGAAGAAGCCAAATCACTCACCGAAGTAGTAGTGGTTGGTTATGGTAAGATGAAACGTACCGATCTCACCGGTTCAATCTCTTCTGTAAGCAATGATGCTATCAGTAAATCGGTTGTAACCTCGGTCGATCAGATATTACAAGGCCGAGCTGCGGGGGTACAGGTTCAACAAAACACAGGTATGCCGGGCGGTAGTTCCTCAATCCGTATTCGTGGCACAAACTCTATTAACGGGTCAAACGAACCAATCTATGTAATTGACGGAGTGATCATTGACGGATCGTCCGGTTCAAGCGATTCAAACCCGCTTTCGTCTATCAATCCTTCGGACATTGCCTCTATGGATATTCTGAAAGATGCCTCTGCTACAGCTATTTATGGCTCACGAGCAGCCAATGGGGTGATTATGATTACCACAAAAAGAGGAAAAAGTGGCGATGCAAAAATTACCTACAACGGTTACGTTGGTTGGCAGGAAATGCCTAAGGAACTCCGCTTATTAAACTTACAAGAATATGCTACGTTAAAAAATGCACGTTCGGCAGCCGGTATTGTGCAACCTGACAATAATTTTGTTCGCCCCGATTTATTAGGAAATGGAACTGATTGGCAGGCAGAACTATTCAGTAAAGCCTTAATGACAACCCACAATCTATCTATCACAGGCGGTTCGGAAAAAACTACCTATGCAATAGGTGTGGGTTATTTGAATCAGGATGGTATCGCTGTAGGTTCAGGGTTCAAACGATACAACTTGCGTTCAAATATTGACTCTCAAATAAAAAAATGGCTGAAAACAGGAGTAGATTTGAGCGTCAGCAACTCTAACCAAAAATTGACTGTATCGGACGAATCATTGATTAAAATTGCATTGAAACAGACTCCTGATGTGGCAGCACGCAATGCCGATGGCTCTTTCGATGGCCCTCAAACTACCGAATACGTTCAAACCAACCCACTCGGATTGGCATTAATTAAAGAAAATTACAGAGAAAAATCAGGTATCCGTGGCAACACTTACTTAGAAGCTACTATTCTGAAAGGATTAAGCTATAAAACTGAATTCTCTTTTGATTACGGAATCGATAACACCTACAAATTCAGCCCCTCCTACTCTTTCGGAGCAATTGTAAACTCCACTATCGAATCGGAAAGGTCAAAATCATATACAAAATTCTGGTCGTATCGAAACATTGTCAATTACAATAATGTGTTCAACAAGATACACAGTGTGAATATAATGCTGGGACAAGAGGCTCAAAAATCGGGCTGGGAATATATTTACGGCTATCGCTCAGGATTTGTAAGCAATGTGGCGCACGACCTGAGTATGGGAGATGCCACAACGGCTAAAAATGCCGGAAGTAGCGGCTTTAATTCTATTTCCTCTTATTTTGGACGTTTATTTTATTCGTATGATGATCGTTATTTACTTACAGCTACTCTTCGTCGCGATGGTTCATCCAAATTTGCTGAAGGTCATCAATGGGGTTGGTTTCCATCAGCAGCGTTTGCCTGGAAAGTTTCTAACGAATCGTTTCTGAAAAACAATCCGACTATCTATAGCCTGAAGTTACGCTTGGGATGGGGAAAAGTAGGTAACCAGAATTTGCCTGACAATTACGCCTTTACCTCTACTCTAACATCGGTGCAAACTGCAAATTGGGGAACCGGAATGTTGAGCGGAAATACAGCAAATCCAGACTTGACCTGGGAGTCAACCGCATCAAGCAATATTGGTGTTGACTTAGGCTTATTCAAAAACAGAATTGAATTAACAGCAGATCTTTACTATAAAAAAACCGAAAACCTCTTGTTGCAATTGCCTCTACCTGCTTACGTAGGAACAACCGGAAATGGTTCTACCACTCCTCCCTGGGCCAATGTAGGATCGCTTCAGAATAAAGGTCTTGAACTGTCGTTGAACACTGTCAACATTGACAAGAAGAATTTTAGCTGGAAATCAAATTTTGTTTTCTCGCTAAACCGCAACAAAGTGCTGTCGCTTAATACCCAAACAGGTATTGTGGATGGAAAAGTAACAGAAGGTTCAGAAACTACTATTGTAACACGGACAACAATCGGACAACCTATCGGACAATTTTATGGCTACAAGGTAATCGGACGCTTTGAAAAAGCTACCGATTTTTACTATAAAGATAAAAATGGCAATCTCAAACCCACAGCCCTTCCTGAAGGTATGGCTATTGGAGTAAATGGTGCCTGGATAGGTGATTATATTTTTCAAGATGTGAATAACGATGGTGTGATAAATGAAAAAGATCGTACAAATATCGGCAATCCTGAACCTAAATTTACCTACGGTATTACAAATAGTTTTTCATATAAAAACTTTGATTTATCAATCTCATTGAGTGGATCGTATGGAAACAAAGTAGTAAACTATCAGCGCCGTTGGCTCGAAAATCCTGCTGCCAACACTAATTTGCTTGAAAAAGCATTACACTATGCAGTGCTTAGTAAGATAAACAATAGTGGTCCTGTAGATTATCGCAATCTCTATATCTCGGGTGGTGATGCAGATATGTGCCGCATGGCAGCATCATCAGCTTCATCTACTTCAAATTTCCGTTTCAGCGATAAATTTGTGGAAGATGGTTCTTATCTGCGAATTCAGAATATCTCCATAGGCTATAACCTTCCGAAATCAATATTAAAAAAAATCGGTATTGATAATCTGAAATTGTATGCCAATCTGCAAAACGTTTATACATTCTCTGTTTACAAAGGATACGATCCCGAAATTGGTGCAATGAACCAAAATGCACTCCTAACAGGTATTGATAATGCACGTTATCCATCACCACGTATTGTCACTTTTGGATTAAACCTCTCATTTTAATAATCTGATGCAAATGAAAACAATAAATAAAACAATCTATGGCTTTTTCTTGGCAACCATATTATTATTGATCGGTTGCAGTAAAAGTTTTTTGGAAATACAACCCAACGATAGGCTGACACTTGATAACTTTTTTCAGTCTGAATCTGATTTACAGTCTGCTACAGCCGGATTATACAACAAAGTTTGGTTCGACTTTAATGATAAATTTTATTACGGACTTGGTGATGGACGTGCAAATAACCTGTATGCTCCTTACTCCGACTACATTTATCCCTTTACCGACCTGACTGAAAGCTCACTGACAGGACCATTGGTATCGGCATGGGCATCGTTCTACAATGTGATCGGGCAATCAAACAACGTAATAAACAACATCAAGAAAAATTCAAAAGGTGTAACTGAAGATCAAAAGAATGCAGCTATAGCCGAAGCACGCTTTATGCGTGGAACAGCTTACTGGTATCTGGCTTCGTTATGGGGAAATGTGATTCTCATAGAAGACAACACCACATTAGTGAATAATCCGGTGGTGAATACAAACCCACGAAGCGATGTATTTGAGTTTGCCATGCGCGACCTCGAATTTGCCGCAAAATACCTGCCCTCCGCAGCAAGCCAAACCGGACGTTTGACCAAATGGAGCGCTTTTGGAATGTTAGCTCGTGTGTATTTATCTTATGCGGGAATCAGTGACAATCCCAACAGCGGAACACGAAGCACCACATATCTGGAACTGGCTCGTAAAGCGGCTAAAAAGGTGTGTGAAGAAAGTGGATTGGCATTAATGAGCAACTATGCCGACTTATTTAAGGTAGCCAACAATAATAACAGCGAATCTCTCTTTTCATTGCAATGGGTTCCAAATGGTGATTATGGTGTGATCAATACACAACAGGCTTATTTTGCAGTTAGCTCGGATATCACCGGCGATGATGCAGCATGGGGGTATTATACCATGGCTTCGTTCAACGTAATGAATGAATACGAAACGGCTGATAGTATTCGTCGTAAAGCCACCTTTATGGCTTACGGTGACAAATACACCGAGCTGAGTAAATCAACCGGCGGATATATCTACACCACTCTTCATAATAGTAAAAAATGCTGCAATGTAAAAAAAGGTGTGGTTGGTTCAACCAAAGATACTGACGGAGCATCATCGCGTATGAACTCCGCACTGAACACCTACATGCTACGCTTGGCAGATGTGTATCTTTTATATACTGAAGCGATAATGGGTAATAACAGCTCAACAAATGATGCAACTGCATTGCTTTATTTCAACAAAGTGCGTACCCGTGCCGGATTACTTCCAAAAACCAGTGTAACGTATGAAGATATTCGTCATGAACGACGTATGGAACTGGCTATGGAAGGACAATATTGGTATGATGAAGTAAGACGTTCCTATTATAAACAACAGGAAGTGCTCGACAGGATTAACACAGAAGACCGTGCACACATTGATTTGTACAACTACGACAAAATAACAAACACCTGTACAGCAACCATCAACACTTCTGCAAGAGCAGTGAATACTGCCACTGTCGACCGCTTATTGATGCCTTATCCTGAATCGGAAACAGTTCAGAATCCTCTTTTGAAACAGACTCCCGTAAAATACACTTTTACTGAAGCCCGCATCACAAACTTATTTAATTAACAACTAAACGGCAAGAACAATGAAAAAAATATTTTCCAATAACAAATTTTGGCTAATCAGTTTGCTGATAGGTTTGTTTGCCGCATCGATCACCTTTATAGGTTGTAAAAGTAACGATTACTCGGCAACCGCTCCGATTTCGGTAAATGCCGTTTATCTTGAGAACGCAAAATCAGATGTTCCCGACAGGTTAGTAACCTTTGTACGACTGGGATCAGCGATTCGCATCGAAGGAACGGGATTTAGCGGATTGAAGAAAGTGTATATTAATGGATATGATACCTATTTTAACCCGTCATTTGTAACCGATAACTCGATGTTAATCTCAGTTTCAGGGTATACACCAACAATTGATGCTGCAAGCGGAACTCGCAACACGATTCGGTTTGTGAAAGATGGTACAGAGTTCACGTATTCATTTGAAATAAGATCTGCAGCTCCATCTATCACTAGCATTTCAAATACTTTGCCTGCTGCAGGCGATACAATTACCATCTATGGTACCGGTTTAACAGAGATAAGCAAAATTACTTTCCCCGGAAGCGTAGTTGTAAGTCAGGGTATTATTTCCGATAAACTTGGGACTTACTGTAAAGTGGTTATTCCTGCAGGATTAACCAAGAGTGGCTCTATTTTAGTGCAGGGTTCAAATGGAGGTGCATACTCGCCTGCCTATTTTTATTGCAAAAGCGGCGTTATTCTCAATTTTGATGATATTGGTTCGCAAGGATACTGGAGTTGGACTTCGACAGGTAGTATGATTAACAATACTGACCTGGAATCGGCTGCAGTTGTCGGTGCTCCGGTTGCTTCTCAGGGAAAATATTGCGCACACCGTCCATCACGTATTGCACAATTTCCAGCTGCCAAAAATCGCATTTCCGAAGTATGGACTTCCGGTAGCGGAACGACTGACGATTGGCGAACATATCTTACAAGCTTGGTACCAACGACCACAGCTGTCAGCAATTTTGCTTTTCAATTCGACATTTATGTGCCTAACGAATGGAACAATACCGGTTTCCTGAAAATTTGTCTGATGAACAACTTTAACGGTGGAGAATGGTCAGGAACTTGCTATAACTATGTGCCCTGGATTGTGAATGGAGTAACCACACCTTTCAAAACAAAAGGATGGGTAACTGTTACCATTCCATTCAGCAATTTCTATGCTTTTTCATCTACCAGCACAACTTATACATTTGAAGATGTTATTACCGCTCGTGAAAAAGCAACTTATAAGAATTTTGGCATCTATTTTGAAAATTCGGATATTAAACTTTCAACCATAACGGGAAAAACTACCGATACGACTGTGTTTACCTCTTCGGCAACATCAGTAAGTGTATATACAGATAATTGGCGAATTGTTCCGCTTACCCAGCCAACCTATTCCGATTATTGAAACTAATTAATGATACAGAATGTTATTAACTTAATTACAAATAGTTATAAAATTAATCAGCAACACATTGTATCAATAACTATTAGAATCATCCTGTTTTTTACTTATAAATTATCTACTAATGAAAACAACGAAAATATTATTTATGGCAGCATTAGGAATGTTATTCCTCACATCATGCGATAAAGAAGTCATGAATTGGTACACAGATCCGGATAAAGGAGCTGTTACTACTGCGGAGCTTCCTTTGGGTTTAGCTGAAAAAATTCTGCGCTATGATGTACTTAAAAGCTATACTGATTTTACTCTTGGAGTGGGTATGGATATGGACATGTATATGGCCAGCGACTCAACCTACAGACATTTAATCAATGCCAACTTTGATGAAATAACCGTAGGTTATGCTATGAAACATGGAGCAATGGTTAACTCAAAAGGTGTGATCAATTTTACAAATGTAGATGCATTGATTGCAAAGGTAAAAAGTGCCGGATTAACAGTGTACGGACATACTCTGGTATGGCACTCTAATCAGAATGCCACCTATCTTAATGGCCTTATTGCCCCTGCGGTTTCTTATACCAACCTCTTATCAAACGGAACTTTTGAATCGGGCATAAGCGGATGGGGAGCCTATAATGGCAATGCGCCCACAGCCACCACCACTTCTTATGCCGGCTCAGGTGCTATGCAAGTGATCAACGCCACAAGCAATGCCGGAAGCCAATGGAAACAACAGATACATGCCAATTTGACTACTACATTAACATCTGGTAGTGTATATACTGTTTCTTATTATATACGTTCGGATGCCGCCGGCTCAGTAAGATGTTCCACCTCTGGTGGTACAGCTCATTATCAGGCAGATCAGACCACAAGTACTAATTGGACATTAATCAGTTGGGATATAACTTCAAATGGCGCCGAAACCGGTTTGAATTTTGACCTTGGTCAGGTTGCAGGAACTTATTACATTGATAATGTTTTAGTTGCTTTAAAAAGCTCACCAACTGTCGACAAAACTGATGCCGAAAAGAAACAAATAATCGGTGATGCACTCACAGCTTGGATTACCGGTATGGTAACCCATTTTAAAAGTTCTATAAAAGCATGGGATGTAGTGAACGAACCAATGAACGAGGATGGCACCGTACGCGACGGAAGTGCTGCTACTACTGCCAGCGATCAGTTCTACTGGCAAAAATATCTTGGCAAAGATTATGCAGTTACCGCATTTAAACTGGCCAGAACACTTGGTAATACGGGCGATAAGCTATTTATTAATGATTACAACTTGGAAAGTAATCTCACCAAATGCGATGGATTGATTAATTACGTAAAATATATAGAAAGTCAGGGTGCAACGGTGGATGGAATCGGTACCCAAATGCACATAAGTATCTCAACAGATACACTGAAGATTGATCAGATGTTTATCAAATTGGCAGCTTCAGGGAAACTGATTAAAGTATCGGAACTTGATGTAAAAGTCAATACCGCTACCCCTACCACAGATAATCTTGCTGCACAGGCAGCAATGTATCAATATGTCGCAAAATCGTTTATAAAGAATATTCCTAAAGCACAACGATACGGCATCACTATTTGGGGTATATCCGACAATGCCGTTGAACATGTAAATTGGATTCCGAACGATGCTCCCAATCTTTGGGATGCAAATTATGCACGTAAACATGCTTACAAGGGTGTTGCAGATGGCTTAGCAGGCAAAGATGTAAGTGCAGGATTCTCTGGCAATCTGCAATATTAAAAAGCAGAAAATACTCCACGTTGGTGTGGAACGTGGAGTATTTTCAATTATATAAATCGTTTTCTCAATTAAGACCGGGTTGTATTGTAAACAATATCAATTTTAATTTTTCTTCTTAATGAAATTCTTTTTTTACATATTTATTGCGGCCATTAGCACTCCGCTTCTCATGGCACAGCCCACTCTACAAAAGCAAGGCACAGCGACTCAGCTCATAGTTGACAAGCATCCTTTTCTTATGTTGGGTGGTGAATTGGGAAATTCAGCAACTTCAAATAAAGAAGAAATGAGCACCATATGGCCAAAATTGAAAAAGATGCACTTAAATACGGTGTTGGCTCCGGTTTATTGGGAATTAATGGAGCCTCAAGAAGGCAAATTCGATTTCACACTGGTAGATGCCATGATTAATCAGGCACGTGAAAGTGACCTTCATTTGGTTTTTCTATGGTTTGGCACGTGGAAAAACAGCATGTCGTGCTATGTTCCCTCATGGATTAAAAAAGACTACCTCCGTTTTCCACGCACTCTCGATAAGGCAGGTCAACCGTCCGAAATTATAAGTGCTTTCAGCGATCAGGCGCTTGCTGCCGATATCAAAGCCTTCTCGGCTTTGATGGAGCATGTGAAGACAATGGATGTTAACCGTCAGACAGTAATTATGATTCAGGTTGAAAACGAAATCGGGCAGTTACCTGAAGCCCGTGATTATTCTTCGGGTGCCGAAAAGGCTTTTCAGGCTGACGTGCCCCGCAAGTTTATTGATTATCTGATTAAAAACAAATCCATTCTTTTACCTCATATAAAAGATTTATGGGCAAAAAATAATTTTCGACAATCAGGAAATTGGGAAACTATTTTCGGAAAAAGTTTAGCTACCGATGAGCTATTTACAGCATGGTATTATGCCATATATGCCGATAAAGTAGCTGAAGCAGGCAAGATTGCATACAACCTCCCGATGTATGTAAACTGCGCCCTAAACCGCCCGAATGTGGATCCCGGAAAGTATCCGAGTGGAGGTCCGCTTCCACATTTAATAAATGTTTGGCAGGCTGCAACCCCTCATATCAATATGCTTTCGCCCGATATTTATCACGGTGATTTTCGTAATTGGTGTGCCCAGTATGACAAGCTAAATAATCCGGTATTTGTGCCCGAAATCAAGATGGAACCCGAAAATGCAGCACAGGTTTTTTACGTACTTGGACGGCATAAAGCATTGGGATATTGTCCTTTTTCTATCGAATCGGCTACCGAAAGTGAAGCCATTCCATTGCAGAAAAGCTATCAGGTTTTGGATGATTTATCAGACATAATAAATGCAAATCGCTCGAAAACAGATGGAGTATATCTCGATAAGGAACACAAAGCAGATACTTTGTTAATGGGCGATTACCAGATTATTATAGCTCATATTTGCACCTTACCCTGGACTGACGGAGCAAAAGCTGAAAAATGGACACCGGCAGGATGTATCATCATTGAGACTAATCCGGGTGAATTCTGGATTGGTGGAACCAGTGTGGTTTGCACGTTCAGAAACATAAAAAACAAAAACCTGACAACCGGAATTTTATCGGCTGACATCTGCACAAAAACTAGTAATGACTGGCAATTCAAACGACTAAACGGTGATCAGACGCATCAAGGAAGACACATGAGAACAGGATCAAATGATTGGGAAATTCAACGTGTAAAGCTCTATGAATATAAATAAAATTGAGAGAATCCTGCTTATCTTCTGACAATAATTATTCATCCTATGACTTGTATTTAGACACATCACAATTTACAAAAAAATGCGCGCTTAATATTAATCTATTAATTATCAATCTTATGAAAAAAATTACCCTTTTCTTATTCGTTTTGGTTCTTAGCGTGGCTATGTCAGCCCAAACAAAAATCACTTTTGAAGATAATACCTTAAATGGTGTATCTGCTATGTACAACGCTACGGTAAACGTAATTGCTAATCCCTATGCTACGGGCATTAACACCTCAGCTTACTGTTTGGATGTAGTCAACAATGGGTATGCTCCCATTTATTTTAGTACTTTACCCATACCCGCTGGTACTGCATCTTCGTATGTTTATTATAAACTCAAGGTAAAGTATTGCTACGTAAGTGCTAATACAGGAACCGATTTGGATTATCCTCAACTTGATATTTGTGCACCTGCCACTAGTGGAACTACTTTAGATGCCACCAATAAACTTGCCACTATCTCAAATGTGTGGGGTGTTGCAAGTAGTAATGTAGGCGTTTGGAAACAGGTTGAATTTAAATTTTCAGCTTCTTTATTGGCTTCTATTCCTGGCGGATTTTTGGCATTGAAATTGGCTAAATCAAAAAATGAATACCTGATTGATGATGTTGAGATTGTGCCGGCACCTACCAATACTCTCTTTGATTTTGAAAGCAACACGATTGGAGATGCTATTACCACATCTGGAGGAGGTAGTACAGCATTGGTCGTAGCTGATCCCGCGAGTGTTTCCACAAAAGCTGCACAAATAACAATGACAGCCTACAATCAATATATGTCTTTTAGTGTCACTCTACCTAATGGGAAATTATTGTCTGACTACGACAGAATCTATTTTGACTTATACTCCACCTCAACTATTTATGCAAATCTGTCGATAAATGCAAATGCTACAGTCGCTTACACTGAAACAGGATACAATTCGCAAAACACTGCCAGTTCATGGACAACTAAAGATTACTCATTAACAGGTATGTCGGCATTGAATACCTTCACTTTGAATATCGGTTACACCTCTATGAATAGCGGCTCTTATTATATTGACAATATTAAGTTACATGCTATATCCGCTTCTACGGGTATCAAAGATGCAAAGGTTAGCCCATTGATTATCTATTGTGCCGACAATGTGCTGCATTTGGGACAGACAGTGGATAAAGTATCGGTTTACTCTATTGGTGGACAATTGGTAGCTTCAGGTCAAAATACAGAAAATGTCAATTTGGTGAATGCTTCGAAAGGCATCTACGTGGTGAAAGCATCACTCAACGGACAAGAATACGCAGCTAAATTCGTCAAGTAAATTCAGTTATCTATTATTTATTCATTCAACAGGAAATTTTTTTCCTGTTGAATGAATAAATATACTGATTGTCAGGGAAGCTTGCTTACAATAACTGCATAAGACACTCTGCGGTTAACACAATTAATGGTTATAAGAAAATACGCCAAATGAACCGAACCGGATTAATTACATTTTTCATTCTGCTTGCTTCCTTCTGTGCTACAGCTCAGGTGCGACTTCCCAAACTTATCAGCGATGGGATGGTGCTCCAACGCGATAGTGAAGTAAAAGTATGGGGCTGGGCTACTCCAAACGAAAGTATTTCAGTTACATTCAATAATCACACCTATCGTTCTATCACAAATTCAAATGGTGAATGGTTGATAACCCTACCCAAAACAAAAGTCGGAGGCCCCTACTCCATGACCCTAAAAGGTAGCAACACAATCACTATTAAAGACATACTAATGGGTGATGTGTGGGTATGCTCAGGTCAATCGAACATGGAACTACCCATGCGCAGAGTAAGTCCAATCTACGAAGCGGAAATAGCAAACTCCACCAACAACCAAATCCGCTGCTTTACTGTACCTCAACGGTACAACTTCAAACAAACTCAGACCGACTTCGAGAGCGGAAGTTGGGTAACTACCAATCCTTCATCAGTACTCAATTTTTCGGCAGCAGCTTATTTCTTTGCCAAAGAGTTATATCAAAAATATAAAATCCCCATCGGGATTATCAATACCAGCCTTGGAGGTTCGCCTGCCGAAGCATGGGTGAGCGATAACACACTGCAAAAGTATCCTCATTATTATCAGGAAATGCAACGCTGGAAAGACGACAATCTGATAAAACAAACTGAAAGCAGTGAACAGGCAAAAATCAAAACCTGGTATGATCTGCTACGTTCCAAAGACGAAGGGTTCAAAAATGTACCAGTTTGGACAGACCCTGCCTTGAATAATTCCGACTGGGCAACTATGAACCTGCCCGGTTATTGGGCAAATACCTCTTTAGGTGCTGTCAATGGTGTGGTGTGGTTCCGTAAGAACATTACAATACCTGCATCAATGGCAGGAAAAGCAGCCAAACTTATTCTCGGACGCATTGTAGATGCCGATTCTGTATTTCTCAATGGAACATTCGTTGGAACCACCTCGTATCAATATCCTCCCCGTCGCTACGATGTACCTGAGGGATTGCTCAAAGAGGGCAAAAACGTGATGGTTGTACGGGTTATCAGCAACGGTGGAAAAGGTGGCTTTGTCTTAGGTAAACAATATACCTTATCTGCCAATGGAGAAACAATTGACCTGAAAGGCGAATGGCAATACAAACTCGGCGCTGCAATGGGAGTAACACCCTCACAAACCTTTATCCGCTGGAAACCGGGTGGCCTCTACAATGCAATGCTTGCACCTCTGTTTAACTATAAAATTAAAGGAGCCGTATGGTATCAGGGAGAGTCGAACACTGACCGTGCCAAAGAATATAAGGCTCTCCTACCAGACCTGATTGCGGATTGGCGTTCACATTGGAATGAAGGTAATTTCCCATTCATCATTGCACAACTGCCTAATTTTATGGAAGCGAAAGACCAACCGGCAGAAAGTAACTGGGCACTGCTCAGAGAAGCTCAATTAAACACGCTTTCTGTTCCGAATACTGCCTTAGCCGTCAACATTGATTTGGGAGAATGGAACGATATTCATCCACTCAATAAGAAAGATGTGGCACACAGGCTTGCTCTTGGTGCCGAAAAGTTGGCATACAAAGAAAACATAGTGTATTCAGGGCCTGTATATCAATCAAAACAGATAAATGGCAACAAAATTACACTTACATTCTCCAATTGCGGCAGCGGATTGGTGACTAAAGGAGGTAGCGAGCTGAGACAATTTGCCATTGCCGGAGAAGATGGGAAGTTTGTTTGGGCAAATGCAATTATTGACAAAAACAAAGTGGTGGTTTGGAGCGACAAAGTGGCTTATCCGGTAGCTGTGCGTTACGCATGGGCCGATAATCCCGAAGGAGCTAATCTCTATAACAAAGAAGGATTACCTGCCTCACCTTTTAGAACAGACAAATAAAAAATATATAGAAACAATCTTAAATCAACTATCCATGAAACCAACTTCTCAAAAAGTATCAATAAGAGAAAAAATCGGGTATAGTCTGGGTGACCTTGCCGCCAATCTGGTTTTCCAAACACTTATCACCTACTTAGCCTATTTCTACACTGATATTTATGGGCTTAAGAACACCGATGCATCCATTATTATGCTTACTGTTGGTTTGTGTGCCGCATTTCTGATTAATCCTATTATCGGTATTTTGGCCGACCGTACCAATTCCAAATGGGGCAAATTCAGACCGTGGATACTTTTCACAGCCATTCCTCTGGGTGTGGTGGCATTTTTGGCATTTACCACTCCCCATTTCTCATACAAAGGGAAACTGATTTACGCTGCAGTTACTTATACCTTTTTATTGCTATTATATGCCTCCAGCAATCTGCCTTACTCGGCTTTGAGCGGTGTATTGACAGGCGATATGAGTGAACGCAACAGTATTTCATCCTATCGTTTTGTGGCGGTGATGTTTGCCCAATTCTTTGTGCAGGTATTTATGCTGCCTATTATTCAATATGCCGGGCATGGCGATAAAGCGGTGGGAATTGAAATTGTGATGTCGTGGTTGGCTATCATTGGCTCTATCATGCTGCTAATCACATTCTTCACCACACGTGAGCGCATTGTGCCTAATCCAGAACAAAAATCATCATTAAAAGATGATCTCTCCGACCTCTCGAAGAATAAACCCTGGTTAATTATGCTCTCGTTAACCATTTTAATCTTCATCACCCTTGCCATGAAAGGTGGTTCGTATGTTTATTACTTTAATAATTACGTAGACAAAGCAGCACTTGCCAGCTTTATCAGTCCTGTGCTTTCCGGCTTGTCATCTATGGGCATAAATTTCTTCGGTTCCGACCCTGTATCAGCAGGTTTTGGTTTGTTCAATGCCGGAGGTATTATTTTTATGATAGTAGGTATCTCATTATCCAAACGGCTTGCCGATAAATATGGCAAACGCGATGTGTATAAGTATGGCCTCATTATAGCTACACTGTTTGTACTGGCATTTATTCTCTTTAAACCGGATAATATC
>Ga0302286_10000659_pt1 | contig 27507 bp, 23 predicted proteins | sample III_Fen_E2_3_FD_198765 | JGI IMG/M metagenome (GOLD analysis project Ga0302286, IMG submission 198765) | Peat permafrost microbial communities from Stordalen Mire near Abisko, Sweden - III_Fen_E2_3 | ecosystem: Environmental > Terrestrial > Soil > Wetlands > Permafrost | place: Sweden: Abisko...
TTGTTTGTACATTTATCATATGTCAATAAAAAATCGTAAAAATAAAAATTGCGTTTAATATTAAATTTTATTATCATGTTTATTATTTTTTATCTCAGAATTCAGAAATATATAAACGTAAATAGAGTTTATAGAGGATAAATTTATAATAGATTAGTTATATTATTAACGAGGAGAGGAGACAATATATGAGTTCAATAAGTTCAATTGGTTCTGATAGTACTATGCAACAACTGATGGCACAAATGTACAAACAAATGTCAAAAGCTGACACAGACGGTACTTCCGGACTTTCAAAAGATGAATTGTCGTCTATAGATACTAGTAGTGATGCTGGTGGGGGTGCCTTTCTTCAATCATTGAATGATCAATTTAGCACTCTTGATTCAGATCAAGATGGCCAACTTTCATCTGATGAGATATCAGAGGCAAAACCAGTTCAATCTCAGAATGCTCCAATGGGGCCACCTCCTGGGATGTCTTTGGATTCAGCTGACAGTAGTGACACAACTTCAACAAGTTCATCCTCAGGTTCTAATTCGTTTTCATCGATGTTAGAATCTTTGGCAAAAAGTGTGATGAATAGTTTAGATTCAAATCAAGACGGTAAGGTGTCTCAAGAAGAGATTCAAAAGGTTCTAAAATCTTCTGATTCATCTTCAACAGCTGATTCTAGTTCTGCAACCGATACTGATTCGAAAACGGCTTCAGCGGATACATCATCTGCTACATCTTCGAATGGTTCAAAAACTGATTTCGGTGAAGAATTGAAGAATTTATCAGCTAATTTTCTACAAAAACTGATTAGTTCTTACAATAATACAAGTGGCAGTGGTCTTTCTTCTGCTATAAGTTCACTGGTATAGTTCAATAGTAAAGGTCTTGTTTATTTTAGCAGGGCCTTTTTTAAATTATATCAAGTATTAATTTTAAATCTTTTTCTTCAATAATTATATTAGCGGCTTTTTTTAAAATAGGTTTTGCACAGAATGCGACTCTTTTTGATGCATATTGAAACATACTCAAATCATTTGCGCCATCACCGACTGCTATGGTATTTTCTGGTGTAATGCCGAGGAGTTTTTGTAGCTTGACGAGTATTTCTCCCTTGCTTGTCCCAAACATCATTTCTCCGCCGACTAATCCTGTTAGAACTCCGTCTTTGGAGTGAAGTATATTGGAAAATTCTGTATCTATTCCAAATTTTTCACAAAAAGGAACTGTTGCATTTTTAAATCCGCCAGAAAAACAAATTACTTTGTAGCCTTTTTCTTTAAGCCCTTCAATTGTTTCTTTAGCTCCTGGTGTAATCGGTAAATTTTGACATATTTCATCAACTTTGCTTACAGATAATCCTTTAAGTAGAGAAACTCTTTCAGTCAGACTTTCAAAAAAATCTATTTCTCCATTCATTGCTTTATCTGTAATTTCTTTTACTTTTTTTTCTAACCCAAATTCTTTAGCTAAAAACTCTATGGTTTCTCCAGCCATCAAAGTCGAATCAAAGTCAAAAACAGCTAATTTCATAATGTTTCCTGTCTAAATTATGCACTAAGATTTACGTATTTAGGATCCTGAACCCCATCTATTTTTGATATTTTAGAAATAGTTGTATCATTTACCTCAGAATCAACGTTAATAACCATGATTGATTCTGTTGCGTGTTTATCATTTTTTTGTACAACGTTCATTGATTCAATGTTGATGTTGTCTTCACCGATAACACTTGCAACCTGTGCAATCATTGAAGGTTTATTGACGTGTGGTACAAGCAACATATGTTTTTGTGGTCTGATACTTGTTTCATAGTCATTTATTTTTACAATTCTTGGGATATCTTTTGCAACAAGAGCTCCTGCAACAACTGTTTCTTCTTCATCAGTTTTTAATTTAATAGTTAAAAGTCCAGCAAAATTACATTTTACTTTTGAACGTGTAGAGATTATATCAATGCCTCGTTTCTTTGCAAGAACTGGTGCATTAACATAGTTTACGCTTTCCAATCTTGATGACAAAATGCCTTTTAGAACAGCAACTTCAAGTGGTTGGATATCTAAATCTGCAAGGTCTCCTTGAGCTGTAATTTCTATAGAATTAATCTTCCCTTTAGTTACTTGCATTGCAAGTTCTCCTGAATTTTCGGCAATTTGCATATAGTCTTTGACTGGTTCAAGTTTTTCTGCCTTAAGCGATGGAATATTAACTGCCGATGAAGCAGACCCACCAGAAAGAACTTCTTTTATTTGCTGAGCAACATCTACTGCCACGTTAATTTGTGCTTCTTGCGTGCTAGCCCCCAAGTGAGGTGTTAGTACAATGTTGCCATCACAATGGATAAGTGGACAGGTTTCTATGTGCGGTTCATTTTCATAAACATCAATTGCTGCTGAAGCTACTTGACCGTTTTCTATGGCATCTTTTAGGTCTTGTTCATTTATAATTCCGCCTCTTGCGCAGTTTACAAGTCTTACTCCTTTTTTCATTTTTGCAATAGTATCTTTATTAATCAGATTAAGTGTTTCTTTTGTTTTCGGAACGTGTACGGTTATAAAATCACATTTATTCCAAAATTCATCAAGGTTTTGTATATATTCTCCACCCATTTTTTCAACAATTTCTTTTGATGCATAAGGGTCAAACACAATAACTTTCATTCCAAGTGAGAGAGCTACTTCTGCAACGTGTGAACCTATTTTACCAAGCCCTATAACTCCTAAAATTTTGTTGAAAAGTTCACATCCTGTAAATTTTGAACGTTCCCATTTGCCTGCTTTTGTCGAAGTCGCAGCGGGTACGATATTTCTTGACATTGCAAGCATTAATGCAATTGTGTGTTCTGCTGCAGCCATTGTGTTTCCATCAGGAGAGTTTACAACAATTATACCTTTTTGTGTGGCACTATCTAAGTCAATATTATCAACTCCAACGCCAGCTCTACCAATTATTTTCATTTTTGATGCTGCTTCAATTATTTTAGGTGTAACCTTAGTTTGGCTTCTGACCATTAAGGCATCGTACTGAGGAATAATTTTTACAAGTTCATCTTCTGTCATTGTAGGAAGAAAATCTACTTCTGCTACATCTGATATAATATTCCCTGCTGTTTCATTTATTTTATCTGTAACTAATACTTTCATAATCTATATTTACCCCTTTACCCCTATCCCTATTTATTTAATTCTGTAATTAACGTTTTTAAACCATCACCTAAATTAAATTTGTGACCAAGTTTGCTTAGAGTGGCTTCTAATGAGCCAACAGCGGAGATTAGGTCTCTATCGCAGACAAAACCAAGAGTTCCCATTCTGAAAATCTTATCCTTAAGCTCGTTTTGGCCATTAGCGACTATGATGTCATAGCTTTCTTTCATTATTTTTCTAATATCAGGTATCGATATCCCTTCTGGGGGTAATATGGAAGTAATAGAATGACTCGCATTTTCATCATTAGGAACAAGGAGTTTTAGATTTATTGCTCTTAATGCTCCTCTTAAAGCCATTGCATGACGTTTGTGTCTTGCATTCATATTGTCTAATCCTTCAGCTTTAATCATTTCTAAAGCCTTATCAAGACCTGCGATTAAGTTAACTGCAGGTGTAAACGGTGTTGAATTAGCTTCTGTAGATTTTTTGTACGCCGCCCAATCAAAGTAAAAACTTGGGTGCTTGCATTCTTCATAAACTTTCCATGCTCTATCATTTGCAACAAGGAAAGATAAACCCGGTGGAACCATAAATCCTTTTTGCGAACCTGATACAAGAACGTCAATTCCCCATTCATCAGGCTTACAAGGCATTGCACAAACTGAAGTTACACCATCCACAACAGATAAAGCACCGTGTTCTCGTATAATTGAACAAAGCGTTTTTATATCATTTGCCGCTCCTGTAGATGTTTCGCTATGAGTAAGTGTGACAATTTTTATTTTCTTTTCTGTATCTTCATCAAGTCTCTTTTTTAAAACTTCTGGAGATATAACTTCACCTGGCTCAACTTGTATTTTTTCAACGATAGCACCTCTTGAAGCTGCGATTTTAGCCCAGCGTTCCCCAAAATTTCCTAACACTAGAGATAGAACATTATCACCTTCATTTATAAGGTTTTCAAGTGCTGCGCACATAGCGCCTGTTCCACTCGCAGTGAATAAAAATACATTATTTTGTGTTTGGAATACATATTTAAGGTTAGAGTAAACATTTTCAAGGATGGAGGAGAATTCGGAACTTCTGTGCCCAATAGGGTGTTTTGCAATTTCCATCATAACTGATTCGGGAACAGGTGTTGGCCCTGGTATCATTAAAAATGTTTTGTCCTTCATAGATTCTTCTCCTTCTTAAAACTACTCGTTATCTATTTTTACATATTTCTATAAATATTGATAGTTTTTTATAAAAATTAATACAATGGAGCTATTTATTTGATAATATATCTTCATTTTTATTTAGAAGTGTAGGTTTATTGATATAAACAAGAATAGTTTAATAAAGCTTTTGCATGGGCCTATTTGATAAACGATAAAACTGTGCTAGACTCATAGTAACACATTCTGTATTTGTTTAGAATTCAAATTATACTTTTATTCCATTACTGTGGAATTGACATTCTTGGATTGATAATACATGTTAAAACTGTTATTAAATCCGCATTATTTAAATGCGGGAAAGATGTCTATATGAAAATTGCACTAATATCTCCTATTGCTTGGAGAACGCCACCAATTCACTATGGTCCGTGGGAAAATGTCGCATCATTATTGTGCGAAGGTTTAGTTAAAAGAGGGATTGATGTTACGTTATTTGCCACTAAAAATTCAAAAACAGAGGCAAAACTTTGTGCAGTTTGTCCTAGAGGATATGCAGAAGATAAATCTATTGACCCCAAGGTATGGGAATGTCTTCATATTTGTGAAGTTTTTGAGAGAGCAGATGAATTCGATTTGATTCATAATAATTTTGATTTTCTACCTCTCACATATAGTTGTTTGGTGAACACTCCAGTTTTAACAACTATACATGGTTTTTCATCTCCTGCGATTTTGCCAGTTTATGAAAAATATAATAACAAAAACTATTACGTCTCAATAAGTAATTCTGACCGTGCGGATAAACTCAGTTATATAGCAACTGTTTACCATGGAATTAATCTTGAGCAGTTTACCTTTAAAAAAGAAATGGTAGGCGATTATTTATTGTTCTTTGGACGTATGCATCCAGATAAAGGTCCTAAAGAAGCAATTCAAATTGCCAAAAAGTTTGGTAAAAAATTAATAATGGCAGGTATTATTCAAGATCAAAAATATTTTGATGAAGAAATTGAACCTAATTTTGGTAAAGATATTGTTTATGTTGGGAATGTTGGTCCTGAAGAAAGAGATAAACTTCTCGGTGGAGCTTATGCATTATTACATCCAATATTCTTTGCAGAACCGTTTGGACTTTCTGTTGTTGAATCGATGGCTTGCGGGACTCCGGTTGTTGCTTTTAACAAGGGTAGCATGCCTGAACTGATCAATTCAGGGAAAGATGGCTTTATTGTTGAAAATGTAGATGAGGCCGTTGAAGCTCTTGGAAAAATCCCTGAAATTGATAGACAATGTTGCAGGGATACTGTCGAAAAAAGATTTAGCGTAGAGAGAATGGTTGATGACTATATCAAAGTTTATCAACAAATTATTTACGAAAATAACAACAAAAAGGTTGGAGTAAGTTTTAATGAAAAAAAATAAAAAACCAATAGTCACAAGGTACAAAAAAAATCCTATTCTGACACAAAATGATGTACCATACCAAGTAGCAACAGTTCATAATGCTGGTGTGACTAAATATAAAAATAAATATATAATGTTATTCAGATCACATTTGCAAAATGGTCGTTCAATTATTGGGATTGCTGAAAGTATCGACGGATATAACTTTAAGGTTGGTCCGGAACCATTTTTAAGCCCATCATCGGACGGTGTTTTTGGTGAATATGAGGAATATGGAGTAGAAGATGTTAGAATTAGCCAAGTTGAAGACGAATTTTTACTCACTTATAGTGCTTATTCAAGACATGGTGTCCGTATTGGTCTTGCAAAAACAAAAGATTTTAAAACTGTAGAAAGAATCTCGTTGATTACTCAATCTGATTTGCGAAATGTTGTAATCTTCCCTGAAAAAATTAATGGTCTATATGTGAGATTAGACAGACCTCATTCTGAAATCTCAAAGTGGTCTGTTTGGATATCATATTCCCCGGATTTAGTTTATTGGGGTAATTCAAAAGTAATAATAAAACCTGAAACGTACCATTGGGATGAAATGAAAATAGGTCCTGGTGCTACACCTATAAAAACAGATAAAGGCTGGTTAAATATTTATCACGGAGTTTTTGAAACTATGTCAGGAGTTGTTTATAGATTGGGTGTTGCCTTACATTGTTTGAGTGATCCATCAATTATTTTGGGGGTTTCGGATGACTGGATTTTACAACCTGAAGACCCTTGGGAAATAAGCGGATACGTTCCAAATGTAGTTTTTACTTGCGGAGCAGTTCCTGAATCTGATGGAAGTGTAAAAATATATTGGGGCGGTGCTGATAGTGTTATGTGTGTGGGAACTGCAAAAATAGATGAATTAGTCGAACTATGTATTAAGAACCCGCGGAAGCCATTATAAGAATAGATTGATTATGGGAGATGGAGGAAGAATTAATGTTAAATATTAGAAGAATAGATAAAAAATTTAAACCTGATTGTTCACGTGTGATTATAAAACCGCATGTTCCTAAAGGTGACAACCGTATAAAAAGTATTATAATGAGAGTTTTGAATCTTCCTGAAGAAGAGGTAGAACATATTTTAGAAAGAGTAATAACAAATTTTTCTAGTAGACATAAAAATATTTGGGATGCTTTTGACAAGAATTATAATGAAATAAAAAGATTTGTTCCTGAAACTATGCAATTGAGCAATAACAGGAAGGCGCTTCTTGGTGCTTATTTCTCTTCGGAATATTCTATTGAAGCTGCTGCTTTCTTTAATCCTTCAATTGTTCCTCATCCTGACCAAAGTGGTTTAGATGAAGGCTGTTTACGCTTTATTTTGAGCTTTAGATCTGTCGGGGAAGGGCATATTTCCTCAATAGAATTTAGAAGTGGAGTTGTTGATAAAAACTTAAACTTTAGCTTTGAGGATGTTAGCCGATACGCTGAAAGAGCTAATATTGTTAGTAATCCAATTTATGATAAAGCTACATTCTTTATGAAATTAGCAGAAAAACAAAACTGTGAAAATGCTGTTTCTAAGCAAGTATATTCTTTGCTAAATGATAAGTTTCATCTTTCAGAATTGAGAGAAGTATTACAGCTTGTTATTGATTCTGCTCACAAAGATATTGGTGAAAATATAATGTGGCTTGCTGAATCTAATTATGAATTACAGTTCAGACCTGATCAAGAATTATCTGAAAAAATAATTTTTCCTGCATCTAAAAATGACAGTAATGGGATAGAAGATGCTAGATTTGTTCGTTTTGTTGATGATGATGGTAGTGTTACTTATTATGCAACATACACTGCTTATAATGGACATAATATTTTGCCACAAATTATTGAAACTAAAGATTTTGTTACTTTTAAAATGGTCACATTAAATGGAGAGTTTTCTAAAAACAAAGGAATGGCATTATTCCCTAGAAAAATTAATGGCAAGTATATGATGATATCAAGAGTTGATGGTGAAAATTTGTATTTAATGTCATCATACAATATTCACTTCTGGGGAAATGCAGAACTTATAAAAGGCCCTGAAAATTCATGGGAATTTGTGCAAATAGGAAATTGTGGTTCTCCTATAGAAACAGATAAAGGGTGGATTTTAATTACCCACGGAGTTGGACCAATGAGAGAATACTCCATGGGGGTTACCCTACTAGACCTTGAAAATCCCAACCGAATCATTGGTAATATGAGTGTGCCATTACTTCTTTGTAATCAAGAAGAACGCGAGGGGTATGTACCAAATGTGGTTTATTCCTGTGGTTCAATAATACATAATGATAATTTAATTATACCATATGCTATGTCAGACACGTGTTCTGGAATTATAACGGTATCCTTACCTGAATTATTCGATAACATGCAAAAATGGAAGGAAACAAAAAATTATGTCAAATATACGTAAATTTAGAGATGTCGGTAAAATTGCCGTAGTAGGTAATTATTCTCCACGGCAATGCGGTATAGCTACTTTTACGACGGATTTAAGTCAATCATTAGCAAAAGAATTGTCGAATGAAGATAATTTGATAAATGTTGCAATGGATGATATTCCAGAAGGTTATAATTATCCGCCTCAAGTTAAATTCAGGGTTAGGCAAGATGTTCAGTCAGATTATTTTTGGGCGGCTGATTACTTAAATGCTAATCAATATAATGCAGTTATTGTTCAACATGAATATGGAATTTATGGTGGCGAAGATGGTTCTCATATTTTACAATTGATTCAAAATTTAAAAATGCCTGTTATTACAAACCTGCACACAGTTCTTGAAAATCCAACTGAGGGTCAGCGTAAAGTAATGAAAGGTTTAGCTAAATATTCAGACAGATTGCTTGTGATGAGTAAAAAAGCATTTGATATTTTAATTAAAGTATATGGAATTGATAAAAAAATGATTGCTTTTATCCCTCACGGAATTCCTGATGCTACATTTAAAGCTCAAGGAACTTATAATAAAAGTTTGGGACTTGAAAATAAAGATATCATTCTTACGTTTGGACTCCTTGGTCCTGATAAAGGTTTGAAAACGATGATAAATGCTATGCCTGCGATAGTAAAAGAACATCCAAATGCTGTTTATTTGATTTTGGGGCAAACGCACCCACATATTCTCGAATCGACTGGGGATGCTTACAGACTTGAATTGCAAGATCTAGTAACCGAACTTGGCTTAGAGGATAATGTTGTATTCCATAACCAATTTGTTCACCTGGAAATGCTTGTTCAATATCTCCAAACTTCAAAGATTTATGCAATTCCTTATTTGAAAAAAGATCAAATTACTTCTGGAACTCTTTCTTACGCATTGGGCGTAGGAGCTGCAGTCGTGTCTACTCCGTTCTGGCATGCAGAAGAATTATTGGCAAATGGAAGAGGGAAATTAGTTCCTTTTAGTGATTCTGCTGCGATGGCAAAAGAAATAAATAATTTATTATCAAACGATAATGAGAGAGAGATGATGAGATTCAAAGCTTATCAATATGCTCGTTCAATGGTTTGGAGAGAAGTTTCTAAAATGCATATAAATTTGATTTCCAAAATTGAAGAGAGAAAACCTCTTGAAACTTATAAAAAAAGTGACATTAAAAATAATAAAATATTTGGGGAACTTCCTGAAATAAATTTATCTCACCTGAAAACTATGACTGATGATACAGGATTATTGCAACATGCAAAATATATGACTCCTAATTTTAACCATGGTTATTGTGTGGATGACAATGCGCGTGGGCTTATTGCAGTTGCCGAGTACTATTCTCTACAAAAAGATAGTGGAGTTTTACCATTAATTCAAAAATATTTAGCATTTTTGTTTTATGCCTTTAATCAAGATAATGGCAGATTTCGTAATTTTATGTCATACGACAGAAGATGGATGGAACTTGCTGGTAGCGAAGATTCACATGCAAGAGCTATATGGGGACTTGGTGTAGCGATAAAAGAAGCTCCTGATAGTTCTATTAGAAATATGGCAATGCGTTTATTCCTTGAGTCTTTACCTGCTGTCGAAAATTTTACGTCCCCAAGAGCATTTGGATTTGCAGTTCTAGGTTTGCAGGCTTATTTGTCAGTATATGAAGGTGATATTTCTGCTCGAAAAGTCCGTAATAATTTAGCTCTGAAAATATATGAACTATTTAAAAATAATATCACAGAGGATTGGCATTGGTGTGAAGGTACAGCTACGTATGCAAATGCTGTTTTGCCACATGTGTTGATTGTAGCTGGAAAAGCTATGTCTAATAAAGAAATGTATAATACAGGTATAAAATCATTAAAATGGTTACTAAAAGTTCAAACTGCACCTGATGGACATCTTTCCGTAATTGGCAATAATGGATGGTTAGATAAAGGTGGTAGTCGCTCAATGTTTGACCAACAGCCAATTGAAGTAAAAAGTTTAATTAGTGCTTGTTTGGCTACTTATGTTGAAACAAGTGATAAAAAATGGCTTGATGAAAGTGAACGTTGTTTAAGTTGGTTTCTTGGTCAAAATGATCTTGGAATCCCAATGTGCGATTATAAAACAGGTGGGTGCTCTGATGGACTTGAATGTCAAGGCGTTAATGGCAATCAAGGTGCAGAATCAACACTTGCTTGGATAATCTCTTTAATTAGTATGCACAAGGCAAGAAAGTTTAAACCATCTCTAAAAGAGAATGCAAAACAATAAATTGGATACTGAAAACTCTTAAACTTGTAGATTTTGGGACATTTCTGTACCCTCTATCTTCTTGAAATTAATTTCGCCATAATAGAAGGAGCTTTTTCTGCCCAAACACTAAGGATGTTTATTATATTTTCTGTACATTTTTTCATATCATCAATAGGTAGAAATTCTGTTCTTGAGTGGAAATTTCTACCACCAGCGCCAAGATTTGGTGTCAAAAGACCTCTAAGTGAAAGTTCTGAACCATCTGTTCCTCCCCTTACGCCAACTACTTTCGGACTTATTCCACTTCTTTTTACTCCAAGTTTCGCGAAATTTACAACCTCAGGAAATTGTTTTATAGATTCTTCCATATTTTTGTATTTTTCATTTGGGTCGACTTGTATCGAACAGCCAGGATATTTAACTTGGATTTTAGCCGCTGTCTCTTTTAAGTATTCAATTCTTTTTTGAGCCTTTTCATAATCAAAATCTCTGACTAACATACTAATATTTGTGCCTTCTTCTGTGCCATTTATATTGGCGACGTGGTAGTACCCTTGTGTCCCTTTTGTTGTTGTAGGCGTTTGTTTTTTAGGAAGGCTATTTATAAAACTATTTGCTACTTCAATAGAATTTATCATCTTGTTGTATGCATATCCTGGGTGGGTGTTGTGTCCTTTAATAATAATCTCAGGATTGAATGCATTAAAAGTTTTGCTTTCTATTAAATTAGGTTTGTCTCCATCGATTGTGTATGCAACATCTGCTCCGAATTTTTTAATATCAAAACTATCAACGCCAGTCCCAGTTTCTTCATCAGGGGTAAAAGCGATTCTGATTGTTGGATGTTTAAGTTCAGGATGTTCTTTATAAATATTCATTGCTTCAAGGATTTCTGCGATTCCTGCTTTATCATCAGCGCCAAGTAAAGTTTTACCATCGGATGTTATAACCTTACTTCCAACACAATCTTTTAAGTCTTCTGCTGGAATAATTGCGTCCTCAGCGAGTTTTATATCTCCACCTTTATAGTCGTGAATTTTTGGTTGAACATTTTTGTTTGGGGCATCAGGACTTGTATCCATATGAGCGATTAATCCTATAACAGGAGAATTTTCTCCAATATTTCCATTAAGAGTTGCGGTAAGAATAGAGTGTTCGTCAAGTTTAATATCACTAAGCCCCATTTTATTAAGTTGTTTTTCTAATTGTTTTGCAAATTTTGTTTGTCCTGGAGTACTTGGAGTTCGTTTTTCTGCAAGTTCTTCATTTGAGCCAGTGTCAACTTTTGCCATATTAACAAAAGAATCCACCATTCTATCTGTATTGATAAAATTTGCAGGGCTTATGTTTTGAGCCTTTTTCGTCCCTTGAAAATTTATTTTATTATTTTGTACTGTATTAAAATGATTTGTGTTTAGGTACATAATTATTCCTTCTTGTTTATCTGTGTATAAATAAGTCAACTAGAGAGTCTCTATCAACATTATTAGGTGCAATTAATTCTTGTTTTATGTCTGCATTTACTTTCGTTGTTCCATTAATATAGGTTTTTTCTGTAATAGCTACTTTAAGTTTTGGATATTCTGATAAATCAAGCTTTTTGGTGCGAACTGTTGCATAACCATATCCAAGTTTTTCAACTTCTTTCGTTGAGTATATAGAATTAGTTTCATCTGAGATAACAGAAGCGTAGCTACCTTGAGTAGGTCGGCTAATTTCTGCTCTTATATTTTTTGACGGGTTAAACCATTTTTCAATTTTACCTTTTTTGTCGAACATTTCTATTATTTCTTCGCCTCGTTTGTTGTTTACAACAGCGATAAGCGGTTTGGGACCGATTGGTTTCATTCGAAATCTCCACTATTATATTTCAGTTCTTATAAAGCTGCTGATAATTATTTTTTGTTATAATCCAGTATTGGTGTGAAGTTTTATTAAAGGGGTAAAGATAAAAATTTCAAATACTTGAGATATTAAATAAGCCACCTTTTAATCTTGTCAAATGAGGTTTATTTTTGTTGTTCAGTAATTAAATGTAGATTTTTAAACGACGAGTTCATCAGAAGAAGTTAAGTTGGACATATATTATTTGTATTTCGCGATGAGTTGTTTTGAAAAGAAGTCAGCTAGATTTTCTAATGGATTGGTAGTCGTCGCTGAAATTGTGTTAGAATCAAGTTTGAATTCATTAATGGAAACTAATCCATCTTTGTTTGTATCCATTGTAGTAAATGCTTTTTCTACTTCATCCATGTTGGTTACCCCTAGACTTCCATTGTTAAGAGTTGTTGAATACTTTGTTGCGACTTCATTGAGCTGGAAATTCAATGAAGAAACGAAAGGAGCTTCGTTGAGAGTACTGCTTTTTTCTATTGCTGTGAATTCATCTTTGGATAATCCTGAAGTGCCGTCATTACCATCCTCAGAAAAATAATCTTCTATAGTCATTCCAGAAGGTAAACCCATTTGCTGATTTAAAAGTTTAGGGCAATTCATCTCCGCAGCCGAGAGTTCTCCGTTATTATCAGCATCAATGGTGTTAAAATTTTTGACGAGTGAGTCTAAAAAACTTGAACCAAGTTTGTCTGTTCCTGTATCAATTGATGATAATTCGCTTTTTGATAAACCTTTTGTTCCATCAGTGTCTGCAGATTTCATTTTTTGAATCATTTGATTGATTAAGTTTTGCGTAATTCCAGATGCGCAAGAATCGCTAATCTCAGATGTCATAAAAACCTCTTTTTATTTCTCTCCACTTTATAAGTGTAGTTTTAATTGAAAAAGTTGTATCCTCTATAAACATTAATTTGTGTTAACTTTGACATTTGAGGATCAGTTGCAGAAAGAATTATAAAAAAATCCCACTATATTGAAAAAACAGTGGGATTTTTTTATAGTTTTTGTATTTATAAATTTGTTTCTGATTTGTTAAGCGACTGCAAGTTTTTAAAAGAGCTGGCATTGATTTGTTCCAAACAAAAGACCTCCGCATTCTGCTCTCTCGCGTTGTCTTGCTACGCTCGAGATAAACGGCTCCGTTCGCCATCAAATCGAAAAGCGTCGTTTTCGCTTTAATGGCTCAACTCCACAAAATGCTTTGCATTTCGCTTGCATTTCGCTTGCATTTCGCTTGCATTTCGCTTGCATTTCGCTTGCATTTCGCTTGCATTTCGCTTGCATTTCGCTTGCCTTCGCTCGCCTTCGCTCGCTTGCGCTGTCTTGGATTATTGGCGGCTCAAAACCTTAGGATTTCATTTCACAAATTTTAAAAATTTGTTCCATTTCACAAGGTTTTATCGCGGGACGTGACTAGGTTGCTACGCAACCGTCGCACTTGCCAAAATCCGCTCGAACCCCTGCAATGTTTCACATTGTGTTGGCTTCTTCGCCTATTCATACCCTTATATTTTAAATTAGAGTAAAAGCTCAATTTAAAATATGGAGGAGAAGAGGACTCTGCCGAGCGAAATGATTGAGTATCATTTTGTGAGAGGTAAGAACCCGATAATCTTTGATTATCGCGTGAGAATCCCCTTTTCTTAAAATGTATAATTTTAATTTTAAATGGAGGAGAAGAGGGGATTCGAACCCCTGGTGGAATTGCTCCCACACAACCTTTCCAAGATTGCACCATCGACCACTCGGACACCTCTCCATAAATCTTTTTGTTTTTATATGATATCTTAACCCCATATTATTGTAAATAGATTCATTTTATTTATAATCTCAACGAATGTTTAAAAACTCTCAGAATCTACGATTCTGAGAGTTTTCTTGTGTCCTATATATTTATATTATAGTAATCAGGGCTGTTTGAGGTTTGGACGCCTGGACTTTGAATGTTAATACAAATCTTCCTCTGTGAGTGAGACTACCCTTATTCCTTCTTCCAACCCAAGATCTTGTAGCTTTCTTAATTTTTTCATTTGTATGCTTTCTTGAACCACTTCATCTACTGTTTTAGGTCCTTTGTATTCGGCTTTTATATCTTCTGCAAATCCATCTTGTTTTTCTATAAAAATTAATTTATCTTCACTGTTTATATCAAGAATTTTATTTTCTAGGTCTGCTTTTTGTTTTATTTTTTCATATTCTTCCGGAAATCTGCAAGAGTATTCCTTGATTTTTTGTATGCTATCTTTATTTTTTGAATATGTTGTTTCGAATGTTATAAATGAATTATCTATTTTTATCACATTTGTGTTTTCAGATGGAATTTGATCTAATTTATAACTATATTTTGTAGAAATTAAATTAAATAATATTTTGGGGTCAGTGTCGTTAATAAGCTTATTCATAAGTTTGTAGATATGTTCAAGTGTGAAATTGCCATATTTATATACTTCGTCTATTGTTGGTACTTGACCTTGATGTATAACTTTGTTACGTATAATTGCTTTATCTTCAATAGTATTCCAAGAAAAAGGTCGTTCTTTGAATCTGTAGTAGTATATTGTACAAAAAGCTCCAAATTGTCGTTCTGAATAACGTAAAAGTTTTTGTAACCCAGAATATTCTTCCTCTGTAAGTCCGTGTTCTCTTGCAAGTAGTTCAATAGTAAATTCAAAGAAACTTTCAAGTGCCGTTGCAAAGTTGAACACTGCACCTCTATAATATTGGTCAGAAACGTTATCTATAGAATAGTTTATTAATTTTTCAAAGGGTAATTCTTGTACTATTACGCAGTTATTGTGACCTCTTTCGCATTTGAAACACATAATACCAGTTTGATTTTTTAGCATCTTGTATAGCGTATGTTGTTTGATTGAGTGGCATGTATTCAAATCTTCATTTTGACACCTTTGGCATGGAGTATATATTATGCGTCCTCTCATAGATTCATTCCTTTTCTCTTTGTCGCAGTATAATTGAGTATATAAGAAATTTAATTGTACATATTGGCTATGTGTAATTCTTCTCTTAAATTTTAGTTAGCTTATTATATTGTTTACTTTGATAACAATTTTATTATTGTAAATAAATTTATTTAAATTATTAGTTAAAGATATTTAAAAATCTATGACTGCTTGAATCCTAGATATCTTTATAATATAATCTTTTTAAACGATTATGTTAGTAGAGGTATGTTTTAGTGAAAAGCTCCCAATTAAGTATCTGCATTGTTATAGCACTTGTTGCAGGTGTTTTTGTCGGTTGGATTGCTCCGGACTTTGCTGTTCAAATGCACCCTTTGGCGACAATATTCTTAAGAATGGTAAAAATGATTATAGCGCCATTGCTTTTTTCAACGCTTATTGTTGGCCTTGCAGGTCACGGAGATGCTAAGAGTCTTGGTCGAATCGGTGTTAAAACCATAATTTATTTTGAAGTAGTTACTACATTCGCTCTTTTCCTTGGTTTAGGTGTTGCAAACTTTATGAATCCTGGCGCAGGTGTGAAGCTTCCGACTGCTAGTATGGCTCAACTAAATGAGATTACTCAAATGTCTTCTGTTGCCACTCATCACGCTAGTTCTTTTGGCGATTTCTTTGTTGGCATTGTTCCTACGAGTATTGTTCAGGCGATGTCTGATGGTAATCTTTTACAAATCGTTTGTTTCTCGATTTTCTTTGCTCTTGCTATATGTGCAATAGGGAAGAAAGCAAAACCGGTTATGGATGTGTTGCAATCGGTTGCGTCTATAATGTTTAAATTCACTGAATATATAATGATGTTCGCCCCTATAGGTATATTTGGGGCTATTTCCTATACTATAGGTTCTAGTGGAATCTCAATTCTTAAAAATTACGCTAAGATTATATTTTCACTTTATTCGGCGTTATTCATATTTGTATTTTTAGTTCTATTTGTTGCCTGTAAGATAGTGCAAATATCTTTTAAAGATTTGATTAAAGCTGTTGAAGAGCCCGCATTTTTAGCATTCACAACTGCGAGTTCAGAGGCGGCACTACCTAAAGCAATGACAATTATGGAAGATTTCGGGGTACCTAAATCTGTTGTAGGATTTGTTATGCCAACAGGCTATACCTTTAACCTTGATGGAAGTACTTTGTACTTGGCAATGGCAGTAATTTTTTCTACACAATTTGTTGGTATAAATCTATCAATTGAACAACAGCTTGTTATAATGTTTGCTTTAATGCTAACAAGCAAGGGTATAGCTGGAGTTCCTAGGGTTTCTTTGATTGTACTTGCTGGAACTCTGACAAGTTTTAATATTCCTATTATTGGGGTTGCGTTGTTATTAGGTATTGACCAAATTCTTGATATGGGAAGGACAACTGTTAACTTGATTGGAAACTGTGTTGCAACGGTTGTTATTGCACGTTGGGAAAACTCATTTGATTATACAAAGATGCATAAATTTATATCGAGGACAAGGAAAAGTGGTTTCTGCTGTAGTCTGAATCAAGAAGACAGCAATGTAAGTTTTGAAAACGATTTTGATACAAGTAAAGGATAAAAAATGGAAACTGAAACTAAAAAAGCAGAGTATAAAAACACATTAAACCTACCTGAAACGACATTAGCTATGAGAGCTAATGCTACAGTTAGAGAATTAGAAATCCAAAAGTTTTGGGCAGAACACGATATCTACAATAAAATTATTGAGAATAAAGATAAAACAAATTCATTTATATTACACGATGGACCACCATACTTGAGTTCAGAAAAAATTCACGTTGGAACAGCATTAAACAAAATTTTAAAAGATATTTTAATAAAATATAAATCTCAACAAGGGTTTTATTCTCCTTATGTTCCTGGTTATGATGGACACGGCTTACCTATTGAAAATGCCGTTGTAAAAAAAATCAAGGGCGGAAGAAATGCTCTTACACCTGCTGAACTTAGAGAAAAATGTAGAGAATTCGCTCATAAGAACCTAAAAGGTCAAGAAAGTGAATTCAAAAGACTTGGAGTTCTTGGAAACTGGGAAAATCCTTATTTAACAATTGATCCTGAATATGAAGCTGAACAAGTAAGATTGTTTGGTGAAATGTATAATAAAGGTTATATCGAAAAAGGACTTAAACCTGTATATTGGTGTGCACATTGTGAAACTGCTTTAGCAGAAGCTGAAGTTGAGTATGCAGATCATACATCAACCTCAATTTATGTAAGATTTAAGTTTGAAGAAGAAGACAAAAAGAAAGCGTTTGCTTCTGCTGGAATTGAATCGGATAAAGATTTATATGCTGTTATTTGGACAACAACTCCTTGGACAATTCCTTCCAATATGGCAATCAGTATACACCCAAGATTTGAATATACATTCTTTGAATATAGTGGCGATGTTTATTTCGCTGCCAAAGAATTATTAGGAAGTTTCTTGGCTGGAGTGAATTGGGAAGAATCTGACATTAAAGTTTTAGGTTCTTGCAAAGGTCAGGATTTGGAACTTTTGAATACAAAGCATCCATTGTATAACAGATTTTCACCAATTATTTTAGGTGAACATGTTACTACTGATGCTGGTACTGGTGCAGTTCATACTGCTCCTGGACACGGTCTTGAAGATTATGAAGTTGGTGTTAAGTATGGTATCAAAGTCCTATCACCTTTGGATAACAGAGGTATTTGGACAGATGAAGTTGGAGATAAGGATTTAGAAGGTGTTCCATACTATAAAGGTGGAACGATAATTATTGAAAAACTTGAAAATTTAGGTGCGTTATTAGCTAAAGAAGATATTCAACATAGTTATCCTCATTGCTGGAGATGTAAAAATCCTGTAATTTATCGCGCTACACCTCAATGGTTTGTAAAAGTTGAGAAGTTCAGAGATGAAACTTTAGCGGCTATAAAAAATGTGAAATGGATTCCTGCAAGTGGTGAAAATAGAATTGGAAATATGGTTGAAAATCGTTCTGATTGGTGTATTTCTCGTCAACGTGCTTGGGGTGTTCCTATTCCTATTTTCTATTGTGAAGATTGTGGAGAGGTTATTTGCAGTTCAGAAACAATTAATCATGTAGCAGATATATTTGAAAAAGATAGTTCTGATGCTTGGGTAAAATATGATGAAGCTCAATTGTTACCAGAAGGATTTAAATGTCCTAAATGTGGTAAAACACATTTTATAAAAGAAAAAGATATTATGGACGTTTGGTTTGATTCTGGTTCATCTTGGAAGGCTGTTGTAGAAAAACGTTCAGATGAATTGGGTCATACTCCGGTTGATATGTATCTTGAAGGTTCTGACCAACATAGAGGTTGGTTCCAGTCTTCATTGTTGACTTCAATTGCGTGTCAAGGTAAAGCTCCATACAAACAAGTTCTTACGCACGGGTTTGTATTTGGAGAAGACGGCAGAAAGATGTCAAAATCTTTAGGAAATTATATTAGACCTGATGATATTATCAAAAATTTTGGGGCTGATATTCTTAGATTGTGGGCTGCATCAGTTGATTATCGAAATGATACCAAGATTGGTGACAATATAATCAAACAACTTGCTGAAATATTTAAGAAAACAAGAAATACTGCAAGATTTTTACTTGGAAACTTGTTTGATTTTGACCCTGAAAAAGATTATGTGCCTTATGATGAACTTAAAAGCATTGATAAATTTGCTTTGCACAAATTGAATAGTGTAATTGAAGAGGTTACCAAGTCCTTTGATGATTACGAGTTCTACAAATATTTCCAATGTTTGCAAAACTTTGCGGCAGTTGATTTAAGTTCGTTCTATCTTGATATCGTAAAAGATAGGCTTTATACTGCTGGTAAGAAATCCCTTTCAAGAAGATCTTGCCAAACTGTATTGTTTGAAACATTGCAAACGCTTGTTAGAATATTAGCACCTGTAATGCCTCACCAAGCTGAGGATATTTGGCAAAATATGCCTGAATCACATAAAAAAGGTTTAGAAAGTATTTTGTTAATTGATTGGCCTGCGGTAAACCCTAGGTGGACAGATGAAAAGCTTGAAGAAGATTTTTCTAAGATATTAAAAGCTAGAGAAGTAGTCACAAGAGCAATCGAACCATTAAGGGCTGATAAGAAAGTTGGAAGTTCTCTGGAAGTTGCTGTTTATGTTTATTCAAAAGAAAATGCAGAAATACTTAAGGCAAACGCTGATGACTTGTGTGATATATTTATAACTTCTCAAGCATATTTAACTGAGACTGAGCCTAAAGATGTTTTGAATACTTATGAAGAGGACGATTATACAGTTTGGGTAACAAAAGCAGAAGGTGAAAAATGCGAACGTTGCTGGAAATATAGAAAACTAGGTGAACATGAAGGTAACGAAACAATTTGTTCTGATTGTTTTGATGCTATTCAATAAAAGATATTTTGTACAATAAAAAAAGAAGATGTAAATATTTACATCTTCTTTTTTATGTATTAAAGGCGTTCGAAAAAATTTAAGAATTTTCCCGTATCTTTTAATTAAATAATTTTTTAGCTTGTTCTTTAATGTATTCCAAATCAAAAATCTTCGGACTGTTTAGGTTTGGTACAATTACCGGACCTTCAAATCTAAGGGTATTCTTCTCTTTTTCTTCTAAATATTCTTCTATGTCTCCGCCAAAACTAAATGCATATGTCTGATATTTTTCCCTAACTTTTTCTTCTAGCATTGGTTGAACCCCTTTTTTAGGAGTTTTTTCAGATTCTAGCGCTAGCCCATAGCCGATTTGTTGGATATTTGAAAATGTATCTGTACGTATTAGCCCATCATTTTTTACTGTTGCTGTATCATTTTTATATTCAGCAGTATTCGGAAGAATATGAAGTGTTAGATGTTTTGTGTCTTTGTCTTTTACAAAAGTATCTATATTCTTTTGTGTTTCTGGGGTTAACAAAGATTTATACTCTTTTATCAATTCTTTTGATAATGGGCTTAATTTCCCATTAAAATTAATATTGTTTTTGGGGGTCTCCCAGTTTTTAGTTGTATTATTTGATTTGTAAATATTCATTTTTATCTATTTTTAAATTCCAACAAAATTGTTAATTAGTTTTAGTTGTTTTTAAAATTACTCCTAGGTTAATTATATGTTATATTTTTGATTTTGTTAAATCATGCTTAACATTTCTTTAGATGTTTTTGTAGTTTTCTAGTGTCATAAATCTCAAACTAAAGTTTAATTGAAAATCATGAATATATTGTTAAAATAGATATATGCTTGATGATCTATTTAAAGATATCTTCCCTGTCACAAAAAAAAATGAAGAAAAGGACAATGATAAGACTATAGTCTATAATTTTGGTGGAAAAACAATCGTCACTAAAAATATTGAGGAACGGTTAGAACTTGGCTTACGATTGGCTCATGCTGCCCTTAATAAACGAAAAATGGCTATGGATATTATGGAGCGGCGTCTCCAGGCGGATAAGCAATCAATGATGGTTATGGAAAACCGTCTTCAAGAGAATCAAAAGCTAATTCAAAGGATGGATGCGGCTTTGAAGGGTCAAAGTGAGATGCTTGATAGGCAACAAGAGCTTATTGAAAGTCAACAAGATAAGTTAAATCACATTGAGATAATAAATAGCAGAATGGACAATCTTCATCAAGAGCAGGCTCAGATAATACAATTTGCACAAGAGTATAGGCAGTCTAATGTTTAGAATACATCTGTCTTTATAGGGTTTTTGAATTTTGTGATATTTGCTTGGAATAACAGTTTAACAGTTCCTATTGGACCGTTTCTTTGTTTTGCAATGATTATTTCAGATTCACCTTTATTAGCGGCTTTGGCAGAATCATCTTCTTCCCCTGATTCTTTTTTGTAATATTCATCACGATAAATAAACATTACAATATCGGCATCTTGTTCAATTGCACCTGAATCTCTTAAATCAGAAAGCATTGGACGTTTGTCTGTTCTTGATTCAACCGCACGAGATAGCTGAGATAAAGCAATAATAGGAACGTTTAATTCTCTTGCAAGAATCTTTAACCCTCTTGAAATTGCAGAAATCTGTTGCATACGGTCTTCTTTTCCTGATGATTCCATCAATTGAAGATAGTCGATTACGATTAAACCTAGATTTTTTTCTTCCATCACAAGTCTACGGCATTTTGCTCTAATGTCAGTTAAACTACATCCTGCTGAGTCATCAATATATATAGGAGCTGATGCGAATGAGTCCATAGCAACGGCAAGTTTTTCCCAGTCTTTATCTGTCATATTTCCAGAACGCAGTCTTTGAGAATCAATTTCTGCTTCAGAGCACAACATACGTTGCACTAACTGGTCTTTTGACATTTCTAGAGAGAATATAGCTACAGGGAATTTACCCTTTAAGGACGCGTTTTGTGCAAGGTTTAGGGCAAATGCTGTTTTTCCCATTGAAGGTCTTGCTGCTAAAATTATCAAATCGGATTTTTGCAATCCGCTTGTCATTTCATCCAACCCATAGAACCCTGTTGGAACACCTGTTAGTTCGCCTCTATGTTGATAACGATATTCTATCTTTTCATATGTTTGTAAAACTAAATCTTTTACGTGGGTTAAATCTTTTGTAACTTTTTCTGACGCGATATCAAAAATAAGTTTTTCTGCTTGTTCTAGGGATTCTTCAACTGGTGTTAGTTCGTATCCTGATGTTGTAATTTCTGAACCAGCATTAATTAAAGCTCTTTTTATAGCCTTTTCTTGGATAATTTTTGCATAATATTCAATATTGGAAGTGGTAATTGTTTTAAAACTCAAATCGTTTATGAATGCACGTCCACCAACAAGTTCCAATTTTTGGTTAAGGTTTAAAATATCTGATACAGAAACGATATCAATTCTTTCATTGCTGTTAAATAGTTGAATCATAGCTTGATATACATATCTGTGAGCTGGTTTATAAAATGCTTCAGGTTTAATAAATTCAACGACTTTAGTTATGCAAACAGGGTTAACTAAAATTGCGCCTAAAACAGCTTCTTCTGCATCGGTATTTTGTGGCATCAATTGAGATATTGCTGCCTCATTTTTTTTCTTGCTTCCAGAGTATGTAGATGTAGCCATTTAACCCCTATACCTTAAATTCTTCCCTACAAGTTATTATAAATTACTGAAAATAAATTTTAAATATTATGTAAAGATATTTTCAGGGACTTTTTATATAAAAATATATCCAATTATCTTAGCCCATGAGATTAGATAATCCTTATTATCTTTACCTTTATGATATTTATGGTAAAATATAAATCAAAAAGGTGCTAGTAAAATGGGTATTAAAAATTTTTTATCAAAAACAAGGGTTATAGATATTCAATCCTGTCTTCCTGATGGGGTTCTTTTAATTACTACGGAAGGATCTATTCAGTGGTTTAACAGTGTTGCTACAGAATTATTTTTAATCCCGAATGACAGTATTTTAAATAATTCAATTGATGATTTTCTTGAAAATGGTTTAGATAGTGCTATTACTTCTTCGTCAAATAATAGCCCAAAAATAACTAGACTTATTGATTCTGATGAATACATTGAAATTACTGCAAAAGCAATTGAGGGTGCTTATGTTGTCTCTATGAGAAATGCAACTCAAAAATATAAAGCAGTAAATAATATGATTGAACAACACGAAAATAATAAAAAAGCGAGTAATGACAAGAATTCCTTTTTTATTAAATTATCAACAGATTTAAGATCTCCAATACATTCGGTAATCGGTTTTTCTCAAGCTATTATTGATGGTCTTGGTGGAACTGTTACTGAGAAACAGGCAAAGTATTTGAAGATTATAAACAAAAATTCAACAGACTTGCTTTATTTCTTTAATAAGTTGGTTGAGTTATCTCAAACTGAAAATGATGCTTTTGAAAAAGAGATTAAGTATTTTGATGTTGTTAGTACAATTAAATCTGTAGTTAAAACTAATGAACAACTGTATTCTGATAAAAATTTAGACATCATTTTAAATATAGATGAAGACACGAAAAAAACTATATACACTGATGGAAAAGCATTTAAAACTATGTTTCAAATCTTGTTAGAAACTCTTATCCGTTCTACGGATATTGGCACAGTTCAGGTTAATGTTGCTAGTGCTTCCGATGAATTTTTGACGGCACACAATATGAGTGATTATTCTGCAGTAACTATTTCTGTTTCAACAAGTACAAATATTATACTTGAATCTGAGTATGAGGCATTATTTAATCCATATGCGATTGCCGATAAATCTAACAAGCGAACATTGGTTAGATCAATTGCTCTCGCAAGTGTAAGAAATATATTGAATTACTTACATGGTGTTATATGGGTAGAATCGGCTCCTTTAAAAGGATCTATGTTTAATATCATTTTACCGTTAGAGAAAGAAAGTAATGAGTAACGTAACCTTAAAGAATTTATGCAAGTCATACGATGGTAAAAAGCTTGTTATAAATGACATTAGTCTGGAAATTGAAGATAAAGAGTTTATAGTCCTTGTAGGAGCTTCAGGGTGCGGAAAATCTACTGCACTTAGAATGATTGCTGGACTTGAAGATATTACCTCAGGTGAAATCTTAATTGATAATAAAATTGTAAACAATGTGCATCCTAAGGATAGAGATATTGCATTTGTATTCCAAAGCTATGCTCTATACCCTCATATGAGTGTATATGACAATATTGCTTTTGGACTCAAAATGAGAAAAGTTGATAAAGAAACTATTGATAAAAAGGTAAACGAAGCAGCAGAAATTCTTGATCTTGGACAACTCCTTGATAGAAAACCTAAACAATTATCAGGTGGTCAAAGACAGAGGGTTGCTCTAGGCCGTGCAATTGTTAGAAACCCTAAAGTATTTTTAATGGATGAGCCACTATCGAATTTAGACGCTAAGTTGAGAGTCCAAATGAGGTCTGAAATTAAAAAATTGCACAAGAAACTTCAAACAACATTTATCTATGTTACTCATGACCAAACTGAAGCTTTAACTATGGGTGATAGAATTGTCGTGTTTGACAAAGGTGTTATACAACAAGTTGATACACCAACTAACATATATGAACACCCTAGTAATATATTTGTTGCAGGTTTTATTGGTCAGATGAACTTTATAAAAGCTAAAATTGAAAATGGTAATTTAATTTTCCAAAATGTAAGTATTAAAATCCCTGAAGGGGTAAAAGGTAAATTGGAAAATAAAGATTTCGCTACTTTGGGTATCAGACCTGAAAATATGGTTAATGGCGATGTAAAATTTTCTGTTATCGTTGATATTAGTGAAATGTTGGGTAGTGAACAAATAGTTTATTTCGATATTGATGGAACTAAATGTTCAGCTAAATTACCATCTGAATTTCATATAACAGAAGAACTTGTTTTGGGCATTACTCCAGAAAATATTTTGTATTTTGACTCTGAAACTGGTGAAGGGGTAAATTAAAGGGTTGAGTTGCGATAATTTTAGTTATCGTGTGTAACAACAATGTCTTATATCAATCTTCTAAGCGGATTATTTGCGTGCGTGAAATATAAAATAAAACAGATAGTATTAGTTTAGCAAAGAATCCTAACTAAAACCAATGTGTCTACGTGCGTAGCACCAAAAAAAAAGTTTGCCATTTGCGGCAAACATTAAATAAACACGAGGATATTAAAAGAGAGTATAAAAAGAAATTTTGTTTAAGTTCTTATGTGCAAAACGCTTGCAAGAACTTGATCTTGATAGTTATTCGTTTGTTGTAATTCCCATATTTATATAAACGATTTTTAGATTAGAGAATTGCCTTTTGGGGTTTTAATTGTATAGTTATTTTAAAATCGTATATAATGTATATATATTAATTTGTTTAGGTTTTCGTAGGTTTTTATGCTAAAATAACCTAAAATAGCTATTTTAAGGGTGGGTTAATAATATGGAAATAAAACAGTACATAAAAGATTCAATCAGAACAAAACAATCGATTGTTGATAATGATTTAATTATTAATCAAATTAATACGATTGCTGATGTTATTGTTGATGCTTACAAGGCTGGTAATAAAGTAATGACCTCTGGTAATGGTGGTTCCGCGGGGGATGCTCAGCATATTGCTGGTGAACTTGTTTCCAAGTTTAATTTTGACAGACCGCCACTTGCAGCTATTGTTTTGAATACAAATTCTCCATTATTGACGGCTATAAGTAATGATTATGGGTTTGAGGAGTCATTTGCAAGACAAGTGAGAGCAAATGGCAAAGCTGGCGATGTTTTTATTGCTATTTCAACGTCTGGTAATTCGAAAAATATTATTAGAGCTATAAATGATGCTAATGATATTGGGGTAATTACTGTTGGGCTGGTTGGACAAAATCCTTCTCAAATGGATAAAATATGTAAATATCTAATAAAAATTCCATCAACTGATACTCCCAAAATTCAAGAATCACAAATAATGATAGGTCATATCATTTGTGGGCTTGTTGAAGAAAGAATGTTTTTATAAACTTTATAACCCTGATAAGAGATTTATTTAACGTTTACCATATGGTTATAAATTATAGAAGATGCTGATTTGATAAAATTAACACCTGCAATATCATTATATGGTCGTTGAGCAAGGATAACTACTATATAGTGTTGTCCTGATGGAAGATATACGATACCAGCATCTCCAAGCATATTACCGATGTCTCCTGTTTTGTGAACAAAAGGAGTGCCAGCAGGTAATCCAGCTTGAATAAGCCTGTTATTCTTAACTTTACTCATGTATTTAACAATGTCTTCACGAGAATTGATATTTAAGAATGAAGGATTTTCTAAGTTGTATAATATTTTTGCCATATCAGCTGCAGTTGTTGTATTTGTGCCTGTTAAATCAGGTAACCAAGTTTGTACGTGGGTGTTTTTTAATCCCCATGATCTTATTCCGGTATTAACATCATCCATTGAACCAACTTTAGACATTAACATATTTGTTGCAGTATTATCGGAATCACGAATCATGACTTTGGCTAAGTCATCAATTGAGTATCTATTGCCAGCTCTTGAAAATTGCATTTCTCCTGACCCTGGAGAACGGTAGTACTCTGTCAGGTTCATTGTGTCATATAGAGAAACTTGGTTTGACTCTATTGATTTGAATAACTGAGCCAACACAGGAACTTTAATAATACTAGCTGCAGGATATACTTTGTTAGCATCTATCGCTGTGTATTTACCCGTTTCAAATGACCATACATAAATTGCAGGTTTTATTTGTGGGTATTGCGCATTCAAATTCTTTAATTGTTTTGTTAAATCGTTCATCGGTGCAGAAGTATACAAATCAGCCGCATATTTTTTATTATTTAAAGCTGGTGCTAATAGGTGCTGATTTAAGAACAAATCATTATTAATGTATGGTAATGTCGGAAACATTACTGATTGAATGTCCACACCAGATTTATACACGAATGATTTATATAATGGTGAAACTGTGCCTTTATTTACTTTAGGGTATCTTGAAGTAACAAAAAACATGCTTTTTAATGTTTGAGTTCCGAAAGGAAATATGCATAATCCAAGAGTCGCAATGGCAAATAAACATGCCAAAGACGATACAAGTGAGCGCTTTTTCTTTTTAGGTCTATTAATATGACGAGGAATATGTTGTCTGTCATGGCGAATGGGCGTAACTGTTTCGCTTTGCATGTTTCTCGTTTCATAATTATAATCTAACTCAGTATTACTTTTGTAATTATAAGCGTGCAAATTTTTCTCCCCTATTTTCCCTATAGAATATCATTTTTTATAAATAACCGTATCCTACAAATAATGTAATTAAGTATCAAATAATAATTATTATTTGATACTTATAAATTCCCGATTATCCCAGTTATAACACCTTGCAATATTTGAAGGACAATAATTGCTATAATTGGAGAGAAGTCTAATCCCCCTAATGGTGGCACAAAACGTCTGAAAACTTCAAGATATGAGTCGGTGGTCTCTCTTATAAATTTAATTGGTTGTTGTTCCCAATTAATATTTGGAATCCATGACATAAAAATTCTCAAGATTATCAATATGTAAAACATATTGAACAATCCATTAATAGCCTTTAATAACATTGGAAATCTTACCATAATACCCTCTTAAGCTCTTGATTTTTCTTTAGTATTTGCGCAGTCACAATTTTCTCTATCAGCAGGGATAGATTCAATCATTTTAAATAATAATTTTTTCAAATTCTCAACATTTTTGTTAAATACTTCAATAAC
>Ga0302286_10000661_pt1 | contig 27410 bp, 16 predicted proteins | sample III_Fen_E2_3_FD_198765 | JGI IMG/M metagenome (GOLD analysis project Ga0302286, IMG submission 198765) | Peat permafrost microbial communities from Stordalen Mire near Abisko, Sweden - III_Fen_E2_3 | ecosystem: Environmental > Terrestrial > Soil > Wetlands > Permafrost | place: Sweden: Abisko...
CCGAATACAACATTTCCACTGAAAAAACATATCAGGTTACCGGCATTGTGTCGGACGAACAAGATAAACCCATCAATCAGGTAAGAGTGATGGTAAAAGATGGTGTTAGTTCCGCAACGACTAATTCAAAAGGAGAGTACAGCATCACTATTGGGTCCAATGATATGGCATTGCGGTTTTATTATCCGGAAATGGTAATTACTGAATTGCCTGTCGGAATTCAAAACCTTCGGGTAAATTGCACTTTAAAAAAAGACCAATCCGATTATTCACTTCCAAAACATACAGCGCAGGTAACGCCCTGGTTTGATCCAAGAAACGATTATCCCAAAACTTTTTGTAATCCGCTGAATATCGATTACAATTTTGAACCTTACAACAAAGAAAACAAGATTTCCTGTCGGTCAACAGCCGATCCGCTGATTGTGCCATACAAGGGCGAATATTATTTATTCAGTACTAACCAGGATGGTTTTTATGTCTCAAAAGATTTATCTAAATGGAAATTCGTTTTTAGCGGATTTCAACGTAAACCAACCGACGATGACCAATGTGCTCCGGCCGTAGAAGTATCGGGCGACACCATCATGATGATTGGTTCTACCTACAAAGATTTACCGGTTTGGTACAGTACCAACCCCAAAGAAGGTCGTTGGAAAAGACTTACCGAAACGGCTATATTACCTCACTGGGATCCTGATTTGTTTTTAGACGATGACGGACGTTTGTATCTGTACTATGGCTCCAGCAATGAATTTCCCATTAAAGTGGCGGAATATGACCGCTCCACTTTCCGCCCCAAAAGCATTGTAAATGATTTATTCGGATTGAAGCCGGAAATACACGGATGGGAACGATTTGGAATGAATAACGACGATTCTGTATCCCTGAAACCATTTATTGAAGGTGCATACATGACTAAGCATAACAATAAGTACTACCTGCAATACGGTGCTCCGGGCACAGAATTCAAAGTGTATGCCGATGGTGTCTACGTAGCCGATAATCCCTTCGGACCTTTCGTCTACCAACAGCACAATCCTTTCTCCTACAAACCGGGTGGATTTGTTTTGGGAGCCGGACACGGTGGAACATTCAAAGACAATTACAGCAATTACTGGCATATATCTACCTGCATGTTATCCTTACGCGAAACTTTCGAAAGACGGATTGGGCTTTATCCCGCCGGATTTGATAAGGATGGCGTCATGTATTCAAACACAGCCTTTGGCGATTATCCTACAGCCATCCCTCAAAATACCGAAGATCACCGTAAAGGAAACTTCACCGGTTGGATGCTGCTGTCGTTAAATAAAAAAACATGGGCATCGTCGTCCGATAGCATTTATAGTCCCGAAAATGCTTCCGACGAAAACATGCGCACCTACTGGGCTGCAAAATCGGGACAGGCAGGCGAATGGTTTGCCATGGATCTGGGCGATGTAAAGCAAGTGAATGCCATTCAGGTAAACTATTACGAGCACAAAGCCAACCAGTTTGGAAAGGCCATGGACATCTATCATCAATATAAAATATACAGCTCAACCGATGGCCGTAATTGGGAACTGGTGGTAGATAAAAGTGATAACGATATGGATGTGCCTCACGATTATGTGGAACTACGCCAGCCTATCCAAACCCGCTATTTAAAAGTAGAAAACATACACACTGCCAGCGGCAATTTTGCGTTGATGGATCTGCGTGTTTTTGGAAAAGCTCAGGGAGTAATTCCTGAAACTGTTCAAAAGCTAACCATCAACCGGAGTAAAAGCGATACCCGCAATGCAATGATATCGTGGAAACCACAACCGAATATCTACGGCTATAATATTTATTTTGGAACTGCTGCAGATAAACAATACAACTGCATCACGGTGTATAACGAAAATTCATACAATTTGCGAGGATTAGACAAGGGAACATCCTATTATTTTTCCATCGAAGCATTGAGTGAAAGCGGAGTTTCCAATCGGTCGAAAAGCATTTTTGTAAAATAGAAGGTATAAAATACAATATAAATAACACATAAAACAGAGTATACGTGAAAACAAAAATCTATTTTTTAGCAATCTGTTGCCTATTCCTTTCAAGTGTTTCTGCACAAAAGAGCAACAAGAAAAAGTCTAAGGTAGTTGCCGAAGTTGCAACACCAGTTTTGCCATCCGGCAAAGCACTTTATTTCAAAAATGATCCTGTCATGGATCAGTTTATAACCAATTTAATGTCCAAAATGACCCTGGATGAAAAAATAGGACAGCTCAATTTGCCTTCGTCCGGCGATTTTGTTACCGGTGAGGCAAAAAACTCCGATATTGGTAAAAAAGTGGAAGAAGGAAGAGTTGGCGGATTATTTAACATCAAAGGAGTTGCAAAAATTCGTGATATTCAGAAAGTAGCTGTTGAAAAAAGTCGCTTAAAGATACCTATGATTTTTGGGATGGATGTGGTTCACGGATACGAAACAAACTTTCCTATTCCGTTGGGACTAGCTTCCTCGTGGGACATGAGTCTGATAGAACAATCGGCACGTATAGCAGCTCAGGAAGCTACGGCCGATGGTATTTGTTGGACATTTTCGCCCATGGTAGATGTATCACGCGATCCTCGCTGGGGTCGGGTTGCCGAAGGTTCGGGCGAAGATGTATATCTTGGCTCTCAAATAGCCAAAGCTATGGTTCACGGTTATCAGGGCAATAGCTTGGCCGATAAAAACACAATGATGTCTTGCGTAAAACATTATGCTTTGTATGGAGCAGTAGAAGCAGGGCGCGACTACAACACCGTTGATATGAGCCGCCTGCGGATGTACAATGATTACCTGCCAACCTACAAAGCTGCCGTTGACGCAGGAGTTGGAAGTGTGATGGCATCGTTTAATGAAGTAGATGGAATTCCGGCCACAGCCAACCACTGGCTTCAGACCGAAGTTCTTCGTAATCAATGGGGATTCGGAGGATTTGTAGTAACCGACTTTACCGGAATTAATGAGATAGTGAATCATGGACTTGGTGATCTCCAACATGTATCTGCTTTAGCTTTAAAAGCCGGAATTGATATGGACATGGTTGGTGAAGGATTCCTGACTACCCTGAAAAAATCACTTGAAGAAGGCAAAATTACTCAAGCTGATATTGATCAGGCTGTACGTCGTATTCTGGAAGCTAAATACCGGTTAGGGCTGTTTGAAGACCCTTACAAATATTGCGACCTAACCAGAGCAAAAACAGAAATTTATAATCAACAAAACAGATCCGTAGCACGTTCCATCTCCAGCCAGTCAATGGTATTAATGAAAAATGCAAACGAAGTATTACCCTTAAAACAAACCGGCACAGTAGCCGTAATCGGTCCGTTGGGCGATAATCCTGAAAATATGCCGGGTACCTGGAGTGTAGCTGCCCGACACAAAGAAGCTATCAGCCTGCTAAAAGGATTAAAAGAAACCATGGGCGATAAAGTAAACTTTGTGTATGCCAAAGGAAGTAATTTTGAATACGATGCAGAATTAGAAGCTCGTTCAGCTATGTTTGGCAAAAACAGCTATCGTGACAGCAGACCCGTAGCCGAAATTATTAAAGAAGCTCTGGAAGTAGCCCAAAAAGCCGATGTAATTGTTGCAGCTCTGGGCGAAGCCTCGGAAATGAGTGGCGAGTGCAGCTCCAGATCTGATATTAGTGTCCCTCAATCGCAAAAAGATTTGTTGGTAGAACTAAAGAAGTTAGGAAAACCGATTGTATTGGTTCTCTTTACCGGACGACCATTGGTACTAAATCAGGAAAAAGAACTGGCTGATGCCATTCTGAATGTTTGGTTCCCCGGAAGCGAAGCCGGATATGCCATTTCGGATGTATTGTTCGGAAAAGTAAACCCATCGGGTAAACTTCCTATGTCATTTCCACGCAATGTAGGTCAAATACCGTTGTATTACAATTACAAATCGACCGGTAGACCGGAAAAAGATGAAGATAAATTTGAAAAATTCAAATCGGTTTATTTAGATGTACCTAATTCACCGCTGTATCCTTTTGGTTACGGACTGAGTTATACTACTTTCAATTACAGCGATGTCAGCCTGAGTTCTTCCAAACTACAGGGAAATCAAACACTCAAAGCCAGCGTAACCCTTACCAACACGGGAAAATACGATGGAGCAGAAATCGTTCAGCTTTACATTCGCGATGTGGTTGGAAGCATTACCCGACCAATCAAAGAATTAAAAGGATTTCAAAAAATAATGCTCAAAGCCGGCGAAAGCAAAACAGTTACGTTTGATATTACACCCGAAAGTTTAAAGTTCTACAACAGCGATTTAAAATATGACTGGGAAAGCGGAGACTTCCAGATTAAAATCGGGGGAAATTCCAGTGATCTCAAAACGGCTCTTGTAAATTGGACTAAATAATATAGTAACCCAGGTGCGTTTAGAATACAAATAATTTGATTTTTTAAATGCACTAAATCGGGGGTTTGGGGTGGTTTCTATTCAATAAATCGTCTCACACTACCGATAAATTACCCGACAGTGTCAATAAGTATTGTCTGACATCGTCAATAACATAAAATAAGATATGAAAAAAATAATTCCTTTATTACTCCTTTCATTTATATACCTACATGTTTTTGGGCAAAATAATTCAACACCGGCTATGCGAGCCGATGCCATTATTCGCCAGATGACACTCGACGAAAAGATTGGACAACTGAATCAATATTCAAGCGATTGGGATAGCACCGGAAAAATTACCGCTGAGGGAGATAAAGAAACCCAAATCCGACAAGGCAAAGTGGGCTCTATGCTCAATGTAGCCGGTGTTGATAAAACAAGAAAGTTACAAGAACTTGCCATGCAATCCCGTTTGCATATTCCAATGATTTTCGGGTTGGATGTTATCCACGGTTTTCGCACAACTTTCCCTATCCCACTTGGTGAAACGGCATCCTGGGATCTGGCTTTGATAGAAAAATCTGCTCATACAGCTGCCACCGAAGCTTCTGCTTATGGTATTCAATGGACTTTTGCACCCATGGTTGATATTGCACGTGACCCGCGCTGGGGACGTGTTATGGAAGGTGCCGGTGAAGATACTTACCTGGGTAGTTTGGTGGCAAAAGCAAGAGTACACGGTTTTCAGGGAAATGGATTGGGCAATGTGGATGCCGTAATGGCTTGTGCCAAGCATTTTGCTGCCTATGGAGCCGCTATCGGTGGACGCGATTACAACTCTGTGGATATGAGCTTACGCCAATTAAACGAAACCTACTTGCCTCCTTTCAAAGCTGCTGTTGAAGCAAATGTGGCAACATTTATGAATTCCTTTAACGACATAAACGGAATACCCGCCACAGCCAACAAATATATTCAGCGTGATATTCTGAAAACACAATGGAACTTTAAAGGCTTCGTGGTGAGCGACTGGGGTAGCATTGGTGAAATGATAGCTCACGGTTATGCTAAAGACGGCTATGATGCAGCCATGAAAGCCATTAATGCCGGTTCGGATATGGACATGGAAAGTCGCTGTTATCGCGACAATCTGAAACAGTTGGTTCAGGACGGCAAAGTTGACATCTCCATCATCAATGAAGCAGTAAAACGCATCCTTATCAAGAAGTTTGAACTTGGGTTATTCGATGATCCCTATCGCTTTTGTAATGCAGAAAGAGAAAAAAAACAAACCAATAATCCTGAAAACAGAGCGTTTGCACGCGAAATAGGGGAAAAAAGTATTGTACTCCTTAAAAACGAAACGCTGAGTAATGGCAAAACATTGTTGCCTCTCTCCAAACAAACCAAAAAAGTGGCTTTAATAGGACCATTATTCAAAGCTACAATGGCTAATCATGGATTCTGGTCAATAGCTTTTCCTGACGATTCTACCCGAATTATATCCCAATATCAAGGTGTTAAAAATAAACTAGACAAGAATTCCACCATTTTATACGCCAAAGGCTGTAACATCAATGACAATGACAAAACAGGTTTTGTTGAAGCAATAAATGTGGCCAAATCGGCTGACGTGGTTATTATGTCACTGGGCGAAGCGGCCGATATGAGCGGTGAAGCAAAAAGTAAAAGCAGTTTACAACTTCCGGGTGTTCAGGAAGAATTATTGAAAGAAATCTATAAAACCGGTAAGCCGGTAGTTTTATTACTGAACGCCGGTCGACCTTTAATTTTCAATTGGGCTTCGGATAATATTCCTTCTATTCTGTATACATGGTGGTTAGGAACCGAAGCCGGAAATTCAATTGCCGATGTAGTTTTTGGAGACTATAATCCAGCCGGTAAATTGCCGATTTCATTTCCTCGTACCGAAGGTCAAATTCCGATTTACTACAATCACTTCAATACCGGACGACCTGCAAAGGATGAAAACGATAAAAATTATGTTTCTGCTTATATCGATTTACAAAATAGCCCCAAATATCCGTTTGGTTATGGACTTAGTTACTCAAAATTCGATTTCAGCAATCTGAAATTATCCTCCGGAGAATTAGGCAGAGGAGATAAACTGACTGTTACGGTGAATATTGCCAACACGGGAAACTATGATGGAGAAGAAGTTGTTCAATTGTATGTTCGCGATTTGGTTGGATGTGTAGTTCGCCCCGTGAAAGAATTAAAAGGCTTTCAAAAGATAATGTTGAAAAAAGGGGAAACCGAACAGCTTACTTTCACCCTCACTCCGGAAGATTTAAAATTTTATAATAACGAAATTGAATATATCAATGAAGCCGGCGACTATGAACTATTTATTGGAAATTCTTCTGATGCCGGTTTAAAAGCAAACTTTAAATTAACCCTATAATGAAAAGGTATCATCTCTAATAATCTTAATATACTCGTAGCATCCCGATTTTTAATCAGGATGCTATGAGTTTCTAAAACTATGAAAAAAGTCATTATCTTTTTGTCTATTTGTTTACTTCTTTTTACTGCGTGTAAAACCGATGAACCAGGTACAGCAGCTACTGCTTCACGTACGCTGCAAATTACAAGTGTGCAAATAAACAACCTTTTACTGACAAATAATTCAGAGGTTTACGGTGTCAGTTTAGCCACCGCTCCGGTTGTTAAGATAGTTTTTAATGACTCTGTAAACCTAAGTAAATTCGTTCCTTCAAAATTAACATTTAGTGGTGAAATTGGGACAAACTTTACTCCATCCAAGGGAACCGACAACAAAACTTTACTTCTTACATCTACCGTCTTACCGAAAGGATTAACTGAATACACACTCGCTATTGATTCCGGCAATAATCTGGGAGGAAAAATCAAGACTGGTTTCTCATCCAAATTTGTTACCGAATTAGATACAACCCCTAAATTCCCGATTATTTCCGATGATAGTTTGCTCACATTAGTTCAACGAAGAACATTCGATTATTTCTGGAATTACGCTCACCCTACTTCCGGTCTTGCCCGCGAGCGACTTGGTTCGGGAGAAACAGTTACCACAGGTGGCTCCGGTTTTGGTATCATGACTATCCCTGTAGCTATTCAACGTGGATTTATCACTCGTGCCCAAGGTGTGCAGCGGCTTAATCAGATTGTAAACTTCCTCAGCCTTTCCACTACCGATAAATTTCACGGAGCTTTTCCCCATTGGATGAATGGTACCACAGGCAAAGTGATCCCTTTCAGTACTAAAGATGATGGTGCCGACCTTGTAGAAACCGCTTTTTTGATGCAGGGTTTGCTGACTGTTCAATCGTATTTCAAAGATGGAAATACTGATGAGAAAGCCCTCTGTACCAAAATTGAAACACTCTGGGAAAACGTAGAATGGACCTGGTTTCAGCAGGGTACACAGCAGAAGTTATTTTGGCATTGGTCTCCAAACTACGCCTGGGCTATGAATATGCCCATATCCGGTTGGGACGAGGCCTTGATAGTATATGTGCTGGCAGCATCTTCACCCACCTACCCTATTACTAAAGCTGTTTATGATAATGGTTGGGCACAAAATGGCGGCATGAAAAACGGAAGGATTTTCTATGGAGTAACACTCCCGCTTGGCGAAGACAATGGCGGACCGCTTTTTTTCTCGCATTATTCGTTTCTGGGCTTAAATCCTCATAACTTATCGGATGCTTATGCCAATTACTGGACGCAAAACACAGCTCATGCCCGAATAAACTACAACTATTGTGTGGCTAACCCTAAAACCTTTTACAAATACGGAACCAATTGTTGGGGACTTACAGCAAGTGACATTCAAAATGGTTACACAGCTTCGTCACCCAATAACGATGTGGGTGTCATTGCTCCTACCGCAACATTATCATCATTCCCATATACTCCTGTAGAAAGTATGCGCGCTTTGCACTTTTTCTATTACGCACTGGGTGATAAAATGTGGGGTAACTATGGGTTTAAAGATGCGTTTAATCTGAATACACGTTGGTTTGCCGATTCCTATTTAGCTATCGATGAGGGACCCATCGTGGTGATGATTGAAAATTATCGCACCGGACTGCTTTGGAACTTGTTTATGCAGAACTCTGACGTACAAACCGGATTGACCAAGCTTGGATTTAGCTATTAGCATAATATATAAATACTTAACTCAAACGTGGCATTTATTTCTTCTTTCATCTTCTTTACAACAAGGATAGACTATTTACCGAAAAATACCACTCTTTTTCCGAAAAGTGTAATCAGATGACCTTTGCATGACTGTATCTTTGCATCAAATTAAAGTCAGTAACTCACTGGCACTTTACCAAAATAATTTGCAAAAAAAGAAACATTATGAAAAGAATTAGTTTATCAATCGTACTTATGTTATTTGCTTTTACAGCATTTTCGCAAACATGGGTAGCTGACCCTGCGCATTCTCGCTTAGGATTCTCAATCTCTCACCTCACCATTTCCCACATTACGGGTAATTTCAAACAATTTGATGTGAAAGTTGTGAGTACAAAAGCTGATCACAGTGACGCAAAAATTGAAGTTACTGCACAAATTGCAAGTATCAACACCGATGTGGAACAACGTGACAATCACTTGAAAAGTGCCGATTTCTTTGATGCTCAGCAATATCCTACATTGAGCTTTAAGAGCACTTCCATTACCAAAATCAAAGGAAACAACTACAAATTAGTTGGTAACCTCACCATGCATGGTGTCACTAAACCGGTAGTGCTTCACGTTACTTTCAATGGAACAGTAACAAACCCAATGAATAAAAAAGAAACATCAGGATTTACTATCACCGGAAGTTTAAAAAGATCTGACTTTGGTATTGGAGGTAAATTTCCTGAAGCAATGGTTGGAGATAAAGTAACGCTTATTGCAAGTGCTGAATTCAGTCCGACTAAATAATTTCGATTATCACAGTTTAAACCACTAAAAAACAGGCTGACATGATTTACATGTCAGCCTGTTTTTCTATCTGCAAAAATCCACAAAACTCCAGAAGCATCATTCTATAAACTTCGGATTGAAAAGTAGGAAGCCAATATTAAGACCAAAATTCAACCTACTGACTGCAGTGCTGGAATAATTCATAAAAGCACCCACAGAAGCAATTTTAAAGTTGTATACCAATGCTGTTTCAGACATTACCTGCGATGATCTGAATGGCTTTGAATAATAAGCTGAGTTGTCGGCTGCACGCATGATTGTTTTATACGGTACAAACCAATAGAGTTCACTTCTAACGTGTAAATCCTTTGTGAGTTTATAAATCGGTTTTAGCCCGATAACTGCATATTTATAGCCACAAAATGCATCGTTAAAGCTTGCTCTGGTATAGGGTGTCGGTTTGAAAGCCGGAGCTTCAATAACACTGACAGTATAGTTTTGCAATAAGCTCCGCGTAGAAAAAGCCATTTCACCGTAAGCACCTAAAGTGAATTTATGAGATATCGGGAAATAATGATCAAATTTTCCCCGACATTGAAAAAATATGTCAGATATACCATTTACAGTGATAACAGGTGTATTGGACGATTCATAAGATTCCACACTACTAATTAATTGTAAAGACATACTATGATCATATCCTTTTGTGGGATACATGGTGTTGTTTAGGGTGAAATTTTCAACCCGCGCAAAAAGACTCCCAAGCGAGAAATGGCTTTCATCTTCTTTAGTCGATGAGGTTACTGTCGACCTGTTCAGGAAATAATCATCGGACAAATAGCCATAACCAACACCAAGTTCAACACGTCCGTTCATTTTCAGCGGAAAACCAACACTCATTTTGGCATAAACTTCATTTTGAGTAAAATCGGCAGTCCTGTTGTCACTATAAAATAATTTATCTCCCTCAAAATAATCAAATTTATGTAACACAAGAGCCAACCTCACATACCAACTTTGTTGAGAAGGAATCTCTATACGCGAGCCGATCCCTATCCCATTATATACTTTACCAAACTGAGTATCAAAATAAGCAGATCGGGCATAGTCACTCAGATTTTGATAGGATAATCCAAAATAAGCCTGATTGGAAGTGGAAGAAGAAAAATTGCCTCCAAGTAAAAGTTTCAGGTGGTTTTGGGCTTTCACATCCAAATGTAAATCGAAATTTCCTGTTGACGAATTAAACTTGGCATGCGGAATGACTTCCTGAATTTTATCGTCGGAAACTAGCTTAAAGTAAGCTTCTTTAAAATCTTTCATCGTAAAAACTTCATTCTGGTAGTGAAGTACCTGCTCTACATATTTCTTTTGAAGGCTATCAACCCCCTCTACAATTACACGCTGGAATTTTAATTCGGGATAACGATTTCTGAATTTTTGTCGTCTCTCCACAGTTTCCTGAGCCGTAACCCTCCGGGGAACACGTGCTTTAATTTCATCGATGTGTTTCATGACCGAATCATAACCCATTTGAACCAACTCATCCACCCTGGAAAAATCGAAAAGTTTGAAATTTGTTGATTTAAATCTCAATAGTACTCCTTCTTCTTTCGACATGGAATAATCCGTTGGATTCATAATCATGTTTTGTATTTGCATAAGTATGTCGTTCTGGTCAGGTTTGCGGGGATTTCTTGCCACCACACTCCCAATCATAAAGTCCGGCTTAAAATCATCCCGCATTACATCCACCGGAAAATTATTAAAAATACCACCATCAAATAACAACCGGTTATCAATCATTACCGGTTTAAACATAAACGGATAAGACATGGAAGCCCTGATAGCATCGCCCAAAATCCCATAGCGAAATACAACAGCCTCCTTATTATAAATATCTGAAGCTACGCACCGAAAAGGCACAAAAAGTTTATCGAAATCACCTCCTGCTACTGCATTTGCTTGTGCACAAAGCTGAACAAAAGCAAAATTCATTTGTCGTGGCGAGACTATATTTGTCGGAAGTACACTCGCTTTAAAGTTTATTGAATCTATCCTGTTTACTTTGAATGGAATTTCCACAAAGCTGGGCTTGGGGTCGGTATTGCGGTAATAATACTTATAATTCGATTCTATTTCACCAGTCGACCAAAGTTTAAAATCGTTGGATTTAATAATTTTAATCATCTCATCGGGACTGTAACCCATAGCATACATTCCACCAACGATAGCTCCCATTGAAGTTCCTGTAATATAGTCAATAGGAATATTATTTTCTTCCAGCGCTTTAATAATTCCAATGTGTGAGATACCCTTTGCTCCTCCTCCACTCAATACGAGCCCTACTTTCTGAGCTTCCGACAAAAAGATTACACTGTAAATAAGACCTAAAATTAAAACTGTTTTTTTCATGGTTCCATTTGGTTTGTTGAGTTCCGTAAAATTACACAAAAATAGAGCAAATTTATAACTCTTATAAGAAAAAATTAATTGTAATTCCGGTTTAGGTTTTAATTAAAATGAACAATATGTTTCTTATCTGTCTCAAAGAATAATCATTCTTATTAAAATTCTTAATTAATGAAACAATATTCCCAATTAAACGTTTAATTTTACACCCATTATTTTAAATTGAAAATTCATGAAAATTGGCTTTATAATTGTTGCTTTAGTAATACTCTTTTCCATAAATGGCTATGTAATTGTACGCGGATGGCAAAGTTTGCCACCCGTTTCTGTGTTACGACCTACCTTTCTCGTTGTCATGTTAATTATGTTCACAGCCTTTTTCGTGGGAATGATTTTCGGAAATGTCATGCCTCTTACTTTGGCCAAAGAGGTAAGCTTTGTGGGATTTTCTTATATGGTTATTTTCTGTTATTTGTTTATCTCATTCCTGTTTGTTGATGTTGTTCGGATTGCCAACTACTTTATACATTTCGCTCCCGAAGGAATGGTAAGTTTCAGACTTTGGGCAATGGTAGGAACATTGGGAGTTACAGGAATAGCCATGCTGATAGGAAATTACAAATTTAATCATCCCGAAGTTGTAACTCTGAATATAAGTACCGACAAACCAAAACAACACAAGGAGCTGACGATAGTTGCTGCAAGCGACATTCATCTGGGAATTTCGATAGATAAAAAACGCCTGCAAAGCTATGTAAAATTGATTAACGATCAACATCCTGATATTGTTTTGCTGGCCGGCGATGTGTCCGATCGGTCCATGATTCCGGTACTGGAACAACATATGGAGGAGGAACTCCGTACTATCAAAGCCCCAATGGGAATTTATGCCATAAACGGCAATCACGAGCACTACGCCGAAACGCCAACTGCCACTGCTGATTTTCTTAAAGATGCAGGCGTAATTGTTTTACGTGACTCAGTCTGTTTGGTTGATAGTAGCTTTTATATCGTTGGCAGGGATGATAGAAGCAACGAAAAGCGAAAGACATTAAAAGAACTGGTTAGCGGATTGAACGAAACAAAACCACGTATTCTGTTGGATCATCAACCCTATTATCTGGAAGAAGCTGAACAAAACGGCATTGATTTACAAATTTCGGGACATACCCATAACGGACAATTTTTCCCCGGAAACATGATTGTAAAACATATGTACGAACTTGGATACGGCTATTTGAAGAAAGGTAAAACGCATTATTACGTTTCGTCCGGTCTTGGACTTTGGGGACCACAATACAGGATTGGTACACAATCGGAATTGGTAGTGATAAAGATAAAAATGTGATGATGTGATGATGTGGTGATGTGGAGATGTGGAAATTGAGACCCTATAAAACTAAAGCACAGCAAGATTCACAATTGGTATAAAGTAAAATTAGTAATCATCATATCAACACATTATCACATCAGTCTATCATCACATCAATTTCTTTTCTTCTTAAAAAAATCTTTCACCATTTTACTGCATTCTCCTTCCAACACGCCTGAAACAACTTCTGTTTTTGGGTGGAGAGCATTGGGGGCAAAGCGTGCAAAACCGCGCTTTTCGTCACCGGCACCATACACAATCCGGCTTATCTGCGACCAGCACAATGCTCCGGCACACATCACACACGGTTCCACGGTAACATAAAGCGTACAATCAATCAGGTATTTTCCTCCCAAAAACTGAGCAGCAGCCGTAATGGCTTGCATTTCGGCATGCGCCGTTACATCGGTAAGTGTTTCGGTAAGATTATGACCACGACCAATAATCCGTCCCTGGCATACAATTACTGCTCCAATAGGAACTTCGTCGCGCTCACCGGCTCGCTGAGCTTCCTGAAGTGCTTGTTTCATAAAGTACTTATCAGGATTGACTTCGTTGGAGTCATTTTCGGAGTAGTAGGAAATAGACATAATATGTAATCCGGATTACTTTTATTAAAATACAACTATCTGACAAACAGTATTTGTCAACAAACTAACTTACGATAAAAAACTCTTGAGCAAGAGTTGTCAAAATCATGCTCATCATTTACTCAAATGATGAGCATGACTTTGATAAATGATGAGCATCATTTGACTAAGTGATGAGCATCGTTTGAATCTTAATCATTTAGGTTTGATTTCCAAACTGCTAACTGTCAATTATCAACTGTCAACTGACTTAAACGTCTTCTTCCACCACCAGATTATCAATAATAAAATTCTGACGTTCAGGTGTATTTTTACCCATGTAGAATGAAAGCAAATCAGATACGGCATCTTCTTTTTTCAGCGAAACCTTATCCAAACGCATATCACGCCCTATAAAATGCTTGAATTCGTCGGGCGATATTTCACCAAGACCTTTAAATCGGGTAATTTCAGGGTTTGAACCTACCTTCGACATGGCAGATAAACGTTCTTCTTCCGAATAGCAATAGAATGTTTCCTTTTTGCTCCTGACACGGAAGAGCGGCGTTTGCAAAATATGAACATGCCCTTTTTTTATTAAATCGGGAAAAAATTGCAGGAAGAATGTTATCAGCAACAACCGAATGTGCATACCATCCACATCGGCATCGGTAGCTACAATTACTTTGTTGTAACGCAGTCCTTCAATGCCATCTTCTATATTCAGAGCAGCTTGCAGTAAGTTGAACTCTTCATTTTCATATACAATTTTTTTAGTCAGACCGTAACTATTCAACGGCTTACCTTTTAAGCTGAAAACAGCTTGCGTATTCACATCGCGACTCTTAGTGATAGAACCACTTGCCGAATCGCCCTCGGTAATGAAAATGCAGGAATTTTCAATCGATGTATTTTTCGCTTCATCTTTCGTAAGCGTATCATTGAAGTGCATACGACAATCACGAAGTTTCTTGTTATGCAGGTTGACCTTCTTAGCACGTTCTCGAGCCAGCTTGGTAACGCCGGCTATGGCTTTACGTTCTTTTTCGGAATCCTGAATCTTTTGAAGCAGGATATTAGCTGTTTCACTATTCCGGTGAAGATAATTATCCAACTCCTTTTTTAGAAAATCAGAAATAAATTTATTCACAGAAATACCATCTTTAGCCATATCGCGCGAACCAAGCTTGGTTTTGGTTTGCGACTCGAAAATAGGCTCTTCCACACTGATAGCCACCGCAGCAATAATTCCGTTACGGATATCGGCCAATTCATGATTTTTGGAATAAAACTCTTTGATGGTGCGAGCCACCGCTTCGCGAAATGCGCTTTGGTGCGTGCCGCCCTGTGTAGTATGCTGCCCGTTTACAAACGAGTAATATTCCTCGCCATACTGGTCGCTGTGTGTAAATGCTATTTCAATATCTTCACCTTTGAGATGAATAATCGGATAAAGCGGTTGAGCTGTAATGTTTTCATTTAGCAAATCTGTCAATCCGTTTTTCGACAGAATTTTTTTGCCATTAAAGTTGATAGTCAAACCAGTATTGAGGTATGCGTAATTGCGCAACATGGTTTCGATATAGTCCTCTTTGTACAGATAATTTTCGAACAAAGTATTATCTGGTATGAAGTAAATCAACGTTCCACGTTCAGTATTATCGGCAAAAATATCAGAATCGGAAACCAATTTTCCTTTTTGAAATTCTGCTTTACGACTTTGCCCATCCCGAAAACTTTGAACCACAAATGTTGACGAAAGAGCATTTACCGCCTTGGTACCAACACCATTCAAACCCACCGATTTTTTAAATGCCTTGGAATCATATTTACCACCGGTATTCATAATTGAAACAGCTTCTACCATTTTTCCAAGTGGAATACCACGACCAAAGTCGCGAACTTCTACATGACCATCCTGCACACGGACATCAATGTTTTTTCCGGCACCCATCCTGTATTCATCAATACAGTTATCAAGAACTTCTTTGAGCAATACATAAATTCCATCATCTACATGCGAACCATCTCCCAGCTTACCAATATACATGCCGGGGCGCCGACGAACATGTTCAAGTCCCTCGAGGGTGATAATGTTGCTATCACCATAATCAACCAATTGCGATTCATTTACAAATTCTTCCATAATATGACCCCTAACCCCTAAAGGGGAATAAAAGTTAGTTTGTATATTAAAATATTATAATCAATTTTGTTTTACATCAAATCGAAACAAGACTCCCTAAAAGCCCCCTTTAGGGGGTTGGGGGTCTTTTCTTACCGTGCAATCCAGCTTTCAGGATTTTGAACGTTCCTGCCATTGTATATCTGGAAATACAATTCGGTTTTATTATCCTCATCGTCGGTGTAAATTTTTCCGATTGCCTGTTTGGCACTTACATGATCACCTTCGCGAACAAAAATCTGGGTTAGATTGGCATATACCGTACGGTAATTTCCATGCTGAATAATCACACCATTATTACTTCCCGGTATTACAAAACGTTGTGTAACGACTCCTTCGAATACAGCACGAGCATTACTACCCGCAGGTGTCTGAATGTAAATCCCTTTATTATTTGTTGTAATAAATTTTAAAACCGGATGCTGTTGTATTCCATAGTGCCCACGAATAAATCCATTGGAAGTTGGCCAGGGTAACCTACCTATATTGCGTTCGAAATTTCCTGATATTAAAGATTCTTCCTTAGTTAATGCTGACACCGAAGCAGATGAAGATGAGGATGAAGTTGACGCTGTTGAATTATTATTAGCCTTATGCTCTGTCTTTGTACTGGTTTTCGTGTTGTTCTTTGCTTTGTATCTTGGTTCTTCAGCACTTTTCCGTTTTTCTTCGGCAATACGTCTTTTCTCGGCAGCTTCCCGTTTAGCTTCTGCTTTCCGAATTTGCTCCGCAATTAATCGTTCAATTTTATTATTCAGATCATTGGCTTTTTTCTGTTGTATCTTTTGATCTTCACGCAGTTTCTTTTCTTTCTTTTGCAAGTCGGTAAGAAAACCTTTTTCCTTTTGCTCATCTTTAGATAAATTCTGGGTTTCTGATTCTTTCTGTTTTACAACCTGAACCTTAGTAACTTTGTGGGTACTGATGCTGTCATTTTTATGAATAATCTCTGTCTTCACATGCTCAATCTCTCTCACCTGCTGCTTGCGATAATCACTGTACTCCTGCAAATAACGAAGACGACGATACGATTGATCGAAAGAATTAGCCGACAAAACAAACATGATTTTTGCATATAAATTTCGGTTAATATGCGCTTCCTGAACTAATTTTACATAATCTGATTTCAGTTTTCCCAACTTATTTTCAAGCTGCGTTTTTTCCTGATTCAATTTTATGATTTGAGCATCCATCAAGCTAATTTCAGAACTGATATTCTTTATCAGCGTCTTCCGTTCGTTAATGTTTTTTGATATGATGTTCAATTTGTTCAACGAAGTTTTCTTCGACTGATTTGTTTCGTTCAGCATTTTGCTGGTAGTTTCCAGCTTTTGGAGCGTTTGTTTTCGTTGCCTTTCCAACTCCTTGACTGATTGAGCCGACAGGGTGAAAGCTGTTGTCAACAGAAATAATACAATGACCAATAAACGGTTAGTAAAAGTGAAGTGCATCAAACTATTTTTTTATATTTTCAAATCGGGTTCTTATTTCTTGAGCAATTGATCAATATCACCTCTTGTAAATCTATCAGGATTTGTAGGCGAGAATTTTATATTGGTATTAAACTCTACTCTCAAAATAGAAAATTCGCATGCTGCTTTTGTCTTTTGATTATTTGCCACCAATGATATGGTTTGTGGAAAATTAATATCATTCGTCGTAGCATAATTCGCATAAGTTGTTTCCAATTGATAATTACTATTTGTAGCTTTCAAAATCACTTGTTGAATTATATAAAGCGGCGACAACACGGTACTTTGCAACATATTGTTGTTCCGGTATTCAATCTTGCGTTGTCCGACAGCAACAGGATCCAACCTGCAGCTATCTGCTTGTATATCTTGCTTGCCAATGCAAAAGAACTGAGCAGAGAGCAAAGACTGCAGACTATAGAAATTTACATTCACGCCGAATCGTTTATAAAAGAAGTCATAGTCAACCACATAATACCGATGATTCATTTTGTCAAAAACACGCATGCTATCGGTAGTTAATTCTGCTTTAAACATCTCAATGCCCAAAAATGGCTGAATAGAGATATAAAGAGCCGAATCTTTTTTTATCTTGCAAGTTCCCGAAACGTTTATCTTACGCTCGCCCATTTCAAATGCCATCGACATTTTGCTGATATTGGCTGTTTTAAACTGAGGTTCATTCTTTTGAACCTGTTCTATGACCTTACCGATTGGATTAGCCTGAACTGTGGTAGTTGCGGTAGTTGGTGACTTTGATATGGTGCGTGTAGTTTTACATGCCGATAAAATCAGCACAGCAAACACGATAATAATAGCTATTCTTTGTTTCATTTTTATAATTTCTGTTTCAACGTTTCTTAGTTTTAATCAACTACAAAATCCGGTCTTGTCTTCTGTCTCTAATATCTGTCTATCTCTTCCAACCTTTGTTGGTTATTTTTAGTTTGAGCTCTTCTGTTTTATTTCCCGCATCATAAGATTTTTGCCATGTTTCCAGTGCTTTTGCCTCATTGTCAGCACCCGACATCCACAAAATATCACCATAGTGCTCCAATACAACTCCCGGATCCTCCTCTTTGGTAAGATTATCAATAGCACGTTCAATATAAAATTTTGCCAAAGAATAATTAGCTTCCTGATATAAAATCCAGGCATAAGTATCCAGATAAGTACTGTTTTTTGGTTCCAGTTCCACCGTTTTAGCACTCATTCTTTCGGCTTTTTTTAAGTCGGCTTTTTCCAACGAAAGATAATACGCATAATTATTCATTACCATATTATTTTGACGATTAGACGCTAACGACTTGTCATAGGCAGTAAATGCAGAATCTTTTTGCTGTAATTTGTAATAAATATCGCCTATTTGTGCATAAAAATCACTTTTCAATGATGCTTGTTCGGCTGTAATAAGTGGTAAGCCGGTCTTATAGGACATCAAAGCTCCTTTGTAATCTGCAAGTTGATATTGAGCTATTCCCCGATAAAAATACCAGACAGGAAGTTTGGGTAAATTTTCAATGGCTCTTTTTGTCACCACCAAAAGCTGATTGAAATTCTTATCCATCGTATTTATCTGAATCAACCGCATCCAGGTCTGGTCATTCTTCGGATTGATATTAACCATCGTTTCCAGTTCTGAAACCGCTTCAGCATTTCTTTTTTGATATTGCAAAAACGTGGCGTAATACCCATGAACCTTTTCCTCAAGCGGATAGCGATCAAGCAACAGTTTGAACAAGCTTTCGGTTTCCCCAAACTTTGTTGAATCCTGAACCAATTGCTCTACATATTGCCCCAGAATACTCACCTTCTTATCAACGTCCAGTTGCTCTGTTTTCAATGCACTCACTATTGATTCCATAGCTTTGTCGGGCTGGTTGGTTGCTTTATAATATTCCGACAAGGAAACATAAACATAGGCATTTTGCGGATCTTCTTTCAGCACATCCTGGTAAATCTCAAATGCTTTTTCGGGCATTTTCTGTTGCATGAAAATATCACCTCTAAGTACTTTATACCTCGATTCAGTGGGGTATTTGTTTGCCAGTTTATCTATTTCTGCCACACCTTTTTGTGGTTTATTTGACAGGATATACAGCTGAAACTTTTCAAAAGAGGTTGTTTCGTTTATTCCTGTCAGGCTTTCCAATCTATCGTAAGCGGCAATTGCTTTATCGTATTCTTTGGTTTCTTTGTAAAAAGTTGCCAACATAGAGTAAACTTCATCTTTATTCGGATATTGTTTTTGCAAATCAGTTGCAACCTCAATAGCACGTTTCCAGTTTTTCAGGTCCGAATACATAGAAATCAACTGCACACTGTACCACCAATTTGAAGGGTCAATTTGCACAGCCTTTTCCAGACATTGTAACGCTTTGTCACCAAAGCCAATAGCGCCATACATCATTCCAATTTCCGATTGGACACCAGCATCTAAAGAGTCAATAGCCAAACACATCCGAAAAGTTTCAATCGCCTGATCATATTGTTGGTTATCTTTTTGCTTTAATCCTTCATAGAAATAATAATCAAACTGGCGTTGTGCTGAATCGGACAGATGAATCCTATCCGGACTCTTCGCAACAATTTTTTTTGGTGCTGAGCACGACAAAAATATAAAAATAAGAAACAGAAACAGATAATATTTTTTGTACATATGCACTACTTAATTCATAAATTACACTGCATTGAATAATGGCATTGGGCAATTCATTTGGCTCACAAGCATTATCCAAAGAGAGATTAATATCAATTAACTGATAACGGCTTAGTATTTTCCGGTATGCCCAAATCCACCGGCACCACGGTCAGTCTCTCCCAATTCAGCAACCTCAATCCATTCAGCCTGTTCATGAGCAGCAATTACCATCTGGCAAATTCTTTCACCGTCGTTTATAACAAAATCATCAGCCGAAAGATTTACCAGAATAATACAAATCTCACCACGATAATCAGCATCAATCGTTCCCGGAGAATTCAACACAGTAATACCTTTTTTAATAGCCAAACCACTTCTGGGACGAATCTGAGCTTCATATCCCGCCGGCAGTTCAATGAACAAACCTGTTGGTATCAATTTTCGTTCCAATGATTTTAAAATTATCGGTTCGTCAATATTAGCCCGCAAGTCCATACCCGCCGACAATGACGTAGCATATTCAGGCAAAGAGTGTTTTGAATGGTTTACAATGTTGATTTCCATTTATTTATATTGTTTCGTTTAACGTAAAACAGTCACAATTTAATATTGCAACTATGAATCGTTGACTGTTAATTGAGAATGCTCTCTGCCACAAAAATACTAATTTAATCGATAACCCTGATTATGAATCGTTGAAAAATATGATTTTTTCAAAATTGAGTTTTACAAAACTAATTTACTCTCCATTTCTTAATACCCATTAAGGTCTGATATTTAGTTTGAGGTTTGTTTCAAATAGCAATAACAGATTAAAATAAAAGTTAATATATTTTACTGCATTACAAAATTCCGGAGAATTATTTTGTTTTTTTTAAATTCTTTCTATATTTGTACCGATTTCAATTAAACAAAGTATTGGCTGGCATGTTCGGTCAGAATCAATAAACTAAACAACTTACATGCAGGTTGTTCTAAATCTAAAATAAACATCAATGAAAAAAATTTATGTATTATTGATGGCTGTTATGTTTCTTGCAGCCACAGCGGTAGATGCTCAGACACCTACAGTTAAAACAACTAAGGAAAAAACGAAAAAAGAAGCTGTAAAAGCTGAAACGAAAAAAGATGAAGCTGTATCTAAAGCAAAAGTTGCCGGAGACAAATTGAAAAAAGATGGCACTATTGACAAACGTTACAAAGAAAACAAAGAGGCTGCCAACAAAGAAGTAAAAGCTGCCGACACTAAAGCGAAAAATGAAGTTTCGAAAGCTGAAACTAAAAAAGACGAGGCTGCCACAAAAGTAAAAACCGCCGGCGATAAATTGAAAAAAGACGGTACGCCTGACAAACGTTTTAAAGAAAACAAAGTAGCTCCGGCAGTGAAACATCTGAAAAAAGATGGTACACCGGATATGCGCTACAAAGAAAATAAAGAAGCTGCAAAAAAATAATTGTAAGAAACAGAAAATGTTAGAAAAACGATTGGGATATCATTTCCCGATCGTTTTTTCATTTCAGTAAATTTGTTTACAATTAAAACTTTTTCCTTCCTCCTTTTGTTCCAATGCCAAACAAAAAGTTGAATTTTATGTCGAAAATAAACGAACCACTAAGGATTAAATCAGTTTCAATAAAAAACAGAATCGGGATGTCGCCGATGTGTCAATACTCAGCAAATGATGGTTTTGCCAATGACTGGCATTATGTGCATTATGGAACCAGAGCAGTTGGTGGTGTAGGATTAATCATTGTTGAAGCAACAGCAGTTACTCCTGAAGGTCGAATAACACCTTTCGATTTAGGACTTTGGAACGACGAACAAATAACCGGGTTACAAAAAATAACAGAATTTATTCATAAACATGGTGCAGTAGCCGGAATTCAGATAGCACATGCCGGTAGAAAAGCCTCGCACGATTCACCTGCAAACGGAGGAAAACAATTTTCGGTGGAACAGGGCGGATGGCAAACAGTTGCACCTTCTGCAATCCCTTTTGATACAACCGAGATGACTCCACACCAACTTGACAAAGGAGAAATTCAAACCATTATCGGGCAATTTAAAGCCACCACTGAGCGATCAAAAAAAGCCGGATTCGATGTGTTGGAAATTCATGCTGCTCACGGCTATCTGATTCATCAATTTTTATCACCCCTGAGCAATACCCGAAAGGATGAATATGGCGGTAGTTTTGAGAACCGTATAAGATTATTGTTAGAAATAGTTGTTGCAATAAAAACTACCTGGCCCAGAAATTTACCCATTTTTGTGCGATTATCAGCAACAGATTGGGCTGAAGGTGGCTGGAACCTGAATGAAACTGTAAAGCTAAGTAAAATTCTTCACGAACAGGGAGTTGACTTGATTGACTGTTCGTCGGGAGGAAATATCTCAACGGCAAAAATTTCTTTGGCTCCGGGTTATCAGGTTCATTTTTCTGAAGAAATAAGAAAGACCGGCATACCTACCGCTGCCGTTGGACTGATAACAACAACCGAACAAATAAGAGATATTTTAGAAAACGGAAAAGCCGATTTGGTTTTACTTGCCAGAGAATTGTTGCGAAATCCATATTTCGCTTTAACTGCAACTTTGAAAACGGAAGAAGAAATTAGCTGGCCAACGCAGTATTTAAGAGGAAAATAAAAGCAATACGAGCTTCCGGAATTTCAGAAGCTCGTATTGTTTTCAGGTTTCTATTTCTTGACACAATCTGTCAAATAGTTCGGATCTTGTTCCGGTGTTCGCATTCCGGCAACTTCCAAAGCTTTCAGCACAAATACATTCCACGAGAACACGCGTGTACTCGGCCACCAACAATCAGGAACCTTGAGATCGTAAGGTAAAAATTCGTGACTGAATGGTTCATTGGGGTTCAGGGTTATTTCAGTGGTAAGCCTGTCTTTAATTCGTTTTTCGGCAGGTTTCCATCCATGTTTCATTCCGGCTACATAGCCGCATATTTCTTCACGCATCCAACTTCCGGCATTGTAATAAATACCATTATCCCAAAACAGGTTGGGCGAAAAAGGTTTATTCTTCATGGTGAAATAGGTATCTTTTACATGAAAAATCAACGGAGAATAACCATCGTGCGACGGCACTTTATCCAGCGTATTATTCACCATTTCCGAAGTAAGAATGGGTTCGTTGAATAACCACAAGGAAACAAATTCCGGCAAGAGCGCATTGAAAGTGATAACGTATGGATACGCTTTATTATCGATTAAATATCCTCGTTTTCTATCATAAAATGCACGGTATCCGGCATTGGCTTTTGCTATATATTCATTCGTTACGGGCAATCCCAATTCCTGAGCCACCCTCAGTGTAACGGCCAGCATTCCCTGGTTCACAGCCAGGTTGGAGGTGCGGTTTGGGTATTCCACACAATCATTTTGTCCTAGTACAAAGCGTGCGCTGCAGATTCCGGTTCTGTTGGGGTCAATTTCATTCAGGATGTAATTGAATGCTTTGGTAATTTTATCCATCGGCGGAGGTGTTCCATATTGCCGTTTGTTGACCAATGCAAACCAGAGAAATTCGAGCGTTGCATCGTTTCCTTTCAGTTCTTTACTGCCCATGGAAGGAGTAATAATGGTTCCAATGGTTCCGGCACTGTTTTGAGTAGCAGCCCATTCATTGAAAATGTTCTCGCTGTTTTCTTTGTTATAGGTTCCCATCATGCTCCAAAAAGAATCGCGGTTATACATATCAGGGGCATAATTGATGCTGGGAACACTCAACGGCTTAAAATTATCGGCACTGGTGATCCACATCAGCATTTGATAACAGGAGTACAAACATTTTTCTTCGGTAGTTCCTTTAAACCGCAACCCATCGGACAAATAAACCTGCGAAGCCAGGCGCACATCGTGAAGCGTAGGTTTAGCGGGAGCAACAAAGATAAATGTCCGCTTTGTGTTTATTTCACCGGAACGCAATTGATGAAATGCCCGTTCATCGGCTACAGATTGAATCACTTCCAGATCTTTTACTTCCAGTTGATACGATTCACCGACCTTCAGGTTCGAAGTGGCAATGAGTAAATTAGTCGTTCCACCTTCGGTATTAGCCAGAAAAACAGTTTCTTCTTGTTCAGTCCAGTTGGCATTGGACGAAGGTATATTGGTTTGATAATGGAAGCCCTGAACATCATTTGCCGTGATGCCTTCGTTTTTCCAGAGTCTTAGCGAAATCGGATTATTGGAACGATGCTTAAACCGAATTGTATAAAATCCATCGGGTAGTTGGTACGGCAATCTGAATCCGGCCATGTCAGCAGTTGCTTTGTTTCCTTTCAGGGTGTAAATGCCCTTGTCGAGAGTAACTGTTGCGCCGTTGTATGATTTCCAGGTCGAAGTTTCAGGAGTTTTATATGCAATCTTCTCAGTAGGATGATTGAAGTCAGACAGTTCGCCAAAGGTAAGTTTCACGAAGTTATTTCCCTCTTTGCGATCATCCGTGGAAGCAATTCGATACAGATTGGCATCGCATATTTCCTGAATAGCACGAAACCCGACTCCACCCGTTGAAGGACGACGACGGATATTCCGTGTCCACAGGTTCCGGTTCCCGGCATCGGTAAGCAATCCTACAGCCAGCGAATCGCCGATCATATATCCGGCAGCCGGATAGGACTCGTGCGCCACACCGCCTTTGTTATTGGCATTGTCGAAGCTCCAGAAGCGGGAAGGTAAACCTGGCGAAGATACCGATGTATTTACCGAATAATACAGCAAGGAAAGGTTGGTCTGCAACAGTTCAATTCGTTTCTCCACCACCTGATTATTCACCACTTCATAAATCACTTTAAGGAATACATTCGTTTCCAGTTTGGGCAGTTGAACGATACCCGAAAGCGTGATGGTATTCCCGTTTTGAAGTGCCGTTTTGGCTTTCCAGTTGCGGACATATTCGCGAATGGAATGATCTTCATTTTCCACCACCATATTTAGTTCACCCACTTTTTCCTGCGTTGATGCAGGAATAGTTCCGTAATACAAATCAACGTAAAATCCGGCTGCAGAATCTCCCTTAACCTTGACGTTTAATTGGTTTGCTGCCGAAAGTGCCGTGAGGCTGAAAAGAAAAAGAAGAATAAAATAATTGTATTTGATTTTCATGTGTTCGTTTGTTTGATTAATGCAAGTTGGTTTTATATATCAAAAATCCATTGGACTTTAAAGTCGTATTTCCCATTAATATTTTGGCTCCTTTTGGCAGTTTAATATCTTTCTCTTTTCCAAAATTCAGTAGAACCGTTATTTCAATCCCTTTATATGATCGGGTGAAAAGAATCATATCACCTTGTCGTTCCAGTTTTTTATAGCTTCCGTATTGAAGTGTCTGCTCATTATTCCTCAGTGCAAGCAATGCTTTGTAGGTATTCAGGATAGAATTCTTTCGGAGTGAAGATTCTTGCACATTTACCGTCGCGTAGTCCTCGTTAACTTTTATCCAGGGCTTGCCTGTTGTAAATCCGACATTCACCGTTCCATCCCATTGCATGGGGCTGCGCGATTTGTCCCGGTTATGAGCATTCCCCTCTGCAAGTGCTTCGGTGGGTGTTTTTCCGGCATCAATGGCCAGTTGGTAGAATGTCTTTCCCTGAATATCGGCTATTTCATCATAACTGTCGGCTGTGATATTTTGCATGCCGATTTCTTCGCCATAATAGATAAACGGAACTCCTTTTGCCGTAAGCATAAGGGCTGCCAATGTTTCGGCACGCCCTACAGAGCCTCCCGCCAGCCGGTTCATGAGCCGGGGGTTATCATGACTTCCAAAAAACAGCGTTGGATAATCGCTCATGTTCTTTTCCATGCTTTGCAATTCGGTAAAAAGCCGTTCGACAGAAAATGCCGGAATACTTCCGAAATTAAAGTTGAACACCACATCCAACAGTTCGGGTGATTGATATTGTTTGAGTACATCAATCTGATCGTTTCCCACTTCACCCACCGTAAAGCGATTCGGGTATTCATTTACCGTAGACTTAATTATAGCAATGGCTTTCTTGACTCCCGGTTGATTAATATTACTGATCGCCTGTATCTTCCCATCTTTTACCGGATTATCGGAGGTAATATCATCGGTATTGAGGAAATTGATGACATCAAAACGAAAACCATCGACGCCCAGATTGAGCCAGAAACGAAGCACTTTTTGAACTTCTTTTACTACTGCAGGATTAGACCAATTGAGATCGGCCATGCGCACAGCAAATTTATGTAGGTAATACTGATTGGTGAGCGAGTCGAGCTGCCAGGCACCACCTCCGAAAAATGATTCCCAGTTGTTGGGTTTATCTTTCCATATATAATAATTGCGATATGGATTATCTTTCGATTTCCGCGATTCCTGAAACCACTTGCTATCGGTGGAAGTATGGTTGAGTACCATATCCATTATGACTTTTATTCCATGTTTATGAGATTCGTTCAGAAAATTGCGGAAGTTTTCCATTGTACCATAAGCCGGATCAATCTGATAATAATCAGCCACATCATAGCCATTGTCAACTTTAGGAGACCGGAGAAAAGGAGTAAGCCAGATGCCTTTTATGCCCAGCGACTGAAGATAATCCAACCGGCTAGTCATGCCGGCAAAATCGCTGATACCGTCGCCGTTGCTATCCTGAAATGAAGGCATATAAATCTGATAGAAAACAGTTTCTTTCCACCATTTCTCTGACTGATTTGGACTACTTTTTTGAGCAGAAGCAGTTATTGAAAATAAAATAAGTATAGCTATAAGCGTGTGACGTATCATGATATTTTAAAAATTTGTTTTTATTCCAATGCAAGCTTATTTTACATTGAACAGGATTAAGGAACAAAGGGACCTGACTTACAAGTAAGATCAAGTCCCTTTTAAAGAAAATCAATAATCAACCTTTATTTAAGTAATGGTCAAAATTTTACCATTCATTATTTTATAATTAAATTTTCAATATTCCGGGTTTTGCGTAATGCTACCACCGGTTCTATCCACTTCAGTTTGAGGAATTGGATAGACATTGTTTTTGTCTTGATAATTGGAGCCAATGCTGTTTAAAAATGTTTTGGCAATTCCCCAGCGTTTCAGGTCATTGAAACGTTGGCTTTCAAAGCCCAGTTCTGCTCTGCGTTCTGACACCAACCAGTCTTTGATAGTTGCTTTATCTATGGATGCTGGTCGGTCAGGCAATGTACCAACAGCAGGTAAAGTACCTGCCACGGTTACCGTGTTTCTGGCTCTTTGTCTCACTTTATTGATATAAGTAACTGCAGTTGCATTATCACCGGATTCTAAGGCAGCTTCGGCTTTCCACAATAATACATCTGCCCAACGGATATAAATTTTATTGCTGAAAGCATCGTCATTACCCAGATTTGTTCCGTCTAATGTGCCCAATAGTTTATTTACCTGCTTTTTGGAAGCTTCCACAGTGTAAAGTAACC
>Ga0302286_10000663_pt1 | contig 27360 bp, 25 predicted proteins | sample III_Fen_E2_3_FD_198765 | JGI IMG/M metagenome (GOLD analysis project Ga0302286, IMG submission 198765) | Peat permafrost microbial communities from Stordalen Mire near Abisko, Sweden - III_Fen_E2_3 | ecosystem: Environmental > Terrestrial > Soil > Wetlands > Permafrost | place: Sweden: Abisko...
TAATGTATAAGTCACTATGTGTTGTTGGGTTCATATCCATTTTATTCCCCAGCAGGATGTACTCTCAGCCAGATGTCGCTGATAATGTATCTCCTGTTTCTTTATCGGCATCGTATGTCGGAGATTTGGTTTCAAATTTTCGTGGTGGAATTAAAGGGGGTACTGCATATTTGGGTTTGCTTAATGTAAGGACTGATCTCGATACAAGAAAATGGTGGAAAGGTGGCGAGGTTTATTTAAATATTGGAAATACGCACGGCGGAGAGCCGACTGTTGATTTGATTGGTGATTTTCAGGGAGTGTCAAATATAGAAGCTGGAAATCTTACTTTTTTATATGAATTGTGGTATAAACAATGTTTTGGAAATGCCTGTGTAATGCTGGGCTTACAAGATTTGAATGCTAATTTTGCGGTAAATGATAACGGGTGTTTGTTTACAAACAGTTCTTTCGGGATTCATTCAAGCATAGCCGATAATATATCGTCTCCAATTTTTCCATTGACTGCTTTAGGTGTTAATATCCAGTGGAATATAACAGGTTCTTTTGCCTGGGAAGGTGCAATGTTTGATGGTACGCCGGATGATTTTGAAAATAACCCGTATAATGCAGGTTGGAAATTGAGTGAAAATCAGGGTTTCTTGGCAGTGACTGAGTTTCAGCTAAAAAAGAGTCTGCTGAAAGGAAGTACAGGTTGCTATAAGTTTGGTGTTTATTACCATCAACACAATGATACTGTTGATGCTATTCAAAAAAATGGAGGTTTTTATTTTGTGGGTGATCAGCAGATTACAGATAAGTTGTTTGTTTTTTCGCAGGTAGGATTAAGCCCCGTGAAAATCAATCGTAACAATTATTACCTGAGTGTGGGTTTCAATTATAGAGGTTTGATGGATAAACGACCGAATGATCAGTTTGGGATAGCAGTGGCTTGTGCCGGATTTCAGCATGGCTTAGTCAAGAATGAAACGGTTGTAGAAATGGCTTATCAGTTGAAGATAAACAATAACATATATCTGAAGCCTGATATTCAATATATTATTAATCCTGCAGGAACTGATTCAAAGTTAGCAAATGCTTTGGTTGGATTTATTCGTTTTGGTGTGACGATATAATTTATTGTTCATCTGATTTTAAATAGTTTGAATTTCCTTTTTTCCGAAAAATGAATTAATTAGTAAATATAATGATAACTAATAACACATATCTTTCTGATGTTAAGACAGGTGATGAGGCTATAATCACAAAAGTACTTGGTCATGGAGCCTTCAGAAAGCGCATAACCGAAATGGGATTTGTGAAGGGGAAAAAAGTAAGGGTGATAAAGAATGCGCCTTTGCAAGATCCGGTTGAGTACGAAATTATGGGATACAACGTGTCACTACGAAGAAGCGAAGCAGAGTTGGTTGAAGTTGTTTCTTTGGAAGATGCGGCAGGCTTATCAGAGGTAAAATTTGAAGGAACAATAGATGAGGAATCGCTTAAAGTATCTGTTTTAGAAAAGGGGAAAGTAATAAATGTGGCATTGGTAGGTAATCCTAATTGTGGAAAAACTACTTTGTTTAATTATGCTTCGGGCTCACATGAGCGAGTTGGGAATTATAGTGGCGTAACGGTAGATGCTAAAGAGGCCATCATGAAAAAAGATGGTTATACGTTTAAAATTGTCGATTTGCCCGGCACATACTCTATTACAGAGTATTCGCCCGAAGAGCTCTATGTGAGGATGCACATTACTGAAAAGATGCCTGACATCGTGGTCAATGTAATTGATTCGTCCAACCTGGTACGTAATATGTTTTTGACCACCCAGCTTATTGATATGAATATCAAGGTTGTGGTGGCTTTGAATATGTATGATGAGCTGGAAAAGAAGGGGGCAAAGTTTGATTATGTGAGTTTGGGTGAAATGATTGGTATCCCGATTATTCCGACTGTAGCATCGAAAGGAAAAGGCGTAGACGAACTATTTGAAAAGCTGATTGATGTGTATGAAGACAGAGATCCGAGCGTGCGTCATATCCACATAAACTATGGAGCTCAAATAGAAAAAGCAATACATGACATACAACATGTCATCTGGAAAAATCCTGCTATAACAGATAAATTGTCGTCTCGGTATGTAGCTATAAAATTGTTGGAAACAGATAAAAGCACACTTGCTCAGCTGGAGAAATTCAGTAACTACGAGGAAATTAAATCTGTAGCAAAACAAACTATTGCGCAGCTCGAAAAAGAATATGGTGAGCGTTCTGAAACGATTATAACCGATGCAAAATACGGATTTATTGATGGTGCGTTGAAAGAAACGTATAAAGAGCTCAAAAAAGACAAAAGAGAAAGTAAGCGGGAGCTGGACGACTTGCTGACACACCGGTTTTTGGGGTTTCCTATATTTCTGTTTTTTATGTGGTTGATGTTTCAGGCAACTTTTACGCTGGGCAGTTATCCAATGGGTTGGATCAATACAGGTGTTGAATTGCTGAGTGATTGGCTTCAGAGCACCATGTCTCCTGGAGCTTTACGCGATTTGCTGGTTGATGGAATTATAGGCGGGGTAGGAGGAGTGATAGTTTTTCTTCCAAATATTCTGATTCTGTTCTTCTTTATTTCGTTGATGGAAGATACAGGCTACATGGCTCGTGCTTCGTTTATCATGGACAAGTTGATGCATAAAATTGGTTTGCACGGTAAGTCATTCATTCCATTGGTTATGGGTTTTGGCTGTAATGTGCCGGCCATAATGGCTACACGTACGCTGGATAACAAAAAGGATCGTATTCTGACGATGATTATCACTCCTTTCATGTCCTGTAGCGCCCGGTTGCCGGTGTACGTATTGCTTATATCGGCTATATTTCCGGCTAATCAGGGATTTGTTTTATTCTCCATTTATCTGATAGGAATAGTTCTGGCAATTGTTACAGCTTTGATAATGAAAAAAATAGTTTTTGCAAAGAAAGAAGTGCCTTTTGTGATGGAACTGCCACCTTATAGAATTCCTACATTGAAAAATACCAGCCTGCATATGTGGCATAAAGGGCAACAGTATTTGAAGAAAATGGGGAATGTTATTTTGTTAGCTTCTATATTAATCTGGGCTTTGGGGTATTTTCCACGTCATATAGCATATACAACCGACTACGATTCGAAGATTCAACAAGCTCAATTAAATAACGGGCTAAAACCTGATCAAAAGGAAAAGGTAATCAGACAGCTAGAAGTAAGTAAAGAGTCTGAACGTCAGGAGAAATCATATATCGGTCAATTAGGGCATGCTATCGAGCCTGTAATAACTCCGTTAGGATTTGATTGGAAGATGGGTGTGAGTATTATTACCGGATTGGCAGCTAAAGAGATTGTGGTTAGTTCTATGGGTATTCTTTATCAGGCCGACTTAAAAGCCGACGAGAATTCGAATTCTCTGAAAGATGAATTGCGAGCTCAGACCCATAACAGTGGAGCTCTGAGGGGGCAAAAGGTTTTCACTCCTTTGGTGAGTTTTGCTTTTATGCTTTTTGTATTGATATATTTCCCGTGCGTAGCCGTTATTGCCGCCATTAAGAAAGAGTCTAGTTGGGGGTGGGCTATTTTCACCATGGTTTATACCACTGCTATTGCCTGGTTGGTGGCTTTTGCAACTTATCAGATAGGAAGTTTGTTTATATAAAACTAACTTTAATTGTAGGCTAACATGTTGGAGTTTCTGATTAAATGATAATCTCCAAATAAAACTAATGTAATGACACAGAATATAATAGTTTTGATAATTATAGTATTTGCAATAATCTATTCAGTTTATGCCGTGCTGAAAAACATACGCAAAAAAGATACATCGCCCTGTGGGGATTGTAATGGGTGTGATGTAAAGAAAGAAATTTTGAAAAACAGCAAAATTCCATCAAAAAATCCCTCTACGTGCGGGTGTACTCCCAAATAATCGAGGTAATTCCCGGGTAATAAACAAGTATAAATGCTTGAATATGTCCTGACTCTATGGGTAGTTTAGCTGATAGGTAGTAGTTTATATTTCTCCGTTCATGAATTTTTCAATCAACTCACCACCAACGCTGGCATTGGTAGGATGGCTGGGTAAATTGTCTCTGCTGAACCATGCTGCTTCGACTATCTCATTGTTGTCGATTACAATTGGTTGATTTTCATCAGCTTCGGCAATGTAGCCAATCATTAGTGATCCCGACAGAGGCCATGGCTGACTTTTATAATACCGAATATTTTTCACATCAAGACCCACTTCTTCCTTTACCTCGCGTGCCACGGTTTCTTCCAGTGTTTCACCAACATCTACATAACCAGCTATCAATGAGAACCAACTGGCTGCGAAGTTGGAGTTTCGAGCAAGCAAAATTTTATCATTACTGATAATAGCAACAATAATAGCGGGTGATATTTTTGGAAAAAAGTGCGCGTTACATACCGGGCATACCAAGGCTCTTTCATCGGATTTGTGGTAAGTCTCAGCTCCGCATTTTCCGCAAAAGCGATGTTCTATGTACCAGTTTCGTAAATGCAGTCCCACTACGCTTATCCAGCCAATCTCTTTTTGTGGAATAGTTCTGAAAAAACCAATTTCCTTGTATTCGAAATCGCCTTCTACCGTTTCTGCTTCGTCCCACAATATAAAACCCGAAACATCATTCAGTGTATATAAAAAAGTAATGTTAGATGTGTCTGTAATATCCCGAAAATCGGACATTCGAGGTAAATCAACAGCTTCATTACTTATTTTCATTAGAAGCGTATTGGCTTTAAAATGAAGGAGAAAGTCGTTGTTTTTGATTTTTTTGTCGGCAAGGTAGTGGTTGTCGAAACTGTGGGGTAATATATCCTGAATCATGAGTGGATGGTCTGTTATTTCAGTACTACTTTAGATAGTACAAAGGTAGTTAAATCCGAGCAAAATTCACCTCAAAAAATCGTGAAAATCTTACTTCTATTTCAGAAAATCCGTTTTTTTTCAATTGGGCGTTAGTATATAAGGGAAATTATATCTAATAGTTGTTGGCGTTATTCATTAGGTAGAGCAGGTGTTGATAATCGTGCGCAGTAGTCTTCGTGTAATTTTCAATAAAATCTGCAATTTTTTGAAACGGAAGGAGATTATCTTGCAGATTGATTTCTGGTATATTTTCTCTTTCTGATTATTTGATATCCGATACTGAACAAAAGTAATAATATTAGTGGGGCTAAAACGTTAGTTAGTTGCCAAAAAATTCTATCCTCACTTGTGATTTTTTTATTGAGCAGTCTCAATTTCAGTGTACGCGAACGTAGTTGCATCCAGCCATCATTATCTGCAAGGTATAGAACGGCATTTTGAACAAAATCCTTATTTCCAAACTGTTGATTCATATACCGATCAAATCCCAAAGGAATCGAAACACTATCTTTCTGAGAGACTTCATTTCTGATGATATCACCATCTGCAACAACTATCTGTCGGGTTTTTGTACTTTGTTTTAAAATAGGTGCAGTGTTGATTAATCCTTTTGGAGTCATTCTGTTGGCAAAGTCTGATTCAAACAGACCTTCCATCGAAACAGCAACCGGAACATAAGCACCGCTGAAGTATGTTTTATCGTTTTCTTTAATTTTTTGACTTAAATCGATGGTAGTTGGCGTACCTACAATGTGAGTGTTGTCCGAAGTTGCCAGAAGCAATTGATAATCCACCTGCTTATTGTTTCCGACAACATCAATTCCCGAACAAAACTCTGACCGCACTTCGGTGATGTTTCTGCTTACAGGATGTTCAGGCGAAGCCAGCAATAATGGCGCAAAATACCAGGGAGTTGGTTCGAACTGTGGCGAAGCATTAGCCGGTGCAATATTAACTGGCACACTGGCACATTGCACGTCCTGAAGTAGGATCGAGTTTATGCGAATACCGTACCTGAAAAGTTGATCGTTCAGGTTTAGATCCAATTCAATAGCTGGCGAAAGTCCAATACTGGAAAGATTTTCTTTAGAAATTCTGACACCATCGAGAAGCCAGAGCATTCTTCCTCCATTCATAATGTACTGGTCTAAAATGTATTTATCGGACTCAGTAAATGGCTTAGTGGGCTTAGCAATGATCACCACTTTATAATCACTCAGCACAGCAGCATTATTAGCCAATGTGCCACGATCTATCTGAAAATAGCGGCTTAACGATTTGCTAATATCATAGGTTTCGGCCTCGGATAGTTCCCCATGTCCTTCAAGAAAAGCAATTTTTTTTACATCTTTATTGACTAATCTTCGAATACCATCTGTAATTTCAAATTCGAGATTCTCTATAGAAATATTTAGATTTTCGGCTCCGGAATTTCCTAGGATGTTTTTCAATAGGCAAACAGGGATTTTTTTTCCATTTGAGCTGATTTCAATCCACGGAAAAATAACTTTCTGAATAGATTTACCTTCTTTATCTCTTTCGTAAACAGCTGTTGGAGCTAATCCTCTGGCCTGAAGTTCTGTATATCTTTTTTCTCGTTCTTCAGGTGAGTCTGCCAACGAAGGATTTTCGTATTTTATACTTATACTTTTGCCGGCATAAACAGACAATTCTTCGAGTAGATCAACTGTAGATTTTTTTAATCGTTGAAATCCTGAATTTAAGTCGCCATCAAGATAAACCACCACTTCAAGCGGAGATTCTATTTTTCCCATCAAATTTTTAGTTTGGCTGCTCACACTATATCGCTTGTCCGTCGTTAAGTCAATACGGAAAAAGTAAAAATAAGAAATAATGATCACTGTCAGAAGAAGAATCAATAAGAATAGATTTTGTCGATGTCGAATGGTCATATTATGATGGATTGAATCTTTGAATGTAACTGTCAGGAAAATAGATGCCTGTGTCAAAAAATCGTTTTTGATTTATTGCTGGCAAAGATAATCATTTTTGGAACTGTTTTAATTTAAAAATTCTACAAAATCACAAAAATGAATTGAAGATGATTTTTTATATTAATCTCACTCGATGATAAATTTACGATAAGGGAGTTGCCGTAAAAGCAATACTTAAAAATACTTGAAACACAATATTCATTTTGTTGCCTTAAAAAAGCTTATTTATAATTGTTGCCTTAGTTGCTTATTGATAGGGTGGATTTATTTTATTACCTTTGCAAATCGGTATAAAAAACAGTTGTTTAAGTCAATAATTTTGACATTCAGAGTATTGGCTTTTTTTAGACAGAAAGAATTTAAACTGATGAAAATCGGTGTAGATTTTCATGTCTGTATTTTTAATCTCACATTCATTTCTAATAAATCCTTTCTATATGGGTAGAATAATCTCGTTGGCAAACCAAAAGGGTGGTGTAGGAAAAACCACAACTGCAATTAACTTAGCAGCTTCATTGGCTTCGCTTGGAAAAAAAGTGTTGCTTATTGATGCCGATCCACAGGCTAATGCCTCGTCAGGTTTGGGTGTAGATATCAGAACGCTCGAGTTTACCATCTATGAGTGTTTAATAGATAATGTTCCCCCGGCTCAGGCTATACACCAGACAGAGGTTGAGAACTTATTCATTTTACCTTCGCACATCGACTTGGTTGGTGCCGAAATTGAAATGTTGAACATGGATAACAGAGAGCGGGTGATGGAGAATATTCTGACTCCTTTGAAATCTTCCTATGATTATTTGTTGATTGATTGTTCACCATCACTGGGTCTGATAACTGTAAATGCACTGACAGCATCTGATTCCGTTATTATTCCGGTTCAATGCGAATATTTTGCATTAGAGGGAATCAGCAAGTTGTTAAACACCATTAAGATTATAAAGAGCAAGCTGAATACTGCATTAGAAATTGAGGGCTTTTTGCTAACAATGTACGACAACAGATTACGTTTGGCAAATCAGGTTTATGCCGAGGTAAGAAAACATTTCGAAGGAATGGTGTTCGAGTCGGTTATTACTCGCAATGTTCGTTTAAGTGAAGCTCCAAGTCATGGTAAACCTGTTTTGCTGTATGATGCAGAGTCGAAAGGTTCAACCAATTATATGGATTTAGCTAAGGAATTGATTGCAAAAAGACAAAAAGGTTAATTGATTAACGTCCAAAGAAATAAATAATTAAAAGCTGCGTTTTCGTAAAACATAGTATGGCAAAAAATATAACAGGTTTAGGAAGAGGTTTGGGTGCTTTGATTGATACTGAGAATATTAGTACAAGCGGATCATCATCTATAAGCGAAGTGGAGATGCATTTAATTTTTGCAAATCCGAATCAGCCCAGAACTTATTTTGATGAAGATGCCCTGACTGAACTGGCAGCTTCAATTCGCGAATTAGGGGTTATTTCGCCTATAACATTGCGCAAAAATGATGACGGTACATACTTAATTATTGCTGGAGAGCGTAGGTTTAGGGCATCAAAGCTCATTGGATTAAGAACCATCCCGGCTTATGTGAAAACGGCTGCTGATGAGCAGGTCATGGAAATGGCGCTGATAGAGAATATTCAACGTGAAGATTTAAATGCCATTGAAATAGCCTTGACATTTTATCGTCTGATGGAAGAGTATAAGCTAACTCAGGAGCGTTTGAGCGAAAGGGTTGGAAAAAAACGCGCTACAATTGCAAATTATTTGCGGTTGCTTCGTCTGCCTGCCGAGATTCAAATGGGAATTAAGGACAAGAAAATTGATATGGGACATGCCCGCGCTATTTTAGGGTTAAACGATCCTGCTGTACAATTGCATTTGTATGAATCGATTATTCAAAATGATTATACAGTGCGTAAGGTTGAGGATCTCGTACGTTTATTTTTAGAAACAGGGAGCCTGGATACTAAACCTAAATCAAGCGGAGGAAACCCTGTTACAAAGCTTAAAGAGTTTGATGATTTGCAAGCGCAGCTGAGTAATGTTTTTGGAACAAAAGTTCAATTTCTCTGTAATTCAGATGGCAAAGGTAAAATTTCAATACCTTTTACCAGTGATGAGGAGTTGGCTCGTATTATGGAATTATTCGACAAAATTTAATGTTGTTTTTGTGTATAAATACTTAAGCATACTTATTCTTTCAGTTTTTCTGATATCGGAGAGTGCAAAGGCACAGACTGATACGATAAGCACTCAATTGCCTAAAGATACTGTTGCACGGTTGATTGAAAAGCAAGCTGTTTCACGCATAAATAAAGTAATACCAGCTCAGGATTCAACAAAACTGAAAGCATTTAAACCAAATCCATCAAAAGTTGTTTGGATGGCAGCCATTATCCCTGGTTATGGGCAGATATTGAATAAGAAATATTGGAAATTGCCTATTGTGTATGGCGCTTTTCTCGGTTGTGCTTATGCAATTTCGTGGAATTCAACGCAGTATAATTCATATAGAAATGCGTATCTTGATATTAATAAATATAATACCAGCGATATAAACTATAAGAATGCAATAGATAAGGATAAAAGTAAAGTTAGTTTTTATCAAATTCTGCCTAAAGGGCGTACCATTGAAGCTGATTATCGGGGTTATTCCGAATATGAGAAGACTTTGAATACTGCTCAGAGTGCTTTCAGACGTTATAGAGATTTGAGTATAATTGCGGCAATTGGTTGTTATGCATTGTCAATTGTAGATGCTTATGTTGATGCGCAGTTGTACGATTTTGATATAAGTCCGGATTTGTCTATGCGTTTTCAGCCAATAATGATAAAAAATGGCTACAACAATACATTTGCAATGCAGTGTAGTTTTAGTTTTTAACAAGTTGATTTATAAAGATATATATTTAAGATGAGGTTTCAAATACTATTTTCAACCGTTTTATTCTTCCTAATTAGTTCAACATGTGTTCATTCACAGGTTAAAAATAATGTGCATAAAGATAAGTCGGCTAATGAGTTGGTGTTCGATTCCACATTGACTGTTCCGCTGGAATTTGATAATACGTTGGATTATATGCTCCAGTCGTGGGTTATACAACGGGCAAGCACCTTAAATTGCAACTCAAGTGATAATGTTGTTGCAGTTTCTGATTCGGTATATAAACTTAGGTTATCCAAGATGCCCTGCTTAATGGAGATGCCGTATAATCCTAATGTGCGTTCGTTCATCGAATTATACACTGTTCGTAAACGACATCAGGTAGAGTATATGCTTGGGATGAGTAATTATTATTTCCCTCTATTTGAGCAGGTGCTTGGTGCCAATAATTTACCACTTGAACTGAAGTATCTTTCAATTATTGAATCGGCTCTAAATACTACGATTGTTTCCAGAATGGGAGCTGCGGGTTTATGGCAATTGATGATAGGCACCGGTCGCATGTACGGGCTTGAAATAAACAGTTTGGTAGATGAACGACTTTCGCCGTTAAAAGCTACAAATGCTGCTGCAAAATTTTTGAAGGATCTGTATGCCATTTATGGTGATTGGAATCTTGTTATAGCATCCTATAATTGTGGTCCGGGAAATATAAATAAGGCTATCCGACGTGCAGGAGGAAAACGAGACTATTGGGCTATATATCCTTATTTGCCCAGAGAAACCAGAGGTTATGTTCCCATTTTTATAGCGGCTAATTATTCTTTACATTACGCTTCTCAGCATAATTTATGTCCAGCCATTGTAAATATGCCTACGTTGACAGATACAGTCATGGTACATCAACGCATACATCTCGAACAGGTTGCTAGCGTACTTAATCTTCCGATTGATGAAGTCCGCTTACTTAATCCGCAATATAAAAAAGATATAATTCCGGGTGATATTAAACCGTATGCCTTATGCCTACCTTTGAACTCCATTAATGCATTTATAGCTAAATTCAATGAAGTGGTTTCATATAAGGCAGATGAGTTGATTAATAACCGTCGTGGTGAGATCGAAATACTTCAGGCGGCATCTACTATAACTCCCGGAGGATCCGGAAGAGTAACTTATCATAAAGTGAAATCAGGTCAGACCCTAAGCGATGTTGCAGATAAATATGGCGTTTCTTTGAAAAAATTAAAGAAATGGAATAACATCAAAGGATCAAAAATTGTGATAGGTCAGAAACTGAAGATTATTAAATAAATTGACTTACGAGAAACATGGAAAAACTTTTTTATTCCATCTCTGAAGTTGCCAAAATGTTCGGCATCAATCAATCAAACCTGCGTTTTTGGGAGAAAGAATTTAAACAACTTAAACCAAAGCGCAACGATAAGGGCACGAGATTTTACACTCCGGATGACATACAGATTATCAAGCAGATTATCTATCTGACCACCGATCAAAAGCTGACCCTGGATGGTGCACGGCGTAAGTTGAGTCAGAAGAAAGATAGTATAGCAAAGCAGCAGGAGGTTGTAGAACGCCTTAAAGTTATCAGAAAAGAACTGATAGGAATTTCCGATGCACTTTCTTAGTGTTGTCTTTCCTGCTTTTGAGTACAGGTTACACTTGATAAACGATATTTAGAACTCTCCAATTATTTTCTACCTACTTTCCAACCAGCAATTAATTGTATTGACCCGGAACCAATGACCAGCGCTGATAATTCATTTCATATAGATAAATCATCTTTTTCAGTATAATTTTCGACAACAATAATTGGAAGTATAGAACAAGAGAAGCTCATAGTTGAGAAGATGATAAATTTGTATTGTAGAAAAAAGCATCGAACTGCTCAATTATGTGAAGAGTGTAGTTTGCTAATGAAATATGCAATAGAGAGATTGTCTAAATGTCTGTTTGGAGATGATAAAGGGACGTGCGCCAGCTGCTCTATACATTGTTATAAACCGGACTTAAGACTAAAAGTTATAGCTGTGATGAGGTTTTCGGGATCAAGGATGTTTTTATATCATCCTGTTAATCTGATAAAACATCTGATAAAAAAACAGACTTTGAAGAATTAACTTCAAAGTCTGTTTTTTTGTAAAATAAATGCAGTTTATTTTAGAGCTAATTTTTTCTTAACTAGCGCAGTAATATCATTTGATTTTGGAGATTGATAGATGATACTTTGTGCTCCTAGATCGAAAATATAAAGATATCCATTTTCAGCACCAACTTCATTAATTGCTTTTTTGACTTTTTCAATTACAGGAGCAAATAAGTCCTGTGATTTTTTTTGTAAATCAGTCTGAGCATTTTGGTTTGTAGTACTAATACGTTGCTCCATTTCTGCAATTTCGCTTTGACGAGCTTGTTTAATGCTTTCTGGCATTGTAGCTTGTTTTTCCTGATATTCTTTTGTCTTTGCATAATACTCTTCACGCATTTTCACTATTTCTTTTTCCCATTGAGCTTGTAAATCACTAATGGTTTTTTCGATTGTGGCGCGTTCAGGCATTAATGTCAGAATCTCCTGAGAATTGATGTGACCTAATTTTACTTCCTGTGCCATTAAACTGAAAGGAAGAGCGCAAAGCACTAATAAAGCAATTTTCTTAAACATATTATTTCTATTTTGAGTTTTATTTATTTGAAAATGGACTGCAAATGTATAAATTTATTTTGAATATCCCAATTTTTTGAGAACTGTATCACTTACGTCTAATTTAGGCGAAGTAAATATTACATTCATAGAAGAACTTTTGTCAAAAACAAGTTCTAAACCTTGATCTTTACTTATCTGTTGAATGGCAGAATATACTTCATCCTGAATAGGTTTCATTAAGCTCTGGCGTTTTTTAAAGAGTTCACCTTCCGGTCCGAAGTAAGTTCTTTTCAGCTCTTGAGCAGCTTTTTCTTTTGCTACGATTTCATCTTCCCTTTTAGTCTTCATTTCATCCGAGAGAAAAACCAGCTCTGTCTGATAGTTTTTGTACAACTTCTGAACTTCCTGCAATTTTTCCTCTACTTCAGATTGCCATTTTTTTGATATCTGGTTTAACTGATCATTGGCAGTTTCGTAAGAAGGAATATTTTTCATGATATATTCCATATCTACCATTGCAAATTTTTGCGCATTCCCAGTAAAGGTTATTCCTGCCAATAAACAAAGTGCAATAATTAATTTTTTCATGTTTTCTTTCATTAGATTGTTGAACAATAATTTCTGATTCCAATTATGTATTACAAAATCTCTGCCAAATTATAATCTGGATTAAGAACATAGATTAAAGCTCCTGTCCAAGAACGAAGTGGATCTGACTACCGCTCTTTTTGCCGGTATTATCCGTATCAAAACCATATCCCCAGTCAATTCCCATCATACCAAACATTGGAAGGAAAATACGAACACCGACACCTGCCGAACGTTTCAAATTGAATGGGTTGAAGTCTGATATTTTATTAAAACAGTTTCCTGCTTCAACAAAGGTCAGCGCATATATAGTTGCAGACTGTTCAAGCGATAAAGGATAACGTAATTCCATTGTGAATTTATCATACAAATATCCAACATTAGAGCCAATTTTAGAATCGTATGGGGTTATTGAACCACTGGTATAACCTCTCATAGGGATATAATCAGTTCCGTAACTGCTGTAGTTCGACATTCCATCACCTCCCATTACATATGTTTCAAAAGGAGAACGGGCATTTTTATTATAACTTCCAAGGTATGAGAATAATGCTCTTCCCATCAATACCAGTTTATCTCCAGCTACCGGCGTAAATGTTTTTCCGGTAAATGTCCATTTATGATATTCTAGAAACTTATAACGTTCGGCATTGGTCATACTCGAGTTGCCATAATCTTTCCCATTTATCAATGAATAGGGTGGAGTAATCTTTAATCCTAAAGAGAATGACGAACCGCTACGGGTATAAGTTGGATTGTCGGTAGAATTGCGACTTAGCGTCAGGTTTACACTGAAATTATTGTAGTTACCATCAGTTAATGGAGGTAAATAGTACCATTTGCTCAGCATGAATAACTGATATGAAAGCTCTCCCTGAAATACAAAATAATCATCTGGCCAGCTAAGTCGTTTTCCGTAACCAAGAGAAGCGCCAATAGTTCTCATATACTTAGTTGGATCGATCTCACTTTGATATTGGCTGCTGTAGCTACTATTTCCGTAACCGCTGCTGTATCCGCTGTACATGGAGTTGATATAGTTACTGTAATTTGAGGAGTAACGATCACTTACCGTTGATTGGGTGGAGTAGTAGATTGATGCCGACAATGAGTTTGGACGTTTTCCACCGAGCCATGGCTCTAAAAACGAAAGACTTACGGATGAGTATGATTGTCCACTTGTTTTACCATTAATTGTAAGCGTTTGTCCTTCTCCCTGAGGTACAATTCTGTACGTATCAGGTTTAAAGAGGTTTTGTATAGCGAAATTGCTGAACTTTAAACCGACACTACCCACAACCCCTGTTGAACCCCAGCCAGCAGAGAATTCCACTTGGTCGCTACCTTTTGTTTCAAGTTTGTATGTAATATCCACTGTTCCATTTTCGGCATCAGGCTGTATATCAGGCACGATTTTTTCAGGATCAAAGTGACCCATTTGAGCCAACTCGCGCATGGTACGCATAATAGCATCCTGACTGTATAATTGACCCGGTTTTGTGCGTAATTCTCTTCTGATTACGTGTTCGTAAACGCGGGTATTACCTTTTATTCCTATTTCGTTTATAGTGGCGGGTTTTCCCTCTATTACTCTCATTTCAAAATCAATCGAATCATTATCGACTTGCACTTCTACCGGATCTATTTGCGAAAACAAATAGCCGTTGTTTTGATAAAGTTTGCTCACTGCATCACCTTCATCTGTAACTAGTCTGGCCATCAATTTCTTGTGATTGTATATATCACCTTTCTTTATTCCTAATAAAGCATCAAGTTTTTGGTAAGGATAAATGGTGTTACCTATCCATTTGATATTTCTGTAATAATACTTTTTGCCTTCATTTACGGTTAAATATACGTCTACAGTTTTGTCGTTATAACGAACTACGCTATCTGAAACAATAAACGCGTCTCTGTAACCAATTTCATTGTACTTTTCTATAAGAGCTGCTTTATCTTTTTCATACTCTTCACGAACAAATTTTTTGGTTCTGAAAAAATTTCTCCAATTATTATCATTGGTTTTTTTCATAGCCCTGTTTATCTGATTATGGCTCAAAGCTACATTTCCAGTATAAAATAATTTATGAACTTTGGTCTTAAGTTTTTTATCCACGTTTATATCTACTATAACATATCCAGGTTTGCTGGGATCGTTACGTTGATATACATTTACCAAAACGTTAAGAAACCCTTTTTCTTCCATGTACTTATCAATGACTTTTTTCGCTATGTCAGAGATATTAGGCGTAATCTGATTTCCTTTTGTTATGCCAACGCGTTGTTCAAGATCTTCTTTTTCGCTTTTCTTTAGTCCGGTATAATTCACCTCAGATACACGGGGACGTTCTTTTAAATCTATGGTTAGCCATACTTTTCCATCTTTTATTTTGGTTGCCAAAATCTTAACCTGAGAGAACAAACCTTGTTTCCAAAATTTCTTCACCGCATTAGATATAATAGTTCCAGGTACATTGATAGTTTGACCCACATTTAAGCCTGAATAACCAATAAGAGTAAGGTCATCATAATTACTAGCTCCTGAAACCTTAATTTCAGCTATTTCATACCTTGGTGTAGTATTGGCGTATTCTATGGTTGGTGAATTTGTTGTATCTTGTACTGAAACAGTTTGCGCTACAAGAAGTTGGCTAAAAACAAATAGCAGGGAGAAAGTGAAAAGCGTTTTGTATTGCATAATTTATTGGAGTGTCGAGTTACGATAATATTTTGGTGTAGTTTTAATTATTTACCAAAACGGCGTTCTCTTTGTTGAAATTTATAAATAGCTTGGTAAAAATTTTCTTTTCTGAATTCCGGCCAATGTGTTTCGGTAAAATATAATTCTGTGTAGGCAATTTGCCATAATAAAAAATTACTGATACGTTCTTCTCCACTGGTTCTTATTAGTAAATCAGGGTCTGGTATTGAGTTGGTAGTTAAATATGTACTAATGAGTTCCTCATTAATGTCTTTTTCATTTACTTTTCCGGCAGATATATCTTTACAAATGTTTTTCAATGCATTTGTAATTTCCCAACGTGAAGAGTAACTTAAAGCAAGCACAAGGGAGAGGCCGGTATTATTAGCTGTTTGAAGAATGCAACGTTTAAGTTTTTCAGTGGCATTTCCCGGTAATCTGCTAATGTCACCAATAGCCAGCAGTCGCACATTATTCTTATTTAGCGTTGGCGTTTCTTTCTCAATAGTGTCTATTAAGAGTTCCATCAATGCATCTACTTCAGACTGTGGTCTTCCCCAGTTTTCGGTAGAAAAAGCATATAGAGTAAGATACTCAATTCCTATCTCAGCAGCAACTTCAGTTGTTTCACGAACAGAAGTAACACCATTCTGATGTCCGAAAATTCGATCATATCCACGTTCTTTAGCCCAACGCCCATTTCCGTCCATTATGATGGCAATGTGTTTTGGAAGTCTGGATTTATCTATTTTTTCAAAATATGATGACATAATTATTTGATGGCAAATTTATTTATACGTATTGTTCAGACAATTACATTTCTTTTCCCAAAAATCATAACTCACACCAATAGTAAGGGTTGAGAGTAAATCATTGTTAAATATGTTTGATCCATTCAGGTTCTGAGGATTGTTATATTTTGGCATATTTTCCATATTATCCGAAAAGAGCAGCAGTTTATTGGACCATTGAGCTGTTAAGTTCCAGCGCTCTGCTAATTTTACTTTCAATCCAAATCCAAAAGGAATAAAAGGTTCCGGTTGTTTTTGTTTTATATATAAATCAGTCATCATTCCGGCTCCTACAAATATATATGGAGAAAAAAACCGACTGTTTCTTTTATAAGGATTATGTTCCAAATCAAAAAAATTAAATTCTAAGCAGAGATCACCAACATTAATTGTATCGTTCACAAAAGAATTGTTCGGGCCTACAATTTTAGAAATTCTTGAAAACTCCGCCTTTACTGCAAAACGCGTGTCTATTCTGTATCGAATAAACGCACCGTATGTAAATTGCATATTATTGAATAGCTTACTGTTTGCATCACCAATATACGATGACCCACCGCCTGATATCCCTATCTCGGCACGATATAAATCTTGCGCAAAGGTGTTGATAGATATTGTTATACAAGCAACAAATACACAAAGTTCTATAAGTTTTATATTCATAGCCATTCCTAAATATGAATCAGTAATTAGAGACTAAAAGAGTTTCTTAAGATTAAATCTAGATGTTTCAAATAGAATACAGCAACAAAAGTAGTGATAATCTTTTAATGATAATAAAATGCCTCCAAAGTGGAGGCTATATTTAACATATTATTGCAAAAATAGTGAGTTAATAGCAGAACTGGTTTGTATAATGATAAAGAAGCTTAAAATGCTTTTAGATAGACAAAGTTTGAAGTGCCAGATTCTCTTTATTTGTCATTTCAGCTCTTAATTCGGGAGTATTGTCGGCCTGTCCGCAGAGGTGTAGAATGCCATGAATCAAAATTCGTTTAAGCTCATCGTCAAAACTCACTTTAAATTCTTCAGCATTGCTATTTACAGTGTCAATACTTATAAATATATCACCTGATATTACAGAAGATTCGCTGTAATCGAAGGTTATAATATCAGTATAATAATTATGATTAAGATATTGTTTGTTTATTTCCAGTATGCGCTTATCAGAACAAAAAACATAAGCAATTTCACCAACTTTTTTTCCGTAAAAAGCTGCTGTATTTTTTATCCAACTATTGATTTTTTGTTTTGGGATAGAGGGAACTTTAATGTCATCAGCAATATATTGAATCATGCTCTTGGAGTTTATAAAATACAAGTTGTAAAATCAATGAAAAAACAAATATCCGAGTAAGATGGCTGCTATAATTCCAGCCAGATCGGCTAAAAGACCACAAGCCAAAGCATAGCGGGTATTTTTGATATTTACTGAGCCAAAATATACGGCTAAAATAAAGAAAGTTGTATCAGCAGAGCCCTGAATTATGCAAGACAAACGACCTACAAATGAATCGGCACCATGAATTTTCATTGCATCAACCATCATGCCTCTGGCACCGCTTCCACTCAAAGGTTTCATTAATGCAGTCGGCAGTGCCTCTACAAAATCAGTATTAATGTCCGTAAGCGAAACCAGATATTTTATTCCTAATATCAGATAGTCCATAGCGCCTGATGCACGAAACATAGCAATTGCGACTAATATACCAATAAGATAAGGAACTATTCCTATTGCCACCTGAAATCCTTCTTTTGCACCATCAATGAATGACTCATATACATTGGTTTTGCTTCTTAATGCTATGCTAATAAATATGATAATGATGCTGAAAAGAATAAAATATGCAGCAAAATTCGAATATTTAGAGATGTCTGCTTTGGGAAGTCTGCTCAGAACATATATTAACGTACCGATTAACGTGATCATACCTCCGAGGGTTAAAAGAACAACGCGATTCAACAGATTGATTTTTTGGATAACAGATACGGTTATGAGACCCGTTAATGCAGCACAAAAAGTCGCAATCAGTATTGGTAGAAATACGTCAGCCGGATTAGCAGCCCCCAGTTGCTGACGAAAGGTAAGTATGCTTACAGGCACCAACATAAGGCCTGCAGTATTAAGTACCAAAAACATGATCATGGGATTAGACGCTTTTTCTTTGTCCGGATTAATTTCCTGCAGTTCGCGCATGGCTTTTAGACCCAGCGGAGTGGCTGCATTGTCAAGTCCGAGCATGTTGGCCGAGAGATTCATGAAGATGCTTCCCATGGCAGGATGTCCTTTGGGAATATCGGGGAATATTTTTGAGAAAAATGGAGCGACCATGCGGGAAATGATATTGATAGCTCCACCTCTTTCGCCTATTTTAAGAATGCCTAACCATAATGACAGCATTCCGGTTAATCCAATAGAAATTTCAAAACCTGTTTTAGCAGAACCAAATGCAGACTGCATAACGTCCATAAAGATATTGGTATTGCCGGTAACAAAAAATTGTATGCATGCTACCACGAACGCGATGAGAATAAATCCAATCCAAATGTAGTTTAATATCATAATCAATAAATTCCTGTCAGTTTACATTCTAAATCAAGTCCGACTCACAAAGTTGCAAAAGTACGTTTTTTTTTGTTTTGTTCAACAATTATTCAGATCAGTGATTATTTCTTTTAAATCAGAGGTCTAAATCGATTTTATAATAGCTGGAATACGCATTAAAATACTAGCAGACTTTTATGTCTAATTAAATCACATATAATCAGATAGTTGCCCGATGACTAGATTTTGTATTGAAATAATCAATAAAAATATCTTTCAAATATGTTCATAATGACATAAAAATGAGTAATTTTGCAGACAAAGGTGTGTTATATCTTAGTTGATGTGTCAAAATGGTATAAAATAAAGATTTTATGGAAACGTTGTGTAAGTTTAATGGTTCCGATTGTTATGGGGCTAAAGAGTTGGAAGTACTACTTGAATTAAGTTCTTTATTAAGTAATAAGGAAATTGATTTAAATGAAGTCTTGAGAATATTGGCTCAACATTTAAGAGCTGAGCGAATTATTCTGACCATACTGAATCGAGAAAATTCTCAAATCACGATTGAGGGCGCATATGGAATTGATGAAAAAAAAATAAAAGATGCGGTATACCACGTAGGACATGGAATAATTGGTCGTGTGATAGAAACCGGTAAACAAATTTTTATACCTAAGATTGCTTCTTCACACGAGTTTCTGAATCTCACCGATGCGGCTACTGTAATTGATGGTGTTGATGTGTCGTTTATCTGTACACCGATACGTTATAAGGACGAAATTATAGGTACACTAAGCCAGCATAAAGTTTATAAACGAATAGTCTCCTTTGATTATGATTTAAGGCTGTTAAAAATAGTAGGATCGATGATTGGGCGCACTTTACGGCGCAGACAAGAGTATGCCGAAGAGCTTGAACAACTGCGCAGTGAGAATATGAATCTAAGAGGTGAACTCAGAAACCGCATTATGCCCGATAGAATAAAAGGAAACTCAGGAAAGATGAACGAAGTGTTCTCGCTTATTGATAGCGTGGCACCAACCGATGCTACAGTTCTGATTCGTGGAGAAAGTGGAGTAGGGAAGGAGCTAGTGGCAGATGCCATCCATTATAGCAGTGCCCGTAAAAACAAACCTTTTATCAAAGTGAATTGTGCTGCATTACCCGAGAGTTTGATTGAAAGCGAGCTTTTCGGTCATGAAAAGGGATCGTTTACCGGTGCATCTACAACTCGTATAGGCCGATTTGAGGCAGCCAATGGGGGAACAATATTTTTGGATGAGTTTGGCGATATTCCTGCTTCAACTCAGGTAAAGTTATTACGGGTTTTGCAAGAACGCGAGATAGAGCGAATTGGTAGCACTAAACCTATAAAGGTAGATGTTCGCATATTATGTGCTACTAATAGAAACTTAGAGGAACTTATTAGTAAAGATCAATTTAGAGAGGATTTATATTATAGAATAAATGTGTTCCCGATATACATACCGGCTTTGCGGGAACGAATCAATGATATTCCAATATTAACGGATTTTTTTATTGATAAGTTCAATAAAAAGCACGGAAAAAATATCAAAAGAATTACCTCGATGGCTATAGATACTCTGATGGTTTATCATTGGCCCGGAAATATCCGTGAGTTAGAAAATTGCATTGAACGAGCTTGTATTTTGAGCACCGATCAAGTTATACGCACTCACAATTTGCCCGCATCTCTTCAAACCGCCTCCACTTCAGAAACTATGCAAAGTGGTACTTTGGATATCATTTTAGGAAAAATGGAGCAACAAATTATTATAGATGCGTTGATTTCTACCAAGGGAAACTGTGTAAAGGCAGCGGAGCAATTAGGAATTACAGAACGAATGATGGGTATTAGAATAAAGAAATATGAAATTGAACCAAAAAGGTTTAAAGTGTGATGTTGTACATGTTTTAGTGACTTATTTTTTAGCATAGAATTGTCTAATGAACTCAATATCTTTTGAATTTTGCGATTTTGAAAATCCAGCACATTTAACTGCACTGGCAGAACTTCTCAATATGTACATGGCTGATCCTATGGGTGATGCTCCACAATTGAGTAAGCTGCAGCAATTGAGACTTTTAGATGGGTTAGCAAACCATCCATCATCTTTTGTTCTTTTTCAGATTTATGATGATGAAGTGGTAGGATTGGCCACTTGTTTTATAAATTTTTCGACCTTCAAGGTGAAGCCATATCTTAATATACACGATTTTTTTGTCCGTCCAGAGTATAGAGGTAAGGGTCTTTCAAAGAGTTTGATGCAAGAATTAATATCGATTTCGACCTCTAGGGATTACTGCAAAATAACCCTTGAGGTAAGAGAAGACAACGTTGTAGCTCAGGCATTATACAGTGGGATGGGTTTTGAAGAATGCAAACCCAGCATGTTGTTTTGGACGAAGAAATTATAGATATTCGGATCTTCTGTAGAAAAGAAAAATATCAATAATAGTTTAATTATCCCTACACGATTATGAAAATAGCTATTCCAGTGATTGACAGAGAAATGCAGAGCAATCGTATTGCCAGTAGTTTGAGCGTTGTAGGTTGCCTGTGCATTTATGATACCGATAAGCATGAGGGAAGTTGGATAAAGACATTGGATTTGGCCCCTAACATGGGCGAACTTCTTCCTGCTCTTGAGCGTAATAATGTATTTACAATTATTACCAAGCAATTACAGCCTATGGCATTGAAAGTACTTGTCAACAAAGGTTTCTCTGTTTTCAAATCAAAAGGAGATGATTTGGAAATAAATATCAGGTTTCTAGCCAATAATGAACTATCGCCTTTTAATATGGATTCTGCTATGGAATTTGCGACGATTTGCGGAGGTGAATGTGGTGATTGTAAGACAGATTGTGAAGACGAAAAGAAAATTTGAATGTGATTATAAGTTTTGAAATATGAGTTTACAAAACGCTATACATTTTATATCGAAGGTTGATTCTGATGCTGATTTCAGAAAATCATGTTATGTATGCAAAACGCAAGCAGAGTTGCGGGGAATGTTGAAAAAACAAAAACTGGGTTTTACGCCAGATGAAATAGCAGACGCATTTAATGTGTTGGAATTAAAATGTCAGACATACGAGCAAGCAGGTCGAGTGCATGAAGTGAAAGCCTGGTTTACCTTGTTTAAAAAGGCTTGAAGTCTATCATAAAAAATACCAACATAAAAATTATGTTGGTATCCTCCCGTTTGAAAATTACTGATTTTGCTGTGATTTTCTCAGATATTCCGCAGGTTATGTTTAAAACTCGTCATTTGCATATAAAACTGTAGGACAGAGTTGGTCAAATTCAAAAACTTCATCTTTCCTAAAGAAACGTTCAATCTCTATCTTAGCGTTTTCTACAGAGTCAGAAGTGTGAATAATATTTTCCTGAATGCTGATACTGTAATCTCCGCGAATAGTCCCCATGGCTGCTTCACGACCGTTAGTGCAACCTGACATAACATGTGCTACGTGCACACTATCAATCCCTTTCCAACAGCAAACCACTACCGGAGTTAACATCATGGAATCTTTTATTCTCGTAAAAAAAGGTTTTTCGTTTAAATGTGCGTAATGTTCATCCAGTATTTTTTCATCCAATTGCATCATCTTTAAACCACTTAATTGCAATCCTTTTCGTTCGAAACGATGAATAATCTCACCGATTAAATCTCTTCTTATTGCACAGGGTTTGATAATGATAAGCGTTTTTTCCATAATAGGCCTAATTTTTTTGTTTGATAAATATTAAAAAATAACGGCCTCACTTTAGGTGAAGCCGTTTTGAATTATAGATTTCTTGTTTCAATAGAAACCGAAATCTCCGCAATCCGTTTCTCCACTAATTCCTTTATTGCTCCTAATCCTAAAGCCATAGCTTCCAGATCTTCGGTTGATGGCGTTCGATAGCCAAATCCGTCCAAAGAGCAGATCGCTTCAAATTTGCCGATTAGAATCGCTGTTTGCTTCATCTCATCAGTTATTTCTGGATCAAGTGTAACTGCTTCTCTATAAAGTGCCACAGGCATGTGATGTTCAGCGTTCCAATCATAGCGTGCAAGTAAAGCCACAAAATATTTTTCGAAACTCATGACTGCAAAGTTGTAAAGCAAATCGTTATCGAATCGAGAGTTTTCATTACTCAGGCTTTTTTGAAATGTAGAAAAGAAACTGTTAGCATACCGTAAACTGGAAAATGCTACTGCTTTCATCTCATCTTCGGGCATTGTTGTAGTTGACATGATATTTTACGATTTATAATTTACAATAGTTTGATGCTTGTTGGAGTATAATTCAAGATATATGTCCAATAATTCTTCTTTAGTAATGGCACGCTTTAATGCATCGGCACATTCTTTCACTTTGTCGAGCAATAATAGGCAATCTTCATCAGTGTATGGAAGATTAGCTTCTGCTAAATAGTACATAACTGTTGCTTTACCACTATGCTTTCCAATCAGAAATTGTTGTTCTTCTTTTCCGATTTTTTCGGCTGAGATTAGCTGATAAGTATTTCTGTCCTTCAGTAAACAGTTTGTATGAATACCACTTTCGTGAGTCAATACCAAACTTCCTGTGATAGGTTTGTTTTCACTAAGTAAACGATTGGAAACTTTAGAAACATAATCACTCAGTTCTGAAAAACTTTCAGTGCGTAAAGTACTAGGAATGCTGGCACTTAATTCCAATGCCATTGCCACTTCTTCCATAGCAGCATTTCCAGCTCGTTCGCCTAGCCCGTTAATAGTTGTGCTTAGGCAAGTTGCCCCTGCCATATAAGCCGCTAGGGTATTGGCAGTTGCCATTCCTAAATCATTGTGTGCATGAATTTCCAGAGGAAGATTCTTTTCTACATTGCGAATGGAAGAAACCAACTCAAAGGTAGTTATTGGATTCAGCAAACCAACCGTGTCAGCGAGCCGAACACGGGAAGCTCCAAAAGCACTTGCAGCACTTACAAATTCCTTAAGAAATTTTGATTCTGCTCGTGAAGCATCCTGCGCACCTATGGTTACATAATCAAACATTGGGTATGCAAATTCTATCAGTTCCTGCATTTGCTGAATAACCCACTCCTGATTTTTCCCCATAGCTTTCATTAAAATCGATGAAACGGGAAACGAAATATGAACTCCATTAGTCCCTGCCTTTGAAGCTGAACGAATATCATTTTTTGTTGCACGACACCATGAAAGTGTTTTAAAGCCGAAACCCATCTCACAAATGGTGCGAATGTCATGCACTTCATTCTCACCCATTGCAGGTGTGCCGATTTCAAGTTCGGGAACACGAGCACCATCCAATAGTGCAGCAATACGAATTTTCTCTGAAAGAGAAAAAACAACTCCCGGAGATTGTTCGCCGTCGCGGAGTGTGGTGTCGATAAAGTATGGGTTCATAAGAATATTATTTACTTCGTGTTATTTGCCTTCGCCGATATTGAAACGAACTATTCCAAAGTTGAAAACTTTGGAATAGTTGAAAGAAATTTAATCTGCTATCGAATACTTTTCGCAAAGCTCATCTTCTTCCAGAGCATCGAAAATTTCGTCGATTACTGCTTCTGATTCTACTCCACCATACCAAAAGTTATTGGGATGAATGACCATAACCGGACCTTGAGAGCAGACATTCAAACAGGCGGTAGTGCTAACTGCTACGTCCAATCCGCGATCAGAAGCTTCTTCTGAAATGTACTGAAGCAAGTCGGTTGCTCCTTTTTTGTTACATGCACCTTGTGCATCTCCGGCAATTCTGAATGAATTACATACTAAAATGTGATAATCTGGTTTTTTCATATTTTTTTGAGTTACGAGTTACAAGTTACGAGTTACAAGTTTTTGAAAACGAGTTGAAAAGTAAACGAGTAAACCCAAAGTTATTAATTGTGAATTATAAATTATGAATTATGAATTGATCAACCGCATCCTTTTGCTTCTCCTTTGCAGCTGGTTCCACATTTGAATGCATCGGGTTTGGCAATAGAACGAATTACTTTGTTGTTGTACACACCTTCGAGACCTTCATCAATTAGTCCTGTCATTTCCACTACATGTAAACCACATCCTTTGAGCATGGCTTTGGGATTTTCACCTACTCCACTTACGAGTATTGCACGACAATCTTTCAACTCACGAGCCATATTCAACCAACGTTCATCCCCACTTCCTTTGGGAGGCATATCACGCACTTCCACATTTTTAAATCCGTTTTTGGTTTGTTCGAAAATATACACATTACGAGCCTCTCCAAGGTGGAGGTTTACTAACAAGCCTTCGTTGGTTGCAACGGCTACATAAGGACGACCAGTAGTATCAACTTCCTCAGCACGCGATGAATACTCCTTGAGTAAGACATGAGTTTCGCTTAAATCCTGTCCCAATAAACCTGCTGCATCGGCGCGACAACGAGCGCAGTGACTCATAATATTCAAATGTTCTGAACATAACGTACGCGTTCTGAAAATCATTTTTGTGTCAGGCTTTTCAACGGTCTCAAATGGAGTCTCAGCTGTTGGAATCAATGGAATACAGTTGATAACATCAGCTCCCAGTTCAGCACATTTTTTTGCCACCTCAGGTATATGGTCTTCGTTTATTCCCGGAATAATAATGGAATTGATTTTTACAGTAATCCCTTTTGCTTTCAACTTTGAGATACAAGCCATTTGCCGTTCCAATAAAATAGCTGCTCCTTCTTCGCCACGATAGACTTTTTTATTGAAACGAACCCATTTGTAAATTTTTGCTGTAATTTTGGGGTCTATAGCATTGATAGTGATGGTTACATGCGAAACATTCAATTCTGCAATTTCATCAATATATGGTTCTAAGTTTAAACCATTGGTTGAAAGGCAAAATATTTTATCAGGAAATTCTTTGCTAACACGACGCATAGTTTCAAGCGTTTCTTCGGGATTTGCAAACGGATCGCCTGGACCCGCAATACCTATAACTGCAAGATTTTCAATTCTTCCATCTAAATCTCTCAAATATTCAACAGCCTGAAATGGTGCTAATACAGATGATGTAACACCCGGGCGACTTTCGTTGACACAGTCATATTTCCGATTGCAGTAATTACACTGTATATTGCATTTAGGAGCTACTGGCAGGTGAACACGTGCATTGGTATGCTTTGCTTCTTCGTTGAAACAAGGATGTGCTTGTTTTCTTTCTTCGGTCATTTCCATATCGTCTATTGTTTAGCCCCCTAAATCCCCCATAGGGGGACTTTTGAGTTAGTTTGTACTATTTATCCTCTACTTCCTAATACTATCCTATGTTCAACCTCTTCAGGGTTGTAACTTTTGAGAGTCTTTCATCCTCCGGTTTCACCGGAGGTTATTCACAGTTAACCACTTCGTGGTTGTAATTTAGTTAGTTTTCATGATCAATTGTCTACTGATAACTGTTCTCAGATAACTGACCACTGTCTAAAGGTATTTATACCCTATCGGAGAATTCTCTTGCTTGTATTCTATTAATGCATTTACTACTTGGTCGAAAAGTTCCTGAGTTCCGCGGTAACCTATATGATGTATGCGCGTTGCACCAAAACGATCATGAATAGGAAAACCAACTCGTACCAACGGAATTTTGAGTTCGCGGGCAATATAGTAGCCTTTGCTGTTTCCTAATAAAAAATCAGGTTTAAACTCATCTGCTTTTTCGCGTAAGGTTTCAAAATCGGTTCCTTTTATCCAAAATGCTTCTATCCCAATTTCTTTCAACCAATCGGCCATGGCGGTTACAAAGTCTTCTTCACCGTAAATCAAGGCCTTTTTCCCAAACACATATTTATGAGCATCTACGTAGGCATCTACCAGTCTTCCACGCTCTTTACGGTGTTTTTCTGGTACTGGTTTTCCGCTAATTTCTTCCAAGGTTTTAATGAATTTATCAGAAGCTTCAATGCCGATTGGCAATGGTATTTGATAATTTCTAATGTAATATGTCGACTGTAACCATTCGCCTGCAGTTTGAAGTGTGCCGATATCTTTTGTACGGTTTACAGTTTTGTTGAATGAAGTTCCGAACTCAATTGTCGATTTTGAATCGCCAATGTGTTCTATGTCAATCATTGGAGTTCCACCCGTTGGTATCAGCTGATATTCTGACGTGTATTCGTTGTCAAGCGTTTCGCTGAAATCTGGGAAAAGCACATATTTAATACCAAAGTCTTCTAATAATTCTTTCAGATACCGAATGTCGGCAGGAGAAACCATGCCGGGAAAGATATTTAGTGTTTCAACGGTTTTTCCGTGTTTCGCGATAGCTTTCACGGCAGCCAGGACTGTGTTATGGAAACCTTCG
>Ga0302286_10000664_pt1 | contig 27350 bp, 23 predicted proteins | sample III_Fen_E2_3_FD_198765 | JGI IMG/M metagenome (GOLD analysis project Ga0302286, IMG submission 198765) | Peat permafrost microbial communities from Stordalen Mire near Abisko, Sweden - III_Fen_E2_3 | ecosystem: Environmental > Terrestrial > Soil > Wetlands > Permafrost | place: Sweden: Abisko...
AACTATCTTCAGAAGCTAATAGTTTCTCCAATAGAGACACTCAAATAATAAATGGAGGAGTCATGCATTTAACATGATTCCTCTAATTGTTTTTTATAGTCGGGTAGCACAGCCTTAAGTTTGGCCACAGTTTCTTGTAAAGTAGCATAACTTTCACCACCAGAGGCATTTATATGGCCACCTCCATTGAATAGGGTAGAGGCAACCTTGTTTACGGGGAAGGTTCCACGAGAGCGTAATGATAGTTTTACCATCTCCTTGCCTTCTTTGATAAGCACTGAAAAAACTATTCCTTTGATACTGAGTGGAATATTGACAAAACCTTCTGTATCACCTTCCTGATAATTGAATTTATCCAATTCGGCCTGCGATAATGTAATAATAGCAGTATGATATTCGGGTAATATTTCCATTTTTTCGCTCAGAGTGTAACCCATAAGTTTCACACGGTCAGCAGAATACGTGTTGTACACCTTGTTGTAAATATCGTCTTTATTTATGCCTTTTTTGAGCAATTCAGAGATAATATAATATACTTCAGGATGGTTGGAATTGAATGTGAAGGCTCCTGTATCGGTCATCATCCCAGTATAAATACATTCCGCACATGACTTATTCATCTGATTAATAGCATCTAAACCATAAATGAGACGAAAAACTAATTCAGAGGTGGAAGCAACTTCGGGGTATGATATTGTTAAATCACAGAAGTTATCAGGATCACGATGATGATCAATTAAAATCTTTTTGCATGATATTTTACTGACAACATTGTTTAATTTGCCAATACGCGAGAGGGTATTAAAATCAAGCGCAAACATCAACTCTGAGGTTTGCATAATTAATTCCGTCTCTGTGGGCTGTTCTTCGTAAACAACTATGTTTTGACTGTCCGGCATCCAGGATAAAAAATCAGCAAACCGATTGGGAACAATTATAGTAACTTCTTTTCCGAGTTCAATCAAATAATGATAAAGTCCGAGTGATGATCCGATAGCATCTCCGTCTGGACTCAGATGAACAATAATTGTAATTTTCATTGCATCTGCAATCATCTGGCGTGCTTGCTCAATTTTATTCTTTGATATTATTTTTGTCAGCATCAGCTTATTTCGGTGTTTGTTTTAGTCCATTTCAAATAAGCAATTCTCGCTCATTATATATTTCCTATAATTAATATTATGTTAAGTAGAATGCGGAAGATGATAAAGTTATGGAACTAACATATCATTTGCTACTTTTTCAGCATATTCCTCCCCCTTTAGCACAGCTACAATTTTAAGACCAAAATCAATAGCAAAACCGGGTCCCTTGGACGTTATAATATTTCCATCCTGAACAACTGGTAAATTTAAAAATGTTGCACCAATAAGTTCATTTTCAAAACCCGGATAGCAAGTTGCGTTTCTATTGTTCAAAATGTCAAAATGTCCAAGAACTTTGGGAGCTGCACAAATAGCCGCGATATATTTTTTATCGCGTGCATAGATACGCAAAATCTCTTCTAAACCTTTATGTGATTGCAGGTTTTTAGCCCCCGGCATTCCACCCGGCAAAATTAACATCGTGCCATACGCAAAATTAGTTTTCTCGAACAATGTATCAGCTTGAATAGCAATGCTATGTGAACCAGTCACCAGCAGTCGTCCTGTTACTGAAACTATTGTTACCTCCAATTTAGCACGACGCAACACATCAATTGTTGCAATGGCCTCTGTTTCTTCAAAGCCATTGGCTAAAAATATAAAAATATCATTTATAATCATCTTGTATTTAATTATTTATCTTAATTTGAAGTGATATATAATTATTCCAATAGCATCATTAGCTCCTGTCGAAAACTTACTCTTACGTGCTGCTACAAGTGCTGCTTCGCGTAACTCTGGGCTGGTTGTGTTAGTCGGCGATCCGATATATGCTTTACTCACTTGACCGTCCTTATCAACGGTCACATTTACAGTCACTGTACCTTCATCATTAGAGTTATATACTGCTGATTCTGCTCTTCCAGTTCTTCCTGAAATTGTTGCAATACCATTACCAGTTCCGCCAGCGGTTCCACTCCCCGTTCCTCCAATTTTTCCTAATGGATTTCCTTTTACACCACTCCCCGACTGCCCATCGCCTGAACCTGCTCCATGATTGGAACCAAACACGCTACCCATTTTTCTTGCTTTATCGGCAGCTTGAGCTTGTTGAGTTGCAATGGCTGCATCTGCTGCTGCTTTGGCTTTTGCTTGCTGCTTGAGGAGATCATCCTGAATTTTTTTACGATTATCTTCAAGTTGTTTTGGCGTCTGTTGCTTCACTACTGTCGGTTTTTTCTTTTCTACAGCTGTCACGGGCGATTCATCAAGTTGACTGGCTAAATTTTCATCAGATTGTGCTTTTTGCTTCGAGCTTGCAGCTTTGGTTGGTATCACAGTTGCAGGAGTAGTAGCAGGTGTAGGAACAGCAAGCCCTACCCCATCTTCAGAATCGCCAAAATTAATTATAACTGGCTCTGAATGAATATCTTGAAGGGAAATAATGTTGACAAATAGTAACAACAGTATCACAAGAACAGCAAAAATAGTTGTCCCTACGATACCGTATATTTTTGATTTCCTCATATTATTGTTTCTGAGTCGCTAAAATCATTTTCACATGCAATTGATGCCCAATATCGAGTACCGAAACCAGGTCTTGCAATTGTATTGTTCTATCAGCTCGTAAAATAACTGTAGCATCGGCTGTATTTGCCACCATTTGTTGAATAGTGGGTTGAATTTGTTCAAGTGCAATAGGCAGATCGTTCAGGTAATAGTGCAAGCCTTCCGGCTCCTCTTTAATGGAGATATTGATGCTCTGTTTTGACATTTTCTGCACGTTGGCATCAGCCTTCGGCAACATCAATTGAATGACAGAAGGATTGACTAAAGTAGAAACAATCAGAAAGAAGAGCAGCAAAAAGAACATAATATCGTTCAACGAAGCTGTATAGACTTCGGGTTGCAACTCCCGTTTACGTTTGATAATCATGCGAATATGATTTAATTGTCCGATTATTTTTTACGAAGTAAATTGAGAAACTGATTGCTTTGGCGTTCCATGCTCGAAATGATACTATCAATGCGACCATTGAGAATGTGATAAGCAGAGAATGCTATGATACCCACCAATAAACCGGCTGCCGAAGAAATCATTTTTTGATATAAACCACCCGAAATACCGCCAATACTAATATTATCGGTCATTGCTATGCCGTGGAAAATTTTGATAACACCAAAAATTGTACCCAAAAAACCGAACATCGGTGCAACTGATGAAATAATAGCCAAATAGTTCATGCCTTTACTCATATCGTCAACTTGCTGACGTGCTTCGGCTTCCATGGAATCTTTAATGTCGCTTACCGTATTTCCCAGATTTTTCAATCCACACGTAAGTACCTCTCCAATAGGCATATTGCTGCTTTCGCATACATTTATTGCTTTTTCAATATTGCCTTCTTTAAGCATTGGAGCTATTTTGTCCACAAGATTTTTCGTTTTCGACGATTTGTGTAATTCGTAGGAACGAACAATAATGACATAGACAGCAACCAATAGCAAAAAAGCGATTGGGGCCAATATCCAACCACCTTTCAACACAATATCGAACATGCTTTCTGTTTTTTCAGAAGTCACAGGAGTAGTCGTAGGTAGCTGAGCAACAGCTTGTAAAATAATCAATAAATTCATTGAAAATAATTTTATAGGTGTTTTGTTTTTATATTAACTGTTCTTTGTACGCTTTTATTGTGTGTTCAAGACCCAAATAGAGCGCATCGCAAATTAACGCATGACCAATAGATACTTCGGCCAGCCATGGTATTTGTTGATGAAAATACTTGAGATTCAATAAGCTGAGATCATGACCTGCATTGACGCCTAAGCCTACTTCGCGTGCCACTTTAGCAGCCTCTACAAACGGTTTCGCAGCTTCTTCGGGTGACAATGGATATGCATCTGCATCTGCATAAGGCTCAGTATAGAGTTCTATACGGTCAGTTTCAGTGATGGCAGCATTCCGAATATTCTCCAGATCGGTGTCGATGAAGATAGAAACGCGAATACCATGTGCTTGAAATTCAGATACTACCTCCTTTAAAAATCCTGCATTGTGAATAGTATTCCAACCGGCATTTGAGGTAATAGCATCGTGAGCATCGGGCACCAAAGTGACTTGTTCGGGCTTCACTTTGCATACCAAATCAATAAATGCAGGCGAAGGATAGCCTTCAATATTAAATTCTGTAGTAACAATTGGGCGAAGGGCATACACATCCGCATATCGTACATGGCGTTCGTCGGGGCGTGGATGAACCGTTATACCCTCAGCACCAAATAGTTGGCAATCTTTAGCTACTTGTAACAGGTCAGGTGCATTTCCTCCGCGCGCATTACGCAAAGTTGCAATCTTATTGATATTGACACTTAGTTTTGTCATTAAAATCTTTCAGCTTTATTTGTGAGTATGATATGCATTTTGTTTCTTTGCATAACCGTTCGTTAATGAGGCAAAGTTAAGAAAAAAACGAGTAATCACCAAGCTAAACGTCTCTTAATTATAGTTTTTATCGCGACTTTCAATGGTTTAGTAGGCTAATTTTCAATAATTAAGCAATTGAAAGCCCTTGTTTTTTTTAGTTATTGAATTAATCTCTGGTTTGCTGCCTTGTCAGCACAACTTTTCTCTTCGCTGTCCGACACTTAATTTCAAATTAAATTACTAAGATAATGAAAATAGCTCTTTTTGGTAATACTTACCGTAATGAAGCAGTTGAAACTACCCTGCAATTATTGGCTATTTTAAAAAAGAAGCAAATCGATGTCATCATTGAGGCAACTTTCTTTTGTTTTCTTCAAAAACACGCAGATATGACTATCTATGCGGATAAAATTCTCTCTGATGATAATTTTGATGCCGATATTGCCCTGAGTTTGGGTGGTGACGGTACGTTTTTGAATACAGCCAAGCATGTGGGAGCAAAGGGAATACCGATTCTTGGTATCAATGCGGGGCGTCTTGGATTTTTGAGCGATGTGGCTGATAATGAGTTAGAAGAGGCTTTGGAAGAGGTTGTAAAGCACCATTATCAGATTGAAGAACGTACGGTTTTGCAGCTGTTGACTGATAATAAGGAGTGGAAAGAATATCCTTTTGCTTTGAATGAAATTGCATTGTTGAAACAAGACAGCTCGTCAATGATAACACTGCATGTAACGACTAAAGGCGAATTGTTAAATTCGTATCGTGCTGATGGCCTTATAATTGCAACACCAACAGGCTCTACTGCCTATTCCATGAGCGTCGGTGGTCCTATTGTGGTTCCTCAGGCTAATAATTTCATTTTGGCACCGGTTGCATCGCATACTTTGAGCATCCGTCCATTGATAATTCCCGATAATTGGGAACTTGAAGTGCAGGTAAATAGCCGTACTCAAAGCTTTTTGGTAGCGTTAGATGGTCGTTCGGATGTATTTCCTCAAAGTACTTCGTTGAAAATACGCAAAGCAGATTACACCGTAAAAGTGTTGAAAAGAGCCAATCATACTTTTTTCGATACATTGAAGAATAAGCTGATGTGGGGTGCCGACAAACGAATTGAATAAAAGCTAATTAATTGAAGATGAAAAAGAAAGATTTGCGTATTGTCTATATGGGCACACCCGATTTTGCCGTGGAAAGCCTGAAACAATTGGTGGAAAATGGATATAATGTGGTGGGCGTAATCACTATGCCCGACAAACCGGCTGGAAGAGGCTACAAAGTGCAGTTTTCGCCGGTGAAACAATATGCACTCGAAAAAGGCATCACGCTTCTGCAACCCGAAAAATTGAAAGATTCCAAATTTTTAGATGAGCTAAAACAATTAAATGCTGATTTACAGATTGTTGTTGCATTCAGAATGTTGCCGGAAGTGGTATGGAATATGCCGAAATATGGCACTTTTAATCTTCATGCATCACTTTTACCACAATACAGAGGCGCTGCTCCAATTAATTGGGCGGTAATTAACGGAGAGACAGAGACGGGTGCAACTACGTTTTTTCTCACCCATGAAATTGATACCGGGAATATTATTTTACAAACTAAAATAGCTATCAATGAAACAGATACAGCCGGAGATATGCATGATAAATTGATGGAAGAAGGTGCAAAACTTGTATTAAAAACAGTGGATTTACTTCTGTCAGATAATGTAAGCACGCTTGCTCAACCCAACTTTGAGTTGCTAAAACCTGCACCAAAAATTTTCAAAGAAACCTGCAGAATTGACTGGTCGAAAGATGTGGTCTCTATCTATAACTTTATCAGAGGGTTAGCCCCCTATCCTGCTGCTTGGACTACGTTGCTACCTACTGACAATGAGTTGATTGTGATAAAAATATTTGAAACTGAGAAGGAATTTTCTACTCATCAGTTAGCTTATGGCAGTGTGGTGTCAGATAAGAAGAGACAGGTGAAAATTGCCGTTCAAGATGGTTTCATTCAACTTAAAAGCATTCAATTAGCCGGGAAAAAGCGGATGTCTATCGAAGATTTTTTACGGGGAAACAGTTTGCCTGATAATTGTAAATTAATATAACAATTAAATATTAGCGCTAATTTTTGAAGCTATCAGGCTCATTTCTTCGGGCGATAGCTTCAATTTTTTATTTGCAAAGTTGAGATCTCCTTCAGTGTTGAGAGGAACTAAGTGGATATGCGTGTGAGGCACTTCTAATCCAATGACAGCCATCCCTATACGTAAGCATGGAATGGATTTTTCTATTCCTTTAGCTACTTTCTTAGCAAATATGATGTAGGCTTGCAAGATTGCATCATCAAGGTTGAAAATATAATCTTCTTCTACTTTAGGTACCACCAAAGTGTGCCCTTTTGCCAAAGGATTTATGTCTAAAAAGGCAAAAAATCGATCATCTTCGGCAATTTTATAACACGGAATTTCACCGGCAATAATGCGTGAAAATATAGTTGCCATTTTTATATAATTATCAATATGTCAAATTAATATCTCAATAATTTCGAAATGAACAATGCCCGACGGCACTTTCACTTCTACCACATCACCTACTTTTTTACCCATTAAGCCCTGAGAAATCGGCGTATTGACAGAGAGCTTTCCCTCTTTCAGATTAGCTTCATTTTCGGATACCAGCATGTAGGTCATCACCTGTCCGGTAAGTTTATTTTTAATCTTTACCTTGTTCAGTATCTGCACATAGTCGGTATTCAACGAACTTTCATCAATCAAACGGGCATTCGCAAACACATCCTTTAGTTTGGCAATTTTCATTTCCAACATTCCCTGAGCTTCTTTCGCAGCATCGTACTCTGCATTTTCCGACAAATCACCCTTATCACGTGCTTCTGCAATTTGCCGAGAAATAGCCGGACGTTGTACACATTCCAATTGGTTTATTTCTTCCTGTAGTTTTTTGTAACCCTCTTGGGTCATATACGATGTTGCCATGGTAAAACTTTTAATGTGTCGTAATTGTAATGAAAACAAAAAGAATTCCGGCAATCGCCGGAACTCTTTCTTAATTATGATGTATGTTGATTGAAAATTCTTGACAAAGATAGTATTTTTTTTATCCGTGCAACTAATTTCTACGGATTTAAAACATTCTAATTATTCGAATTGTTGCTTTTACAGCGTAAAGGTACAATAATTATTTGAAAATTATTCTCAAATTACAGAGAAAATTCTGCACGAATTATGTCCACATAATCCAGTTTTTCCCATGTAAAAAGTTCTACTTCTTTCTCAATTGTTTCAGTATAACGTGACTTAAATATTTTTGTCACCGTTTTCGGCTCACGACCAACATGACCATAAGATGCTGTTTCTGAATAAATTGGGTTGCGAAGCTTTAATCTTTCTTCAATTGCTTTTGGACGCAAGTCAAATAATTTTTCCAATCGAATAGCAATCTCTTCGTCTTTGAGAGCCACATTGGCTTTGCCATAAGTATTTACATACACACTAAGTGGTTTTGCCACCCCGATTGCATACGAAACTTGTACTAAAATTTCGTCAGCTACACCGGCTGCAACCGCATTTTTTGCAATATGACGGGCAGCATAAGCCGCCGAACGATCCACTTTTGAAGGATCTTTACCCGAAAATGCACCACCGCCATGCGCTCCTTTACCGCCATAGGTATCCACAATAATCTTGCGACCTGTGAGACCGGTATCGCCATGAGGTCCGCCAATTACAAATTTTCCAGTTGGATTCACATGCAGAATATAGTCATTATCAAGAAGGCTCTTCCATTCTGGATTGTTTGATAACACTCTGGAAATAAGAATATTTTTGACATCTTCCTTGATTTTTGCCACCATTTCTTCGTCAGCAACTTCTTGTGATTTGCCATTGCCGGCAGCAATAAAATCATCATGTTGAGTAGAAACTACTATCGTATGGATACGTTCGGGGGTTCCTTCGGCATTGTATTCAATCGTAACCTGCGATTTGGCATCAGGGCGCAAATAGGAAACCTGCGTTCCTTCGCGACGAATAGCAGCAAGTTCTATTAACAGCTGATGCGACAGTTCTAACGGTAACGGCATGTAGTTTGATGTCTCTTTAGTAGCATAACCAAACATCATACCCTGGTCGCCGGCACCTTGATTCATTGGATCCACACGTTCCACTCCGCGGTTAATATCATCGGATTGTTCGTGAATAGCCGAAAAAACACCACAAGAATCTCCATCAAATTTATATTCACTTTTGGTATAACCAATTCGGTTAATAACCTGACGGGCAACTTCTTGCACATCAACATATGCACTCGATTTTACTTCGCCGGCAAGTACAACCTGTCCTGTAGTAACAAGTGTTTCGCAGGCAACTTTCGAGTTGGGGTCAAAAGCTAAAAATTCATCCAAAATAGCATCTGAAATTTGATCGGCTACTTTGTCAGGATGTCCTTCGGAAACTGATTCCGAAGTAAATAAGTAATTTGTTGTTTTCATCTGATAGAATATTTTTAAACAAATAATTGAAGCATGTGTATTTTACACGCTTTGTCATTTGATGAAAAAATTTATTTGGAAAGAACCGCGTTACCTGTTGGTACGCGCTAACGAGAAAGATTCACGTTTTAGCATTTTTTTCCGTGGTTGCAAGCAATCAAATTTATCCACTTTTTTGACACGGCAAAGATACAGCTTTTATTTTTTATTTGTCTACCATAGATATGTTATTTTTCAACAAAAAAGCCACTTTTTATGGAGGTGGCTTTTTTATACCTGTTTATCAACCAGTTAGTATCTCAACCCAATTGTAAATGCAATATTACTATTCTTCGTTGTTACACTGGCTGCTTTCAACGAAACATCATCATAAGGATAGAAATTTTGTTTTTGGTTGTTGAGCACGTATGCAATATCAAAATTCCAGTTATTGTAACGATAACCGATACCGGCAGTGAAATTTTGTGTGTTTACATCCAACCAGTATTCGGTATCTGTACGCACTGTATTGCTTGCCAATTGACGATAAGCATCTGTTTTAGTGGCCGGTGAAATATAGTTGTATCCCAAGCGTAATGAGAGTTTATCGGTTGCACGAAACTCACCTCCTACTTTTATCGTATTTACACCTTTGAGATTTGCCTTCACACCGTCGTTCTCAAATTGGAAGGAAAAACTATCATTGTTTTGGTCACGATATTTTGTGCTCGAATAATCCTGATATTGATAATCGACACTTATAATACCTTTTTTGCCTATAATACCGGCAATACCCACTGTGTAAGTAGATGGAGTTTGTAATTTATACTTACTGTAACCTCCTTCATCAGGTGTATATGTAGTTCCTTTATAATCAGTATCATATACTAATCCAGAATAATAATTATCAGTCATTGAATAAAACTTAGGTGTGTGATAAGCGGCTCCAATTCTCAAAAAATCTGTAGGCCGTACAATAATTCCTACTTTGAAATCGAATGCAGAACCGGTGGTATAGATTTCATTTTGAAGATTCATACTTCCACCCGCACCAAATGTTTCCTGGTAGTTTGAGGTCAAAGCATAGTTTAAGCTTTGCCATCCGATAGAAGCTCCCAAATATACTGTATTGGATAAATTAGCGCCATAACTCAGACTGTATTGGTCAATATACCCTGTTTCAGTAAAACTGTAACTTGGAGCTACCTTTTCTCCAATATTAAGTAGTGATGTCCATTGATTTGTGCCGGATGTACTTGGATTGATTAAATATCCTTCATATCCCAATTCTGAAAGCCATGGAATACTCGTATTGCTGTAAGCACTGACGTCTTTTAATGCGCTTTCAGCGATACCATTGGTGCGACTTGCAATATAATCGGTTATTGAAGTATTTTGGCTTCCGCCAGCAATGGTTCCCGAACGATTGAATGATTTCAAACGATCGAACGTGAAGGCAAAAGCTGAACTAAAATTTGAAGATTGCGATGGAACGGTAGCCACAATCGAGAAATTATTGAAATGAGCAAAAATATTACTATTGTCACTACTATTCAAGCCATTCCACGATGAAGAGGTAGAGCTATTAAGTACATTTAGTGTTGCTGTTAACTCCGAACTCTTATACACTCCTAAACCTGCCGGATTGAGTGAAATAGCTGAAGCATCGCCTCCAAGAGCTGTAAATGCACCACCCATACTCATATACCGAGCTGTTCCTTTTAATTGCATTTGAGATGCTTTTAAGGCATCAAATTCATCCTGAGCACTGATTGAAGATGCAATACATAAAAGCAAACCTATAGAAAAAAAACTTTTTTTCATCCGAAAATTATTTTAAGTGTAAGTAAGCATTGAACCGGTTCCTATTGTCGAAACTTGATTCTTTGTAATCAAATAGAATATCAATAAAATATTAAAGCTCGCGCGAATATTGAAATCAGAAATTGGCAATTTAGCGTCTTCCTCCTCCACCGCCGCGTGAACCTCCACCTCCGCCACCACCTGAATAGCTGCTCCCGGAAGAACTACTTCCTGACGAATAAGAAGGTGTTGAACTTGACGAGCTTGATGAACGACTACCACTATCGGAGTTAGATGACGAAGATGATGATGAACGGGAACTGCTGCTATATGTGGCATCGCTGCTGCTACGACGTGTAGAGGATGACGGTACCGATACAACTACAGATGAACTTCTGTTGCCTCCATTTGTATAATTTCCCCGAGAATTGTTAACTACATTATTACTCCCCCGAGAGTAGTATCCGGAATTACTGGTGTTGCTACGAGAATTGTAAGTATTATTAGTATTATAACTTCCACTGTTACCGCGAGAACCGTAAGCGCTACTATTATTACGAGAATTATTAGTACTAGTATTGTTGCTGCTTACATTATATCCTCTATTGCTAAGAAAATTACCCCAAAATTGAGCATTTTGACTACTACCACGGCCAGTTATACTATTGCTGCGGGTACTTGTTCCTGACAATGGAGCACTGTTTTGGCGACTGCCGATGCTATTACTTGCTGCAACTCTGGATGAATTTGAATTACGTACGTTCTGAGAAGGATCAAAAGATCTTCTTCTGCTGTCGGCTGTATAGCCGTAAGGAATTGATCGGCCATAACTGCCTCCGCCCCAACCACCACCATAGTAACCACCCCAGCCACCGTAGTAATATGGGTATCCACCCCAATAATTGCCATAATAGCCACCATAATAAGGATAATCCCAACCATTGTTCCAATCCCAATATGAGCCGTAATAGCTAGAATACCAAGGAGAATTCCATCCACCACCCCAATAACCGTAAGGTGAATAACGATTGTAATACGGATACCCCATACCATAACCTCCATAGCCACCGTAGCCGCCATACACGTTTACTGTCCAGTTGACATTATCTAATGGATATGATTCGTTGTTATCATCGTTAATAATAATTGTTCCATTGGAATTATGAAAACGATTAATGCGATTAGCATATTCACCAGTGGTTTGTTCTTCATTCATAACTGTATCAGGCACATTAGCATAATCGCCTGAATAATAGACGGTATCTCCATCCATATTTCTAACAACCACCACGTCTTTATCACCTACCCGGGTAGATTCTATACGGAATTGATTGTCTTGTCCTGAAGTTGCAGACTTTACTTGTTGATTTTGGAGGGGTTTTTCTTTACTCGGTTTAGAATAAAGATCATCATAAAGATTTTGCCCGAATACCAAAGTCGGTAATAGCAGCAAAGTAACTACAATAAACGATTTTGTTTTCATGACTATTGTCTCCTATTGTTTAAAGGTGAATATTTTTCTTTTACTTATTTGACAAGTAAATCAGGGTTTGGTTTAATTTTCAAAAGAAATTATCATTTCAGATACTTTTCCGGAATCAAAATTATTGCCTAAGTTTGTAGGTCATTTACTTTATCGCAAAGATAAATCAAAAGCCCTGTACATAGTACATTTAATCAGTATTTTAAAGAAAATAAACCAAACAACGATGGATTATATTGAACTTACATTATCTCTTAACAATTCACGAGGATTTGAGGCTGATATTGTCTCTGCATCGCTTGCTGAATTGGGTTTTGAGAGCTTTGTTTATACTAATGACGGACTGAAAGCCTATTGTGCTGCATCCTTGTTTGATGAAAAAGGCCTAATAAAATGGAAAGATTCTTTGGAATATGAAATAAAAGTGGAATATACCACTCAATTGATAAAGGATAAAAACTGGAATGAAGTGTGGGAGAAAAATTATTTCTCACCAATTATAATTGGCGATCAATGCATTATTCACAGCTCTTTTCATCATGACATTCCAAAGGTACAATACGACATTTTGATTGATCCGAAGATGTCGTTTGGTACAGGTCACCACGAAACAACAAGTCTGATTATAACTGAATTAATAAAGATGGATGTATCCGGCAAATCACTATTGGATATGGGCTGTGGAACGGGTGTGTTAACAATTTTGGCTGCCATGAAAGGTGCATCGCCTATTACCGCCATCGATATTGACGAATGGGCTTACGAGAACACCAAAGAGAATATTCTACTCAATGGCTATCCCGATATTGAGGTGGCTAAGGGTGGAGCTGAATTATTGATTGGTCGTAAATTTGATGTAGTTTTGGCCAATATAAACCGCAATATTCTATTGGCTGACATAAAAAATTATGCAGCTTGTCTTTCAAGTGGTAATACGTTGTTAATGAGTGGGTTTTATGAAACAGATATACCTGCCATTAATGAAGAAGCAACAAAATATGACTTAGAATTTATTAAATTTGAAGCGAAAAATAACTGGGTAACAACTGTGTACCTGAAAAAGTAAGAACGGTATTTGATATACACAAATCAATCACAAAATATGAAGACTTACACGAATGTAAAAGATCTGGGTGATCTGAAAGCTGCTGTAGCCGAAGCATTGGAAATAAAGAAAAACCGCTATGCATACAAACAATTGGGCGAAAATCGCACGCTGTTGATGGTGTTTTTCAACTCCAGTCTACGGACACGCCTCAGTACTCAGAAAGCCGGAATGAACCTTGGAATGAATACAATGGTGCTTGATGTAAATCAGGGAGCTTGGAAACTTGAAACCGAACGTGGCGTAATTATGGACGGTGACAAAACCGAACATTTGCTTGAAGCAATTCCTGTAATGGGCTGTTATTGTGATATTATTGGCGTGCGCTCTTTTGCTCAGTTCGAAAGCAAAGAGTTTGATTACAATGAAACTATTCTCAATCAGTTTATCAAATATTCGGGTAAACCGGTATTTAGCATGGAAGCAGCTACAGGACATCCGTTGCAGGCATTTGCCGACCTCATTACCATTGAGGAATATAAAAAAACGCAGCGTCCGAAAGTGGTTTTGACGTGGGCCCCTCACCCTAAAGCCTTGCCACAGGCTGTACCCAATTCGTTTGCCGATTTTATGAACGAAGCCGATGTGGATTTTGTAATTACTCATCCCGAAGGTTACGAACTTGACAAAAAATTTGTGCGCGGTGCTTGTGTGGAATACAATCAGGATAAGGCATTGGCCGGAGCTGATTTTGTGTATGCCAAAAACTGGGCAGGTTATACCGACCCAAATTACGGTAAAATATTGAGTAAAGACCGTGCCTGGACTGTCAGCACCAAAAAAATGGCATTAACCAACAATGCATATTTTATGCATTGTTTGCCCGTTCGCCGCAATATGATTGTGACCGATGATGTGATTGAAAGTTCACAATCGATTGTAATTCCTGAAGCGGCCAATCGCGAAATTTCCGCGCAAGTAGTGTTGAAACGTATATTGGAAAATCTGTAATTTCAATGGAAAAACTTACATTAATCAAAGTTGGTGGAAAAATTGTAGAAGAAGAAGCTCCTCTGAAACGTCTTTTAGCCGATTTTGCCGCTATCGAAGGCCATAAAGTGTTGGTGCATGGTGGTGGCCGTTCGGCAACCGCTATGGCTTCCAAATTGGGTATTGAGAGTAAAATGGTAAATGGTCGTCGTGTGACGGATGCCGAAACGCTGAAAGTAGTCACAATGGTATATGGAGGTCTGGTAAACAAAACCATCGTGGCAAAACTTCAAGCAATTGACATTAATGCGCTGGGTCTTACCGGTGCCGATATGAACTACATGCTTTCGGATAAACGTCCTGTGGGTGAGGTTGATTACGGTTTTGTGGGCGATGTCAAAGCTGTGAATGCAACTCTGCTGGCCGATTTAATAAGCAAAGGCATTGTGCCGGTTCTTGCTCCGCTTACGCACGACAAAAAAGGCAATTTACTAAACACCAATGCCGATACCATAGCCGGCGAGGCTGCAAAAGCCTTGGCAAAATACTTCGATGTGACTTTGGTCTATTGCTTTGAAAAGAAAGGAGTTCTTCGCGATGAGCAGGATGATGACAGTGTGATTCCTGAAATCGATAAGGCTTTATTTCAACAATATGTGGCCGAAGGAATTATTCAGGGAGGTATGATTCCCAAACTTGAAAATGCATTTGAAGCTATTGCCGCTGGTGTTAAGCAGGTGATTATTACCAAAGCCGATGCTATTGACGGAATTGCCGGAACGAAAGTGGTTTAAAATTACAAAGGTGTCAGAAATTTCAATGAATTTCTGACACCTTTGTAATTTTATTATGTAATATAAGTTACTCTTTAGCAAAGCCTTCTACCTTAGTCAATCGTTTATCGAAGTAATAATGGTAAGAAACCGTACCCGTGGACGAAGACTTGAATGTGTGCGACATTTTCCATCCGGCATACGTACCTTTAAACGATTTGGCATAAATATCTGCCTGTGTTTTATAAAGTGCCGCCGAATCCTGATAAATCTTAACCTTATCCTGCAGAGCTTCTTGTTCCTTCGAAGTTTTAGCCAAAATTGCATTCCCTGTTTGTGCTACATATTGTGCATGATAAAAGTCCGCTTTTCGAGCCAAATTGACATAAACCGAATCGTTTTTGTAAGAAGAAAACAACGAATCTAAAGCCCCAAATGCGATTGGATGATAGCTTTTAAAATCAGTCAACTTGTTTTTTAATTCCTCATTGATAAGCTTTTGAGCTGTTTGCTCATTGTTACCGCATGAAGCTAAAGCTACGGCTGCTATGATAAATAAAAAGAGCTTCTTCATCTTATAATTATAATTTAAAGTAATTATCATCAATCCTAATTTCGCTCATTCTTAGCGACAAAGATACGATGAATCTCCCGATTAGGCACACTATTTATTATAAAAATAAGGTTTTTCAGACTTCTTTAGGGAGTTTTCAATACTATCTGTGCCGTATATGCATTATTGATAGACTGTATAAACTCCTTGAACTCATTATTCATCGAAGCTGGAAATATTCCTTTCGGTTTGTATACGTGTTGCACTACCTTAATGGTATTGCCCTGTTGGGTAATAGTGGATACAAACTTTCCAACCGCTTTATTAATTGAAATATTAGCGGGTATTGCTTCTATTTTAAAATTTTCGGGTATTGTAATGATGATTGTATCGATTTCTAAATGCCCAGAAGGAATATCAAAAATGTATTTTCTATTTTTCTTTGCCAACTGACGGTAAGCATTGGAACGTGGATTAACCGGAAGAAAAATACGAGCTCCTGATTTATTTGCATATGTTTCTGATGAAAAATCATAATTCAATGTTATGATAGGAGTTTCGTCATGTTTTTCAGCAACATTGATACCCGAAATACTCATATTTGGAAGCCGATAATCTGATTTAATGTCTTTCAATCGTTCATCGCTATTCATAAGTTTTTCGAAGGGAAGCATCTCCTCATATTCTGATAGGGCATACATTGAGCATGCTTTTGCTTTTGTCAAACCATTGTTATCTAAATTAATACGCAAAGTGGTATGGGTATAATTAGCCGTATCAGGATATGAGTGCAAACGATAAAGTTTACCACCTTCGGGTGTTACTAATAATGCATCATGCCCGGCTATTTCACTGTGAATAAATCCAAATGGGAAATATGAACTTGTACATTCCAAAGGTATTGTGTCATTTTGTAGAAGTACTGTCAAAATAACATGATTTGCTTGTGACGGACTTGCAAAATCAGTAATGAACTTTTTAATACCTCCCATCCTGATAATTGTATAATAAGAATTTATACCTGCAACTTTCAACATTGCCTTCAGGTAATTTGTGAGTCCTTTGCAATCGCCAAAACCGGTTTCATTCACAGAAGTGGCAGCAATAGGTTGTAAACCGCCAATTCCTAATTGAATACTCACATAGCGTGTTGTAGTTTGAAGAAAATTATAAAGCCGTTTTACTTTCTCCTTATCCGACTTGGCATCTGCTACAATCTCTTTTACTTTATCAATTGCTTTGGGAGATAAAATATCTCTGTCAGTTAATAAGCCCCATTGCCATTTCCCAAAACTATTCCATGTGTCTTCGTTGCCTGTCGATTTGTCGTAATAAAAATTCTCAGGTTTAACTTCTAAACTTGGTATTAATGACGAAAACTCGGGCATATCCGGTTCTTTATCAATGGCTTTCAATCCTTTAATTTTCCACACATATTCATCATTTCCTTTAACAGTACTTTGTTCCGAATGATTTGACATATTGAGCGCATGGAGCTGAAACTTAGTACCAGTTGGCGCCTGTAATATATATTCTGCTTCCTGCACCGATTGATTGTGAGCCTCCACTGGACAAAAGGGTGGAAACATTATCAACCCATTTTTCCATTTCACCTCAAATTCATATTTGATTGTATAAGGGTATGTGGGTTGGCCGTAGTCATACAAGGTTCTTATTTCGTCAGATGCCAAATGTTCGGAAATAGAAGATGTATGCAGGTCTGATTGTTTTAGTTTACGAATTGATTTACCGGATTCATCAAATACTTCTCCTGAAAACCGTTTTAATTCCCAAAATTTACCTAATTCTATCTCACAGTTGGCTTCATCGCTACCCTTCTCATCCAGAATTGTGACTACACGAGTCACTTTTTGAAGTCCATTTTGAACATCATAGTATTCAAAGCGATTTGATTCGAGACGCACTACCGAATAAGCATCGGTTCGCAGCGAATCAGGAATCTGACTGACCGGATAAAACTCTTTTTGAGCAAACAGACTCGCTGTATGGAGGCAAAACGCTAATGATATTACAATTAAATATCTCATAACCAAACGTTTAAATATTTGTTTTCTTGAGCACTATTTGTTCATTATTTTTAGCCACTACATGAGTCCAGAAATCACGTAAGAATGAATACTCGTTCATTGAATACAATAATTGATTTAAAGACATGGATGTGATCATTTGAATTGAATTATCACCTTTTTGCACCAAATAGCTATATAAAGCATCATTGTCTTTTATAGATGTCTTTTCCGATTTAGGTATTTCTTCGATAGCATATCCACTTGGTATAATGATAGATATTGTGTTTTTCACTGTATATGGGTAGCTAAATTCAACGGGCAATTCACGTTTTTCTTCTTTGAATAAGTTTGACGATTCCTGAAATATAGTCAATGGATTGATGTACAATTGAGGGTCTGTCAGCGAAACTGGTTTTGAGAAAGTATATTTCTCTATTATAGGTTTTCCAATACTATCAAGCCCCTGAACCGTATAATTATCAATATTTACCGAATGTGCATTTTGCATTTTTTCCACCAATTCATCCTGATTTTTATATTTTCGGTAAGCTTCACGGTATAAATATGCTGATTGATTGGTTTTTATAGAGGTAACATCAACAATCATTTTGTTGTCTTCAAATTTAATCATACACACATTGCGATCCATTGATGTATTTATATGGGTTAAATCTACCCAATCCGAAAAATTACTTACGGTGCCACGAAATGATCTGGCTTTATCCACCAAATATTCATCATCCAACACATTAACTGTGCAATTTTTACGTGAAGCATCCATGTAGTAATTCACGTCTTTGGCCGTAACTCCAACTACGAAATAGTTTATACATGAGATAGATGGATTGGCAATGGGTAAACGACCTTCACTTCGGCAACTCATTACTACCGGATAAGCTTCGAAACCTGCATCTTTCAATACATTGATTAATATACAGTTAATGTCGGCATTGTCACCAACACCCTCTTTTAATATTTTCTTTGATGAAGAAGGATATATAGATACTTTTTCGTTCCACTTTACTTTTGATTTCACCAAATTGTAAAGTGCGGCTATTTTTTGTGCATCGGTTAATGCAGAGGAAGAAATGGCCTTGGTTTCATCTTTCAACAAACCCGATTGCTTCATTTTTCCACCAAAATCACTGTCTTCCATCATTTGTTTTTCTACATCTATCCATGTATAAGAAAATGATTTGTACAAAACACCCGGTACCTGCACACCAGATAGTTCATAAGAAACTGATGAGTAATAATCACTCATATAGGATACAAATTTGTCTTTTTTCAATGCAGGCAAGTTTTTTGCTCTCATAAAGATATGATTACACGTGCATGTAAGAGTGTTACCACTAAATAAAAAAGTTTGATTTTCCGATTCTCTTACAGTTTCTATAGGATTGTATCCACGCGTATTTATATGAAACGTGTAATATTCAGGGATTAGCACATCATATATGCTTTGTACAACCGGAATATTGCGCTGAAAACGCCATGATTTAATTTGACTTTCAAAATCAGAAACGACTGTGTATTTATATTCAATAAGCGTACCTGCTTTTACATTGGGCAAAGCAAATTTTTGGATAAACTTTTTACCTTCAAGGTTTTCTGTAAAAATAAATTCTTTTTTCAAACGGGTTTTTTCCACTTTACCATTCACATAATTATAGGAGTAACCGTCAACTCCCTGCACGTATTCCCTGCTATTAAGACCATAATCCTTGTACGGAATTTCTACATTAGCATATTCGGTACCTTCGGTTTTTAGAATCTTGATTTTTACGTAAATCTCAAAGCAAACCTGAAATCCGCCATTTACCTGATAATAAGTATATCCTTTTTCGTACAAAACTACTGCCGAAGCACTTGTATCAGCAGCAAATGAGGTCATTTTGACTTCATCGTCTGTCACTTTACCAAATTTATTATTATCCTTATCGGCGGAATACACAGTTGTAAACATACAACACGCAAGAAACAACAGAACATTTTTCATAACAGATAGGTTAAATGGTGAATAGATTTACTAAGCATTCGTTAGGTGTATTTTTCCTAACTACATGCTAAATGACTAATAGTAGAGTTGAAATTAATATCATTTTTTTATTAATAATTTACTTGCATTTTTTCAAAATGGTTAGAAAACAAATAGTTAACTCACTTTTCAATTGATGTTTAATCTAACAGATAAGAGTGCCTAAATATACGTTTTTTTTTATATTTTCTGCTGTGCAACTAAAAAAAGATACAATATTAGGTGAAATAAAATAGATATAAATGTTGATTGTTTTAAATAATTGGAAATGAAGATATTAAAAAAAGCACTTCAATTAACTTGAAGTGCCTTCGAATTAGTATTAAAGAGATCTTGTTATAATCGTTGCATGGTTTGTTGCACCATTTTTACTTTCCAGGAGGAAAAATCACCAGCAATAATATGATTTCGGGCTTCGCCAACCAACCAAAGATAGAACGCAAGATTGTGTATCGAAGCTATTTGCATTGATAAAAACTCCTGACTATGAAACAAATGGCGGAGATATGCTTTTGAATAGAAAGAATCGACATACGACGTTCCATCAGGGTCAATTGGTGTAAAATCGTCTTTCCATTTCTCATTTTTCATGTTCATTATACCGTTACGAGTAAACAACATTCCATTGCGTCCGTTTCGGGTAGGCATCACGCAATCAAACATGTCCACACCGCGTTCGATGCCTTCGAGAATGTTAGCAGGAGTACCCACTCCCATCAGGTAACGTGGCCGATCTTTGGGTAAAATCTCATTCACCACTTCAATCATTTCATACATTTTTTCGGTTGGTTCACCCACGGCAAGGCCTCCAATGGCATTTCCTTCACGATTTTGCGAAGCAATAAACTCTGCCGACTGTCGTCTCAACTCAGGATACACACACCCTTGAACAATAGGAAAATACGTTTGCAAATAGCCATATTTTGGTTCTGTTTCATCAAAATGTTGCAAGCCGCGCGCCAACCAACGATGCGTAAGCTCCATTGATTTTTTGGCATAATCATAATCAGCTGTTCCGGGGGTACATTCATCGAAAGCCATTATAATGTCTGCTCCTATAATTCGCTGAATATCCACCACATTTTCGGGCGTAAACAGGTGTCTTGAACCGTCAATGTGCGAACGAAAATGAGCACCATCCTCTTTCAGTTTTCGATTTTCGGATAGAGAAAACACCTGATATCCACCACTATCAGTTAAAATGGGCTTATCCCAACCATTAAACTTATGTAATCCTCCTGCACGTTCAATAATATCCAAACCCGGTCGCAGGTACAAATGATAGGTATTGCCCAAAATAATCTGTGCTTTGATATCATCTTTAAGCTCACGCTGATGCACTGCTTTGACAGTACCGGCAGTGCCAACCGGCATGAAGATTGGTGTCTCAATTACACCATGATCAGTGGTTATACGCCCTGCGCGGGCATTAGTTTTTGGGTCGGTATGTTGTAATTCAAATTGCATTCGTAGAGACGTAAAATTTTGCGTATTAATAAATTAAATGGATAAACAAAGCATTTCATTATCACTCTGCGGTTGAAAGTCTTTTAAAATGACTTCCTCAATAGTATTAATTTTCACTTTTTCATAAGGTGCCGAAACTCGTACATAGTTTTCTGTAAAACCATGCATCATATCACCTTTCTTGGCTGATTCCCACAACACTCCAGCGGTCTTTCCAATCTGACTTTCATAAAAAACCCGTGTTATACGTTCCGAAAGCTCGTGTAAGCGCTCGCTTCGTTGCTTACGCACGTGCATAGGCACCACGTAGTCAATTTCTAAAGCCTGTGTCCCCGGGCGCTCAGAATAAGTAAACACATGCAATTGCGAAATAGGCAAGCTTTCGATAAACTGAAAAGCATCTTCGAAATACGCATCCGTTTCGCCGCGTACACCTACAATTACATCCACACCAATGAATGCATCGGGCATAATTTGCTTAATTGCAGCTATTCTTTCAGCAAACAGTTCACGGCAATAACGGCGTTGCATCAGACCCAATACCTCATTACTGCCCGATTGAAGCGGAATATGAAAGTGGGGCACAAAATGGCGAGATTTGGCTGCGAAGACTATCATTTCGTCAGTCAATAGATTTGGTTCGATACTGCTAATTCTATATCTTTCAATATTTTGTACATTATCCAACGATTTTATCAAGTCAAAAAAGCTTTCGCCGGTCGATTTGCCAAAATCGCCAATATTTATACCCGAAAGCACAATTTCTTTAGCACCTTCGGCTACCGCTTGTTCTGCAATTTTTACCGTATCGCCAATCGTGCCATTGCGACTTTTGCCACGTGCCATTGGGATGGTGCAATAGCTGCAATGATAGTCGCATCCATCCTGCACTTTCAGGAAAAAGCGGGTACGATCATCGTGAGAACACGATGGATGGAAGGTTTTTACATCCTCAATCTGAATTGAGTGTACCTCTCCCCTGCCCCTTTTTTCCAAATTATTTAAGAAATTGATTATATCAAATTTTTCATTGGCACCAAGCACCAAATCCACTCCTTCAATATTGGCAATATCTTCGGGCTTAAGCTGTGCGTAACAACCTGTTACCACCACAAATGCATCAGGATGATTGCGCACCATTTTATGAATAGCCTGACGGCATTTCTTGTCCGCAATTTCGGTGACGGAACAGGTATTTATAACGCAAATATCGGCCTGCTCGCCTGCCCTTATTTTTCTGAAACCGGCTTCCGACAAGGTTTTGCCAATAGCTGATGTTTCCGAAAAATTGAGCCGACAACCTAATGTCATGTAGGCAGCCTTTTTATCTATAAATTGAGTTGTATCTATCATTCAAAGTAATAATTGACAATTGATTAAGAGAATCTAAAACACGTTTTTCAAGTTCACTTCATTAAAGGGGTTCTTACCTTCAGAGGTGTACAAATAGGTGAGATTTTCTTTGTAAATTTCTTCCACTTTGCCTCTTACCACTTTCATTGTACTATTCACCATGTGGTTTTGTTCAGTAAAAGGTTCTGCAAGCACTGTAAAAGTTGCAGGTAACCAACGTTCAGGAAACATGCCTACATGGATACCGCCAAGTTTAAACTTATTTATTTCATTTACAATTAATTGAACAGCTTCTATTTTCCCAGCTTCCGAATCCACTGAGTGCTTTATATGTCGTTTTATTGCATCGCGGTTAGGCACTATTAATGCTACAGTGTAGGGATCCTGATTGTTGTGCAATACTATCTGGTCGATATGATGCGTCATCGAAACCAGAGCTTCTTCAATGCCTTCGGGGCTGTATTTCTCACCATCACTGCCAATTAGCAAACTTTTAAATCGTCCTAACACATAAAGAAATCCATCTTCACTCATGTATCCCATATCACCTGTGTGTAGCCATCCGTCTTTCACCGTTTCGGCTGTAGAAACCGGATTCTTCCAGTAACCCGCCATTACGTTTTCACCACGAACAACAATTTCACCTTTTTGTCCTACAGGGAGCATATTGCCTTCTGTATCTAATATTTTAATATCCAATGGTTTGACCAAAATACCTGAGGAACCGAATTTGTGTTTTAGTGGTACATTTGAAGAGATAATCGGTGTGGCTTCTGAAAGACCGTAACCCTGAAACATTGGAATGCCAATGGCATAGTAAAATTGTTGTAAGTCTTTGTCTAACAATGCTCCACCTCCCACAAAAAATTGTAAGTTTCCACCAAAACTTTCACGTAATTTGGAAAACAGAATTTTATCGAATAAATTAACAAGAGGCTTAAGTATTATTCTCCACCCGGCACCTTTGTTCCATCCTTCCTGATTGTAGGCATAAGCCACTTTCAAGGCTAAATGAAACATCCGATTCAGGCTTTTTCCCTGAGTCCGAACACCATTTTCAATGTTCTTGCGAAAGTTTTTGGCTAAGGCAGGCACGCTCAAAATAAGTTGTGGCTTTATTTCCTTGATATTGAGCGGAATATTCTTCAATGTCTCTAATTGAGTTTTACCCACCTGCACAGTAGCTACGCCTGCTCCACATTTCATAAATATATAGAAACCAACTACATGAGCAAAACAATGGTCAAGAGGAAGAATAACCAGCGTACGCCATGTTTCGGGAATGGTTAACAACGTCAATGCCTGCTCCACATTTGCCGTATAATTGCGATGAGTAAGCATCACACCCTTTGGTTCGGCTGTTGTACCTGAAGTATAAGTAATAGTAGCTATATCATTATTTTTTAATGAATTAGCAATACTCAAAAAATTATTTAGTGGCGTGATTTTCAAGTATTCTTCTCCCATTTTCATTATCTCGGTTAAAGAAATTTCTTTGGTTTGATACTCGGGGAGTTCATCAAAAACAATAATGTATTTAATCTTAGTCAGTTGAGTTATTATGGCATGAATTTTATGCAATTGATTGGACGAAACCATAATATATTGAACATCGGCATGTTGCAACCGGAAAAGCAACTCATTACTCTCTTCTAATTTGATTGATAGTGGCACATTGACAGCTCCCGCATAAAACATGGCTAACTCTCCCATTATCCACCAGTTACGCCCTTCGGAAAGTAGTGCTATTTTATCGTTTTTTTGCACGCCTAATGCCCTTAATCCAGCGCCTAAACAATAAACCTGTTCCCTGGTTTGACGATAAGTGGTTTCCTGATAATGACTTCCTGTTTTTTCAAATAAAAAAGTCCGTTCCGAAAAACTGTCAACTGCATCTTCAAAAAGATGTATTAGAGTTTTATCCATATTAAATTCTAATCTGCTTATATTATGGTATTTAAATTTATTTGCTTTGAGGAGTAGCTATCAACACGCGATCTGTAGAAACAGAATCAAGAATAGGAATCTTACGTGCATATTTTAATATTTCGGGATGTTGTTCTATAAATCTTAGAGTTGCATTGTAGCCTGCAAAATAAATATCTTTATAGCGCTTAAAGCTAAAAGAGTCAATTTTTTTATCCAATCTTATGTCTATCAAATAATTACACATTTCTTTGCCCTCTTTAGCATTATTTGCAAGCACCACTTTGATTGAAGCATTTAAGACATTAAATATGTTTTTTATAGGCATGTGGGGATCAAAAGTATCCACATTCACACCAATCACCACATCACACAAAGGGCGAATAGGTTGAGAGGGAACGTTATTCAAAATTCCACCATCGACATAATTAACTGAATCAATGATTACTGTATCAAATACACCTGGAATAGATGCTGACGCGGCAACACATTCGCCCAGGCGTGCTCCATGTCCGAAATAAACAGCTTTTGCATGGCTTAAATCGGTTGCACATACAAAAAGACGCTTTGGCAAACTATCAAAATTGTCATTCGGTATGTATTTTTTGAGTACCTGACGCAGTGCATTGTGATTGGAAAGGCCTGTCCTTGAACCATGTGGCACCACTTTTATCAATCTACCCTTCTTATACATCTTTTCATTTTGAGTCATAAGCAAAATATTCTGAGGTGAAAAACCTGCTGCATAAAATGACCCAATTACGGCTCCCATACTTGTACCCGACACAAATTGAGGGTAAATACCATGCTCTTCCAAAGCTTGTAATGCACCAATATGGGCAAAACCCATTGCACCACCGCCACTCAGACACACTCCTATTTTGGGTTCCTGCGCCGCTGCCGGGAGCAATATTGGAACCCCAATCAACCACAAACAAAGAAAAATATATAGCTTTTTCATCTTCTACAAATTTAAGAAATGTCATTTACTTGCCTCTAAATCACCATTTTTATACAAATGACTCAAGACAAACCGAAGTTCACCAAAACTGATTTCACGGTTCAATGCGTCGTAAGCAGGTGTTAAATTTTGAGACTCAGCTGTACGGAAATAGTCAACGGCACGTTTAATTTTCTCTTCGGACATTAAACTTTCAATTTCTATTTTGCCTTCCTGCAAATAGCGCGCCAAATGACTCTCAATGGTAGTTACATTTAAACCTCTCTCTCTTGCTATGTCCTGAATCGATAATCCATTGGAAAACAGCTCAAAACTTTTTTCAAAAGTTGTCTGCTTTTTTTCCACCGGTTCCTCTTCGGTGTTAATAGCCAGACCCTTTTCCATCAAATATTCCAACACAATTTCAAGCAATTCATCACCAAACTGTCGCACACGCTTTGCTCCAAATCCTTTCACCGCAGCTAAAGCTTTCTTATTTGTCGGCAAGTTTGCTGTAATTTCGTCAAGCGATTTCTGACGCAATACTTCATAAGGTTCCACATTCAGTTCGGTAGCAGTAGCATTACGCCACGAACGCAATTTAAGCATTAATTCGGGATGTGGTGAAGATATTCTTGCTGACTGTTTCTCAAGTGTTTTTGAGGGTTGTTGAGCTGCCGAAATGACTGTTTTAGCACGTACTGACAAATATCGCGAAAGCTCAAAACCATTTATGCATGCATCCAGACAAGCTTTTTTCAAAAATGCCTTTTCCAATAATCGCTCAATATTCTCTTTTATGCTCTTTTTTATTGTTTTGTTATCTGTCTCAAATGTAATCATTTCTACCTGATCGATCAATACAAGCTTCAGTTTATCGCCGAAAAACGCTGCTGCCTTACGGATTCGTTCCTGAAGAGGCTGATTGGTTGCCACATCGCCATTTTTAGCAATCAATTCGTTGAGTTGTCCGTGAAATTTAATGCCTATTTCCACAATCTCTTCATTGACAGCATCTTTTACAGAGCGAATGGATGTGGCAATATTGCCGGACAAAACCTGTTCGTGTTCTTTAGTACGATAAATCACCTCAATAATCGCTTTGTGCAAAGGAGTAAAGTCGAATAAATCAAGAAGCAAGTCCTGCATATAATATTGCTGGGCAATCATCAGACTTTCGGGTGTAGGCGCATTTTCTGTTTGTAGTTTTGTAAATTGCTCAATTTCAGAACTATTTACCAAACTACTTTGTTGCACCTGCGTGCTCAACACCAACCCTTCCAACGTGCGACAACGACTTAGAGCCACATAAACCTGCCCGTGTGCAAACGCGGCACGTGCGTCAATCACTACGCGATCGAAAGTGAGCCCCTGACTCTTGTGAATGGTAATAGCCCACGCCAGTTTAAGGGGGTATTGTTCAAAAGTACCAATCACATTTTCCACAATTTCCTGGGTTTTCTCGTCGATGGTGTATTGCATATTGTTCCACTCCATCGGACGCACAGTCAGAATGCGGTTTTCGCCTTCACCTTGCACATAAATCACATCGTCTTCGATATTGGTTATCACGCCAATTTTACCATTGTAAAAAGCCTTTTCTGGCGATGAATCGTTTTTGAGAAACATCACCCTTGAACCTATTTTGAGTTCCAGTTTATCGTCAGTCGGATAAGCCGATTCAGGAAAATCGCCCGTAACCTTTGCTTTGAAGAAATAAGAGTCATTTTTCAACGCTTTTAATCTTGCCTCGTTGACCTTTTGCGACTGATAGTTATGCGTAGTCAACATAATGTAATCATCCGACTCAAAGCCCGGAATGGTACGCTGTTTCAACAAATCAAACATCTCCGGTGAAAGATGATTGTCGCGGACAGCATTGAGCAAATCAATAAAACGACGGTCACTCTGGCGATAGATATGTTGCAGTTCAATAGTCACAAAGCGGGTACTTC
>Ga0302286_10000665_pt1 | contig 27337 bp, 28 predicted proteins | sample III_Fen_E2_3_FD_198765 | JGI IMG/M metagenome (GOLD analysis project Ga0302286, IMG submission 198765) | Peat permafrost microbial communities from Stordalen Mire near Abisko, Sweden - III_Fen_E2_3 | ecosystem: Environmental > Terrestrial > Soil > Wetlands > Permafrost | place: Sweden: Abisko...
TCGGCGTACCATTTGGGAGTAGTACGCTCCCTCTTTCTTTATATTCATATAGCTCGATTTTTTTGTCGAGCACAAAAGTATATCTTTTAAATAGCATATCCTATACGGTGAAAATTGACTGCTTACGGTTCTTTGACATAAACATATAAACGTTTTCTGTGTTCAGAGGATTATCCTGCATTTCTTCACGTATGACTTCGGCCAAACGGAAGCAGCCTTTACGCATGTCCACGCTTCCGTTGAATAGGAAATAATTGTATGTGGCTGATAATCCTAACATAATGCTTCCGTCAGTTTGGTCAGTAATGAAACGACATCTTCTGTCGTAATATCGTATCTCTTGACGGTAACACCATCGGTAAGCTTTACCATGATGAAACGTATGGGATTCTGATTTTTCTTGGAAATATCTTTCACGGATACCTGCTCCGGTATTTGGGGTGGCATATCTGTTATATTGATTGCTGCCATACGTGGAGAAGACTTCTCTTCCGTATGTCCCAATTTTATATTGAATAAATTCTACTTTTCTCACGTTCAACATAATAAGTGGGCTTCTTCTGTGTTCACTTAATCGAAAAGTTCCATAACTGTTTCCGTTGCCATGTGACAAACTTGCTGTAATTAACTCCGGAGTCTTGACAGAACTCCTTTAGATCTTTGCCGTTGGTACAGAGCTCGTATAGTGCTTGCACCTCTTCATAAGTAATTTCTCTTTTTGACATTTTCTTTCTTTTTTAGAAACTGTCGCAAAGATAATATTTATTATTCTCATAGCTTAGGCGGTATCTGGGACGTTTACAGTCAGACTTTTCATTTGGTTGATGCACAATGCGAAGCACAAACATTATTGTTTTACGGATTTGACTATGAGGGGCAAACAAAGATACCATTGAATCGTATATCGCAAGATTTCAAATAGGATTTTGCTTTTGATAGGCAAAGCAGTTTACTAGATTAACACACTCACAGGCAAAAAATGTCTGAACTTCACATTAAATGCTTTTCTTGTTGCTTATACAGCTTGAGCTTTTTCATTTTTATAACGTACTATTAATCTTATCTTTCTTATCAGATTAATGACAGGGGCAAAAAGAGCTACAATAAGCATACAGTAATATTGTTTTACAGTATAATTGGTTATTATACTTTTCTTAATGTCTGTCTTTTCGAAATTGTCCAGTTTGGCAATGACAGTTTTAAAATATCTAACAGACAAGTATTTGTAAAGCAAATCTGACTTAACCTTACGATATGTTTGCTCTGATATCTTACCTTCATGGTAAGCTTTATTTATTAATACTAAAAAATCGACACAGAACACTTCGAAAATATTATAACCGCCCTTCTTAGGTACATGTTGATCTTCAAATAATACTCTGTCATTAATAGCAAAACTCTTTTTGTAATCCTGTGTCAATAGTAGAGATGTCTGAGGAAAGAAACTATCCAATTGAACACTATTCTTGACTTTGTCTAAATCTTCCTTCCACATTCCGTAGCCAGCACTCCAAGAACAGAAATAACTGAGTCCTAAAATATATTCATCAAGACTATCATATTGTTTTATATTCTTTTTCTGTCTCAGTCCATTGGTATATATTACTTGAGTCTTGTTCCTTTTATATTGTTTTAATTCCTTAATGATTTTTTTTAAAGAACCTTTACGGAACTTTGTATAATTGTTATTTAACTTTATGTATGCTCCTTTTCCGTACGACATTGCGTGAAAAGAATTCAAGAATCCTTCACATTCGGTGATGTAATAATGAAGGTTATCGTAATTAAACTCTTCAACTATCGGTTGTGTAGAGTCCTTTGAATTATCAGATATAACAACCTCAAAATCCTCTAAATTAACACTTTCCAAATCTGAATAAATACTGGAAATGGTGTTTCTTAGAATATCCAATCTGTTGTATGTTGGTATGCAGATAGAAAGTATCGGGTTCATACTTGTAGTTCTATTTTCTCATTTTAATTATTTTGGCAGGAATACCGCCTATTATACTGTTATCGGGGAACTTGCCTCTTACGACAGCACCTGCTGCCACTATACATCCATTACCTATATCTGTACCATCAAGTATTGTCGTCTTTGCACCTATCCAACAATTCTTACCTATCTTCACTCCTCCTTTGCTTTTCACTCCTTGATATACAATAGGTGTATCTAAATCATCAGTTATGTGGTTCTCTGGATGTATGCTTACATAGTTGCCAAAAATTGTGTAATCTCCTATCTCTACGAATCCCATTCCACTACCATAGTGTCCATGAGAACCAAGACCGACATTATTGCCTATCTTCATACCATTACCAATAAAACGAACTGTACCTGTTAGTTCTAAGTGCGTATGGAATCCCATAGAAACATTCTCTCCACACTCCAACCCGTTTATAGACATAGCATCCACATAGCAATCCTGTCCGACAACAAAGTTTTTCTTGAAACGTATTTGAGAACCGCCCTTAATAGTTGCTGATGGATGTATAAAAACTCGTTTGAATGTTCTTAGTCTTATCATTCCCCAAATTAGGGATGCGGTTTTTGAGAGCATCAATCGAAATAAATACGATGATGGAATTCTTTCATCAACAATAGTTCCTCCGCCTTTTACATTACCCAATATTCTAGCTAATAGTACCACCTTGTAATTTTTTTTTAACCTTAAATAAATTGTAAGCTATCACGTCCGTGATATACAAGATATAATTTTCAATAGAAGGAACGCTCCTATGTTTTTTCCTTATTTTATAACACTCCTTTATTGCCCTCATTGAGAAGCTCATTCCTCCAACTTTCATCCTTGCAATATTATTATCTATGAAAAGAAACTTTAGTTTGTCTTTCTTTCTCAACAGTAATTCATAATCAGCACAAATCTTAAAAGAAAGATCGTACTCTCCGATAGTTTCAAAGAGTTTTTTCCTATTATGTAATGATGCTACATGCGCAGCTGCCATAGTCTTTTTCATTATATTCCACACAGGTGTAGTTCCTAAAACCTTAAGTAGCTTACCATTCATATCGACATACTCATTATGAGCACAAATGTAATCATAGCTACTCACGTCACCAGTACGTTTAATAAAATCTATATATGTTTGAATAGCATTTGGAAGTAAAATGTCATCTGCACCTATAAATGCTACCCATTCACCCTTCGCTGCCTTTACACCCTTATTCCATGCATCATATATACCTTTATCCTTTTCTGATATAGTATAGTCAATATGCTCCCGATTCTTATTGATGATGTCTAGAGTGTTATCTATAGAGCCTCCATCAATAATTATTAATTCGGTTTCTGGTCTAAGCTGAGGAGTAATACTATTTAAACATGTCTGCAATGTTTTACCTGCATTCCATGTTGCTATAATTATTGATATCTTCATTTCTGCTCAAATAATTCTCAATTTTTTCATTACTCATTTTAACCTTTTAAAGAAAGTGGAAAATCTACATATTGTGTAATCTGTCCATATTGAAAATTCGTGTGAATAAACATAACCTTTGATTGATGTGTTATTCGCAAATACATTTGCATCTCCCCTTTGTCTTCTTCTAATAAGTTATTCCATATATTATTAAGTTGCATAATGGTTTAACTGCATTGAGAAGTCAACATGCCTTCATTCTATTCCTATTTCTATTGCACTTAACTTGCTAAAATAGCGGTTCTTCGAAGGCTATAAGCCATTTGAAATATTTCTTTTATGTAGTTAATCCCTTCTAAATATATCTCGGATATAAACATGTTCTTTCACATTACCCAGACAAACATCATAGCGATTAGCGATAATTGCATTAGACATGTACTTGAACTTGTTCAGATCCTTGACAACTAGTGAGTCGAAGAAGTTATCACCATTGTTGAATGTTGGCTCATAGATAATAACCTCTGATCTCTTGGCTTTGATTCGCTTCATGATATCTTGAATCGCACTCAGACAGAAGTTATCGGAATTTGATTTATATGCCAACGATGACTTTCTGTTATGGAGTCTCCATATGTGGCAAATATGACATCTAATTAAAACGAAAAATTGAATAGGGACAAATATAACGTGTTGATTAATAAATAATTACTTCCTATTTTATGCGTATTGTAAGGCCACATGATTATAAAAAGTTTTCTATCGTATTATCCATTCTCAATTTAAGTTCAAGCATAAATCGATGAATTGTATAATCAGTCGTGACACAATGTCTTTGATTATATAAATAAGCATAGGAAGAACGTGTATGTTTGGCAACTTCACCTGAATATGCGGCATCCCCCCTTTTTCTTTTAGCAATAAAGAAGTCTTCGTAGGATTTGCTGCCGTAATGATTGATTTGAATCGAGAAGTTCTCCTTCGTTCTGAAGATACCTATACGATTACATCTAAAGTGTATGAAAAACTTGAATTCATTAATAGGTGGTATTAAGAATTTCTTTCCGAATAGTCTAGCACATGCACATAATTCATGAATCCTGTTGTTTGTGAATTCGTAAACCTCAAAGTCAAGATTAAAGAAACTCTTTCCATAATCGTATGGTCGATTCCAACAAATAACATACTGCTCTATAATCAATTTATTATGGTCATGTTTTATTTGATTATTTGAACCGAATTGCTTCCAGTATACCACCACACTAGGATAATTATCATATTTACAAATCCAGTCCTTGATATCATCCCTTTCCTTCATACATATGAATTCGTCTAAGTCGATGAATGCAGCCCATTGGGTTTCATTTCTGTAAGTATTATAGAAATGCTGATAAGCAGCCATCTGCGCAGGTGCTAGCACAGGCCATTCAACGAGAGTAACAATCCCATTATCAATATATGGCTTTAGGACTTCGAGGTAGTTGTCGTCTGAGAAGTTATTGTACAAATAAAAATGATCAACACCTATTAAGGAGTGGTACTCAATCCATTCTTTAAGACCCGTAGTCTCGTTTTTAAATATTGCACAAATACTAAATTTGTACGGAGTATTTCTCTTTTTTCTTTTTACCCTAGCAATTGTAAGAAATGATATCCAATACATATCCCAGATTAGGATTACACATTTAATGCATTTGCGAAGAATTGGGTTTATATTCTTATCGAAGACAAAGTTTTTGTCACCTATATAATCAACTTTAATCATAAATCTCAATTTATACAATTAATTTTCTTTATAAATTTAGCAGGGTTACCTCCCCACATTTCATCTGCTGGTATAGATTTTACAACTACACTGCCAGCTGCTACTATGGAACGAGCACCTATAGTGACACCTTTGCAGATAACACAACTTGTACCTATAAAAACATCATTTTCTATAACCACGGGAGATGTTTTTGACACATTGTTTAATTTAGGATCTCTGCGAGCTTTCCAATCCATATTATGGAAATCGTTATCGAATATTTTTGATCCACCTCCAATATGCACTTGATTACCTATAGTAATGGACTTGTCGCAAAAAATCTGAGAAGAATTAATACCTACATTATCACCAATTGAAAGTACTCCGGTACCTTTTATTCTCAGATAGCACTTTTGTGGATATCCAACTTCCCACTTGTTAGCAAAATTTACATTCTTGCCAATCATTAATTTAGATTTTCGCCCTACGCGTATGCACATAATGCCACCTCCTGTCTTTAATCCTTTAGTTCTAACACCAATGAGGAATAATTTGAATTTCAATACAATTAAACAAAAGAAACACATTAAACTTAATTTGAATGTATCAAGTCCTACATATAAGAATTTTAAAAATTTGGTCATTATTGTTTACTTGTTTTTAAAAGTTTTCTTTATATCTATGTCGAAATAATAGAAGAAAAAATAGATTAGATTTACTTTTAACCTACGTAAACCACTAAACTGATAGGTATATGGAAAAATTCTATCATGGAATATTTTCATTTTTTTCTTGTCTCCAGACCTATAGAGTGATCTTATACATAGATAAGGTGACCAATGATCTTGGAGGGTCAGTAGCCTAAGCATTGTTTTACCATTGCAATTAAATGGATAATCAAAAAGAGAAACAACTCGCCCCATTATACTATTATAAGAACTTGTCCAGTCATGCTCACCATCAGCCATCTCTGGGACAGAATAATTGATAATATATTTACTTGAAAAATATATTTTACCAAGATTTTTGTCCAATCCAAAAAACATAGGAAGGATTGCAGGCATTGAATTATATCCATACTCTATCACCTCTCCAACAACTGGTTGAAGTTTGGTAAGATTATAAACTCCATTTGACATAAAGATTAATTCGCCTTGGAAAAGATGGTTGTCTTTATAATAATCTACTAAACCATTTAATGAATCAACATGTACATCCTTATGCACTGTATTTCCTAAAGAGTACTTGATAACGATATCATCTTTATGTTCTTCAATATTGCGTAAGATAGTTTTGATTGAATTGCCGGTAGCAGTATCATCATCAGACATCATCCACATCCAATCTGCTTTTGCGTAATAGAAGCAAAGGCTGATATTCATGTTTCCTCCAACATTGTATGGATGTGTAATAACCGTCAGATTGAAATACTGGTCTTTTGGAAATTCTGCATAAACAACTCCTTCACAATCGTAATTAGAATGATTGTTTAGAACTGTTATATCATTCACCAGTTTTGATTCTGGTTGATCGAGGATACAGTGAAGTTGACGAAGAAGTTTCTCCTTTCGGTTATATGTTGGAATTACAATAGATAGTTTCTGCATATTACTTTTCTATTATCTTGTTGTAAAGTTTATAAATATTTTTAGCGTTTATCTCGTCGGTAAAGCAAGTCTCAGCTTTATGTTTTGCTTCATTGGATAGCCGAATCATCAGTTGGCGATCATAGTATAGCTTCAACAACTTGTCTGACAAATCCTTTGCGTTACCGTTTTCAAAAAGGAGACCTTCTTGACCATCTGTTATTAATTCAGGATTAGCACCAGAGTCAGATGCAAGGACAGTTAATTGTGCATGCATGTATTCTGCAGTAACCAGTCCAAAGCCCTCTGAGCGGGAGCACATGAAACCAATCTGATATTGACCAAGTGATTTGTGGATATTATCCCTTGCTCCCATAAAGTGGATGTTGTCAGCTATTCCATCTTCTTGTGCCTTTAATTGTATTCTTTCAACATAATTAGAACTATACCAGCCCAATACATTGAGAGTAAAGTTATTTTTTATATCTTCAGGGAGCATTCCTATTGCTTCTGTTGCAAGATGTTGACCTTTTGTTGGAAAAACACCTCCAGCAATTACGCATTTTAGCGTTTTATCGAACTTGCTCATATCGTCGGATTTGATTATATCCTTATACGAGACACCATCATAGATTAATAGAATCTTATCTTCGATTATTCCCTTCTTTATCCAGTGATTCTTAACCGCATTGGAAATAGCTATAAACTTTGTAGTATGTTTGTTAAAGAAATCGATGTACCATGGATTCAGTGAGATGCAATCAAAATCTTTGTCGGCAAACTCGCGAATATGGCAAACGTGTGGAATCCCATATTTTTTATTTACGAAGCATCCAACATCGTTTCTGGCAGAATTCGTATGTATCAAATCAACTTTTGACAAATCCACCTCCTTCCGAAGTTTTTTTAATGACCTTCGTTCCTGAATTTGATATTTGACATATTTTTTCAATAAATAATAAGGCCATCTAACTCCATGGAAAGAGCATTGTGTGAGAACCGTTTCGTGTCCGATGGCCACATTCTCAATGGAGAGATTTGTAAGTTCGGTATTGAATTCGTTTATTCCACTTGTACAAACAATCGGATGAACACCCAGACTTTTCATCTGGATAACCATATCCTTAAAAGCATGAGTGGCTCCACCAACAGTACCTGGATCAAGAATATATAATACAGTCATAAGGTTAGATGCTAGTCTTTATATTCACACTCAGTCTGAAGCTTATCGCTCATGAATGGTGCCATCTTCTGCAGAGGTGCAGATGACATTTTACCTGTTTTCTTATCCATGAAACTGGCGCTCTTTGGGAACAATGTCTGTTCTGGATGCATGTGGATCTCGCAAATCATAGGACCTTCGCTTGCTAGAGTTTCGGCAATTGTATCTACGAGTTTCTGACCATTCTCGTTGCAAGATGTGTATTTGATACCGTATGCATATGCAATCTTTGTGAGATTAGGACAGATTACGCCTGATGCTGGATTAGATCCAGTAAACTCTCCCTTGAAAAAACTCTTCTGAGTGGTCTTGATAGCGAGATAACCTTCATTTTCAAAAACGAAAATCTTTAGTGGCATCTTGTAGGTAATAAGTGTCTGAAGCTCCTGTATATTCATCTGAAGAGAACCGTCACCTGTTACGAGAACAGTCTTTCCTCCCTTAACGCCATTCGTCTTTGCTTCATTTGAAACTACTGCACCAATTGCTGCAGGAAGGTCATAACCCATGGCAGCACATCCTTGGTTGGCAAATACACGTACACCTTTATTTACCTGCATTGCCTGATATATGCAAGTGTATGCGGTTCCGTTACCTGTTACTACAACATCGCCACCGTGAAGTTGTTTGAATAGTTCGTCTGCAAATTTATATGAGTTGGTGTAACCCTCGTTATCTGGATTATCTTCGAAGAGAGTTGGGAGCTTTTTATCAAGAGCACTTCCCCATTTGATCCATTTTTCAAAGGTTTCAGAAGTTCCAAGTGTTCCAATTGTCTCAAGTTTTGCCAAGAACTTGTCGATAAACTCAGAAAGGTTTACGTGTATAGGCATATCAATATTGAGAGTAGGTTTTTGCATCTCAGCAAGATCGATATCCACCATCACCTTATATGCCTTTGGAGCAAGAAGATCGTATGCGTATGATGTCTGACGTATAGAAAGGCGTGTACCCATAATAATTAGCAAATCGGAGTTCTGAACCATAATATTGCCGATACGGTCACCACAGATTCCTGGTTTACCGAAGCAAAGCTTGTGATTATGCCAAATGATGTCTGAACCACTGATTGCAGTAACTACAGGTATATTCAGTGTCTCTGCCAACTCGATAAACTGCTGCTCACGCTTTGCAAGACGCACACCATTGCCAACATAGATTACTGGAGCCTTTGCAGACTTAATCTTATCAATAAGTTGGTTAATCTGTTCTTCAACAAGAGTATGCTTAACTGGGTCAATTAACTCAGAAGGATCAAACTCTTTGAATTGTGTTTCATCTACTGTAGCTCCTTGAACATCCAGAGGTATGTCGAGCCATACAGGTCCAGGACGACCATCAAGTGCAATGGCTATGGCCTTATCCAACTCATATTTGACATTGAGTGGGTTATATACAGTCTTTGCATACTTAGTGATAGGGGTAACGACACTCACAATATCTGCCTCCTGGTCGCCCAACTGACGAAGTGGGATATACGGATAAGTATGTTTGTATGTGGATGTCTTAATCTGACCAGAAATATAGAGTCCTGGGATTGAATCGAGATACTGACCAAGGACGCCAGTGATAGCATTCGTTCCACCTGGTCCTGTAGTAACGTTTGTCACACAAAGTTGCCCACATGTACGATAGTAGCCCTCGGCCGCAATAGCAGAAGCCTGCTCATGATGATTGCAGATGTATGTAAGTCCTTTAGTGTGGCCGATAGCATCATTCAAGTGCATAGCACCTCCACCTGTGACGAGAAAACAATGTTGTATTCCATGCTTCTCAACGAGATGCAGGAAAATAAAGTTCGAAACTTTAATCATATTTCAAAATAATTAAATGGATTTCTTCTTGTCGATTATTAGGTTAACAACTTCTTCAAATGAATAGTTACTTATGAAACCTGTAGCAGAATCTGTTTTGCTGACTTGGGGTTGTATAGATACTAAATTCTGAGGAATCATAGCACCATAGTTCAGTTCACTTTCAGAAGTAGAAATCTGTTTCATTTCCTCTACAAACTCTTTAAGCACCCGAGTGTCTTTTGATGCTATATTATAAACTTCATGCTTATAATTGGAAGTTTTGATAGCATATTCACAGAGACCAACAATCTGTCGAACAGCATCCTTCACATACACGAAGTTCCAGTTCTGCGTGCAAGGACTTAATTCTACCTTCTCGTTCTTTAGCATCTTTTCTATGGCACTCATAACCAAAGTCCATGGATGATCGTTTTCACCATATATACTAAATATGCGGAGGTGGATATACTTAATATCTAATTGTTCTGAGAGCTCAAAAGCTTTCTCTTTTACTTCGAGTTTTGCTTTGCCATATTCGGAGAAAGGATAACAAGGCATATTCTCTGTTTGAGGCAAAGTGGTTGAACCATATTCTGCCTGACTTCCAGATTCTACAAATACCTTACAACCTATCTTTTCAGCAGCAAACATTGTCGTCAGCGTGTAGGAGATATTCTCTTTCTGAACATCTGCTATATTTCTGCCATCATGTCTGGTTCCACACCATGCGAGATTAATAAAAACATCGGCTGATGTGATATTCTTATGGAGATTTCTATATCCAGACATTTCAGATGCTACTATCTCCACTCCTTGAGGAATACTTGAAAGACCTTTAGAATTTGGGCGGCAGACTGCAACAACAGAATGTCCTTGTGAGAGCAAAAGATTTATAAGCTCAAGACCAATAAAACTTGTAGCTCCAGTAATTACATATTTCATAAATTAGTTAATAAATCGGTTAATTTCCTCAATACAAAGGTTGTAAACGTCCTCTGTCTTATATCTCTTATACCAATCAGAGGTTAATACTGCACACTCCTTAGCATTGAGTCTTGGTTTCCATCCTAAGCGAGTCTTTGCCTTATTGATATTAAGCATCAGGAGATTTGCTTCATGGAAGGCATTAGGATTCGAAACGTCCTTCAGTTCTCCAAAGCCAAAGTTCTCGATAATAGCTGTAGCCACTTCCCAAACGGTTAGCACACTCTCTGCTTTAGGCCCAAAGTTCCATCCTTCGCAGTAGCCAGTAGGATCGTTCCACATTCTCTGTACAAGGAGCATATAACCAGAGAGTGGTTCAAGGACATGCTCCCATGGGCGTACTGCCTTTGGTGAACGGATATCGATAACCTTCGTTGTCTCAAGTGCACGAATGCAGTCAGGAATGATACGGTCTTTTGCCCAATCACCACCACCTATTACATTACCTGCACGAACAGATCCAAGACTTACAGTATGCTTCTTGCCATAGTCAGCAGGGTTAAAGAATGAACGTCTCCAACTCTGGATAGCTACCTCACAAGCTCCTTTTGAAGAGCTATATGGATCATAACCACCGAATGGGTCCGTCTCTACATATCCTTCAAGCTGCTCGTTGTTATCGTAACATTTGTCGGTAGTAATCATTACACCCACCTTCACAGAATTAACAGAACGGATAGCCTCCATGATATTAATGGTGCCCATTACGTTTGTCTCGTAGGTCAGAACTGGCATCTTGTAAGAGAGTCGAACGATAGGTTGGGCTGCAAGATGGAAGACAATCTCTGGCTGATACTCAGCAAAGATTCTTTTTATCTTCTGTCCATCACGAATATCTGCTCTAATATCAGCCTTTATCTTATTACCAATACTAGAGAGCACGAAATTGTCACGCTCAGAGTATGGGTCGAGTCCTACACCTACTACTTCTGCACCAAGTTCATGAAGCCAAATGGAGAGCCAAGAGCCTTTGAAACCGGTGTGTCCGGTTATGAGAACTTTCTTTCCTTTATAGAAGTTATTATATATGTCTATCATGGTAGTATTTCTTTATAGCATTGTTGAATATCAAGAAAATCTTCTGGCAATTTGTAAAACCATTTTAAAAATCCAGCATCTGATTCTTGTTTACCCTCGTTATTTAGAGAATAAGAGAAAGGAACATAACACTTATAAACTATACTTATAAAGTGAGCCCGCTCATCTTGATTTGCAATATCTCGCTTTTCATTAGAGAAAATTTCAAAAACTTTGATGGGATCCTTATTATATTTGAACTCGATCAATCCCAATTCTTGGAGAGCAGTCTTTCTGAGGCGTCCATCTATTGTTTCCCTAAAGCGAATGCATCCACCAGGGACATGCCACCCACATCCGCTATAAGGATCGTTCCTCCTTGAAAGGAGGAACTGACTTTTATCGTTGTAAACTAGTAGGTCAACGTTGACAATAGGCGTCAACGATGATAAAAACTCAAATAATTCCTTACCTAAGCCTTTTTGTGCCGATATGCCAAGGTTGGAAATTTTCTTTCGTAGTTCTACAATTAAATATGTCAGATTCATCTCGACAATTTCTATTTTTTATCCTTTTGATGCAACAAATGCCTTGATAGTATCTACCATATACTGAAGTTTATCTTGAGTCATCCCAGGATATACTCCAATCCAGAAGCAATCCTTCATTATAGTTGTAGTTACAGGAAGCTCGTTTACGCATCGATAATCCTTACCTTGTTCATACTGATCGAAAGCGGGATGTTTTGTTAGGTTGCCTGCAAAGAGGTTACGAGTCTGTACCTTGTGGTCTTCAAGATAAGTAGTGAGCTCGTTACGTGTATAGCCTGCGTCTTCCTTCACCGTGATAAAAAAACCGAACCATGATGGCTTAGAGTACTTCTGTGCTTCAGGAAGAAGTAAGCCCTTCACATCCTTCAGTTTACTGTATAGATAGTCGAAATTCTCGCGTCTTCTTTGTATGATGAAGTTAAGTTTCTCCAGCTGAGCGCAACCGATAGCAGCCTGCATATCTGTAGCCTTGAGATTGTAGCCCATGTGGCTATAAACATACTTATGGTCATAACCTACAGGAAGCTGACCAAACTGCTTTGTAAAACGGCATCCGCAAGTGTTATCAACACCACCTACACACCAGCAGTCACGTCCCCAATCACGGAAACTCTTAATGTACTTGTCAAGCTCCTTGTTGTTGGTATATACGGCTCCACCTTCGCCCATGGTCATGTGGTGTGGAGGATAGAATGATGAAGTTCCGATATCACCAATTGTACCAGTCTTCTTCCATTCGCCATCAATGAAATACTCACTGCCAAGAGCATCACAATTATCCTCTATGAGCCAGAGGTTATGCTTCTTGCAGAAGTCAACAACAGCCTGAAGGTTGAATGGATTACCAAGTGAATGAGCTACCATCAAGGCCTTAGTCTTTGGACTATAGGCAACTTCCAACTGAGTTGTGTCAATATTTGACTCCTCAATATTCATGTCACAGAATACTGGAACGCAATTGTACTGAAGAATAGCGGCAACAGTAGTTGGGAAACCTGCAGCAACAGTGATCACCTCATCTCCTCTCTTAATGGCACGATCACCAAGTTCAGGAGCAGTGAGCGCACTGAATGCAAGGAGGTTCGCTGATGAGCCAGAGTTACAGAGTGAACAATACCTTACATTCAACCACTTTGCAAAACGAGTCTCAAACTTATGAGCCCACGGTCCTGCTGTCAACCAGAAATCAAGTGATGAATCAACAAGATTTACCATCTCCTCAGCATCAAAATAGCGGCCTCCATAGTTTACCTTTGTCTTGCCTGCTACAAACTCCTGAGGTACACCATGTACATCTTTGTAATACTCACGGGTAAGCTCAAGAATCTGAGCCTTAAGTTCTTCTTTCTTTGCCATAAATATGATAAGTTTTTATATTCTTAATTAACACTACTGTCCAATGAAATATTTTCCATAGGTTCATTTGATCGAAATCGTGATCATTCTTCGGTGGTTTGGGTTTGACAAAAAGTTTGTCCATAGGCTTTCTCTCGAAGAGCACAGTCTCTACGTCTACAGTTAATATATGTTTTGGTATAGCTCCATGCAAGTCTAGAAGTGTGTGGCTCTTCTTATTAATGGAGTCGAGCCCATGAACACAGTTGCAGACAGAACTTGAATGTGTACTGTTGTCGAAAGCATAGATTATGCCATCAACATCAAGTCTGGAAGGCTTGTCCCTATACAAATCACGCACCCATGCATTCAAAATTTGGGCAAAGTCATTATTGATACGCCTGTTCTTGGTCTCGTTGATATGAGCCAATATGGATCTTTGAATGTGTTTTATCCCCGAAAAATAAAGTTTGGAGGACAAAGCTAGATGTGTAGCATTGATACTGCGCAAACTAATCTGTTTGGAAAACGGAGCAAAGCCCATCACTATAAACTGATCTCTACTGTTGTACTTGATGGTATATCGATTGCCATCGTATCTCTTTACACATTTGTAGAATTCGTATCTTGGTACGAACGATATGATTTGAGCGAATACAGTCTTTCCTTGATTCATAAGTTCTGTCTTTTGTAAAAAAATGTAGAAGTAAAAAATCAAATCTCGAAAAAATATATTCGCGTAATTCATTGCTAATATTTAGGTTAAATCATACCCAAGAAAAATTATCTGGACAATATGGTTAATTAATATTGTTATTTACAAGGCATGGGAATAATTTGTTCCCACTTCTTCCAAGGAGCCTTACCTTCAGCAAGAAGTTTCTCCAGCATATTCTTTTCACGAATATTATCCATACACTGCCAGAAGCCTGTATGAACGTAAGACATCAGTTGTCCTTCTGCTGCCAACTGAGTAAGAGCAACCTTTTCGAAAACACACGAGTCACCATCAAGGAGATCAAAGATTGCAGGCTCAAGAACCATATAACCAGCATTGATAGGAGCGCCATCTGCCGAATTTTTCTCGCGAAATGCCTTGACAGCACCTCCTTCTATATCAAGTATTCCCTTCTCTTGAGTTATCTTTACTGCTGTTAGTGTAGCGAGCTTACCATGAAACTTATGGAACTCTACAAGTTTATCAATCTCAACGTCACACACTCCATCACCGTATGTCATAAGAAATGACTCATAACCAACATACTTCTGTATGCGTTTGATTCGTCCACCAGTCATTGTATTGTAACCAGTATCGACAACAGTCACCTTCCAAGGTTCCATATTTGTCTGGTGTACAGTCATCTCGTTCTTACCATTACGATAGTCAAATGTGACATCAGAGTTATGCAGGAAGTAGTTAGCAAACCACTCCTTGATATACTCCTGCTTGTAACCAGCACAGATTATAAACTCGGAATATCCATAGTAGGCATACTCTTTCATGATATGCCAAAGTATAGGCATACCACCGATTTCTATCATTGGTTTTGGCTTAAACTGAGATTCCTCAGAGATGCGAGAGCCGAAGCCACCGGCAAGGAGAACTACTTTCATTTATTTTATTATTATCTTTCGGGGAAATTTATACCCAATAATATGTAATTAAAGTTCTTCAAAAACGTCTTAAAGACGGCAGATTTAGAAAGACCTACATTCTTTGATTCTTGTAGCCAGTAGAATAATTTATAAAGGAACTTCCACCCTTCATTCTTTATATCACTGAAGATTAATTTTCTTTCAGTATCTTGGAAATAAATGTCTAGATTGTTAGACACCAACTCCCAATAAAGTTTATCATTAGAATTTATAGGTGTATCTTTTAATGATTGTTTATACCAGTCCCACACTTGTTTGCATGCGTATACTTTGTCTGTTTTGTTACCTGCAACTGAAATCGTGTATCTGCTAATGCGATATTGAAACATAAATTGCTGACCGTTGGCAATCCCTTTATTTTTTGCTGCACTGAAGGCTGTTACCCAATCACTACTAAATGCATATGGAAAGTTGCAGTATCCTCCATTAGTTCGAAGCCATTCTACTTTATAGAGAAAATCACCAATGAACTGCTGACGTTTATATGACCATACATTATAAATTAGTTCATGTGCTGTTTCAAATTCAGAACGTGATTCTTGCATACAGAAAGGTATAGATTTCTCGTCTATAAGTTGAGTCTTAGCATGAAACACATTAAGTATCGGATACTTGTTGATGAGTTTTACATATTCCTCAAGACAGCAAGGCATCAACTTGTCGTCATCACCTATACATACTACATAATCGCCAGTGCAGTAACTTAGGCAAATGTTCCAGTTTAAGACAACATCCTTAGATCCACAATTATTATCATTCCTAAAATAACGGATTCTATCATCCTTGAAACTTGAAACTATACTAAACAAATCCTCAGGAGAACAATCATCTACAATAATTAACTCAAAGTCAGAATAAGATTGGCTTAGAACACTCTTGATAGCCTCCCCCAGATATTGACCTTTAAATGCTGGTATCGTTACAGCAATTTTTGGTTGCATCATATAATTTCTATTTTAAGGTCAATTTCGTCTTACCCGTTAAGTGTAATTCGGCTATATATAAAACGCATGCCCAAATGTACATCTCAGATCCATTTCTATATGGAAAAATCATTATAGAACTAATAGCTGTAGTAATTATAAACAAAACAATATATAATGGTAATGTTTTATGATAAACTTTAGCAACTTTATAAAGGAGCACAAAATATGGTATAATCCAAATAACTCCATATAAGAAAGCTTCACCAATAAAACCAATGTCATTTGCAAAGAAATGCAACCTGTCTGCTGCTGCTTGTATGGCGGTATTATGGCCATGACCTATAATGGCACTAATCGGATCAGAAGCAAGAACTCTCAAATAGTATGTAATACCCTCAATACGAATGTCTGTAGATCCAGTATTTTGCTCATATGAATCTGCTAAATCTGCAAAGAGTATACTCCAATATTTATGAACAAAAAAAACTCCTATAATTATTGCAATAAGTGCCCAATTCTTGTTTTTGCTCTTTGATTGTAGTATAAATGAAAAAGCAAAGGATGCTGCCAAAGAAATTAGAATCTGGCGTGTTAAAAAAAGATAAACAGATACTAAAAATAAAAAAAGAGGAATCGCATATACAAAATTAAACTTTTTCGTAATGCAACACCAATAGAAACATGCCATCAATATAGGAAGTCGAGGGTTACCAACAATGAAACGAAACAAATTATTTCTTATTTCTGCTACCTCGCCCATATAAAACTCTGAATCCTGTGTGATAATACCACAGATGGCTTCTGAAGGATTCAACTGCTCATAGATCTGAATACTCGCACCTATGATTGCTGAGATTGATAGCGCAATAATAAGATCAAACTCCCTTACTTTATATTTACAAAATACAAAATACAAGAAAATTAAGCTTACCCAACTATAGCATGAAAAGAATTCTTCACCTAAATTACCTCCATTAATAGCTCTACATAAAACTGTGACAAGGGGCCACATGAACATGAACAAAGCATACTTGCTAAAGAAGGGGTTGGATTGTCTAATAGTAGTATAATTGGTAACTATATAATAGAAGGCTATAGCAATCAATAAATAGGTATATCGCTTAGGCACCATATAACCCCATCCAACAATGTTGTATCCATTGGAAACGAACACGAACAATAATACCAAAAGTATCACAGCCCAATAATTTATTTTACCTTCTCTATAGTTTTTACTGAATATATTATTCATTATGCTTCTATTGTCTTAATGAATTTTATGAAGTTATCCATACAATCGCTGACAATTTGTTTTGCCCTATTATGTGCCTCGTCATCCTTGGATAGGTGAACAAGCAGATTTTTGACCTGAGTAATTGTTATGTTTTGATTGACTACAGAATCAAGACTCTTTGTTATATCTATGCAACGATCACTCTTATTTAGTGATTGAAGGAGTCCACTAATCTTATGTTCATAGCTTAAAGCTATAAATGGAACATTCTGATTGATGGAAAATACAATAGAATGATAACGTGCTCCAATAAGGAATTTCGCATTATGAATTAATGTTTGTTGAACATCACTACCATAGCAGTTAGCACATACTATTATTCTTTCATCTTTGCGGGATTCCGCCAAATCTCTGAAAAACTGAACATCATCAATACAATAATCAGACTCACAGAATGTCTGTGGAAGAAGAACAATTTTTAGTTCTGGGTATTGATACCATATCTCTTCGATAATTTTATTATAGAAATCAAATACAGTTTGGTGAGATATACGCCCTTTATATGCAAAATGCCATAATAAATAGTTAGGCACAAATACCATATAAGGAGAATTACCTATTGATTGACGTATTTCCCAAGGTATCTGTACTGATGGACTATCGAGAAATGCTGAATCAACGGTTTTTAAGTATTTGAAGCCAAGATTATCTGCCAATTTTTGTGTTTTAGCATCTCGAATAGAAATGAAAGACATGTAATCTAGCATCTCCAAGCTTAGCTTCTTAAAACACTTATTGTCTTCTGTTTCTGTCGCAAATGGGCCAAAAGAACGACCGAAATAAGCAAGGTTTTTTTTATAGAATTTCGCCAACATAAGATGAAAGATGTGATCCCAATTTTGGAAACCTCCCATACAGATTCCACCTGGAGCACACACTACAACATCTGCCCACTTATATATATTTTTGTACTCTAGGAATGTAGGATGAAAATACCATGGTAATGTAAATCCTTTGTGTGTGCCATACCAAGAGAAACGGCCAAAATGAAACATCCTGTTTGGATATTGAATATATGCAACTCTTTCATCATTAATAGAGTATTGCCTCATACTCTCAATTATAACCGGATCGTATAGGACTTTTATCGAACACTCGGGCAATTTGTTTAGTAAAGATCTTAACAAACCCTTATGTGCAGATTCATCACCTCTATTAAAGGGGGGTTGGTTAATAATTAAGATCCTCATCTGGAGATTATATCAATTTTATTAATTTAATATACTTTCAAGGATACGCTGTATTTTTCTGACACCACGCCAGAATAACACATCTTTTGTGTAACTCTTATGATATGTTTTCTTTCCCTCTAAAACGACAGAATTCGGAGAGTTAATATATTGTACAAAACACAATGATTTGTCTTTTTTCTTTCCTACAGAGTGATAATATTTGTTTATAATCCTATCAGTATCACCATCCCAACGATAATCTATACCATCATAGTATTTATTTTTTTTATAGAAATCAACTGTTAGTTGCATACCCTCTTTGAGATTATATTGGGTCTTAAAGTTCGGTACTAATTTTTTCATTTTTTCGTTAGAACACCATAGATCTTGTGAACGGCCACCAAGTAGAGCTTCCTTGTCATCACCTGTAAGTTCATTAGCATAAAAGTCAACTGTGATATCCACGGTATTAACTTTGACACCCAGAATATCACCTAAGGTGTCTAAAGCTTCTTTCCATGTATAAACATTATCGCCAACAACATTGAATGCTTCATTATATGCTTTTGTTTCTCCGAGAAGTCCAACCATGCCAGAAGCAAAATCTTCAACACGAGTAAGGTTGAGTTTGTTCTGGCCTCCGTTCCAAGTAATAATTGGTTTACCAGCGAGTATTCGAGCAGCAATAGTCCAATGCATACCTATAAGAGGAAATATTCCATAAGGAATTCGACGGTTATCATAGTTTACACCAGGGCGAATAATGGTATATTTTATGTTCTTCTCCTTAGCATATTCCTGAAGATATTTTTCACATTTTGCCTTGTTGACGCTATATGACCAAAGTGGCATAGTGAGCTCCGAATCCTCTTTCAGTACACCTTTAATAGTAGTATTGTATGCCTGAGCACTTGATATAAATACATACTGATGTGCTATATTGCTAAACATATTAAGCGAGTACTTAAGTTGTGGCATTGTCTTAACAAGGAAATCTATGAACACGTCATAATGCAACCCTTGTAAAGTTTCCCTGACTATCTGTTCGTTGTAAACATCGCATTTAATCAACTTAGCCTTGGGATTAATAAAAGCCTTGTTTCTTCCACGATTCATAATTGTAACTTCATATCCAAGTCGGATACACTCGTCTACAACAGCAGAACTAAGGATGCCAGATCCTCCCACCATAATTATTCTCATAATCGACTATATTTCGAATTTGATATTATCTTCAATTACCTTGGATGGATTACCTTGATTGAATGTATTACAAGATACGTCTGATATAACATTTGAATTGTCTGCAATAACCGAACCTGAACATATTGTTACGCCCGGATTTATTGTTGAACCGGTACATAACCAAACATGGTCTTCAATGATTATAGGAGCTTTAAAAGGATATCCTTCCAAATTCACCTTATGACCATTGAAATCCTTAATTCTTACATGGCGACCTGCTGTTACTGTACCTTGAATTGTAATAGTAAATCCACAAGACACTTCAAGATCAATATTTGAGTGGAAATTATCCATTATCCAACAGCCATTCGATTGTATTTGAATGTCAAATCCATCAGACAACTCACATTTCTTATTAACACCAATGTGACTGTTTTCTCGCATTATCAGTTTTGAAACTTGCTTATTATTCTTAATCGAGGGTTGCCCGAGAAACATATTCCCATTAAGAGTTATTGTCGCGGTTTTTGATAGATCAACTATTACATTTGGATAAATATAGAGATGTACATTATTTAATCGAACAATATTCTTTGAAAAATAGTTGTATTTAATATTTTTCAAAATCAAAAAAGGATTGTACCTTGAAATCCTAAAAATTTGTCTGAAATAGCCTAACATATTTATTATTATTCAACTTTACCGATGTGTCCTTCAGTAGCATTATCTCTGTGGTGAATAGTAGCAGGATTACCGATTATAATAGAATGTGAAGGAACATCGAAGTTAACAAATGTATTTGGAGCAATAAGCACATCATCTCCAATAGTGATACCTCCAACAACAGTTGAGTTACAGCGGATGCAAACGTTCTTTCCAAAATGGGGTGAGCCTGCTCGCTTTTCTCTCACGTCTCTTCCTATAGTTACACCATGAGTCATCATGATATTTCCATCAAAAGTCGCATTTTCATTAATAATGATTGTGCCAGGATGTCCAATGATGAGTCCCTTCGGGATATTCATATTCTCATAAAGTTGGATGCTTGTATAATTGCTAAACTTAATGAGCTTATTCCTGTAATAATTCTGCCAAATTGAATCCTTGGCAGCTTGTGTTTTTCTATAATACCATAGGTACTTAATCTGAAGCATGCTCAATTCTTCCTTTGAGAAAGTTTTCTTCCCACGGAACGAAGCGTTGAACTTCATGTCATAATCGTAGAGTTCGTTGAACTTCTTTTTGTCTATAGTCCAGAACTTGAGTGATAGGAGCGTTTTAACTTTATTCTTTATATTGATAATCATGCATTCTATTCTTGATGGTTCGTATTCTGTACACAGTTTTACAAAAGCCTCTTCTGGGTTCTGTGCAAACATCCTATAAAACAGTTTGCGATTACCAGATTGAGGTTTATTGCTAATAAGATTGCTATTATTTTTAGCAATTTCATCTAAAGAAACTTTTATAGAATCAAATCTGTCTGAAATTGTATTCCACAATTCCAAGCCTTTTTTGCTGTGAACTACAACTGAAGAAAGACCCTTGTTGTCATTAATTTGTGGTGTTTGCTTTGAGACGCCCCAAGCGTCAGCAAGGGTGAAGTCTGAAATACGTTCAGTGTTTTTGAATGGACATTGGAAGCAGGAAGGTCTCATGTTCCATGTAAGGAACATACTTCTGAGATATAAATTCTGCATACCTCTTTCTTTGAAGGTTTGTTTATCTGTTTCTATGCGGAAACAGAAAGAGTCCCAACCAACGCTTTTCTCCTTGAAATTGACATATCTAATCTTTTCATTAGGAAAGAAAGCTTTAAGATACTTCTGCCAAACAATGTATGAAGGGATACCCATACAGATTAGATCTATCGTATAGAGGTTCTCATAATCTTTACGAAGGAAGGATTTTAGACCCTCTACCTGACAAGCCATGCCTGAATAGAGAACTTTGCGACCTGTTTGAATTTCTTTTCGGATTATCTTGAATGTCTCATTGTCAGCTTTGCACTGGAGATATTTAGAGCCTTGTAGTTCTACTAAATCTTCCTTCTTGTCAATAATCTTATGTACAGCGTTGAAATCCTTGTCAAAAGAGACCCCAACCACCATACCCCCCTGATCCAATACCCATTCAGCGATTGGAGGGAAAATACTACCAGAAGAACTAATGAGTCTCTGGTCATAATTCTTATTGCGTGCAGCAAACCCCACTTGTGTATTATAGTTGGTCTTACGCAGATCTTGACGTTTTTCGTACTGTACTACGGGACATGTCGCTTGACATAAACCACAATCTGTGCATGCTTCTTGATTAATTTCAGGGTACTCAAATCCCTCCATATCAAGCTGCATAGAGATTGCTTTATGTGCACAGGAAGTGAAACAAGCAGCACATCCACAACATTTATCTTTTTCTATTACTTGAATCATCTGTTTTTCTTTACAAACATCGATAATGTATCTTTCATTAGATTGCTCATGAATAGCTTAGATTCTAAAAGATAGCAAGAAACACCAATTAAAACTCCTACAAATAAAGAAATGTATTCGTTATCTATTAGTCCAACAGTAATATACACGATCAAGCCCATTATTATGGATGCTATAAACGGAGTTGAAAGATCTTTTATTTGATTATAAAAAGTAATTTTCAATATTTTACTTGTATATATGGTGTTTACGGAAACTGCGAATACGCATATCACGAGATTTCCTAAAGCAAATGGAATAATGCCAAAATAAGCTGATACTAATAATACGACTAATCCCAAAGGTTTCTTTATTAATTCTAACTTTAAAACTACGTCCGGCCTATTAGCTGCTTTAAGCAGATTTAGATTAATAAAACTAATTGGTTGCCACATCAAAGAAATACTAGTTATCTGGAGCAGTATGATACATCCATACCATTGATCATTGAGGAGAACTTTTACTAGAGGGGACGAAACAGCAGCAAGTCCTATCATTAAAGGAAATACTACATATCCTGTCACTTTTATCATTCTACGATAGACATTAGCCATTCTAATCAGTTCTCCATTGATTCTAGTTAATATAGGGAATGTGACATTTCCTAAAATATTGCTAAGGTTTGTTGATGGCAGTTGTGCAAAATTCAATGCTCGTGAATAAAGACCAAGAGTGTTTGCGTTAAATACTTTGCCTACAATTAATGGCTGAATGTTATCGTAGATTTGTGATAGGATACTAGATCCTAGTACATTACTTCCATACTTCCAAAGATATTTGAATGATTCTTTAGAAAACTCCAATGTAGGACGCCATTTGGCCAGTATCCATAACATAATTGCATTAAAAAAACCTCCCATTATTTGTTGGAAAACAAGAGACCACACTCCCCATCCGTTATACGCTAATGCTATTCCAATAGCACCAGATGATAATTGGGATATAACTGAAATCTTTGCAGGCGTCTTAAAGTCAAGGCGTATTGAGAATTGAGCAGACTGAACAACGCATAGAGAATTTATAACAACCCCTAACCCCACAACTTTTAATACAGGCGAAAGAATCGACATATTATAAAAATCAGCAACAAAAGGCGAAATCAGGAAAAGAATTCCATAACCAACAATGCCAACTCCAATATTAAAGAAAAATTCTGTTGAGAAATCTGCTTGGGTTCGGTTTTGTTTGGAAATAAGAGCTTGTGAGAAGCCACAATCAATAAATGTACTAACAATGCACATAAAGATTGTAAGCATTCCTATAACTCCATAATCATCCGGAGAAAGAAGACGAGCTAATATAATACCAAATACAAAGCGAATACCTTGATTCGCAAAGTTGCCTATAGTGCTCCACATTAAGCCTCTTTTTGTTTTGTCTTTGAGGTTTTCTTGTTCAGTCATATTATTTATTATCCGTTCTTATCTTATCAATCTTTCTGTCGACTGGTAAAGGATTGCATATCAACTTGTAATGATATGCAATAGATGTATATCAACAGATTCCTGAGCCTTGGTAAAAATGAATCTGTAGCAAATTCATCATCTCTAGCTGTTAAATACTTAATTTTTACTGGAACTAATTTATCCTTATTTGTGGTTGCAGAAGCAGTCTTCAGTAAGCACTCAATTACTTTGAACCCCTTATTAATAAAGGAATTCCGGTCCTTGAAAGTTTTCTTTTTAACAAAGTCTTAACATTATTTTGCTGCTACTGCCTCTGGAAGTAGAGACTTGTAGTCTTTATTTCCTCTGATAATCTCGCGGAAAACATGTGTTAGGTATTCTTTGATTTCCAGGCCACACATCTTTAAATAAGATAGGCTGCGCTTCGGCATAATATATAAACAAGCTTGATCTGCTCTCGACTTGCACTATCTTTGCAGTCTCTATGACAGTATGAAATATCATTGCTACCTGTACTCCATCCTCGCTACTAAAATGCAATGAGTTTTTGCGACTTACTGTAAATGGGCGGATAGCTCTCTCTGCATACATATTATCTATTGTATAATGGCCATCTGTACGATAACGGTCAAGTCCATCCCAACCGTTAACCATATAATTCAAGGCGTTCAACATCATCTCACTATAATGGGCATGCTTATCAGCCAACATCTCAAGAGCCTTCTTCTTGATAGATTTCAATGTATCACAGATATCTTTTTGCGCTCTGCGCTTCTTTATTTCGTCGGGAGTACGATGAAGCACTATGTTTTCTGCTTCTATGGCATACTATGTCATTTTTGGGCACTTACACGGAAAGGGTGTTTTGCTGTTATTGCTTTTTTAAGAATGAGAAACCTATAAATTTCTCGAAATCCTCAACAAACTGACTATCTCCGGAGTTGTAGATATCAATAGCTATACGTGTAGCTGACTGATACATGTCGTTGATGACATCATTGATTTTATCGCTGGTTGGGCCGTACAGACGTAAGTCTACCCATTCTTCTGAATCATTGACATTCTGCATCAGATGCCATTGCTTAGGCTGACCGTTGAAACCTATCGTGTTGAGATAGGGCTTGGTCTGCTGATGCGGTAGCTTGGTGAGGCAGAGTGAGCTAATTATTTCAGGGTAAAGTTTCTTAGTGGTGGATGAAATGGCGGGTAGGGCTTTGCGTTGACATACGTCGCTATTCCATAAATGGTTGATAAGACTGCCAAAGCAGCAACAGGCTTTAAAGCTTGTCTCGCTCATCTTCATAAAATATATATTGAAGTAGTATCCCGGGCGGATGCGCCATGAGACATGGACGGTGGATTCATTGACGAGGCTGATACCTGTATTGCCACCTTTCTCTGTTTTGATAAGAGGATGGTTGGAGAACGGCGGAACGAATCTGATAAGGGCTTTGTCGCCTCCAATATTGTCTTTAGGCTCCATGAATCCAGGGAACTTGGAGACTTGAAGAAATTCAAGTATAGACATCTTGCTGAATAGAGTGATAAGAGCTTTCTTGTTTTCGGCCGTCTCGTCGGAGTATTGTATCTCGGATATGAGATTGCGACGGACTTCTTCAGCTATTCGTCTTATTTCGCTGTCCATTTGTTGATGGTTACGTGTTGGGTCATAGTGTTCGTCTAACATTTGTTTAAAACAAATTCTGAATGCCGGTAAAATCGTTGGCGGTATCCTTGTATAAATTCTTCTTTTTCCTCTAGCATAGCAGTAGGCTAGGCGAGAGGGGTGAATTAATTTATTAAAGGATATAGCCTGTTTAAACCGCAACTGATCAAGAGCCGTAGCTCACAGAAATTGGAGTAGAGTGCTATAACAGGGGCAAAGATAGTGAATTTTAACCAATCTTACAAGTGTAAGATTGATTATTTTAGGAGAAAAATCAATTTGTCTATATTTTATGAGGGGGAGGGTGCATATTTATTGGAAAATAGGGGGGAGATGTCTATATGGAAGGAAAGATTGTCTTCTTAGAAAGAAGTGAACTTACTGAATTCATTTACTTTCTTTGCGTGTGCAAAGTAAAGTAACAAAGAAAAACGCAAACACGCGAAGAAGCTACTCCACTCGGTCGTGAAGCTAGAAAAAAGAACGCCTTCCGCTTCGCTGCACTTGAACGCCTTTTTTCCTTAACGCTTCTCTCGGTCGCTGCGCCGAACGCTTCTTCTGCTATTGTTTGCAGCTGGCGCCTCATTGGGGTTGCTACTTATTGGCATTGCATAGTATTCACATTAAATCTCATTGGCGTTGCGCATTATTTTTTTGTGGATTCTCTGTTGTACTTCAATTATGATTTAAATAACTGTAATTTTTGTGTTGTATTTCAATTGTAGTTGAAATAAATGTGTAGATTAGCATCTGTTAAAATGATAAAGAAAGTTTTACTTTGCTTTGTGAGTACAAATAAAGTAACAAAGAAAAACGCAAACACGCGAAGAAGCTACTCCGCTCGGTCGTGAAGCTAGAAAAAAGAACGCCTTACGCTTCGCTGCACTTGAACGCCTTTTTTCCTTAACGCTTCTCTCGGTCACTGCGCCTGACGCTTCTTCTGCTATCGTTTGCAGCCTGCGGAGTGTTATCGCTGCGCCACATTATTCAAATGTTAATGTATAGGGAACTATGTTAGTGTGGCGCGTTGAAAGTCTTCGTTAAAGATAAAGCCGGATCTCAATTTGTATAGCAGACCTTCTGAGCATAGGTCATTCATCGTTTTACGCACTTTACGTCCTAACGATTCGTATTTTGTGGGATTTATATTCTTACCGTATATCTTGGAGTATATTGAAGGGGTAACTTCTACCGGTCGTAGTGGCTCTTTGTTGTATTTTGTGTATCGGTATAATATATTTAATATATGACGAGCTTCTGTGTTCATGGAATAAAATGTGTCTCCAATTATTTCACTTAATATGTCATTGTAATCGTCTTTCATTAAAATTCTATCTAATAGGTATATCGTTGATTGTGGCATCGGGTATGGTCATAATTTCTTTCGCATACTCTATTTCTTTTTTGTATTCTAATTGTCGCTGTAAACGCATTTTTTTATTTAACATTTGAGAGCATTTGTCAATAGGCTTTTTGGTCACCATGGATGGTGTTGAGGATGGTTCTGAAGATAATGACGATATCGAGCCAGGGGGTCCAGTTCTCTAGGTACCAGATGTCGAGGTCGACACGGCGTTGCATGTCGTCGACGGTTTGGGTCTCTCCGCGGCTGCCGTTGACCTGGGCCCAGCCGGTGATACCGGGACGGATGTAATGACGTACCATGTACTCTTCAATCTGGGAACTGTAATATTCGGTATGGGCGAGCATGTGGGGACGGGGACCGACGATGCTCATGTCGCCCTTGAGGACATTGACAAACTGGGGAAGTTCGTCGATATTGGTTTTGCGGAGGATGCGACCGAAGGGGGTAATGCGGGGGTCTTCCTTGGTGGCCTGCAGTTTGTCGCTGTTGCCATTGACTTTCATACTGCGGAACTTGAGACAGTAGAACTCCTCGCCATTGATACCGGTGCGTTTCTGGCGGAAGTAGACGGGGCCG
>Ga0302286_10000670_pt1 | contig 27275 bp, 29 predicted proteins | sample III_Fen_E2_3_FD_198765 | JGI IMG/M metagenome (GOLD analysis project Ga0302286, IMG submission 198765) | Peat permafrost microbial communities from Stordalen Mire near Abisko, Sweden - III_Fen_E2_3 | ecosystem: Environmental > Terrestrial > Soil > Wetlands > Permafrost | place: Sweden: Abisko...
ACGCTAACATGTAAGGATCGATTTACGGTAGTAACGGCAAAGTTTCAAAGTTTGATGACGTATAATTCACCCGGTTTAAATACTCCGGTAACTGAACCTTGCGGAACTGTAACCACTAAAGATCGCTTCGCCCTGATTACTTCAAAGTTTATTGATGAACAATATGGAAACAGCAAACCAGTAAGTATTGAAAAACCATGCGGAACTTTACTTACAAACCCAAAACAACACATTGTCTCTGCTCAGTGGCTAATGGATACACAATTCAGCAATATAGGAAGACGTTTAGATCAACCTTGCCCGGTTATTACGGCTAACCGTAAACACTTCTATCTAATGAATCCACAATTCAATAATAAAGGCGCAAGTATTGAAAAACCATGCTTCACACTTATTGCAAGGATGGACAAAATGCCACCGTATTTGATGCAGGCCAATCACGGACAAAGTAAGATCCGGATAAACGAAACGGATACCGAAACAATGATAAAGCTAAAGAACCTCTGCAACGAGTATGGCATAACCGACATATTTATGCGAATGCTATTTATCGACGAACTTAAGCGAATAATGGGTTTCGGTGATGATTATATCCTCAAAGGAACTAAGGCCGAACAAAAGAAATTTATCGGTAATGCCGTCGAATGTACACAATCACAAGTAAACGCTGAAGCAGTGGCTATGAGCATTTATGAATCACTATTAAAACAAGCTATTTAAACTAAAAACACTTCGGATCAGAGGTTGGTAAAAATATTTTTTTAATGAAAACAAAGAAACTCAAAACATACGTGATATTCGTTAGTCAGACATATCCGGCTTATCACTCTAAAAAAGAAATAATAACACTTTGAAATAAATATTAATATGAAAATTTACATTGCATCAAGTTGGAGGAATAAACATGGAGTTCAAATGCTTACGACTATTCTAAGGGAAAAAGGTCATGAAGTAATTTCATGGATAGAAAACTGTAATCAAGAAGGGAATAAGCAATTCATTTTTGAAGAATGGATCAATACAACCGAAGCAAACGACTGCTTCAATTTTGATATTATTGGAGCTACAACAAGCGATTTGGTTATTTATTATGGTCCCGCCGGAAAAGATGCATGTGTAGAAGTTGGCGCTGCTTGGGGGTCTGGAATTCCAATAATTGGCATATATGCAAAAGGGGAAGACTTAGGTCTTATGAGAAAATGTATGAGCTTCTGGGTTGATAATGTGTATAGACTTCTTGAATTGATAGATTTATATATGACTGATGGAACAACATTACACAGCCAAAAGTAAAGGTACCTGGGGACGTGAAACGGCTAAAACAGGCGAAGAGCTTAACAGGTTATGTAATGATTTCTTTGAAAAATTGGTTGTGTCTCCTGAATGGAAGAATATGGGGTGGAGTAATGCACTTGACACTTCAACAGGAATACTCTATTCTGTCGGTAAACTATTCAGAGATATGCGCACCAGTGGCATTGATTTAATGCATTACAGGGTCTATTTCAATAGTTTTTCATGCAAAGGTGGTATTTGCTCAAAAAAGATTATTGACTTTGGAAAATTCAAATATCATACGGAAGTCAATAATAAAGATATTGAGAAACTGAACGATTTTATAGCTGAGCACTACAATGTGTTGGTTGCAGAATTGGACAATACGGAAAATGAAATAAACGATGAGGACGGATTATCAAGGTTTAGAGAAAATCTGAATGAATGAACAGTTGTACATACAGTTTGAAGCTCCTGTGAAGCGATCAATGCCTACGGAACGAACACGCGACTCAGAAGGTCGCTATGCTTCAGATATATGTGAAACTGCTACCGACCCGATAGAATCACTGAAAAACGAAAATGAAATGCTTACACGGAAGTATTTAGCTATTGCTAAACAACTGGCAAGAACTGAACGTGAATTATTAAAATATAAACAGATATGATATTGGCAATTGATTTTGATGGCACTATTGTAAAGGATGAGTTTCCCGGAATAGGAAAATTATTACCTGGTGCAAAAGAAAATTTACTGAAGCTTAGAAAAGAAGGTTATTATTTGATATTATGGACATGCAGGACTGAAAAGCGTCTGGCTGAGGCTGCAAAGTTCCTCGCTGAGAATGGCATTCATTTCGATGCTTATAACAACAGTTGTCCGGCCAACGTGAAGGAGTTTAGCGGATTGGACACACGCAAGGTATTTGCTAATATGTACATTGATGATAAAGGGCTTTTAAAGCCCTTGCCGCACTGGGATGAACTTTATGAACTTATACATGAACGGTTGCCTACACATGCCGATAAAATTGATAATGAAGGATTCTTATAATTCCGAAACACCTGATTAAACTGCTTTTAAAAATCTATTAAATGGCAAAAAAACACACAAAGCATAAAAGTACCCGCCTGAGTGCAGAACGGGTAAAAGAGCTTCTAAGGGCTGACTATGAGCCAGGGAGGCAGGACAAGTGTAAATTGGCTGTTTACAGAAATAAAATTCGACCAATAACAGGTATATCTGAGCGTACTTTCTGGCGATATATGAATGAAATAGAAGCAGAACAAGAAAAACCTATAGACGATCCGAATCAATTGAAATTGTTTTAAATTATACGAACTAATTAATTGCATTACCATGAAAGTATTTAAATTTTACTATGACGATTGTCATACAGCTTTTTCAGGAACTGATCAAGCTGAAGCTACGGAGGCCTTTATTGAATATTTAGGCGATGTTGAAATTGACAAAATAGAAGAAATTCCCGAAACGGAATGGGATAAGCCATTTATTTTGATATATGAAGAAAACGACCCGGAAACCGAGATATTTAAAGTGTCTATTCGCGAGCAACTTGAAAATACTCCAACACTGATATTTTCTAATGATATTGATTTGATTGAATAAAAAATTATTTTGAACACTATTCTTGACCCGATAGGCCGCTTACGCTGTGAAGCGGGGCGGCCTTAATTTTTAATATTTCTTTCAAATAATATAAGAATTAAATAAAACTATATATATTTGCAAATAATAACAACTAATTATAATATTATGAGAAAATTAATCGTTTCCTGTTTGGTAATGTTTTTATGCATAAGTACATACGCTCAAAAGATATTGAACGATTCAACACCTGTTATTGGAGTTGCTACATCAGAGTACGATGACATAACTATTGGTAAGAATTTTAATTCGCATTATGATGGAAGTTCTTCAATAATGTATGATGATGAATCAAAATCAATATCTAAAGGAACTAAGTTGATAATAACCGGAATAAAGAAGAATATGAATGCCGAGTATTATGAAATAGGCTGCAAAGGTGATTTGTATTTTATCCCAAAATCTAATGTTAGCTTTATAAACAACACGAATTATTATACTGAATTTGAATCGCTCGATAAAACTGAATATGAAAGATTGAGAGATAAATATATTCTTTATGTGCAAATATATCATAAGTCTGTTTTAGATAAAATAGAGGATAAATTGAACTCATACGCTCCATTCGGTTTGACTATGATTAAAAGTAAAATTTTTGATGTAAGCGAATATACTGGTGGAACCGGTTTTGAATTTGAGGCTTACAACCCCACAAAAAAAGTAATTAAATACATAAGTCTAAATATAATTGGGTTGAACTCCGTAGGTGATCCGGTAATAAGTAGGGGTAAAACAATTCAAACAGTAAAATGTATTGGTCCAATTCAATCGCATGATAGCGGATTTTATTCTTTTGATTATGTATGGTTATCTGACTTAGTTGAATCATATAAAGTCTCTTCAATTACCGTTACTTACATGGATAAATCAATTAAGACAATAAAGAACATTAAATCAATATCATTCCCCAGAGAACTATATAATTACATTGATAAATAAAAATAAAAAACAAAGCCCCGAACAATAGTTGTTCGGGGCTTTATTTTTGTAATTATTTTTTCTTCTTTTCCGGTACTCCATCACCAATTGCAATAATACCAAACTCAAGTAATGCATCAATATTGATGTCGTCCGATATTTTGTATTTTGTAGGATCGATCACACTGAATTTCATTGAATCTAAAACCGCTTTTTGAACTTCTGATTCCATAATGGAATTAAAAGTTTCCGTTTCTGATTTATGCTTATCAAGCAGTTCCTTATTGGATTCCCCCAACTTATTCAATTTCTCTTTGAATTCCGCAAAACGTGGGTTTGGTTTGCTTTTATCAAACGAACCATCTTCGTTTTTTGCATAAATAGGAACTTCCGGATAGCCTTTCCCAAAATCTTCGCCATATTCATTATATAGCTCTGATATTGATTTTTGATAATTTTCAAGACTTTTAGCCAATTGCTTTTGTGTTTCGATGAACGGATAAACTACAGGCTCAATAACTTGTTTATTCTTGAAAAATAAGATTTTTGTTTCGACAGTTCCGGTTTTTACTGCGGCCTCGAGTTCCTGGTATGCTTGAATGAGTTTACCGTTTGTTTTCATACAAGTTTTTGTTTTATATCATATACATCGGCAACAATCTGTTGTATCTCTTCAATGGTTGTATCACTATCAATATCATTGAAATTGAATGATACAGTTTTACCTTTTTCGTGTACATAGATATTGAAATTTCCAACCTGAATAGAAGCATTTTCTTCTGTTTTCTTGCTAATTTGACCATTTACCGAAGTAACTTTATCTCCCTGAGATGTTATTCCCATAGCGTATTCAAACACTCCTTTACTTGCTTTTGCAGGTGTATTTGTAGCACCTGGACCTTTTTCGATTTCCATTTTAAATTTTTGTTTTAAATTAATATTGTTGATTAATAGCCTTCTAGTACAACCCATCCGTTTACGGATGATGATGTAGTTACTGTTACATATAAATATGATGTTGATAGTGAAATTCCAGCGCTTACAGCTGTTACTATAGGTACTCCCGAAAAAGTGGTAGGATATGTGAATGTTGCACTTCCAATAAGATTTACCACTCTTATTAATACTTTTTTATATGTGCTGCCATTAAATGGCTGAGAACACACAATTGATCCGGACGATGAGCCTGCATAAGTGTACTGATTTTCGTTTACAGCCCCAATAGAACTTATATTTATAACCCCACCGGCAGCAGTTAGCAGTTGTGATGATGTTCCTGATGGTGTTTTGAAACCAGTAGCTGTAACTGTTGATGCGTATATCCCAGATCCATTATTTAGAAGAGAAAAAGCTACAAGCCCATCAGTTAGGTTAGACCAATATGTGCCGCTAGCATCAGATTGAAAACCCCACTGTTTGCAGGATGTTCTTTGATATTTAATGGAAGTATCTAAAGAGCTAGATATAATTAATTGTGTTGCACTAACCGTTGATGCGAAAGTTGCTGCATTATTACTATTTATTTCTAAGGGATAAGTAGAACCATTATATATTCTAAATGAACCATCAGCCAAAGAGCCTAATGTATAAGTCTTTCCAAAAGTAGTTCCAACAAGATTTAATCTTGATTCTCCATTAGAAATAGTTATATCTTTTGATTGGATAGTAGAAGCAAAAGTTGCTGCACCTGTAGATGATAGAATTAATGCATCTAATTGTGTCCCATTATTCGAAACTCCAAAATATAAATTAGTATTTAAGGTTGAACTATAATTAAAATCAGTAGCTATATAACTTCCATAAAGCCCTGAATTTACATAAGTACCTAATTTAATTACAGTACTTCCATTAGAACTAGCTCCACGTAATTTAACCCCTGTTGCAGTTATAGAACCATCAATCCACATATTAGCAGATTGAGCAAAACTATTATTGTTTAAAATATGGTCATTTGTATTGGTATATGCACTTGAACCTAAACCTAAAAAGGATTTAATTGCAGTAGGGCTAAATCTATTAGTTATACCATCAGAGTCAAAACCTAATATTTGCATAGGAGCACCATCATAATAACCCAATACAAAATTATTAGTATAACCTCTCCATAAATTAGAATTAGCAACGGTTGAACCTGTTGCATAGAAATCTCCAGTGTTGTTGTTGGCCGCTGTTCCGAAAGTTCTTGTTGCTAATGGAGTATAACCCAATGCCGTTGTAATCTGTGAACTTATAAGTCCAGTTATTCCAGCTCCTGAACCATTAAATTGTCCACCAGTAGTTATATTTCCGGAAACATTAATAGTAGCATTTTGCTGCGAATATTGATTCCATATATAAGCATTAACTCCACTGGGAATATCATTTACAGTTAGATATCTAAACGATGGTATTCCTGTACTTCCATTAGGGGATGCAAAAACCATATTAGCAGTTTGACTACCAAATGCCGAGGTAACCATGCTTGAGTTTATACCGGTTAAGTATCCCATACCCGTCCACGGAGTACCAGTCACAAATCCGCCATAATTTCCTAAATCATTGGTAAATTGAGATAATGCTGTAGGTATGCTTCCTATTTCCGACCACGTATAAGCGGGTTTCGTTGAAGCCTTAGCCCATGCATATACATCACTCGCTGGTAGCGATGTAGGTATTGATGCAGATGTAATGTATCCGTCAGGATTGCTTGCATTGTATGGCGTGAAACCCAATGCAGTTTGATAATACGATGGCAACTGGCCTCCAAAACGTGCGGAGTCGTTAGCCTGAGCATTAATACCTAGGTAGTATGTTTCATTTTGTGATTTGGTTGCATACGACGATAAATCAGGAGCAGGACCAGGTAAACCATTAGACCCATTTCTTACGCTAAATGCAGAAACAGATTCATCGGTATAAAAAATAGTATATGTATCAGTACTACCGGCTGCACCTGTACCAGAAGTTTTTCTAATATCTTGTATTCCCTTGCCGGAATAAAATAATAAACCTTTTGCCATAGTTAATGAATGTCACTTCCGTTGAAATTAGTTATGTAATATCTCATTTCCGTTCCGTACAAAATTGCCTGAAATTCAATTACGTCCCCGTGAGTCATTCCCACATAGTTTCGTGTATTTCCATCTTCGTTGTACATTTGTGCACCGGTTTTAGATTCTAATTTTATTGATCCGCCTCCGGTACCAACCACTACTCTTAACCAGAAATTATCAGTTCCTGTTTCAAGCTCAGTAGGTGTTGGAAAATGAACAGTTCTTTGTACTGAATCATTGCTATACTTCTCAAGTATAAATGAGTTGTAGTTGGCAATATTGTTTATAATCGGCTCAGCATTATTTGTATAAACATATCCACGGTATGAATCATTAAAAAACCTCCTAGCTCCTTTTAATTTTAATCCCGAAGTAGCTTTATAATATAAATAACGTAATGCATCCAGTTCGCTGTAAAACCCATCAATGCCTATTTTTGTGTTGTTTGCCGGACGATATAAACCAATTTTATCAGTATTACCCAACAGGGCAAAGCCTCCAGTTGTAGGTGTATTGTAATTTCCAATAATTTCGACATACGCAGACTGATCGGCCAATCTGTGTTCTGCTAGTGCATGAAAAACAAAGTTCCCCTTATTCAATACAATGCTGTACTCTTTATTAATACAACCGTTATCCCCACATATACTTTTATCGGAGAAAACAGTATTATTGTTTTCGTCTGAAATCCAAACATTCAGCGTTATATCAGTCGCATGTCCTGTAAGTCCTGACGGTTGTGGAGGATAGGCAATCTCTGTATTTCTTCCGCCTTGTACATTGGCAAAAATCTGAAAATCGACAATACCTGCCTTTGAAGTTGTCAGTGTTCCTGTAACCGCTGTAGCGTATTGAATACCATTAGCAGTCCATGAAGATGTTCTATTTACGATTTCTTCTGCCGGGTTAATAAGAGAATCTAACGGTTCAATTTCTGTGTCAGAAAACTCAATAGAATCATTGATAATTGCTTTTTCAAAAATGGTAAAATCTCCTATATATCCCTCTCTGGCCTTTACCGCCATATCGGTAATTATGTTCCCTGCAGCATCTCCTCGGAAACTACCTCCACCAAATTGAAATCCGCCATTTTTGTACAGTATGATTTTTGCAATTGCAGCAATAGCATCTTCCTCAGTTCCTCCAAACCATGCTGCAATGTCGCTTAATGAATCTCCATTGATACCGGCTTTAATAGTTCCATCACTTGACAGCTTTATGGAGCCGGCAATAATACCGTCCATAAATTCAATGTAGCCCTTGATTTTGTTATTCACCAGGTCAAAGTATGTCGATTCATCCATCGACGAAATAACGCCAAGCTTTACGAAGCTGCCATTGATGATTGTCATTCCATAGCTCAACGATATGCCTCTTATTCCACCAATGGGAGAATGTAATACTCCAACAAGAAATAAATAATCAATATCGCTGCTATCATAGTTTAAATGATCTGCACTTAGAAAAATATCTCCAACATTTGTATTTCTCTTACAGCGGGCATATATATACATTGGATGAATAGTATCATTGCTTCCTGTCAATGTCAAACTTCCTGAAGAAATAATCCAATTTCGTACTCCGGTTTCATCAATCGTGAAGTGTACAAGTTCACCGGCAGTCCATTGTAATATTTGTGGATTTCCGTTGTAGTTTGGTTGTAATATACAGGTAAGCTGGAAGCTTTGGCTTCTTGCACCAACACTCAACATCGACGTTTCTATGCTCAACGGCTTGATGTTTTCGGCGTTGAAATAACCTTCAGGATCGAATACCATGCCCTGAAGTTCCTTTGTCTGTTGGTATGCCCGAAGATTGTTTCTATTTACCCGCTCGTTTGACGTAATTACAGTATTTTGAACATTCGATAATCCGCCCTCAATTCGCTCCAGTCTTGTTGCTGAAACTGTATTTGAAAGGTCAAATTGAACGGTCCAAAAGTCGGTAATACCTTTTTGAATTTTTACGATTCTAATATTTTCATCAATTCCAAGGTCTTCATCGTATATTGGTACTGTATCTCCACATTCGACATTTTGTAAATTTTGTATCGCGTATATAGAGCTAAATGTTGCTTTATATTCTACTTTTGGAGAATTGTTTTTATCATCAATAAGCCATTTTTGAGCAGCTGCTAATAATTCGTTTTCGGCAGATGTTTTGTAACTGTCCGGCATTACAATATCAAGTAATACATATTTATCTCCTATTTTAGGACGAAGTGTTGCGTTTGGCAATGCGTAGTCTTTTTCTGACGTATTAGCAATTAATATGAATTTACGTGTATTATGAGTATATGACTTAATTTCATAGTCATAACCCGATGCATCGCCGGTATTGAAATGCACTTTTGCTGTTGTGCCTGATAATAGATAGCTGTTAACGTCAAAATCTAACGCGCTATCGAAAAATACTAATTCATTCGATTCGTCAATAGCAGTTACCTTTCCGGCATTTGTGCCATCTAAGCGCGGATAAATATCATCGAATGTTTTTGAAGCTTCTATTATTCCATACAGATCAATATTGCTTTCAATGTATAAATTTGGTGCAGGTATAAGAAGTTTGTCAGAACCGTTCCGATAATCAGATGCAATATTGCGTGTAGACCCGAATGGATATAGTCGTGTCACAACATTACTATCGTTTACCGATGTACGTTCAATATCGTATGCCGTTGATCCGTATTTTAGGGTTATGTTTCGGGTTGTACTCTTTTTATCAAGATGAATCACAGAACCGTTTACTATGTATTCAGTATCAAATTCACTTGCCAGCCGTTCTAAGACAGATAAACATGATTCATTGCTAAATGTAAGCAGTTTATAATCTGTTTGGATTACATCGCCTTTAGTCCAGGTATTTGATCCATGTATGCGATTCAGGTTTGCAATAAGCAGATCAATAAACATATCTGCATTTCCTGTAAGTGGAAATTCGCCCTGCGGTGGCGTAGACGTATTATCAAAAAGCATGTACATCACTTTCCCAAGATCATATTTTGAGCTTTGAAAAATGGCGTTATATTGAAAGAGCTTGCTGCTGAGTTTCTTAATAGTTGGCAGTTGATTCAATGTCCATTTACTTCCTTCGTAGGTAATATAATCGTTCAGATACAATGGTGTACATGTATTTTGTTCCCATACGAGCGTAATTTGTTCATCTCCCATTACGGCTTTCGTCATATTTGATGAAGGCAATGGGTTGACTGTAATTAAATCTGTGTTGGTGCGTTTAATCGTTATCATAAGTTCTATTAACCGGATTAGGTTCAAAAACTGATAATTCATATTTTACGGATATCCTTCCGCTTTTCAGACTCTTTGGTTTTGATGTACACTTAGCACCCTCATAAAGAAGATTAACTGTAACACCCAGATTATAAACATATAATGAAAATATTCCTGGTGTTGCTATTTCTTCGATCAAAGCATTATAGTTTGTCCAAAACTCTTCTCTTGTGTCTGCTACTATCAGTATTTTTATCACATATCTGCGAGACTCAAAAATTAAATCGGATACAGTATCTACCTCTGTTCCGTTGGCGTCTGGAAAATCATGTTCCAATCTCTTTTTTGGAACTGGAGGAGACATGATTTCAAGATAGCTATCTTTAAGTATCATCGCGCCGTAAGTGGCAAAAATATCATTATCATTTATTTTCCAAAGGTTTGTCATATGTTTGCATTATTCAGTTGGAAACTCTTTTTTTATAAACTCTTCAATTGATTTTATAACATCTTCGTCGGTTACTTCTTTTACATATGGGTGTTCCTTGATGTTTATAAATTCGGCTGTTTCTCCCGGATTATTTTCAAATACAGGATTAATTGATCCGTCGTCTTCTGGAACCGGTGTAATAGGTTCATCCGTGTTTTCAACATCACACTCACAACCCCACTCACTTGGTGGCATATGTGTTTTCCACCATACATGTAAAATTGGCAATATTATACCATAATAGGCTTTATGTGTTTCGCGAGGTTTAGCAGCTCGGCTTGGCAAATACTTAAGATTTGGATAAAGCTTAGCTGTTTTTAAATAGCCTTTAAACCGTTCGGCCATACGGGCGGCACGAACAGCCATGTTATATTCCGTTTTCAGCCAATTTTCATTATAGTCGGTAGCAATTGAGGTTCCAAGTACTGCTTTTCTAAACTGATAATAACTACGTAAATTTCCCTTATCATCTAGCAATTGAGTGGCTATTTCATTGCCTTCTCTATGTGCTTTGAATGCAGAAAATACCGATGTATTTTCTTTAAATTGTTGAATAAATTCGGGATCGGTATTTCCAAACTCTACTGAAAATGTATTATCAATACCTTGCTGTAGTGTTTTATTCGTAATGTCGAACAGTGGTTTTGATATAACCGGCATGTTCTCCGGATCAATACCATATTGTTTGTAAATGTCTTTTAAAGCGGAACTAAAAAGCTTATCAATGTTGATGTTCGTTGTATAGCTCGTTGATTTGTCGGCTAAGTTCAGATTGCTCTTTATTGCCCGGCTCCCCAATGTCCGGGCGTTGGCGAAAAAATCAACCAGTTGGCGGATAAATCCTTTTTGGGTGTCTGAAAGTTTTACCCCTGGTTTCTTTTTTGGTGACGCTGGGGACTTTTGCGACGGTTCCTGTGGTATAAGATCATTACCTACCGCATCGCCACCCGGAGGTGGAGTGATTTGTTGCTGTTGAGGCGCGGGGTTAGTTTGTCCACCTGCTACTTCCTCATCCCCCTCCGGCATTGGAATGGCATACTTGTCATGAATCCATTTTGAAGGGATTTTAATCAGCTTTGAAAGAGTGCTTAAATTGTCTACACTCAGGTCTTCTTTAGCTGCCGGAAATACAAATTTTCCACCCGTAGCCGGATAACCGCGTTTGATTAATAGCGGAACAAATTTAGAATTAAGCTGACGTTGTACAAACCGGCAAAGCGTTTTTGCTTTTTCATCCAATGTGTCTGAATGAGTCTCACTCTGACTTCGTGAGCTCCCCGATATGGTTGTCATAGTTTCGCCTAGAACTCCAATCATTATTTGTTCGTCACAGGCATCTTTCAGCGTTTTATACAAATCAGTAGAACCTGAACCCGAATTCCAAACTATTTCTACATCGGTTTCTTTAGGGACAGCCGCTACCGGCTTACCTCCAATTTCTGAAAGAGAACTAAATAACTGATCACGGGCATTTGTATCCGTACTGTTATATTTTCCTAGCACGAATGGCATTCCAAAAATTTCGGCATATTGTGCCCAGTCTCCAAAGTTTCCGCGTTTGTAGATGACGTATTGAGCCACGCGGAACATGATTCCCAAATCGCTATCTTTCCCGAATTCGAGTATATACTCATCCTGCGTATAGTCATAACCAGTCATCCCACCTGGCATGGTAGTTATTACTTTTTCGCGGTCGGCAAGTTTTCGACCTATATTCTTCACGTAAATATGTTTGCGTGGAAAGCTGAAAATATCAAATTTTGGTGCGAATGAAGTATTTACAACCGATTTTCCGAATACTTTAGAATATACAATTTCGGTAAGCAGCTCTTCAAACTCTGGCGTTTCAATGAGGTCATTAATCACATCTACAGCCTGTCCGTCAATCTGAAACTGTAAATCTGAATTCGTGACTATCCCTACAAGCTTATCAATCTGATCCTGTAGAAATGGATCGGATAATAAATTGTCAACCAAATCGAACCATTGTGAATAAAATCCCCACTTTGCTTGATTGACAGCATTCTTGTAGTTTTGTACATCAGCGCTTTGTACTTTTGCCGGTTGCACTACCAGGGTTTGTATAAATGTCTGAGCTTCGTTGCTCTGTGCCGCTTTTTCTAACATGATTAAATATGATTATTGCGTTTAGGATTACTGGTAACTTTATATGGAAGATTGTTTGCTTCTCCTCCATTATTTTCAATTGTAGGCAGATCGGGTAATACTTCGCCTTTTTGAACAGCCTTAAGCCAGGCTATTGCACGCTCGTATCTGTCTTGCCTGAGTTCCATGGAAGTATTTACGTTGCATATATTCACAAAATGCCATACGGCAATATCTTTGATAAATATCATTAGTAGTGCGTTTCGTTGACTACCCGTCTTAGCCAATTCCGCAGCAATATCATAAGCCTTAAGGTAACCCTTAGCTTCTTGCGTAGCTGCGTCTATGGCAGCAGTTAGCATGGTTTCATCGCCATCGCTGATAGCTTCAATTTGCTCAACACCCAAATGGGTGGTTATTTCGTCGGGAGTTATGTAAGACATAATTTTATATTTTACGGTTTGAAAATTGTGGATGAGTATTTGCTCCTGTTTGTGTGTCGTAAAAAGCATTTTTCGACAATATGCCTGTTTCTTCGTGTTTTGATATTATACCCTGATTTTTCATGCGCTGAATATCATCCCTGCAAAGTGCGCGGTATTCGTCAAACAGATAAACCCGGTAGCGTTTGCCGTCGTTATCTTTTGAGTACTGGCGAGCGCGTTTGCACTCGCGTTTAAAATGCCGGAAACTCATACGTCTATTCATTCGGCGTATTTTGCGCCTTAAGTTCCAGGCGCGAATGAGATTTAATAGTTTTTTCATTTTCCGTGTTGTTGTTTTTATAATCGTTTGCTATTTGTTGGTCGGCTCCACGATTTTACGCTTCCCGCTCCCAGGGTACTTATTTTTTCATTGATAATCCAAACACCGCCTTCAATACAGTCTGGTCCATCGGCCGGAGCTCGGAGCTGCATGTTGAATAATTTGAACTGCTCTGCAAGGCGTATCATATGCGGATTGTCTTTTTCTAGTATGTTGAAAACTAGTTGTGAGTTACGAACCAATGTTTCCAGCGTTCCTTCGATTCGGATGGCTTTATCCGGTTTCTTTCGGGTGTCGGGCGTAATATTGATAAATCCTTTTTGGCGACCCATTTGATAAAATAGCGGCTTATACACCTGTTCAAAAAAAGCATCCTGAAGGGTGTTATTCTCAACGTAGTTGTAGAGCATAGTTTTATTCCCTACATAATCCCGCTGAGCATAAAACCAGTCAATAAAACTGGCTGTATTTACCTGGTCCAGGAATCCATGATAGATATAGAATTTCCCATCTTTATAGCCTATTATCCAGTTAGCCTTAAAGCTGACTCCTTTCTTTTGCTTATCCTTATTAGATGGCGATGGGTCGGCATAATTTACCACGAATGAAAGTGAGTTAAGTGGCGGACATTTTCCCCAGGTTAACTCATTGAATACAGTACCTTCCGTAATCGGATTGTTCATGTATTCTTTTTGAAAACTGCGGAAACCCATGAATCGCTCCATGGCTTCTACCTCTGCTTTTGTCCATTTTTCTGCCCAGGTAACATTACCATTGTCATCGTATATATTTACCTGACTAACATGTACGTCCTGCGTGTCGGCAATACGTGCTAACACAGAATCCGCACCGATAAGGTTCCCCACCATAATAAACCGGCCACGGCCACCGTCCAGAATTCCGAACAATGCTTCTTTTACCCAGTCGGTAAGTTTGCTGATACGGCTTTCGTTTTGAATTAATTCATCATCGTCCAAGTCATCAATTACCACATAATCCGGACGCATATCGCGGTACCGGAGTCCGCGGGGAGACTGTCCACGACCCAATGCAAAAAAAGCACAACCGTCACGGGTGACGAAAGAACCTTCCGCCCAATGGCCAACCTGGTATTGTTCGCCAAAGTCGTTTATGTATCGTTGATTGAATTGAAGCTCCGATTGAATATCGGCCAGCAAGGTGTTGGCGTTTGTCTGGCTCTTACCTACAACTACCATTACGTTTAATTCCCGTACTTCCTGGCATTTCAGCCAAAGAGGGATAAACACATCCATGTGTGTTGATTTGGCGTGAGCACGCGCCCATTTAAAAACTGCCTTTAGGTTTTTAGTCTTCAGTATTTTGTTGGCAGCATCAATCTGGAATTTACCGGATTTGGTTTTGGCGAAATGAGGAAAATAATACTCTACAAAAAAGGCATAGTCTTTCCGAGCTCGTTTAATACGTGCTTGTTTGGTGGAATTACTTTCGGAGCGGTCAACAGTTGTTTGTTGCTGAACCTCTTCGTTGTGTAACTGCCACTCTTTGAGCGCATCGGATATTCTTTTCTGTGCCATTATAGTGTTGTTTCCAAATGTGCAAACTATCGCTTAGAAGTATGTTGCAACAGTTTTCCATGTCGCGAATGCTTTTGTCTAATTGAGTTGATTGTCCGGCCATGAGTTTACATTTTAGTGATATGCTCATTAATATATAAGTCCTGGTATTTATTCAGGGCACGAAGGAATTCGGGTGTAATGTCTTTGTCCCACGAAGCTCGGTATTGAATCCATTTACTGAAAGCCATAAATACATCGATGGTAGAAACGATGTTGGCTTTTTTGTCGAGTTTTTCGATAGCTGATGCAAACTTGGCAAGTTTGTCTGGGAGTGAACTTATAATGTCAATATCGTCTGACTCATACACCTGGTCCAATACTTTATTTAATGCAGCAAGTGCTTTATTTACCAATTCAGGTCTTGTGACATTAATACCTGCACGTCGTGCAGCCCATCCTTCTTTGTCCACCCAGCTTGATATTGTTTGTTCACTTGTGCCCACTTTTTCAGCGATTGATTTTTGAGTTTCTCCATTCATATAATACATGCGGGCTAACTCTTTTTTCTGCTCCATTTCTTTTTTACTTGCCATATTGTCAGCTTTAATTTTTCAGCAAAATAAGCTACTTATAACGGTATTCAAAAAAACAATTGACAAAATGGCAGTACTTTTTTGTCGTGTTTGAATTATATGAGATTTTTGCATCGACAAACAACCAAATAGAGGAAAAAATAATTAAACGACATTTTAAAATGGATAGAAAACCAATACCATATGAAGCCCTGGACTCATCGATTCTTACTAACGGTATGCGAGTAATGGTTGATGGTGTGGATATTTCTCAGTTTTTAAAAAATCCTGTTATGTTATTCGATCATAACGATTGGCAGTTGCCAATAGGTAGATGGTTGGATACGATAAAAGACAGTGGAAAAATTCTTACAAATGCAGAGTTTGATTATGAAGACAAAGACGAACAAACTCAACGCATCATTGGAAAGGCTGAACGAGGGTTTTTAAAAGCCTGCACTGTTGGATTGGCTGACATTGAGGCTACCGATGATCCCATGTATATGCTTCCGGGACAAACCGGTCCTACAATTATTCGTTGCAGACTTCGTGAAATATCAATAACACCTATTGGAAGAAATCATAATGCGTTACGACTTTATGATAAAGATGGTAATGAAATGCCATTTGACGAAAAGACCGACACGAAATTATTATTATCAGACTTTATTGTATCACCTAAAATAGAAATTAAAATGAGTAAAACGTATTTAGACTTATTGAACTTATCTGATAAGGCTACTGAGGCCGAAAAGGTAGAAAAAATTGAGTTATTGCTTTCTGACAAGAAAAAAGCAACGGAAGACCTGGAAGCTGAAAAGCTAAAAGTGAATTCGCTAACCAATGAAAAAACGGAATTGCAGTCACGCATTGATGCCATTGAGTTAGCCGATAAAACAGCAAAAAAAACGGCTTTTGATGCTGAACTTACCGAGGCTTTCAAAGATGGCCGACTGAGTGAAAAACCCGAAGGCGATAAGCTGACCCCCGTAAAAGATCGTATGTTGAATTTGTTCGACAAAGACCCTGAAGGAACTATGTTGCTTGTAAAGGATTTGCCAAAACACAAATCATCGATTGATCTATCCGATCATGTTCCTGCTGAAGGCGAAAGTGCCTGGGATAAACGACAAAAGGAAATTGAAGAGGCTAACAAGAAAAAGTAACTTCATTTTTAAACGACAATTAAATATTAATTAAATATCAATTCAAAATCAAAAATCAAATGAAAGCTTTAAAATTCATTCTTGTTATTTTCGCGATGTTGCTTGCTAACATAGCTTTGGGTTCATTAATCACCCAAGGTGCGCCTCCCTATGTCACAAATATTGTGATAGTTTCATTGATGACATGTAGCCTTTTCGGCTCTGTTTATGCTTATCGGAATAAGCATAAATCGGGTATTTTAGCTATGGCTGTTACCATTACTTCGGCCTATGCTGGGGAAGTTCTGGAGCAGTTACTTGTCAAAGCTACTACCGGTAATCAAATAGTTGCAGGAGGACACATTCATGTTCAGCCTAATGTGACTAAAAAGTTTGCAATACCGCGACTTAAAGCCGGTAAAATGCTACAGCGCCGGAAAGAGCAGCCTGTTGAGGCAGATTCAAGTGGTAATTTTACTATCGATGAGAAATATCTTGAACCTAAAGATATAATGGCATTTACCACCTTTAACCCTCGCGTTTTTGAAAATATATGGAGACCTTTCCAGTCAACAGGTAATCTGGTATTTGAGCAACTACCTTCCAATATTCAATCGGCTTTATTGACTGAATTAGCTAAGGTTGTAGATTTTGAGCTTGGCGGAGAACTTATAAATGGGCAATATCATGCTACTGATGCTGGAAAATACTTCGATGGTATTTTGACGCGTATTATGGCTGATTCTGACGTTGTGGAAATTGCAACTCTGGCAGCTATTACTCAAAGCAATGTGATTGCAAAAATGAAGCTTGTACGTGCCGCTGTACCTAAGGCTATCAAGGCTAATCCAAATCTCAAAATGTTCATGAGTGTGGAAGATGCTGAAAGCTACGAATACGAATTGACAGATAAACCATCGAAAGGACAGGACTATACTAATATGAATCCTGAGCGATTCAAAGGTATTCAAATCGTTGCTCTTGCTGACTGGCCCAAAGATGTAATTGTTGCTGCTATTGCCACTTCTGGTATTGACTCCAACTTCTGGGCAGGTGTGGCTATGGCTGACGATGCAGAAGCAATTCAAATAGACAAGTTGACAAATGCTGGCGAAAAGTACTTCTTTAAAATGTTGATGAAAATAGACACCAATATAGTATTTGGCGAAGATATCGTATTATACGATGGTCGTGCTGCTGCTATTGCCGCAGGTTCTACCGATTTGGATAATTTGGTATTGAGCGCTGGTTCTATTGTTCCTGACTTTGATCCTGCAACTAAAACTTACACGCTGGCTGTAGCTACAGGAGTAACATCTACTACCGTAACTGCCACTCGTGGCGAAACTGGTCAGATTTTGAAGTTAGGTTCTACTACACTAACGAGCGGCACCGCTTCTGCGGCTAAGAATTTAGCAATAGGTGAAAATATCATAAGCGTTACTGTAACCAGTGCAGATGGTAATTCAACTGCCACTTATCAGGTATTAGTTACTCGTGCTGCTTCCTAATTAGTTTTTGAGGTATAAATAATCCGTGTGTTGTTGAACCCGCCGAAAGAGTAATCCGGTAGGCGGGTTTTAAAATTATCATTATGCGTAAAATAGATACAATAGTAGTTCATTGCTCGGCCACGCCTGTAACGCAGGATTACACTCCTGAACGATTGACGCGTGATCATTTAGCCCGCGGATTCAATTCATCCGGTTATCATTTCTATATTCGTCAATCCGGTCAACGTGTGGCATTTCGCCCAATTGAAGTTCCAGGTGCACAAGTAGAAGGTCATAATTATGATACAATCGGTATTTGTTATGAGGGTGGTATTGATGCACATGGGAAAACCGCTGATACTCGTAACCCGCTTCAAAAAGCAGCGCTTATTGCATTGCTGAAAGAACTTGTAAAAATGTTCCCTGGTGTGAATATCTGCGGACACCGCGATTTCTCCCCTGATTTGGATCATGATGGAAAGATTGAGCCGAATGAATGGATTAAAGTGTGTCCTTGTTTTGATGCTATTCCTGAATATGCTTATTTGACTAAAAAAAGTAAGAAGTAATGGACTGGAGTAATATTATTTCTGTAGTACTAAACCTGATACTCGGAGGCGGTCTTATTCTTTCTCTTGTAACGCTTAAGGCTAAAAAACGACAAGAAGAGGCTAGTGCTGATCAGATTGCGGCAGGCGCAAAACAGACTCTTGCATCTGCTACTACAACTGAAATAGGCAATGTTTCTGAAATTGCAGATAAATGGCGACAATTTGCTGAAGAATCGGAGTTGCGATATAGCAGCATGAATAAACTTATGCAGCAACAAATTACCAGTCTTCAGGCTGATGTAACCAAGTTGTCAAAACAGTTGAATCAAATTTTGAAAATCATTAAAGAAATAAATCATGACAATTTGGATCAAAAAAAACAAGAAGCAAGTGATATTGCGAGGGAGTAGCATTATTCTCCTTTCATTATTTCTTCTGTTTGGATGCAGAACGATTAAATATGTACCTATTGTACAGCGTCACGATAGCATCGTTGAAAAGACAGTACGCGATACTGTTTTGAAATACTTACCGCAAAAACAATCGGTAATCGCTGTAAAAAAATCGCATTTGGAGACCGATTTGGCTATTTCAAATGCTTCAATAGATTCGCTTGGATTATTGCACCATTCTATCGAGAATAAAGGGACTATTCCCGGAAAAATTATACACGATAAAACAACAGTTCATGATTCGATACCAGTTCCTTATAAAGTTGAAGTTCCAGGTAAACCCAAAATAGTTAATGTTCCGGTACATGACTTTATATGGTGGATAGGGTTAATAGTTCTAATTAGTGGTGGATTGTTTGGGCTGTATAAGCTTCTAACAAAAACTCCTGTAATATCAATAATTAAAAAGTTTTTAAAACCAATTTAATAATAACTAATCATTATGTCAGAAAAAAGAATTATGGGCGTTTCGTCGATTGAAGTAGGCGAAATTGCAGTTGACGGTGATGTTTCTGCTGCATTTGCAGCACTCGGTGGTACCTATAAAGATACGGCCACTTTTGAGGAAGATGACGGTACCGATACAGAGCACGAAATTGAAGAATCCGACGATCCCGTTGAAATTCTACCGGGTCCTACCAAAAAGACAATTACCTGGGGTATTATCAACATGGACCCTGAAACATTGGTAAAAGTATTAGGTGGCACAGTAACTGGTACCGGGGATACTGCAAAGTGGAATGCACCACGGTCAAAACCGGCTATTTATTTGTCAGTTAGAATCACCGACAAAAACGGTGTGAAAGTAACTTACCCTCGTTGCTTTATCAAGGCTAAACGTACATGGAAAGTAACTAAAACTGGAATACTTCAAGTGATCATCAAAGCACGCGTATTAACGCCTACTAAAGATGGTGTTGCTCCTGAAATTCAGGGTTGATGAATTCCTATTATAAATTCTATAAAGTGCCGCCCGGCTAACTGCGGCGGCACTTTTTATTTAAAACGACACACATGGATAAAAATATAGAACAGTCAGCTGCGATGGCTTTGCTGGATCGTGGAGTTGCATTTCGTATACCGGCTCCACTATTGTGGAGATTATTCGGCCGAAAAACAATGCTTATTTCGGTAAAGAGATTGAGAATTGGGACACTGTTATATTGTTCGGCATTTAATGATTTGAATGCGTTTGAACAAATAACCGTAATAGATGATTTCAGGAAATCATTAATATCTGAAATGGGCTTTGAACCTATAGCTATTTCGATGAAATCTATGCAGGATAATGCGATTGGGATAACAAAATCAATTGCAGCATGTCTGCTAAACTCCCCATTAAAAATACGGTTATTTGCACCATTCTTAGCGCGTATATTACGAAGGCGTTGTACGTGGGATCAATTACAGGAGCTTACCATGTGGATAATGGTATACTCCAGAATGGAAAGTTTTACCAATACTACCAAATTGCTGTCGGTGATGCTTCTGACGAAGCCGATGAACTGTTCCGAGAGCTAAATGGGTCTGAAGATGAAGAGGAGTCAACGAGCGATGCAGATCGATCCCATAGCCTCTTTGGTTTAATTTTTTCCATACAAAAAGAAACCGGATGGAGTCATGATTATATTCTTTGGGGTGAATCGTGGTTTAACCTTCAAATGAAATTGAATGACTTACCAGGCAAAAAAAAGAAGAAAGAAGTAAAAATGTCAGATAGTTTTGACGAATAAGCTAACAACATGGAACCTGTAGAAATAGACTTTATGATTGGCGGTAATACTGTTACCGAAGGTAAAAAGGTAGAACAAACTTTCGATGAAATTACACTTTCTGTCAATGGACTTACTAATGATATTGGCAGGCACAGAACTGCATTGATAGAACTCCAAAAGGACTTGGTTGGGCTTGGGATTGCCTACAAAACAGCCACTAAAACCCAAAAAAGTGAATTACTTCAAGACATTGAACTCACCAAGAAAAATATTATTGACGAAAAACAATCAATAATAGAACTCACAGCTGAAGTACGTCAATTGGAGAAACAAAAAAGGTCTGCCGGATCAGTAGTCGTTGATAGTTCAACTATGTCAAATAATGCGGGGAGAGCAGCTGTGGGATATAACAGTTTGGGGTTTTCTATGCAGCAAATTATTCGTGAAGCTCCGTCAGCGGCTATGGGCATGAATACTTTCTTTTTGGCTATAAGTAACAATATTCCCATTTTGACAGATCAAATAAAAAGAGCCAGTGCAGAAAATAAAGCTTTATCGGCATCCGGTCAAACATCTGTTCCAGTTTGGAAGCAACTAGTTAGTAGTTTGTTTTCATGGCAATCGGCTATGATGATTGGAATTACGCTATTATCGATGTATGGTAAAGATTTTATCGCATGGGTTGAAAAAATATTAACCGGAAAAAAGGCAATAGATAAAACAACAGAAAGTCAGAAATCACTTAATAAGGTATTTTCCGACTTTACTGGAAGTGCATCAAGTAAAATACAGGATGTCACCAGAATAGGTATTGAAATAGAAAAATATGGGAATAATTCAAAAAATGCAAAAGGGATTATAGACGATTTTAATAAAACATTTAATACCCATTTAAAAACCATTGAACAGGTAAAAAAGGCTTACCCTGAGCTTTCAAAATCTGCAATTGAAGCAGCTATAAAAATTCAGGCAGCAAATAGTCTTATTGAAAAATCGGCTCAGGCCACATTAAAAAAACAAGAAGCGGATACAGCTCTTTCTCCATATTCATCTAAGCAGGTAAAGCAACAAGAGGACATGTTGAATAGGCTTGTTTCGATGGCACAAAAATACAATGTAGATATGAACGAGTTAACGACAAAACTTATATCAAAAGAAGGTTTTGGAGTAAATGGGGTGAAACAATTTATTGTTGGATCGAATAATCAAAAAGAGGGTGATTTCAAGGAACTAAACGCTTTAAATGATTTTTATAATAATTGGGACAATTTGTGGTTCGCAAAATACATATCTCAACAGCGTAAGGCCGGAAAACAGATTGACATAAATAACAAGGAAATACAAAAACTTTTGGAGGGTGTAGATTTTAAAGACTTCACAAAGGATAATTTGACTAAGGACTCAACCAACAATCAAAAAGTATATTACGATGCCGCTAAAGCGATCCAGAAGTTATTGGTAGAAGTTGATAAAGAAACCTCTGGTTTACTTCTTTCCAGTCAAGATAATTATCTTCAAACGCGTCTCGATAAAATCAGTATTGAACAAGAACAAGAAATTGCAGCGATTCGACAAAAATCAAAGGACATTGTGGATGAATACAACAAATCACACCGGAATGATACTGGATTTAAATCAATTAGTACACTTTCAGAAATTGATCCGGAACAAGCAAAAAAATTAGAAGATGAAATAACCGAACTTATTTCGGCTTATGGAAAAAAAAGAGCAAAACTTCAGAATGATTATTATGAAGAAGAAAATAAACTTGTTGCCGGAATGGCTGAAGAGAGAGTGAAAATAGAGAAAGAATATGAAGAAAAAATAAATGAGGCACAAGCTAATGGTGCAACTAGGTATGCTCAAATGCTAATAAATGAACGTGACAAGAAAATATCAGAAACCTCACTAAAATTAATAGAGGAGACTGATTTATATAAGATCGCCACTAATGAACAAATCAACATTGGAAAGCAACTGAATGACAAATTGATTCAGCAGGTAAAAGACCGGGTAAATGCCGAAATTGCTGAAAATAAATTGAGCAAAAAGGATGGCAATAAGATATTGGAAGCACTGGATAAATCTCAGGCTTCTCAGGTATCAGATACATTGTCCGGATTTATTGCAAAATATAAAGAGCTTAATGCTGCAAAAACCCGTTTTGAAACGGCTAAGAAGAATGGTGATATAGTAGGCGCTGCTAATGCTGCTAATGATATTGACAATCTTACAAAATCTGTAGAAGGCTACGAGCAAAAAATACAGAATGTCATGTCGAGTGCTAGTTTGTTCGCAAACCAAGCTATTGATTTACTTAACTCCATGAGTACCGAAGAGGGTGATGCAGCCAGTTCAGCCGCAAAATCTATCGGTGCTGTTATGAATATTGCTAATTCAACTATGCAAGGATTCCAAGCGGGAGGTGTTGTCGGAGGTGCTGTTGCGTTTGTAATGTCTACTGCCACTCAAATTTTCAATGCCGAAAAGGCACATAAAGAAGCATTGGCAGCTATTGAAAAAGCAAGAATAGCTACTCAAAAAGAATACAATGATTTGCTACTGAAACAGAACAAATTATTAGAGGCTGCCAAGAGTATTTTTGGCACTAATGCATTGGCACAAGCCAATGCTTATGCAGCGCAACTTAAAGCGTATAATGATGCTTTGAATGGCCGTAGTGGTGCCATGTCTGATTTGGCAACGTCAACAGTTCAAACCGGTTCTCATAAGACTGGATTATTTGGCTGGGGAGGAGAGAAAGCAGATTATTCTGGTCTATTATCAGTTTATCCTTATCTGATTGATGCTAATGGAAAACTTAATGAAGAGTTGGCAAAATCAATTATTGACAACGAAAAACTAGACGAAGCGAGCAAAAAAGCGCTACAGTCAGCATTAGATTATACTGATGCCTATAGTGAAGCCTTAGATAATCTACAGAGTTATTTAAATAGTATATTTGGTGATCTCGGTGGTGATTTAATGACTGCTATTACGGATAACCTGAATGATGCAAAATCGGCAGTTGATGATTTTGGAGATTATGTGGGGAAGGCAATGAAGAAAATGATTTCGGATATAGCCTATAATATCTTTTTTGCCCAGTCATTTGACAAGTTGTCCGAACAAATTACAGACATTTATAAAAACAGTAGTCTGAACGATAAACAGAAAGGCGATGCAGCTACACAGGCTATGAGCTCTTTTTATTCGGGCATTGATTCATCTGTGTCGGCGGCTACTGATTTTATAAATCAAATGTACGGAACTATTAAGGATCAAACTGGACTTGATTTAAGTTCAACCAGCACTGCAACGGGAATTAAAGGAGATGTCAATAACATGACTGAAAATACAGGTAGCGCCCTGGTTGGGGCTATCAATGCTATGCGATTAAATGTTGCTGAACTGTTGAAAAATAGCAATAACGGACTAACGATGATTTCTGGTATATTGGCTATTTTAGGCGAAATAAAGGAAGATACGAGCTTTCTAAGAAAATTAGAACGTATAGACAATACGCTGTATTATCTGAAAAATAATGGAATAAAAGCACTCTAATGGATATAAATGAGGTAAATGCTAAGATTAAAGAGTTTCTGAAGTTTCAACAGCAATATGTTAGCGAAGATGCTCCTGATGTTATGGGTACCGAAGCTGTAAAACATTATAAAAATTCATTTGTTGATGAGGGATTTACTGATGAAATCTTAGAGCCATGGAGAGAGGTTGAGCGGCGAAAACCAGAAAGCAAATGGTATGGATTCAGTTATAAATCTAATTCGGCTATACCAGGTAAAAAAGCAAAAAAGGGGAATGCTAAAAGTAATTTTTCCCCGGCACGCACTAATGATAAAATACTAACAGGTGAAACTAATGAGCTTTCTAATTCTATTTCGTATGTAAAAAAAACGGATCGAGTGACTGTTAGGTCTGATAAACCTTATTCTAAAATTCAAAATGAAGGTGGATTAGGTAAAGTGTTTGGTAAATCATCGTTCATTATGCCGGCGCGTCCGTTCATACGTGATTCAAAGCAATTGAGAGAAAAAATTATAGCAAAGTTTAAACGAGATATTCAAAGTAAAAGAAAGGAACTAGGATTATGAGTTTATATAGTTTGATAAAAGACCCATTAAAGGCAATAAGTTGGATGAAGTGGGTTGATATTGATGCAGGGCAATTAGAAGGAGCTGAGAAAAGAAAAGTGTTGATATTTCCATGCTCATTAATAGCTGAGTCTTCTGTATCTAATGATATAACAGAATCTGGTGATGTGCAGCGCGAAGATGCTACACTGACTCTTCGCCTTGCATGGGATGCAACTGGAAGCAGAACTAATGCCTCTTCTCCTGAAACTGTACAAGAAAGATCGCTTGCATATACAGTTCAAACTAAGGAAGTATATGAGTTATTGCAGGGTGCTATTTTTGGGGATTATACATCGCTTGAATGTGGCTCGGCAGTTCAGGAAAAAAACACTGATGGTTTAGTGGTTTTTAAGTTTACATTTAAAACCAATCAAATAGTAATTAAATAGACTTTATGGGGTTGAAAATAACCCCGGTCATATTGGAGCCTCTGACCTCTCCAACATATAAAATTCGAATACACCGCATACCCAGGGTTTAATATCCTTGGTGCGGTGTATTCGCATTTTAAGTTGTCAGAGACTACAAAAATAGGTATTATTAATTATAAAACAAGTAAGTAAAATGAAAAATTTCAATCAGGCTCCCCTGCCATTTCAGGGGCAAAAGCGGAGGTTTCAAACCTCCTTTAAAGAGGCTTTAAAATGTTTTGAAAAGGCTTCGGTATTTGTAGATTTGTTTGGTGGTAGCGGTTTGCTAAGTCGGTGGGTTAAGGAAACATACCCGGACGCCAAAGTAGTGTATAATGATTTTGATGGATACAGCAAGCGAGTAGCCAATATAAAACGTACAAATGCACTATTGGCAGACTTTCGCGTCATTCTGAGCGATGCTCCTGTTGATAAGGTGGTGAGTAAAGATGCTAAAGCGGCCATCCTGAAGGCCATTAAAGCTGAAGAAAAAATAACCGGTTATGTAGATTATATCACTATCAGTTCAAGTTTGTTATTCAGCATGAATTATGCAACTACTTATGAAGAGATGGAAAAGCAAACGATGTATAACTGTGTACGAAAGAATGATTATGAATTGGCGGACGACTATCTGGACGATGTGGACATTGTTCGCATGGATTACAGAGAGTTATACGATCGTTGGAAGCATATACCGGGTGTTGTATTTCTTATTGATCCACCCTATTTATCAACGGATTGTTCAACATACGGAAATTATTGGAAGTTGGCTAATTATCTGGATGTATTGTCGGTATTGAAAGGAACTAATTACTTCTATTTCACGTCTAACAAAAGCAGTATATTGGAGCTTACCGAATGGATAGCAATGAATCTGGGCGGTGATGATTCATTTGCTGGTGCTCAACGGGTGGATATCAATTCACGAATGAATTATAATGCGGGATATACTGATATAATGCTTTGGAAAAAAATATGAATAAGTATCACAAAATATTAGATAAGGTACTGAATAATGGAAAAATTCAGACAAATAAGAAAGGAAATATACGTTATTTGCTGAATGAACAATTGCAATTGAAGGCAGATGATTTGTTGGATATATTCGAAGGTCATTCTATTGCTCGTAATAAATTGAGAAGTGAGCTTCAGCTGTTTATGTCCGGTGAAAGATTGACAGAAAAGTATCGTGAAATAGGTGTAAACTGGTGGGATTATTGCGGTCCTATATTAGTAAATAGTTATCCAACTTATTTTGAAAAGTTACCTCCATTGATAGCTAAAATCAATAAAGAAAGACGAAACAGTAAAAATTATGTTTTGTTTCTTGGTTCAACAGATGTAGAAAGCAATCAGTCTCCTTGCTTGAGTCTTATTCAATTTCAGATAGATGATGACAAGTTAGTTGTTAGCGCTTACCAGCGCAGTTGTGATGCTAATTTAGGGCTTCCGGCGGATATTTATCACTTGTATCTTATATCCAGACAAATTGACTTTCAATTAAAGTCAATCACGCTTAATATAGGTAATGTTCACATATATGAGAATAATGTTGAGTCCACTAAGCGGCTTCTCGATGGTGAAAATGTTAGGTTTGAATTGAATGTATAAATTGATAAACAAATTGTGCGTGATTATTTTCATGCACAATTTGTTTTCGTACTTTTGTACAATTTGATTTTTCGATTATAGTATCACCAATATGATGGATCGTTTGTCGAATCCGGCAAAAGTAGAAGCTTTTAAATTGGCCGACG
>Ga0302286_10000672_pt1 | contig 27235 bp, 27 predicted proteins | sample III_Fen_E2_3_FD_198765 | JGI IMG/M metagenome (GOLD analysis project Ga0302286, IMG submission 198765) | Peat permafrost microbial communities from Stordalen Mire near Abisko, Sweden - III_Fen_E2_3 | ecosystem: Environmental > Terrestrial > Soil > Wetlands > Permafrost | place: Sweden: Abisko...
CATAATCAGGAAAAAAAAGAATTAAAAATATTTTGCAAATATAGCTTTTTAAAGTTTTCTTTGTTAGCTTTGTAACATTAAATTTCTGATTATATTGTCTAAAACCCTCAATATATCAGACGTTAAATAATGAATTTGAGGGTTTTGAAAATGAAACAAAGAAAAAAGCTGTGATCTCTAAAAATAAAATAAAACTAATCAATAGTTTGTCTCAAAAGAAGTTTCGGGACGAAACAGGTCTTTTTGTGGGCGAAGGTACAAAATTGGTACTCGACCTTGCCCTGACTTTTCATTGCTCAATATTGGCTGCAACTTCTGCCTGGCTTAAGGAACACTCCCGGCTCGAAGCTGACGAGATTATCGAAATTGATGAAAACGAGCTGAGTAAAATTTCCAATCAAAAAAGTCCCCAGGGTGTTCTAGCCGTTTTTGCGAAACCAAATCACAGTTGGGACAAAGATTCGCTGAAACAAAAACTAAGTCTGGCACTGGACGATGTACAAGATCCGGGCAACCTTGGAACTATTATTCGAATAGCCGATTGGTTTGGAATTACTGATATATTTTGTTCAACGCATTCGGCTGATGCTTACAACACAAAAACCGTGCAAGCAACCATGGGCGCTCTCGCTCGCGTGAAAGTGCATACTGTCAGTCTGGTTGATTTTCTTCAATCTGTTGCACAAGAGGTTCCTGTGTATGGCACATTTATGGATGGCGAAAATATCTACGATAAGACATTGAATAAGCATGGAATTATTGTGATGGGAAATGAAGGAAACGGAATTTCGACCGAAATTGAAAAGCTCGTAACCGAGCGATTGCTTCTCCCTAATTTCCCGCTAGGTCAGGCAACTTCCGAGTCGCTGAACGTAGGTGTTGCTACAGCGTTGGTTTGTGCCGAATTCAGAAGAAGAGTTTAAGAAACCACTTAATGTGCAAGTTCAATTTGTAGATTTAGTTGGTGATGTTTATATAGATTATAGAAACAAAAAAAGACGTTGTAAAAACGTCTTTTTTTGTTTCTGATCTTTAGAAATTTGGCAGTATGTATTTTTCTCGAGATTCGAAGATTTTACTTACCTGATTAATTTCGAGGAATGAAGTTCCGAATCCGGAGCCGAAACTTCCGCTAAGGTAACTTACAAAGTCTTCTGGCTCTAGCATGCCTTGTTTGATAAATCCTTGTAGTCCGGCAATGAAATACTTCTGAGTATTTCCTTTTTCTTCCTGAAATACAGGGAAAACACCATAAGATAAAGCAAGCTGACGTGTTGAACGCTCATGGTAGCAAAGTGCCAGAATAGGATTTGTACTACGGTACGCAGACAGATTAAGAGCTGTTTTTCCGGTATATGTGTCTGTTATGATAGCTTTTGTGCCTAGTTTAATACTTGCTTCGTTAGCAGCGTTTGCCAGGAACGAAGTAATATCATTGGTACCGATATTTACAGGAATATCATTTTCGGTCAGTTTTGTTTTCTCAGCTTCTTTTGCCACGCTTGCCATTGTTCTTACAGCTTCTACCGGATATTTTCCGTAAGCAGTTTCGCCACTGAGCATCACTGCATCTGTGCGATAATAAATTGCGTTTGCAATATCTGTAATTTCGGCACGTGTAGGGCGTGGGTTTTTAATCATAGTGTGTAGCATTTGAGTGGCTACAATTACCGGTTTGCGAGCTACAACACATTTGCGGATAAGACGACGTTGGATACCCGGAATTTTTTCCTGAGCAACTTCGATACCCAGATCACCACGAGCAATCATTACACCGTATGTGTATTCTAAAATTTCATCGATATTATCAACACCTTCCTGATTTTCAATCTTAGAAATTATTTTAATCGGGCTATCATGTTTATCGAGGATTGTTTGGATTTCAATTAAATCTTGTTTGTTGCGAACAAATGAGTGTGCAATAAAATCAAGGTCTAATTCGATAGCCAACAAAATGTTTTTACGGTCTTTTTCAGTAAGCGAAGGTAAATTAATACGAACGCCCGGAACATTTACGCTTTTGCGGCTCCCAAGATTTCCGTTGTTAAGCACGGTACAATACAAGTATTGATCATCTTTTGAGTCAACTTGAAGATCAATTTCTCCATCGTCAAAAAGGATATTATCACCTACGTTCAAATCACGAACGAAGTGAGGATAATTTACTGCAATACAATCGCGGGTTGAAATCAAATCGGGATTTCCGATTATTTTTACCACGTCGCCTGTAAATAAATCAATTGAGTCATTTTCAACTACAGTAGTTCTGATTTCAGGACCTTTAGTATCCATAAGGATTGCAATTTGATTACTTACTGCGCGAACATTGTTCACGATTTTTTCAAATCCTTCGCGTTGTAAGTGGGCTGAGTTCATACGAACAACGTTCATTCCTTCGTTATACAATGAACGGATAAAATCCACTTCGCAACGTAAGTCGCTAATAGTAGCAACAATTTTTGTTGATTTAGACATAAAAACTTTAAATTATAATATTCTTAAAAAACTAATTTTGAGTTGTTTCTAATAAATTTTCTGATGAAAATTTATTAGAAATGTAATATAGAATCGACTGCCAGTCGATACGAATCCATTCCAAACCCGACAATACAACCCTTGCACGCCTCCGAAAGGTATGAATGGTGTCGATAATCTTCGCGTTTGAAAACATTAGAAATATGAACTTCAATAACCGGTACTGTTATTGATCTGATAGCATCTGCTATCGCAATAGAGGTATGTGTATAAGCCCCGGCATTAAGCACAATGCCATCGTAGGTAAATCCGGTTTCGTGGAGTTTGTCTATAAGTGCTCCTTCCGTATTCGACTGGAAATAATCCAATTGAGCATTAGGAAAAAGCTGTTTGAGCTCTTGAAAATAATCTTCGAAGGTTTGATTGCCGTAAACTGTGGGTTCACGTTTTCCCAGCAGGTTCAGGTTTGGTCCGTTGATAATCTGTATTCGTTTCATGAAGATAACTTTTTAGATTTAATCAGATTGCGAATTGTAATGTAAAGTATATAGACAGAAGGAATTAGACAAACTCCATTGGCTATAATCATAGGTAAATTCTTTAAAAGAACACCGTAGAGAAACCACAAAGTGATACCCAGTGTCATAATAAAATACATCCCCAGCGAAATACTTTTGGTGTCGTTCGTTTTAATTACTTTTATTGCCTGCGGAAATTGCGCAATAGCAGTGCAAAAGCCAGCAAAATAACCAATAACCACGATGTCGAACGTCATATTTCAAATTTTGTGCAAAAGTAGCAAAAAAAAACGACTTGCACAAAATGCGGGTAAATGCGCTAATTGATAATTTTTATGTGTTTACCTGTATTTTGTGAGATATGGTTTTGCTATTCTTAAAAAATAATATTGTATTTTTACTGTCGAAAAATAATTAAAGCAAGTTTATGCAAGCATGTGTCGTTAATTCTTTGCCAGGCAAACCTATCACGTAAACACTAAGAAAAGAAACTTTACAATCCAATCAATCAAACAGAATACTACTCTATGAATTCACTACAATTTCCGCTTGATCTTACGTTTAAGATTACAACGTTCAGTAACGATTTTGTTGCTCAGGATGCCAATGGACAAACGGTGGCATACGTACGCCAGAAAATGCTGAAGCTAATTGAAGAAATACAAGTTTTTAATAACGAGAGCCGGTCGGAATTAAACTACACGATTAAAGCAAATAAATGGCTCGATTTCTCAGCTTCCTACCTGTTCACAGATAAATACGGACGAGATTTGGGGCGCATCACTCGCAAAGGTTGGGCTTCGCTCTGGAAGGCCAATTATGATATCTTTGATGAAGCTCAGATAGAAGATTTACATGTCAGCGAAGAAAATCCCTGGGCAAAAGTCTTCGATTCGTTGTTGGGCGAAGTGCCTGGTGTAAATCTACTTACCGGTTATTTTTTTCATCCATCATACGCTGTGGCACGACCCGATGGCACCAAGGTGGCTCGTTTACGTAAAGTTGCTTCATTTTTTGGTCGTAGGTTTGTTATTGAAAAACTGGCTGAATTTGAAAAAGGCGAGGAAGAACGTATCTTACTCGGCTTGATGATGATGATTTTATTGGAGCGTCAAAGAGGTTGATTGACCGGAAATTCTTTATTGAATCAAAGTACATGTCCGATGGATTATCGGACATGTACTTTGTTTGTTGACCGAAGTTTATACATCAGAGCTTCTTTAACTCCTCTTCTGCATTGCGTTGATCAATTACCCTGACCTTGTATAAAATCTGCATTTGGTAAGACTTATCCATGATGGCGTTATACATATTCGTAACACCGTCGTAACCCATTGAATGAAAGTCTTGTTTCATCGTTGCACAGTTTGGGTGATCCTTTATATACTTCAACAGCGGTTTTGACACATCAAAGAATACCGATACGCCCCCTTTGTTCATAAACCTGGACAATGCAGGTATACTATCAACTCCTTTCAGTACCGGAAGTCCCCACAGCATTTGTACTCCATCAATTTTCTTGGGCTTTTTCAGCGATAAGGTTAGCAGGTCTTTGCCATAGTCGCTCATTTCGAAGGCAAAAAGGATGTCGTCTATGCTGTTTTGATTAATGACAGACCTGAATCCGTTTAAGCGTTCTTTCATATTTTCTGCATTGGGACCGCTACTCAGGATGATAATTTTTTTGTTTTGATTTTTATTCTTTGCTAATAATTTCAGCATTGTTTGAGCACATATGGTTCCTGCTTCTTTATTGTCGGTGCCGACATAAAAAATACGGTTGCTTTTAGGACAGTCCGAATCGAATGTGCCTACTTTTATTCCTGCTTTTATGGCCCTGTCTATAGGTTCCTTGAGCAATTCGGCATCGTTACAGCTTATCAGAATACCGTCCACTTTGTACTGGATCAGATTTTCAATGAGCTCAACCTGTTTCTTGCCGTCGTTAGAGGTGGGTGCTTCCCATGTGATCGTAATTCCGAGTTCTTTGCCTGCTTTAATGGCGCTTTCTTTTACCTGATCGAAAATTTCGTTGTCGACTTTCGGGATGATGGCAATGACAACATTGTCCTTAGTTGAATGTTTTACATTTGCATTTTGCTTACATGAAATGAGAAGCCCTGTGAAAAGGCAAATTACCAGTAGAGAGAGTCCTGCTTTTTTCATAATATTGATATTTTAAAGATTAGAAAATTGGTTACTTCTTTAAAAAGACAAATATTCTTAAGTGATTTGGATCTAAGGTAATAAGAGGTGATTAGTACTATTTGTATTAAAACAAATTACGATAATTTTTGTTCTGTTTAGAGTTTATTTAAGAATTTGTTGTTTAATCCAAAGGGTAAGACGCTATTCGGGCGAATATCTTGGAAGGCTGAAAGTGCTGTAGATACTGATTAAATCATACCCCTGGCTTTTAGTTCAAGGTATTTGTTGATAGTATCTACTGTCAGGTTTTCTGGTTGTGTGAGGATGGATTGTATGCCGTTTTTTTTCAGCTCGCTTACGATAAGTCGCTTTTCAAACGCAAATTTCTCAGCAATAATCTTATCGTATATTTCCTGAGTGCTTTTGGCAGAATTGGTAATGATTTGATTTAGTTCGGTATTGTCAAAGAAAACAACAATGAGCAGATGGTTTTTTGCAATGCCTTTCAGGTATGTGAGTTGACGACGCAATGCATCCAGCGTTTCGAAATTGCTGTAGAGCAATATTAAACTCCGCTGTGTGACAGCCTGTTTAATGTCAATATACAACCTGCTGAAATCACTTTCCATAAAATCTGTATCGATGCGATACAGTGTTTCCATCAATTTGTGCATTTGACCCGCACGACGGTCGGCAGTCACGTAATTTTCTACTTTTTTAGAAAAGGTAAACATACCGGCTTTGTCCTGTTTCTTCAGGACAATGTTGCTCAACGCTAGGGTGGAGTTGATAGCATAATCGAGTAGGCTAAGTTCCATAAAAGGCATTTGCATGGAGCGTCCGGTATCAATAACCTGATAGACGGGCTGAGATTTTTCATCCTGATACTGGTTTACCATCAGCTCATTTTTTTTCGAGGTGGCTTTCCAGTTGATAGTGCGCATGTCATCGCCCTGTACATACTTTTTTATCTGCTCAAACTCCATGGTGTGACCTATTCGCCGAATTCGTTTCAATCCGAATTGAGTCAGCGTATTGGAAAAAGCCATCATATCGTACTTTCGTAGCTGGATAAACGATGGATAGGTGGGGATGGTTGCATTTTCGGAAAACACATAACGTTTTGCCACCAACCCAATGACGGATTTTGCGTATACGTTCAATTTGCCATAAACATATTCTCCCCGTTTGGTAGGTCGCAGTGAATACTCAATCTCTCTTTTTTCTTTAGCAATAAGTCGTAGATGAACCAGAAAATCACGTTTCTGAAACTGAAACGGAATTTCGTCGATAATCTCCAGTCTGACCGGTATAGGATAATTGTTATTCAGGCTGATACGAATGATGTTGGCATCACCGTTTGATAATTTGTCGGGCAATTCACGTTCGGCTACAATGCCTTTGCGGAGCGTGTAAAGTATAAAAAAATCGGCTACGGTAATCAGTAAAAACAGCACCAGCAGAATCAATGCAACATCAAACAACCATTTCACAAAAAATGAAATAAAAAACACTCCTCCTAACCCCAACAGGATAGAGAAGAACAGTTGATTGATATAAATTGATTTGAGTGTTTTCATTTAACGTGGAACTTCTACCGATTCAATAATTTGTTTTACAATTTCCTCTGCTCTTAAGCCTTCCATTTCTTTTTCGGGCGATACGATGAGGCGATGCTGCAATACTGCTACTGCTGAATCCTTGATGTCTTCGGGCGTTACAAAATCGCGTCCGCGCAGTGCTGCAAATCCTTTGGAAGCATTGAGAATCGCCAGCGAAGCACGTGGCGAAGCACCCAGGTACAGAAACGGATTTTCACGAGTGTTATTCACGATCTTAGCAATGTATTCGATGATATTTTTTTCGACAATAATGCGACGAACAATGGATTTGAATTCGGCAATTTTATTTCCCGAAATAACATGTTTTACGTCGGCGGTTTTATCGCCATCCACGGCTTCATGTTCACGGCGGATAATTTCATATTCATCCTCCAATGACGGATAGTCAATCACAACCTTGAACATAAACCGGTCGAGCTGCGCTTCGGGCAATCGGTAAGTTCCTTCCTGCTCAATGGGGTTTTGAGTAGCCATTACCAGAAACGGAGCATCCATTTGATAGGTTTTACCGTCAATTGTTATCTGGCGTTCATCCATTACTTCGAAAAGTGCTGCTTGAGTCTTGGCCGGTGCACGGTTTACCTCATCAATCAGCACCAAATTAGCAAATATAGGACCCGGGCGAAACTCAAATTCCGTCTTTTTCAAGTCGAAGACCGAGGTTCCCAGAATATCGGCCGGCATCAAATCCGGAGTGAACTGTATGCGGCTGAATTTTACATCTACGGCTTTGGCCAGCAATTTCACGGCTATTGTTTTGGCTACTCCCGGCACGCCTTCCAGCAGTACATGTCCGTTGGCTAGCATTGCCACCAGCAGGTGGTCAATCATTTTGTTTTGCCCTACTATCACTTTTTTAAGTTCCAGACGTACAGCATCCATGCTTTGCTGTAGTTCCGTAAGATCAATGCGCGATTCGAAACGGATATCGGTTGATTCAGTTTGTTCGTTTTCCATATTATTTCAGTTAGTTATATGTTTTATTTTCTTCTTTCCAAAACTCTTCTGTCAGGCTGTTTAGTTTAACTAAGTCAACCTTGCGGGCAGATTTAGTTTTCTCAAAATTATTTATAAAAAGCAAAATTGACTCAATCAGCACTTTATCCTTACCGGATTTGCTGTGCAGTTTCTCTGCAAAACTATCATCCAACTTGCCAGTGTCCAGGTAATATCTGTGTCGTATACGATCCAGAAAGTAGATAATTTTCTTTTCCACAATATTGGGAATGTCTCCTTCCAGAAAATAAAGATTACCGATTGTTTGCACAAATTCTACCGTGGTGTTTTTCAATGGAGTTATAACAGGCACTACACGTTGCCGACGCTTGGCATTAAACAGTATGTAAAGCAACATGCCATATATAAACAGCAGCCAGGTAGCTCGTAGTGCCGGATAGCGAAATATCACCGAGAGTATTGTCTCGTTTAGGGGTTCGCCCGTATTTCGTGTCTGACCCTTGACAAACCACACAACCGGCTTGTCGTGTGTTATATACGAAAGAATGTGTGCCGCATAATCGGCAGAACTAGCGTCGGAAAGGAGTGTTACGTTGGTAAATACTTGGGGCTGATTGTGCAGGTAAATGTATCCTCTACCATATTTTATCTGGATAAAATTCGGGTAAACCACGTTGTCTGGCATCTGGGTTGTACCTAAAATGGCTGTAACACTCGAATCCATTTTTGTAAAAGTAAAGGAGTTTAGCACGGGCCGCAAATAGAACTTTTTGGCGTGCCAGCTGCTCATGCACAGGCTAAGCTTTATTGAGTCAATCTTTCTCAGACTTATACTCGGGTCAGCATCGGCATATTGTAACTTCAGTGTATCGGTAAATGATTTCACATAATTCTCTGCGCTTATCCAAAGGTTATTTCCTTTACTCACCTCTTTCAGTAGCGTAGAGTCAATATAATCGTAAGCATTCTGTTTTATAATTAAAAAATTGACCTTTGATTTGTTTTTGCAGATGTATTCATAAGGCGTTTCGGTGACACGTTTTAGTCGCCCTTTCGGTACAATTTTATCCACTTCATGATTAAATACATACAAATCAAGTGGATTTTTATTGTCAAGTGAGTAAGTTGGCGTCCAATCGACGGGTTTTGGACGTGATTTTTGTATGAAAAACACAACGATAATCACTCCGAGCAACACGGCCAGGTATATTTTAAACGTTTTATCCATCTTTGTTCTCCTTTCGCAAATGAGTCAAAAACGCTTTTCGGGCCACAATATATTCGTCGTCAGTTATAGAGAATTCGCCGTACCAAATATTGTTATACAGATACGAAAGGTAAGAAAATTGTTTTCGCAGGTTTTCGTCTTCAAGCTCCGACAGATAGTCGGCATTTGTTTTTTCGGGTAGCCACACTATGAGCTCTTTGTCTTTGAGGTTTTTTAGTAGCCACAGGTAATATAACCGAATGCTCTGACGCGTATCACCTTGTTTTTCTATTTCGGATATAAGTTGCTCAAAGTCGGCAGACTGGATAAGTTGTCCTGTGTTATTGATGTCGATTACCACTGAATCGTTTTTTTTCTGGAAAAACCAGGTTCCTTTGTGGTTCATGTAAACTCTGACAATGAAATAGATAACAACCAGAATAATTAGAACGCACAATATCCTTATGCTCCACAGCGTAACACTGGAAGCCTTGTTTAATGAATCAAGTCCCAGTAACTTTTTTAGCAGTTCATTTATTTTTTCGAGTAAACGAACGAAAAATGATTTGCTAACGTCTTCCTGTTTATAATTGAAATCATTATCACTTAGATATTTTTTTCTGAAATTGGGATTTAGCGTCACCACCTTTCTGTCGGTAGTGTCCACGGGCACCGATTTGAGAACCTTTTCAATTTCGGTAATCCGATCTTTGGGTGTCTCTGTATGGAGTTTGTCCATGACCGACTTAGGACTTATTCGAACAGAGTCGGGCTTTGCAAACAAAGAAGATTGCGAAGCCAGGAACAGATAAAATATAAGCAGGGTTTTATTCCTCTTCATTCTTGCCTATATTATCTATCTCCGAATAAGCATCGTAATGTTCTGTTGCTTCCTGCGAACTGTAATAAATTATTCCCTGATGTACATACAAGATATTATACAATACATACGAAACAATTATACCAAGGATATAAATAGCTGTCATGGTAGGCGACAGGTTTACAGGAGAGGGTGTGCCACCCGATGAAATCAGAGTAGCTATTGACATCATGCTGGGGATCATGGTGATGGTACTACCTAATATAGAAACAGCAAAGAGCAAGGCTACTGTAGACCCGATAATGCTCCAGTAATTGCTGAACACAATTCTACGTCCTTCGCCCACTGCTTCAAAAAAGCCGACCTCCTCTTCCATATAAACATACAGTGCCTGCATGTACCAGGCCATGATTGTAGGGATGGATAACAACAGAAGTGGAATTCCGACAAGAATAAAACAAAGCACAACCCCCAGAGCAATGATTATCATTGTGAGTGGAAAAAGCGTGAAGATAGAAATGAGGCCGAATAAAAAAATGCGTGTTGCATAACCTTTCATTTCGATAAAAATCTCAGAAGGAGTAAACGTGTCGCGGTCGGTTTCTTTTACCAGTTTCATGTGAGCCATTGGGTAGGCTATCGTAAAAATGGAGAAAACAATCATTACAACAAAGAATATAGCCGCCATACTGAAGAAAAATCCCAGGTCGTTGGTGTACATCGAAAACGGATTGGCACTGGCTTTTTGTAAGCTCAGTACATTCTGCATGCTACTCTTAAACATAAAGTAATAAACCAAACTCCACACGAGCATCAAAGCTCCGTTGATAATGAGGTAATTTTTGAAAAAGTTTTTCCCGAACTGCTTCAAATACTGCATAGTATCGCCAATGTAGGCGCTGAAATCACGTTTTTTGTAAAGTTGAAATACTGACATGGCTTTGCTTTTTGTTTACAATGGTTGGATATAGTAAGTAGTAAAACGAGATGATTAGCAATGTAGAAATAATGATAAGAACATTGAGCCACAGAGGCATGGTGTTCGAGTGACGGGTTACGAACCCTTCGATAAATCCTGCAACCACAAAAAAAGGCACTGTACTGATGAATACTTTCAGACTATCCTGCACACCTGTTTTAAAAGAGTACATTCTGGAGTAAGTTTTTGGGAAAAGAAATGAACCCGCCAATATAAATCCGGCAGCTGTGGAGATCACAATGCTGAATATCTCCATCGCTCCGTGAAGCCATATGCCTCTTATACTTTGCTCCAACACCCCATGTTCGTAAAAGAAATACTGAAACGAACCCAGCATAATGCCGTTTTGCAACGCAATGTAAAAAGTCAGTATGCCGGCCGATAGCCCGTATATATAAGCGCTGGCTGCCACTCCTATGTTATTCATGGTGATGCCGATAAACGAGCCGAATGAGTTCCCTGATTTGTAAACGGCCATAGGGTCACCTTTGGCTATGTTCTCCAGGGTTTTGTTTACATAAGCGTCGCCCAACACCAGTCTCACGAATGTACGGTCGTATCGGGCCGAGAGTGCTCCCAACAGACTGAAAAAGAAGAACAGTACGAAAGCGAAAATTATTTTTTTGCGGTGACTGTAGACAATGGTGGGAACTTCTGTTTTAAAAAAATAAGCTACCCGGTTGTGTTCTATTCGTCGGGTCTTGTAAATTTTTCTGTATATTTGCGACACCAAAAAGTTAAGATAAACGGTGGTTTTGCTTTTTGGATAATAGGTTTGCGCATAGGAGAGGTCGTTTAATAGCTGTATATAAGCATCTGCCAACTCGTCGGGGTTACGTTTGCTTTTGGTCTTCAACGATTGTTCAAAGTCCAACCATTTCGATTTGTTTTGTTTTATGAATGCTATTTCTCTCATACTAATTGCAAAAATAATAAAAAATGTCAAAGTTATATGTAACCACAACACAAAACGTTAAACTATTTTTTACTCCGGCATCCGTTGGAGACAGAATGCTGGCGTATGCCGTTGATTTACTGATAAAAATAGCGTATGTGTTTATTGTCGTTATGGTGTATGTCTATGTTGGGAGTATCGGAAGCATTCTGGACGGGCACGACTGGTTGTCGATAGCTTTGTTTTCACTGTTTATGTTGCCGGTAGTGTTTTACACTCTCGTTTCCGAAACACTGATGGAGGGGCAAACCTTCGGTAAAAAGCTGATTAAAATCAAGGTGATAAAAATTGATGGCTTTCAGGCCGGATTTATCGATTACCTCACCCGTTGGATTTTTGCGATAGTGGATATTCAGATAGGCTATGTGCCCGGGCTTATTTCGATGGTGGTTACCACCCACACGCGACGGTTGGGCGATTTGGCTGCCGGAACTGCCGTTATTACCGAAAAATCGAAGTACGACATATCGCATACTATCCTGATGGATGTGGATGACAGCTACAAACCTTACTTTGCGCAGCATCAGGTTATACTTTTTAGCGACAACGATATCAGGATTATCAAGGAAAATGCCGACATAGCCTTTGCGCAGGTCAATTATAGCATTATGGAAAAACTGACCCGAAAAATAGAATCGGTAATGAATATCCAAAATCCCTTCAAAACCGAGCGCGAGTTAATTAATACCCTGCTGAAGGACTATGATTTTCATACGGGAAAATAACGTAATTCTGTTGCTCCTGCCAATTTGGATATGTCCTTTTTAAAGAGAAATATCTGCTAAGATAGCCTAGATAGGCGTTTACCGTAGGTTATTATTGGTCTCTAGCACAAACATCTTATTCTCAGTTTTCCACTTGTTTCATTCGCGTTGATGGAGAATCACTACTAAATTTGATAGTGGCTATTTGTTGTCGGCTTCCAGTTCCTTCCGTAGAATTTCTTCCATCTTTTTTAATTGCTCCAGCGAAGCACCGTTCACTAGTTGAGTTACGCTGGCGAGAGTATCTCTTCGTTTGAGGATATTCAGCGCATGACTGGTATTTGTGGTCATGTCTTTTGAAGGCACCCATTCGAGAAAGTCGTTTGGAGTGCAATTCAGAGTCAGGCAAAGCTTCTCCAGTGTTCGGAGAGAGAAACCCTGTTTCTGATTATTGACTATGCGAGTGGTAGTGGCAATACTATAACCCTGACTTTTCAAGTAATTAGCCGGTCTATCAATGCCACGTGCTTTAAAAATGCGTGCTGCGTTAAATAGTAACATGGTAATACGGTTTTAGTTTGTGATATAACAATGTTCCAAGCATAAAAGTTTATTGAATATACTCAAATATTCATTATTGCTATGTATAAAGTAAATTTTATTATGTTATAATTATATTTCTATCTTATACAAGTATTTATCATAATGTAAAAAGTAATTTTCTAAACTCTATAATCAATATTTGATACGCTATAATTATATTTCTATCTTATAGAAGTGATTGTCGTAATGTAAAAATAGATTTTCTAAACTCTATTATCAATATTTTGTCTATAATAAGAAATATTCTATCTTAATATATAAATATTCTGTCTGCTATAATTAATTATATCTAATCAGAAATTGAACATTTATACATAAAACAAACCCGTAGTGCATTTAATAAATAGAATATATCTATTAAATGCACTACAGGTTAAGTTAGATTGTTGCTACTGAAGTCGTCTTGATTTTTTAGAAAGTGTCTTATATTGTGGGTCTCGCGAGTTGGAACTCGCGAGACCCGATTCAAATCAGCAATAATTTCTCAAAAACAGCAACATTATAAAAGTCAAGACGACTTCAATGTCTATTTACTTCCACTTGCTTAAAACATAAACCATCCTAAATAGAGGTATGAAAATTAGTTTAAAAGAAGCAGTAAATTGCATCGAAAGCAAATACAGTTAAAGTGCAAGAAATGCATTAAAAGAAGAAATTATAAAATGGTCTCTTCTTTTAATGCAACTGACTTTACGTAGACCTTACTTAGACTTCATTGAAGCCAGCATGTCGGCCTCAACTTCGGAATGGCTTTTTACGTCCGTTATATTTACATATTCTGCCACCAAATAAGCTATCACTTGCGAAAGGCATAACTTCCCGTCCGGAGTTGCCATTACCGATAATTTCAATCCATCGCTCACCGAGGTCTTTAGATTTTTTACGTCATCTATACGACCTTCAGCCATAAGATTAACCAGTTTGTTCTGTTCGCCAGGTTGAAAATAAATCTGCGTAAGTTTCAGCTTTTGACCACTCACAGCCGAGTAATAATGCTCTTTTCTGAAAAAGAACATCAAAACACCGATGATTAAAAACACCGAACCCAGCATAAAAAGAAAATGAGGCAGAGCATCGCTTGTTTTCCACTCGAAAGTGGTGTAAACAATAAAAGACACCACTCCAAGAGCGATTAGCACTGAAGACCGAAGAAAAGAAGATTTATGTTTATACACAATATTTTTGTCCATGTTCTCCAGAACATGTGTAATTGATTCTTTATTTTCCATGAGGATATAATAATTCAGGGTGAATATAGCCAGTATATTCACCATTGTTTATAATAATTTTAGTTGAAAAGAGAAATTGCTTTGCTTAGAAAACAGAGCTAAGGAAGTTTGAGAATCAAATCAATAATTTTCGGAGATGATACAGATAATACCCATCCAACTGCTTAAAAGATGATTTCAGCAGAAAAACTGTATTACCGGTTGAAATTTTGAGATGTATCAGCTGCGAAGAACGAACCATACGCAACGTATTACTCGAAGAAGAAAAAATGCGAGTCGAAATTTGCTGAAAAGCATTTGTAACATGAGTCGGCTCATTACCAACTCCTACAAACTGGAAGAAGTCTGTAGCTTTTAAGATATATTGGTACTGAACCGGCGTTGTCTTATCATTGTGAGCCGAGATATCGGATTTCAGGCTTTCTTTATGGGACATGAAAGTATAAGCCACTCCGACAAACAAAGTGACCGCTACCAGACAATATGAAAGAAAGCGCTTCATATTGCAAAAATACAAAATAAAAAGACGTGGTACAAATCAAGCTGAAAGATCAACGCATTTATCTGCTTGCAACATAAGAGAAATATTCTACCTTTGCAATAAAAATACAGTTTCAGGCCTAATAATGAATAATAATAAAATTTAAATACAAAAACGATATCTTATGTTTAAAACAAATCAGTATTTTGATGGAAAGGTTGTTTCCATTGGATTGGAGTCGGTAGAAGGAAAAGCTACCGTGGGCGTGATGGCAGCAGGTGAGTATGAATTCGGGACAGGCTCAATAGAAGTTATGACCGTTATTTCCGGTCAGCTTACTATTCAGCAACCAGACGAAACAGAATGGAAAACTTACAAGAAGTTCGAAAGCTTCGTGGTAGCAAAAGACGTAAAATTTAAAGTAAAATGTACCGAGGATACCCCATATCTTTGTTTGTATAAGTAGGGTCTGCTGAAAAACTTGGTCTATTTTTTCAAGATTAGATTACGGTGCGCTGCATCTCCGGTCTTATCTGTAAAATCAAATTTCTACAAAGATTCCGCCACTCTGTGGCTTTGCAGCAGGTGCAGCGCACCGTTATATTTGTAGCTATTTACGACAAGAACAACCAAAGGTGCAGCGCACCGTAATATCACGTGCAAAGAAATTGAGAGAATCATCGTTTAAATCTTATACATTAAATGTGAAGTTTGATTGTATTGTATTTAAATATAGCATATTAAAGGTTTTTCACCAAGCCCTAAGTAAAACCATAAATCCCTAAAGGGACATCAAGAAAGAGCTTGTTTCGAACCGGAATTAGCAAGCGGGAACAAAATCAGACATTTTGTTCCCGCTTTTTTATCAGTAATAAGATTGAGCTTATTTAATCCCTACCACTTCATATCCTACATTATCGACCGCTGCTTTAAGAGCTTCATCACTTACCTCTTTCAATAAAGTAACTTTGGCTGAATTAGCTTCCAGATCCACTGTTGCTGTTACGCCATCGATGGCGTTTAAGGCTTTTTCTACACGAGCCGAACAGTGACCGCAGCTCATACCTTTAATTTGCAATGTTTTTTCTGACATAATTATAGTTGGTTTATTAATTGATTATATATCATTCGCTACGCTGGGTTTAAAACGCAATAAGCGAAGTGCGTTTAATACGACTGTAACTGAACTGAGACTCATAGCCGCAGCTGCAAACATTGGATTAAGCTTCCAGCCCAGCACACTATAAAACACACCTGCAGCCAATGGAATACCAATGATATTGTAAAAGAACGCCCAAAACAAGTTCTGCTTGATATTCAGCATTACCGCTTTGCTTAGTCGAATAGTAGTTACAGCATCCAATAAATCGCTACGCATCAGCACCACGTCAGCCGATTCAATTGCCACATCGGTTCCAGCCCCAATGGCAATACCCAGATCGGATCGCATCAATGCCGGGGCATCGTTAATGCCATCGCCCACCATTGCCACCTTTCTTCCGGCAGCCTGTAATCGCGTTATTTCTTTATCCTTATCTTGCGGAAGTACCTCGGCAATTACTGTGGAGATACCCAATTGTTGTTGCATGGCCTTAGCAGTCTTAGCATGATCACCTGTAAGCATTACCACATCCATGCCCATGCTTATAAATTTATCAATAGCCTCTTTACTTGTAATTTTAAGCGTATCGGCAACAGCAATAATGCCCAGTATCTCTTTTTGATTGGCTATAAACAAAGGCGTTTTACCCTCATCGGCCAGTTTATCGGCCAATGCATTAAAATGCTGAAAATCGAGTCCCCGATTATTTATCAATCTATGATTGCCTGCAAAGTATTTTATTCCATTCATCGAGCCTTCAACTCCCTGACCGGGAATAGCCTGAAAATCTTCAACAGGCAGAATCTCTGCTTTTTGGTTCTCTGCTTCGAGCAGAACAGCTTCCGCCAAAGGATGTTCGGACAGTTTTTCGAGCGATGCTGCAATAGCCAACAATTCTAAATCCGATATAGACTTTGAACTAAAAATATCTGTTACGCGGGGCTTTCCTTCGGTGATCGTTCCGGTTTTATCGAGTACTACTGTATCTGTTTTTTGTGCCCTCTCCAGCGATTCGGCAGATTTAATCAGGATGCCATATTCGGCACCTTTGCCTGTTCCCACCATGATAGCCACGGGTGTGGCAAGCCCCAATGCACACGGACAGGAAATAACCAATACGGCAATGCCTATGGACAAAGCAAAATCGAAAGGATAGCCCAATAAAAGCCAAACCACTATAGACAACAAAGAAATAGAAATAACCACCGGTACAAAAACCGCGCTTATTCTATCGGCCAGTTTAGAAATGGGAGCTTTAGAAGATGACGCATCTTCCACCAAACTGATAATCTGCGACAGCGTAGTATCTTTCCCTATCTTCGTTGCTCTCAATGTAAAAAATCCCGATTTATTGATGCTGGCAGACAGAACCGTATCGTTTTTTTCTTTGAAAACAGGGATGCTTTCACCGGTTAAAGCAGATTCGTCTACCGATGAGCTACCATTTTCTACAATTCCATCCACCGGAATACGTTGCCCGGGACGAACAACCACCTCGTCGCCCACCAAAACCTGCTCCACTGGAATTTCCACTTCTTCATTGTTTCGGATGACCACGGCGGTTTTCGGAGCTAAATCCATTAATCGTGTAATAGCGTCCGAAGTACGGTTTTTCGATTTAGCTTCGAGGTATTTGCCCAGTGTTATAAGCGTTAGTATAGTGGCACCCGATTCAAAGTATAAATCTTCAGAAAATCTTGCGGCCATTTGCATATCGGCATGACCCAACGCATAGCCTATCTTATAAATTGCAAAAATTCCATACAGAATAGCTGCCGAAGAACCGATAGCAATCAGCGAATCCATGTTGGGAACAGCCTTAAACAAGGACTTAAATCCGTTTTGAAAATATTTCTTATTGACAAAAACTATGGGCAATGTGAGCAGAAACTGAGTGAATGCAACAATCGATGCATTTTCTGTGGCATGAAAAGTATGTGGTATCGGCAGTCCCAGCATATGCCCCATGGAGATGTAGAGTAACGGCAACAGAAAAACTAACGAAATCCACCAACGCATTCTCATCTCATCCTGTTCCAACTTCACAAAATCAATCTTAGGTTCTTTGCTGGTAGTAACATTAGCTGCATCAACCCGGAGGTGAGCTTCATAGCCAGCTTCTTCAACCGATTTCTCGATAGAAACGGTATTGAGATTCAGTTCGTCAAAACTAACGGTCATGCTGTTTGTCAGTAAATTGACATTGACATTTTTTACTCCGTCTAGTTTGCTCACACTTTTCTCAACATGCGAAACACATGCAGTGCACATCATACCGGTAACATCAAATTTTTCGGTCTTCATCTTTACAAGTTGTGTTTTGCTCACAAAACATTTAAGAACAAATTTAGTTCATCAGAAAAGCCCCCAAACCAATTTCATCTCAAAAAAACGAACAGAACTTTCAGAGTCCATCGTTTTCTAATATCTTTGCAAACATATTTGAGTTATTATCTACTTTGAATTCGCATCGTAGAATGTTCAAAATTACAATTAATTATAAAAATGACTGACAAACCTGAAGACAAATTACCTTCAATTGAACAAATAGCTGATTTACTTATCGATATAGCTTGCGAGCTTATGACCTCAGGCGCTCATACGATGCGAATTTTACAGAATGTGTCGCGTATGGCCGAAAGTTATGGTTATAAACTTGATTTATCGGTATTTCAACTGAGCATCATGATGACCATCACCAGTAAAGATGATGAATCAAAGCGACTCACATTAAACCGAAAAACAAAACCGCTATTAATCAACTACAAATTTGTTTCGAATCTAAGTTCGCTGAGTTGGGATACCTACGATAAACACTTAACGTACAAAGAAGTAAAAGAACGTTTTCATGAGATAATTTCTGAGAAACGGGTTTCAAGATGGCTCATTCTGATGCTGGTTTCATTTGCTAATGCTTCATTTTGTGGATTATTTAAAGGCGACATATACGCTGTAGGATTAGTTTTCTTAGCTACTTTGATAGGTTTTTTTGTACGTCAGGAAATGATGATCCGACATGTCAATCATTTGGTAATCTATGCTTCCAGTGCGTTTATTGCCGGTCTTATTGCTGGAATGGGATATATTTTTCATTTAGGAAATACCCCCGAAATTGCATTGGCATCCTGTGTTCTGTACCACACACCCGGGGTTCCATTGATAAATTCTGTTTTAGATATTATTGAAGGGCACATACTTACGGGCATCTCCCGATTGGTGAACGCATCAAGTTTAATTGCTTGCACTGCTATTGGATTATTTTCCGCAATGTTATTATTAGGATTAGATAAGTTATGACAACACCAGAAATGATTCAATTAATTATTATTGATGGAGTAATGGCAGCAGTAACTGCTATTGGTTTTGCTATCAGCTCTAATCCATCACGCAAGGCTATTTTAATATCGGCTCTTCTGGCTGCCATTGGACACGGGATGCGGTTCGCGTTCATACAGTCAGGGATGGATATTTCAGTGTCAACATTTATAGTTGCAACGCTTATCGGACTGTTAAGTATTTTCTTTGCCCGTATTATCCATTGTCCTGCTGAGGTTTTTTCGTTTCCTTCGCTTCTGCCTATGATCCCGGGTCTGTTTGCATACCGAACCATTTTGAGCCTGATCAAATTTATGCAAAGTACAGATTCGGTTAAAAATCAAGGATTTATTATGGACTTTTTTCACAACGGGATGACGACATTATTTATACTGCTGGCATTGGTTGTCGGAGTTTCTTTGCCTGTTTTATTATTTCCCAAACTTTCGTTTTCAGTTACGCGCAGATATTAGAGATAAGTAATTGAAACTATATAAAGTCGTATCTCTTAATTCTTTCACTTTCGTGTAAATTTGTGAAATTCGTGGTTAATTGACTATTTAAAACCACGGATTGCACGAATTCCCACAAATTAATTCGAGAAATAATTTGTGGAAATATGAATTGTCACGAATGAATATACGACATTTAATTGTTCATCCCACTTAGAAGGGCTTTTTCAAGCGCAAAAATATGTATATATTGAACGATATAGTTAAATATCAACTTTTCTTTCGGTTTTAAATCCAAATCAATCACTCGTTTCGTCTAATCAGAAAACAAATTGAAGTTTTACCATATAATTTTACGAATATGAAACAAATTGGATTATTTTTACTGGCTTTGACACTGGTTGTCGGAGCACATGCTGCAGAAAAATCTGTGAATATAGATAGCCTTAAACACGAGATTATCAATAACAGCAAAGAAATTCAGGAACAAAGGAAAGATTCCCTAATGCTCTCGAAACTAAGTCCGGATCAATTATTGGAATTAAAACAGCAAGAATTAGAAGTTAGAAAAAAAGAAATAGAGAAAGATAGTCGTCAAGAAATGCCTTTTAGCTCGTTTCAGCTGCTTTTAATTGTGGTTTTACCTTTTGTTTTTGTTACCCTGATTATTTATCTAACGTCGATGTCAAAGAAAGAAGAAGCCAAACGCCGCTACGATCTTTACACCAAATCATTAGAAATGGGGCAAAGTGTTCCCGATCATTTTTTTGATGAGCCAAAGAAAACCAATCCGGTTTCTGATTTGAAAAAAGGAATACTGTGGTTGGTTGTTGGGATAGCAATACTCATTTCATTTGTTGTAATGCGTCACACAAATGGTCTGATAGTCGGTATCGTTCCAACCTTTGTCGGTATTGGATATCTGCTGGTTCATTATCTGGAAAAACCTAAAACCAATACAACCGGAAACAGCGATGAGCAACGCTGAGGACATCCGTTGGGTGACACAGGTTGCATTACTTGGAGATAAAAAAGCATTTGACAAATTAACCTGTAAATATCAATCGTCCATACGTCGGTTCTTTCTGAACCTGACTATGGGCGATAGTCAGTTAAGCGACGATCTGGCACAGGAAACCTTTATCAAAGCCTATTTGAATATCTCCACTTTCAAAGGAATATCGGGGTTTTCTACGTGGCTCTACAGAATTGCTTATAATGTGTTTTATGATTCTACCCGAGCCAGAAAGCATTATGATGACATAGACAACGACATCATAGATTATCAGCATCAAACGCTCAACGAATTTTCAGCCGAAAAAATGGATATTCACAAAGCGTTAAAAGTATTGCGTCAAGAAGAACAAACTGCTGTTTTATTGTTTTATATGGAGGATAAAACACACAAAGATATTGCCCGAATAATGAATTGCCCACTTGGAACGGCAAAAACCTATATCCTGAAAGGGAAAGAAAAATTAAGTGTCTATCTAAAACAAGTAGGATATGAAAACTAACGAAACAGACATTATGCTGAAGAAATTTTTCAGTGACCAGAAACAGGAAATTACCGATAACGGATTTTCCAGACGAGTTGCTCAGAGACTTCCTGAACAGACAGACCGAACCTGGATAGTTTGGGGTTTTGCCATAGTTGGAATGACTATTTCACTTTTACTCGGAATTAGTTCCGGCTTGTTACAAAACCTGATGGCTAACATGACACATATACCTATCAACTATCTGATTACCGGAGTTTTTTGTTTTCCGCTGGTTGGTACTGCTTGTTATTATTTTTTTCAACGAAAACAATACAGTCTCATTTAAGATTGAAACATAAATAACTGAATTTTAAAGCCGATACAATGTAAAATTGTATCGGCTTTTTTGTGTCCAATCTGTTCAGTTTAAATAATTAGCAGACAGAATAATTAATTATGAATTTAACCGTAATTTAATGCATGTTATTTTTCAAAAATTATGTTCTACAACATGATTTCATCCTTATCACTCACTCTATTTTACATTATTTTTGTGAGCTAATGAATAAATGTACAAAATACAATTAAAAATAATTTAATAATGACAGTGCCAGAATTAAAATCAGCTTTCCAATCGGCTTATAGCAAAACTGCTGAGGCCGTTTATTTTTCACCGGGACGTGTAAATCTTATTGGCGAACACACCGACTATAACGGTGGTTCTGTTTTTCCATGTGCTTTGAGTTTTGGTACTTATTTGTTGTTGGCTAAGAACGACAAAAAGGTGATGAACTTCAAATCGTTAAATCAACCTGAAGTCATTTCGCTTGGTTTCGACCAGTTGACTACTCCACTTGATAAATCGTGGGTAAATTACCCGCTGGGTGTTATTGCACAATTTGTAAAACGTGGTATCGCTATCACACAAGGTTACGATTTACTTATTTGGGGAAATGTACCTAATGGTGCCGGACTTTCTTCGTCTGCTGCTTTGGAAGTGGTTACTGCATTTGCATTCAACGACCAATTGGCAACAGGTTTCAACCGTACTGTATTGGCTCAAATCGGTCAGAAATCGGAACACGAATTTGCATTGGTAAACTGCGGTATTATGGATCAGTTTGCGTCTGCTAACGGTGCAAAAGATCATGCCATTCACCTGAATTGTGATACATTGGAATTCGAATTGGTTCCTGTGAAGCTGGAAGGTGTAAAAATTCTTATCTCAAATACCCACAGTCCACACAAACTGGATTCAGGTGCTTACAACCAACGCGTAGCTGAATGTAAACTGGCTGTAGAACAATTGAACAAAGTTCGTCCGTTGAAATATCTGGCTGAATTGACTGAAGCTGAATTCAAATCTATCGAATCGGCCATTACTGACCCGATAGCTCGCAAACGTGCCCGCCACGTGGTAGGTGAAGTTCAACGCACCAGCGATGCCGTAAAAGCGTTGAAAGCTGGTGACTTGACTTTGTTTGGTCAACTGATGAATGCTTCGCACGTGTCGTTGCGCGACGATTACGAAGTAACCGGTCCCGAATTGGATTGCATGGCTGAAGAAGCATGGAAAATTCCAGGTGTTATCGGTTCACGTATGACCGGTGGTGGTTTTGGCGGATGTACCGTTTCATTGGTAAAAGATGAAGCTATCGATACATTTATCAAAGAAGTAGGTGCAGCTTACGAAGCTAAAATAGGTATCAAACCTGAGTTCTATATTGCCGAAATTGGCGACGGAGCTTGCAAATTGTAAGAACCTATTGAACCACAAAAGGCACAAAAGTGTCACAAAAGAAATTCATCAAAAGAAAACTTATGTGTATCTTTTGTGCCTTTTGTGGTTTTAAATCTTAAAACTATGGGGTTAACAAAAACATATTTAAAAGACTTGACGTACAAAGTTACCGGAGCAGCCATTGAAGTTCACAAAAGACTTGGTCCGGGATTGTTGGAAAGTGTTTATCACAAATGCTTGGCAAAAGAACTTGAATTACGAAACATAGCTTTTAAATCAGAATATAAAATTCCATATAACTATAAAGGTTTTGATTTGGATATTGACTTTAGGTGTGACTTTCTAATTGAAGATATTCTTGTATTAGAGATTAAATCTGTTGAAGAAGTTGCACCAATTCATATTGCCAAACTAATTAATTATATGAATCTTTTAGAATCACCTAAAGGTTTAATGATTAACTTTAATGTGGAAAGCTTATATTATGATGGTCAAACAACATATGTAAATGAGTTTTATAAAAGTATTCCTGAATAAATTATTGAACCACAAAAGAGCACAAAAGGTACACAAAAGAAGAATTCGAACATCTTCACAATTTAGCAGTTCCTTCGAAAACTCTTTAGATGATATATTGTGAAAAACTATTATTTAAAACAACAAATACCACGATAAACAAAACTTTTGTGTTTCTTTTGTTTCCTTTTGTGGTTAAAAATAATAAATATGAAAACAGTAAAAGAATTAGAAATAGAGTTGAACGGTAAACCCGTATCGCTTTATACGTTGTTCAACAAGAATGGTATGTCGGTTGACATAACCAACTATGGTGCTAAAATTATTCGCCTGATGGTTCCTGATAAGAACGGAAAATTCGACGATGTGGTGCTTGCTTTCGACACGTTGGAAGAAGTTATCGAAAAAGAAATCTATTTCGGTGCCGTTTGTGGTCGATTTGCCAACCGTATCAAAGATGGTAAATTCACACTTGATGGAGTGGACTATCAACTTCCTGTAAATAACGGAACGAACTCTCTGCACGGTGGAATTCACGGCTACAACGAAAAAGTATGGACTGTAAAATCCGTTTCGCAACAAGAATTGGTATTGGAACTTTTCTCACCCGATGGCGAAGAAGGTTACCCTGGTAATCTGACAGTTACCTGTACCTACATTTTGACTGATGAAAACGAAGTAAAAATTCATTATGAAGCTACTACCGATAAAGCAACCATCATTGGATTGACTAATCACTCGTACTTCAACCTGAAAGGTGCCGGAAACGGAACCATCCGCGATCACCAATTGCAAATCAACGCCGACTTCTATACCGTGTTAGACGATTCGTTTGCATTGTCGGGTGAAATCAGTCCGGTGGAAGGCACTCCATTCGATTTCCGCAAACCTACGGTAATTGACGGACGTGTGGATCACGAAGCATTTGTTCCGGGTTGGGGAATTGATAACAACTGGTGTATCATTAAAGATCAGGCTGGTGATTTAGCTTGGGCAGGTACTGTTTACGCCCCTACCAGCGGACGTAAGATGGAAACCTTCACCACGCAGCCCGGATTGCAGGTTTATTCGGGCAACTGGATGGATAAAATTGTAGGTAAAGAAGGAAAAATCTACGACCGTCAGGAAGCTATATGCCTCGAAACACAAGGTTTCCCAAACTCTCCGAACATTGCTCATTTCCCAAGTCCGGTTCTTCGTCCGGGCGAAAAGTATGATGAATGGTGTGTGTATAAATTCAGTGTTGAATAAGCACAGAATTCAATTGAAAACAAAAAATGGTGAGCTTTATTCTCACCATTTTTTGTTTTCAATAATTTGATTTTCTCTCCTTAAACAAATTATCAGATTTCACCCCTCATTGTTAACCCGATGTACCTGTGCAGACAGCATTTTGTTTCAATAATACTTTGACAGCTCAAAAATTTTCTCGTACTTTGCTCGTTATGAGCGTTGATTATTCAACGCCTTAAAAATCTGGCATTAAAGATTATCAAAAATGCCTTTTAATATCACAATAAAAAAACATCAATCCATGAAAAAACTTAATTCGCTTTTGATTTTTATCTTGCTCTGCGCTACTGTATGGGGTGCTGGTTCTACAAAAGAAATCAACAGAGTTCAAAGCTTTAACAAGAACTGGAAATTCACATTAGCCGATAGCACACTCAATGCATCTCAGGTGTCTTTTGACGACTCTAAATGGCGATCACTTAACCTCCCGCACGACTGGAGTATTGAATCTGATTTTGGGAAAGACTTTCCGGCAAGTCCGGGAGGCGGAGCTTTACCAGGCGGATTAGGCTGGTATCGGAAAACTTTCACTGTAGATAGTAAGGATAAGAACAAACGGATATTTATTGGCTTTGACGGTGTGTACAGAAATAGTGAAGTGTGGATTAACGGTACTTCACTCGGAAAACGTCCGTACGGCTATTCTTCATTTCAATATGATTTGACTCCCTATATCAAATTTGGAGCTTCCAATGTTATTGCCGTAAAAGCCGATAATTCTAAACAACCTAACTCTCGCTGGTATTCCGGTTCGGGTATTTATCGAAATGTATGGTTAACTACCACTAATCCTGTCCACGTCGATCATTGGGGGACTTATGTCACCACACCTGTAGTCACAGCCACCAGTGCCGAGATTGCCATTCAAACCACAATTAAAAACGATGACAAAAATCTTAAAACAGTCAGAGTTGAACAATCCCTTTACGATGCTCAGGGAAAATTGATAAGCAAAGTTGACGGTCCGTTGTACGTAAATACAGGAGTAGCACAACAATATCTTCAAAGAATTATTGTAAGCAATCCTAAGTTGTGGAATATTGAAAATCCTTACCTTTACAAGTTGGTTACGCGCACTTATGTTGCCGGCCGTCAAACCGACGAATATGCTACCAATGTGGGTATTCGTTCGTTTAAATTTGATGTAAAAAAAGGATTTATACTCAATGGCAAGCGGGTAAAAATAAATGGAGTCTGCAATCATCACGACTTAGGGGCACTCGGCGCAGCAGTTAATACCCGTGCTATCGAACGCCAGTTACAGATATTAAAGGAGATGGGTTGTAACGGAATTCGTACATCGCATAACCCGCCAGCACCAGAATTACTTGATCTGTGCGATAAAATGGGCTTTATTGTTATGGACGAAGCATTTGATATGTGGCTGAAACAAAAAACCATTAATGATTATTCCCGCGATTTTGCCGAATGGCACGTACGCGATTTAACAGACATGGTTAAGCGTGACAGAAACCATCCATCTGTTTTTATCTGGAGCATAGGTAATGAAGTGGGAGAACAGTGGGGAGAAGGAGCATCAAAAGAAATGGACTTACAAACAGCCAATGTGTTGCTGAACAACAGAAAGGTTGCCGATACAGAAGATGTTCGGCTCGGTAGACTGGGCAAATTCGCCTTGCTTACCAGACATCTGGTTGATGTAACAAAAGATGCAGACCCAACCCGCCCCGTATCTGCCGCATGTAATGGAACTGAAGATAATAACCCTTTATTTAAATCAGAATCAATGGATTTAATCGGATTTAATTATCATGAAAATGAGTTCGAAAAAATAACCGACCGTTTCCCAAAAACGCCTTTCTTCGTAACCGAATCCGTTTCTTCTTTACAATCCCGCGGGTTTTATCTGATGCCTTCGGATAGTGTAAATATTTGGCCGGAACGATGGGACAAACCATTCAACAACCCGTTACAAAAATGCTCTGCCTACGATAATAGCCGTGCTCCCTGGGGATCTACTCACGAAACAACCTGGAAACTTGTGAAAAAATATGACCACGTTGCCGGACAATATATCTGGACCGGCTTCGATTATCTGGGTGAACCGACTCCTTACTGGTGGCCATCCCGCAGCTCATTCTTTGGTATAGTAGATTTAGCGGGATTTCCTAAAGATATTTATTATATGTATCAAAGCGAATGGACAACTAAAAACGTGTTACATATATATCCACACTGGAATTGGAATCCCGGACAAACTGTAGATGTTTGGGCTTACTACAATAACGCCGATGAAGTAGAATTGTATCTCAATGGACAATCGCTGGGTAAACGAAGCAAGAAAGGCGATGATTTGCATGTTATGTGGCGCATACCTTATACTCCTGGTACTTTAAAAGCTGTTTCGCGCAAAGCGGGCAAAGAAGTACTGACCAAGGAAATAAAAACAGCAGGAGAAGCTGTTAGCATACGTTTGAGTGCCGACCGTCCTACCATATCATCCGATGGAGACGATTTGTCCTATGTAACGGTTGAACTCTTAGATAAAGATGGGGTTGCCTCTCCACTGGCTGATAAACTCGTAAAATTCTCTGTCGAAGGTGAAGGCAGCATTATCGGTACTGATAACGGGGATCAAAACGACCACGTATCGCTAAAGAAGAATGAACGCCATCT
>Ga0302286_10000673_pt1 | contig 27184 bp, 18 predicted proteins | sample III_Fen_E2_3_FD_198765 | JGI IMG/M metagenome (GOLD analysis project Ga0302286, IMG submission 198765) | Peat permafrost microbial communities from Stordalen Mire near Abisko, Sweden - III_Fen_E2_3 | ecosystem: Environmental > Terrestrial > Soil > Wetlands > Permafrost | place: Sweden: Abisko...
TGATTAATCCTCCCGATCTACCTCCTGAACAAAAGTTGCTGCGACAGCAATATGATGCTCTGAAGAAAGAGTTTGCCAAATTGTTTGCACTAAAGGACAAGATGGTGGCTCATGATGAGCCGTTGCTCACATCGCTGTATCTGCAAACTATCGGACAAAAGAAATATGAGGCATATTGTCTGAATGTGGAACTGTCGAAGCTGAAACACCGGTTTTCACTGTTACAGGCTTATGTTAACCGACGTGAAAAACCCGATTTGAATGTTGTAAACAACGAGTTGGAGTCGGTTTTTGCCGAATATCAAAAGCAAATTGAAACCGAAGCACAAAGGCTTGCCGCAGCTAAAGAATTTTTGAAAGGAGGATTTTTGTCGCCGGAAGAGAGTAAACAGCTTCGGGATATGTATTATGTCATTGTCAAGCGGTTGCATCCTGACATTAATCCTGATCTTTCGGACGAGCAACAAGAACTTTTTCTGCAAGCCCAGGCAGCTTATGAACTAAGCGACTTGGATACCTTGAAACGTATTCTGCTTTTGCTCAATATTTCGGCTACAGGAATGGAAATATCGTTTCCTGATTTACAAACAACGGTGGAACATCTTGAAAAACAGGTAAAAAAACTACAAGAACAGATTGTAGAGTTGGAAATGCGATTCCCGTTTATTTACAAAGAAAATTTGTATGACAAAGCGTGGATTGAAACGGAACAAGAGACCGTTTGCCGGGAAATTGAGGTGCTAAAGGATGCAATTGAAAAATACAAAACCTATGTAATACTTTTGGAAGAATGGAAACCGGAATAGTAAAACTAACGCCCGAACTTTTGGCATTAATAGGTACAGGGGGCGTGAATGCACTGGCGCCATTCACGCGCGAAATATTTCTGTTGGATATTGTTGTGGCAGGAACAACCTACTGCAAACAGATTGATGAACTGGAATCCGAACTTTTACCTGCTATCGTTCTGAAAATGATTCGGCATCCTAAAAACGAATACGATGAACTGGCAATCGGGATCTACTATAATAATATCCGTGTTGGTTGGGTGCCTATGGAGCTGAATGAGGTTATTTCACGATTGATGGATGCCGGAAAGGCGTTTTTTTGCCGCATAGAATCGGTACATCGAAAGAATAAATGGCTAAAAATTGAGGCCAAAGTTTATATGGTGGAATAATAATTTTTTCGGTGGTGATTGTTAATCTTTTACCTCTGCCATACGATCTCCGATTGATGAGTTGTAATGAAGCAATCACAGAATAGTTTCTCCGACCGAAGTGTAGAACAAATACAGAAATTGATAGCAGATAGATGCTAAAGTATAAAGTATATACAATATAACCCATCCCCCTTCGGCTACTTCCCTTAAAAAGGGAAGATTTATTGTGTGTTGGTTTTTTGTAATAAAAATAAGGCTTGTGCAAAATTGGGTCTTTGATATAGTTGGTTAATTGTAAATAACCTCACTCCACTTATATAAACTTATCAACAGTGGTATGCTCATTTATTTGAAATTCAATATTTTAGCATTGTTAATAACCCGGTTGATAAGTTGTTTACAATAACGGGGTAAAAAACTTGCAAAACGCATATCCGATGCATTACTTTTGTTGCATGAGTTTTGGCTCAGGACATAAAGAATATGTTATCGCTCTTTGAAATACTGATACATCAAAAAAAGTCAATAGTTAAATTTCTGAATCCAGGATTGGAGACGAAGGTATATTTTGTGCGAAGAACGCACTGACTGTGAACAAAGTTATCTTCCGGGTTGTATGCGCAAGTATACAACGAGTTGAATAGCAACGGGCATGGTTTTACGGTTTCTTGTCAGAGTATCATTCCCTCCGTATCAGACTCGTAAATATAATAATGGTGCGTTTGAATAAAGCGCAGCTTGTCTCAAAAAGACAGGAAAGCCGGGTAGTTGGGAAAGGGGAATTCAATAAGCGGTAATTAGTTACTTCTATTCATTCCCGGTCGCGAAAGTAAGAGCAGTGATGCATCTGCAATTGTGACTTAAAGTTCCGGACGATGCAGTACAAAAAAATTAAAAGTCACGGACATCAGGATTATAATTAGGTAAATGAGTTTCTCGCTGAACGAATTTTATTTCAGGGTTCACATCCAAAGAGTAAATCGGTCGGTAGTAAAAACGAGCTGTAGAAGCGCCCACTTTATATTAGTATGGAGCAGGCGCTATAGACAAAGACGTGCGGATCGTAAAACCGCAATGCCGGACACAGGAAACAGATACCGGAAAGGAACATAATCCTACTAAACCTTCCTAACCGGAGGATGGATTAGAAGTCGAACCGGAGCGAAACGAAAAATAGTCATCACGGAGTGAAACAATCGATGGTTAACATAGAAAGTAGCAATCTGTAAAAAGCACCGGTTGAAAAAGTTTTCAAAGCAGGCGAGTATGATGACGACAACTGCAAAGAAGTCGACATGAACAGCAACAGTTGCTATGCAAATAGTAACGATGCCGCGAGGGCTTGAAAAGTACGGGATACAGTCCGAAAATTGTTTCGTTGTCACACAACGGGAGAGTTTATGCAGTAAATCAAATACAATTGACCGTTGATCTGAAATCTTAGAATCGGAAGTGAATCGGAAGTGCATCTGTTAAAGGAGGCTACGCCGAAACATAAGCTTTGCGCTGTCAGGACAAGGAAGAGGGTGAGCAATTGCCGGAAACCAAATCAGGACACATACCGGAAAGAAGAAAGCAAGAAGAACTGTAAAAAGAACTTGGAGCAGAAAGCTGAAAGAGAGTAAAGTAAAAAAACGAATCGACAGACAGAGATGGCTGCCACAACCAAAACGGTGCCAGAAAAACGAACTGACCGGTAACACGGAAGGAACCGAAAACCGGCTACGAAGAGGAACGGCAGACAGGCAGGCGTAAAAGTCGGCCAATAAAACAGCTCAGGATTATACTTAAGATGATATTATCGGTATTATAAGAAAATAACATACATTTATGTACAGAGAGGGTACCCCGAAAAGGTGCCCTTTCGCTTTTTAAATCGGTTCTGCTATGTGTTGGGTAAGCCTGAAATATATTAGGTGGATAATCATAAAATAGTATCCGTTTCATGACTTACTCTATCCAAACTTCCTGAATTACAAATGAATCAATAATATATCATTAAGGTATTCAGAGAATTAAGATAAACCTTACTCATGCTTGATTATCCGTAAATAATAACTTAATGCTCCTTCACTTCTTAATGGTTTGATATATTTATACCCACACAGTTTCATACTAAGCTGTAGGTACAAGAGAGGATATTCATAAAAAATAAACTATGTGCCTATGTGGTTTGAATTGAATTATTGAGCCTCATAATTATCACTACATAAAGAAAAATAGTTACTTTTGTCTGAGTGATTACACACAAATGAACGATTAAACAGATGAATACACAAATCAAGGCGATATTGTTCGATATGGATGGCGTGTTGGTCGATTCGGAAGAGTATATCTTCGAGGCAGCCAGGTTGATGTTTGCCGAACATGGAGTGCAGGTGAAGCCCGAAGATGCACTACCTTTTGTGGGGACGGGCGAAAACAGCTATATAGGCGGTATTGGCAGTGCCAACGGATTTGAGGTGGAGATAGTCCGCGATAAGGCACGCACCTATCAACTCTACGACGAGATAACGCGGGGAAAGCTGAAGTCGTTGCCCGGAACGGAAAGTTTTATACGGCAATGCAGGGAGTGTGGACTGAAAATGGCTGTGGCCAGTAGTGCCGACCGTGTAAAAATAGAAATCAACCTGCGCGAAATTGGGTTACCGTCCGATACGTTTGATACCATTGTGAGTGGGGAAGAGGTAGAGCGAAAGAAACCCTTCCCGGATATATACCTCTTGGCCGCAGAGAAATTGGGTGTTCCTATCGCTCAATGTCTGGTGGTGGAGGATGCGGTGAGCGGTGTGGCGGCAGCCAAAGCAGCCGGCGCAAAGTGTCTGGCCCTGACCACCAGTTTTCCGGCAGAGAAGCTTGCAGGTGCCGATAAAATTACCGCATCGCTGGAAATAGGGTTGGACGAAGTGATGTGAGTCTAAGTCTGTCACCGGTAATGCCAATGTACCAGTCGATCATATGAAACTATTTCAGACTATCAAAAAAAATCGAAGTAATCTTGAAATCGAGTAATTAACGTATGACAAACAAGCAAATCACTTATACGGGAATAATAGCAACCCTTTGTCTCATTGTGATGTTAACAGGGTGGTTGGGTAGCCATATTACCAAAATGGACTATGCGCCTAATGAAAAGACCAGTGAAAATTACTATGACTATTTTTTAAGGAAGGTACTTCATGCACAAAACGGGTATAAGTTGGAAATTGATTCGTCTGGGGCGAAATTTAATTTTGATGTCAAAGCCTATTGGAAGGTATTCGAGATGCTCAAATTAGAACAAGGATATGAGATCGATTTACATTACATGTATAATGAGGATGCCGGGATACCGATTTTTTTTATCATACGTTCAGGTCAGAGCAGAGACAGTCTGATAAAATGTATTGATAATTATAAATATAGCTCTGACTCGGTATTAAACCATATAGTAGTTGCCGACAATAGAAAAAGCTATTACCAATTGTTGATTTTTGATTTGCGAGGAAATCGGTTTGCACAATATCAGCATTCAAATTACAGTCGTGATGATATCATTGTAGCCGAACGTGCATTGACAGAAATCAAGCGAAGAGATAATGATTCATTTTGCCATTTTACCTCAGAACAAAAGAGAGCAATCGGCAAACTCGACTATAGTATACTATATAGGGAATATCCCGACTCGGTAACATACAATATGTTATTTTTTAGTCCATGGGGTGGATTTAGTCGTAATACTTACAGTATTTCAAGACATTTTCCTCACAAAATAAAATATATTGAAGGGATAGAATTATTGAAATATGATTGTGGAGTTATGTTTTAATTCTATTTTTGAAATATATTATTTAACCTTGTAAATTACATCTACCATGCCTCCACCTTACATCAAATCGGTTCGTCAGATAATCTACTATCAGTATGCCAAAATCATTTCCGAAGCATCGGGATTTGGTAAGACCAACTATGGTATGATAATGGCGCGTTGCAAACAGTTGGAATCGGGAGAAATACACTGGTCGAGTTCGGTACGCGAATGGCTCAAAGAGAAGGAGGTGGCCGATACCTGCATCTACTGCGGCGAGAAGAAAGACCTGACAGTGGAACATATTTTGCCCCGTTCGTGTGGAGGTGAGGATATACCCGATAATGTGGTGATGGTGTGCAAAAGCTGTAACTCATCCAAGGGTGGGAAACGGCTTTACGAGTGGCTTGGGCTAAAGTCGAAAGACAGTCACCACCGCATTGCCGAAGGGAAATACCTGAAGTATCTCTACTCCCTGCACGAAAAACGTGGTACGCTTGATGTAAGTGATGTGGCATCGCTGTGCGGAGCCTGCAATATGCGTAAAAACTGTGAGACCGAAAATTCGGCGGAGAAGTTATCCGTCTATTGCATTGAGGGCTGCTTTCACAAATAATTATTATAATTAAAGACAGGCGGCGATAAAATTTCCGCGACACAACTCAGAGCGGTGGTGACGTGTTAGTCCTGTTAGGGACGGATGATATATCTGATATGTACCGTACCTACGGCACTCGGGTATGGGGTGCTGATCGTCTGTCACCGGACTAAAGTCGCGGTGTGACAATATGAAACGTGCCTACGGCACTACACAGAAACGGTAGCAGAAAGTCCCGTTAGGGACGACTCATTTTATAACGCCGGGTTTTAATCTGGCGGGTGGCAAGAGATAGAGCATACAAATAAGTCCCATCGGGACGATGTAAATATCTGAAATGCACCGTACCTACGGCACTCGGCTACGGGGTACTGATCGTCTGTCACCGGACTAAAGTCGCGGTGTGATATTATGAAAGGTGCCGCTGGCACTAAGCTTTCCCCTATCCGGCAGATTTTTTCTGATTTCTCTCTCCCTCGGAGAGAGTACCCATAGGGGGAGAGAGGTCAAGACTATAACGCCGGGTTCAATCCTGTGTTTCCCCAAAAAACAACCCAATACAGCCGATACTCTGAAAACAACGCGTATCGTCAATTTAACTATACTGAACCCTATAGTGTACAAGGTTCAAATTGTGTGTTAAAACATCCTCCGCAACACATGCAGACCCTCTCTGAAGTGTTGAACCTTAAGCCACAACCCATTTATATTCAATACCTTTTATCTTTTCTCTCTTCTTCCTTCGTCCGATGTCTTGCGCATTAAATGAAGTTAAATCACGGGTATGTTAAGTAGTGAACTGCCTTTGACATAGTATCTTTGATTGTTTAGAACCAGTTAATTGTATAATTTTAATATTCTCTTATAATGATATTTGATGATTTCGATCCAAAAGACAATACCATATTCAGGCTGATAGATAATGAGGGCAATGTGCTTAATGCCCCATTGATGCCTGATATAGACGATGCTACAGTGGTGCAGGCATACAAAGCGATGCTTTTTGCACGTGTAGCCGATGAGATGGCCGTGTCGTTTCAACGTCAGGGACGTATGTACACCTATCCGCCCAACAAGGGACAGGAAGCTATAGCGATTGCCGCGGGAATGATAATGCGTACCGACGACTGGTTGGTGCCTGTATTTCGCGAACTCGGTACCTGGTTGGCCAAAGGCATCAGTATGAAAGAAATTTTTCTCTATTACATGGGAAATGAAGAGGGTAGCAATTTCAAAAATGCACCTCATACGCTGCCATTGTCAATCCCTATTGCTTCGCAAATGCTTCATGCTGTGGGCATTGGCTATGCAATTAATTACCTTAAAAAAGATGAGGTAGCCTTTACGTTTGTGGGTGATGGAGGTACTTCGGAAGGCGACTTTAGCGAAGCACTCAATTATGCCGGTGTGTGGAAAGTGCCGGTGGTCTTTACCATTCAGAACAACCAGTATGCAATTTCGGTACCGGTAAGTGCACAGACCAAATCGGTCAACCTAGCTATCAAGGCATACGGTTTCGGTATTCCGGGTATTAAAGTGGACGGGAATGATTTCTTTGCCATGTATGCTGCCTATAAAGAAGCCTTTGACAATGCCAGAGCCGGAAATGGTGCAATGCTGATTGAGGCATTGACCTACCGTATAGGTGCGCATACTACTTCCGATGACCCTACAAAATACAGAAACAAAGAGGAAGAAGCGGAATGGGCAAAAGCCGATCCGTTGTTGCGCATGAAAAAATATCTTGACAAAAAAGGTCTCTGGCACGAAGATGAAGAGGCACTGATTGAAGAATACAAACTTGAAGTGGATAATCAGTTTTCGGAAGCCGAAAACTTTTCCCCTTATCAGCTGGAGGATGTATTTCAGCATATGTATGTAGATATGCCCGACGATTTGAAAAGACAAAAATCGGAGTATGAACAATTTCAATCATGGAAGGAGAACAGAAAATGAGTGTAATGACAATAGTACAGGCAATTAATAACGCATTGGATATTAAGCTTGGAGACGATACAAATGTGGTGGTGTACGGCGAAGATGCCGGAGTAGAAGGTGGTGTATTCAGAGTCACCGAAGGTTTGCAAAAAAAGTATGGCGTTGACCGGGTTTTTGACTCGCCGCTGGCCGAATCGGCTATTGTGGGTACCGCTCTCGGCATGGCTTTGTCGGGATTGAAACCTGTTGTTGAGCTCCAGTTCGACGGTTTTACCTATCCGGCGTTTAACCAGATAATATCACACGTGGCAAGAATGAATAACCGCTCGAGGGGAGCATACAAAGCACCGTTGGTGATTCGGTTTCCCTATGGAGGTGGAATTAATGCGCTGGAGCATCACTCCGAAAGTCCGGAGGCTTTATATGCCCATATCCCGGGTCTGAAGGTGGTAATTCCATCTTCACCGCACGATGCAAAGGGGTTGATGATAGCCGCTATTGAAAGCGAAGACCCCATTGTTTTTATGGAGCCCAAACGCATTTACAGGGCCATAAAGCAAGAAGTGTCCGATGATAAATTTACGATTCCCATTGGCAAGGCAAAAGTACTCAACGAGGGAACAGATGTTACCGTGGTAGCTTTCGGGGCTATGATTCGCGAATGCCAAAAAGCAATGATAATGGCCAAAGAAGCCGGAATTTCGGTAGAACTGATAGACTTACGTACCATTTATCCCATTGATAAGGAGACAATTGTAGCTTCTGTAAAGAAAACAGGCAAAATAGTGATTGTGGCCGAAGCACCCCGCTCGTTCAGTGTGGGTGCCGAGCTTATAGCCATTGCCAACGAAGATGCATTTGAGTATCTGGAGGCACCACCCAAGCGGGTGATGGGATTCGATACTATCGTTCCATTGGCAAAAGGGGAACCGTTCTATATGATTACCCCCGATAGAATTTTCTACGAAATAGAACGCACCGTTAACTTCTAACATTCGACTCAATGAGATATATTTTTAATTTTCCGGATATTGGCGAAGGACTCGAAGAAGGCACTATCCTTGAATGGTATGTGGTAAAGGGTCAGGCAATAAAGTCGGGACAAGCACTTGTGCGTATGGAAACCGATAAGGTGGTTACCGATATTCCATCTCCAAAGAATGGAACCATAGTGGCCACCTTTGGCAGTGTGGGTGAGGTGATTCACGTGGGTAGCCCTTTAGTTGAAATAGAAATTGAAGGGGTTTTTGGCGTAGAGGCTGTAGCCGAAGCAAAAGCACCTCTCAATGAACCTATTGAAGAGGGTGCCGCCGGAGTGGTAGGCACCATGGAACTGGCTGATAAAAATGCATTGCTGGCCGCGAGCGATGAAGGTGCAATCCGTCAGGAAACAGACGTGAAAGAGCCTAAAAAGGTGTTGTCAACGCCCCTGGCACGTGTCATGGCTAAAGAATTGAATATTGATATCAATCAGCTTACGGGTACAGGTCCTTCGGGAAGGGTGACTAAAACCGATATTGAGCACTACCGACCGGCTGCGAAATCGGCTGAACCGGTACTCAGTCACGTAGTCAGTCAACCGGCTGCCGAAGGCGATTTAATCACCTACGAGCCTCTCACTCAAATACGAAAAGCAATAGCCAAAAATATGCTGAATTCAAAGTTGAATGCGGCTCACATGACGCTTTTCGAAGAGGTGGAGATTACCGAATTAATGGGCATCAGAGAACGGTATAAACAAAGTTATGCTCAACGAAACAGCAAGCTGACCTTTTTGCCATTTATAGTAAAAGCCACCGTGAATGCGCTTATACATCATCGTCAGCTCAACGCACAGATTGAGGTGGAAAATGACAGGATGATTTATAAAAACTACTATAACATTGCCATTGCGGTAGATACCCCCGAAGGCTTAGTGGTGCCTGTTATCAGAAATGCCGACAGGCTCAGTATCTTTGAAATTGCGCAGCAAATCGCAGAGTTGTCAGAAAAAGCCAAGGCGCGCAAACTGACACTTGACGATATGAAAGAGGGTACATTTACGCTTACCAATTACGGTTCGATTGGCGGAATTTTTGCTACTCCGGTTATTAATTATCCACAAACAGGCATATTAGGCATTGGCCGGATAGTAAAAAAACCGATTGTGAAAGACGATCAGATTGTGGTCGGTAATGTGTTGCCTTTGTCACTGTCAGTCGATCACCGAATAGTGGATGGAGGCGAGGCTTCCAGATTCATAAACCACCTGATGGATTATCTGTCGGATCCGGTAAAAATGATGATGGAATAACTGTTTAATAGTCAACAAAATATAACAAATAATTATATCCATGGAATATGATGTATTGATTATCGGTGCGGGACCCGCCGGATATGTGGCTGCTATCAGAGCAGGGCAGGTGGGTTTAAAAACCGTACTAGTAGAAAGAGTATATCTTGGCGGTATGTGTCTCAACTGGGGATGCATACCTACCAAAACATTGCTGGAAAGTGCAAAACTGTTCGATAAAGCGAAGCATCTCGAATCGTTCGGTATTGAGGGTATTGAGGTGGATAAACTGTCGTTAAACTGGGAAAAAGTAAAGACCCGATCGACACGTATCACCCAGAAACTAAGTTCAGGTATCAACTATCTGTTGAAAAAAAATGGAGTGGAGTTAATTACCGGCACTGCCCGATTGGGTGCGGATAATTCGGTGTATGTAAACGACAAAAGGTTGTTAGCCAAACATATAATTATTGCCACCGGTTCTAAACCCAAGGTGATGGATAAAGCGTTGGCCAATGCTCCCATTGTGGAAATGGAAAAATTGTTTGCACTTGAGACCATTCCCGGGCACGTGGTGGTGACCGGTAATCACGTTTCGGCAGTCGAGATGGCACAGTTTTTCAAATTGATTGGAAAGACGGTTACCCTGATTGCTAACAGCGACTGTTTTCTGGTAGGAATGGATGAACATCTGATTGCTTACATCACAAAGAAGCTGAAAACAGAGAATATACATGTGATTTTGGATGCTTATCCCGAAAAGTTTGAAGGTGGCGAGTTGGTGGCAGGCCGACATAAAATAAAATGCGAATTATTGGTGAATTGCAATTCGCGTAAAGCCATTTTTCCTGAAAGTGAAATTCCGTTTGCGCTTACCGAACGGGGTTTTATCAAGACTTCCGACAACTTTGAAACAAACCTCAAAGGGGTCTATGCCATCGGCGATGTGAGTGGTAAAAGCTTTGTGGCGCACGTGGCTTCGGCGCAGGGAATTCATGTTATCAATACCATTAAAGGGATTAAGTCCAAATTCAATGAGTTGCTATATCCCATTAATATGTACACCGTTCCCGAAATTTCGCAGATTGGATTGACTGAACAAGAGGTTGTGAATGAGGGAATTGACTATAAAATAAGCGAATTTCCTTTGTCGGCCAATGGGAAGGCCATTATTGAGGGCAACACGGAAGGATTTATCCGTATGATTTCCGAGAAAAAGTACGGTCAGGTGATCGGTGTGCAGATAGTGGCAGCCAATGCAACCGATATGATAGCGGAAGCCGGGGCTTTTATGTCGGTCGATGGCACTGTCTATGATGTGGCGCAAACCATTCATGCGCATCCCACAGTGTCGGAAGTATTTATGGAAGCAGGGTTTGATGCGTTCGACAAAGCAATACATAAGTAGCGGACAATGACTGATTACAATCTGCCCGATATTCATTTGCTTGACAATAAGGTAAATCAGTTTATGTGTTGGATTCCTGATAAGGCCTATATTGTGCTCGGAGCATCGAATAATCCTACCGAATCATTGCACGAGGATAAAGTTAGAGAGGATAATATTACGGTGTTGAAAAGGCCATCAGGCGGTCAGACAGTGATGCTTACGCCAAATAATCTGATTGTTGCGGCTGTGTTTTTTGATCAAAATGCATTGCATCCCAAAGATGTTTTTCAGCATTTCAATCAATTGATAATTTCTTCTATTGAAAAAACAGGCTTGCGTAATTTGACCCTGCAGGGGATTTCCGATATTGCTATTTTGGGTAGAAAGATTTCGGGATCAGCTATTTACCGCAGTAAAGATGCACTGCTCTATCATGCGGTAATCAATATAGGTGAATCGGCTTCCACATTTGAAAAATACCTGAAGCATCCCACCAGAGAGCCTGATTATCGAAATGGAAGAACGCATTCGGAATTTGTGACATCGCTTCGTGAAAGTGGTTATACACAGAGTTACCACTATTTGGAAAGTTTAGTGGTACACTCTTTAGAAGCTTCATTAAAGCCAATGCTGAGTAAGTCGGATAATTAAAATAGCCATTATTTTGATGACGCATAGAATAGATGCACGAAAGTGCATCTATTCCCGAACGACCAATCTTTTCATTGTACTACCATGTGGGATATGGCGATTTCTACAATGAGTCCGTTATGCGAATGAGGAGAACTACAGCGCACCTTTTTTTATAGCAACAGAATGAGAAGGATAATGATAAGTAATCCGCTACCACCTATATAAATAATACCTCCGCCATGATGACGTCCATTGTGATTCCCGTAACCGTCACCGCGTTGATTTTGTGCTTTTTGAATTGAAGCAACTTCTGTACGTAATAATTTTTTCTCTGCACGGCTCATAGTGGAAAAATCCATAGCTTTGATTTCTTTTAATCGAGCCACTTGCGCATTGGCTATTTCGGCATCTTTCGTGTTAGCGGCTGAAATTGCACTCGCATCGGTAGCTTCGGCACTAATGCCGCTTGCAACAGAAATTACATCAGCCACTTTACTATCCACGGTTGTTGCCACACTACCGGCAGCAGTATTAGAGTTATCGTCTGCCTTCAGTTGAATAGGAAGAAAGAATAAAGGCAACACGGCTGCCATTATATAAAGTCTTGTTTTTTTCATTCGGATAATTGTTATTTTGTAAAAGAGATTTTACATGGCAAATATCGTTATTGATTCAAACATTCGCTTTATATTATGATTGTTAATAGTTATATTATTCCCACATAAAATTGGAGCAATTGAACTATCTTATTGAAATAGTTATGTTTAATGTACAACGTCACTCACCGTATTGCCTCGCCATACGTATGCAATCGGGCATTCAGAGCCTTGTGGCATTAGTGTGTGCTTATATCTGTATTCCAAAATAAGTGTACGATACAACACACAGCGAGGATGAGGGTTTCAAGAGAAGATATATAAATAGAGATTGGCGTAAGTCATTGTGTAATGTTATTCTTATTTAACATTTTGTCGTCACGGAAAACAGTATCTTGATTGTTTTATATATAGCATCGAAAAAATGCAATTACCTTATCAAAAATCGATTTATCATGGAAATCAGAAGTTCACTTCTTTCTGATAGCAGTTGTTGTATCCTTTATGGATATCCCGATATGCTATTAAAAGCCATGAATAATGGGTTGTTTTTTATTTGTCTAAATACCAATAGAGTATGAACGAGGAAATTGACAACGACCGTGTCCTTCTTGAAAGACTTAAGAAAGGAGACTCCACATGTTTTGAGCTACTGTATAGTAAATATAGTGGTAAATTATACAATTACGTATTGAAAATTTCGAAGGGTGATTTTTATCTGGCAGAAGAAATTGTTCAGAATGTTTTTGTGAAAATATGGGAGATACATCCACATATCAGTACCGAAGGTTCGTTCAATTCATTTGTCTATACCGTGGGCAGAAATATGTTTCTGAATGTGGTGAAAAGCCGGATGCAGGAATATCTCTATCACGACTATGTGATTGAACATACGAACATGTTGGAAAACACGGTAGAGAAAGAGGTGGAATTTAAGATGCTCGAAGAGCAAATCAATAAGCTGATAGAGCAGCTTCCTCATGCTCGTCGAAAAGTGTATATACTGAGTAAAGTGAAACATTTGCCCAATAAAGAAATTGCGGCTTTGCTCGATATCTCCGAAAATACTGTTGAATCTCAACTCAACAAGGCCACTCATTTTATGCGCAGGAATCTTACTCCGTACTGCGAAATAGTAGCGCTGGTATTACTACAATCATTTATTAGTTAAAATACTTCAAAATTTCGATCTGCGGTAAAGGATTATGCCGACATCGTTGTGTATAATAGTGAATGGTCAAAATTCAAGGCATTTTGCAGTCTGATAGGAGAAAACCGATGCATATATTTTTTTGACAGACCGTTTCAATAAGAAAAGCTACAATGGAAAAATTAAATAACATACAACTACTCGAACGATTTTTTGACGGCGCAGCTACCAAGCAGGAAGTACAACACTTGCTTGACCAGGTAAAAAATACCGAATTTGAAAAAGCGTGGATGAAAGACCAGTGGGAATCATCAAAAGAAAAGATGAATCCGGTGGTACAAAAACAAATTTTTGAAAGCATAAAACAAAGGATAGAACCCCGGCAGAGTTTTAATTGGAAACAATGGATTGCCGTTGCAGCTTCGATTGTAGTAATTTGCACCACATGCCTGTCAGGTTATCTTCTGTTTAAAGATTCGCATAACAATCTTCTTGGTGATATGAAAGTGGCTGTGGAAAAAGGACAAAAAGCAGCATTGACATTGCCTGATGGAAGCAAAGTATGGATAAATTCAGGTTCCATCATCACATACGGCAGTCGCTATAACCAAAAGGAACGAATAATAAATCTTGACGGAGAGGCTTACTTTGAGGTTGCAAAAAACAAGAATGCTCCATTTATTGTACAAAGTCACAGCTTCTCAGTGAGAGCCCTTGGAACGGCATTTGATGTAAAAGCATATTCGGAAGAAAAAACATTTTCAACCGTGTTGGTGCATGGGAAAGTGGAAGTGAGCGATGAGCTCAACAAAATAGACTTAACTCCTAACCAAAAAGTGATTTACAATCGTACAACTCAGAGTATGCAGAAGACAGATGTGGATGATAGTAACACGTATGCAGCCTGGAGAAATAATCAACTTACGTTCGATTCTGAAACATTTGAAAATATAGCACTTGCTTTAGAACGGAGCTATAATGTAAAACTCATTTTTCAATCCGAATCGTTGAAAAATTATCATTATTCAGGGTTGTTAGATAATACTAGTCTTGAGAGCATATTGCAATTGTTTGCTATGACATCACCCTTGTCTTATAAAATGCAAGGATCGACAATTTATTTATCGGAAAATAAAAAAATGGCAAATGTCTATAAAAATGTAATGAAGTGATTTCTTCGTTCTATTAACCTTAAATACAAATAATTATGAAGAACACCAGTTAACCCTCCTTATTAAAGGAGGTGGAATAGTTAGCGCTATTCCACCTCGTATCCAATGATTTTGTTTAAGGTGCTAATATTGCCACAAAATTATGCACCAAATTGTCTATCATTTAACCTAACAAAAGTATGAAAATTTCGATGAAAAACAAATTGTTTCTTGGAAAATGGAACTATTTACGTTTGCTATGTCTTGCAGCGTTGATAGTTTGTGCCGGAGCTACAGCATTTTCGCAAGTAACCCTTAATGTGAAAGATAAACCTATCCGGCAAGTATTGAAAACCATTGAGAAAACAACAGACTACAAGTTTTTTTACAATGATGATTTTGCAGCCCTCAATAAGTTGGTAACAATCAATGTGACTAATGTGTCTTTGGATAATGCATTAAAGACCATATTTATGGGTAGTGGAATTTCGTGGAAGAAGCAGTCTGATAAGTTGATAGTTCTTACTCCCATTAAATCTGAAGAGTCGGAAGGGACAACATCAGGTAGCGGACAACATAAGATAACCGGCATTGTGGTTGATGCTTCAACAGGCGAAACTTTACCAGGGGTGAATATATTTATTGCTGGTAAGAAAATTGGCGTTATTAGCAATCTGGACGGTAGATTTAGCATAGATCTTCCATCTGCTAATACTCCTCTTGAATTTTCTTATTTAGGATATGTAAACCAGACGATTACTCCCGGAAAACAAACCAATTTAAAAATAGCATTGGAAGCGGATGTTAAAAAACTTGATGAGGTAGTTGTTATAGGTTATGGAACGGTAAAACGGCGCGATCTGACAGGAGCTGTATCTTCCATAAAAGGCGATGCAGTTGCATCGAATCCTGTAGCTAATGTTGCTCAGGCATTACAAGGAAAACTACCCGGTGTAAACGTAACTACTCAGGATGGACGTCCAGGAGCCAGTGTGTCAGTTCGTGTACGTGGTGGTGGGTCAATTACTCAATCAAATGAACCGCTTTATATTGTTGATGGTTATCCCGTGGGTAATATCAGTGATCTGGCATCATCTGAAATTGAATCAATTGATGTGCTTAAAGATGCCTCTTCAACAGCAATTTATGGTGCCAGAGGCGCAAACGGTGTAATTCTTGTTACTACGAAAAGTGGAAAGGCAGGACGTACAAAAGTAAGCTATGAAGGGTATATGCAAGTCAAAAATGTAAGTAAAACCCTTGAAACGCTTTCTGCCCAAGATTATGTGCTTCTTAACTGGAGTTATGCCGCTTCCCGTGGAACAGCAAATCAGGATGCCGTTGCAAAATATTTCGGATTAGGAAGCACTTATGGCAATCATTATGCCGAATATGCTAATGTGAAGACACATGATTACACAAATGATATTCTTCGCACTGCTTTTTCACAAAGTCATAATGTAACTATCTCGGGGGGAAATGAAAATACAAAAATCTTCTCCAATATTGGATACATAGTTGATCAGGGAATCAAAATCAATTCTGATTATAAGAGAATAAATGCATCGTTAAAGGCTCAACAGAAACTAGCAAAAGATCTTAATCTGGATATGGATATGCGCTATACAGAAGAGAATAAGAATGGCTACGAAGGCTTGACAAATGGGAAAGGTACGGATGTATCAGCTGCATATCGTTACCGTCCGATTGACAATCCACTTGGAGGTGTAAATTATTCTGATGTATCTTCCGGTTTTAGTTTCGGTATCGCAAATATTGATAATAGTCATAATCCGGTATCCCTGATAAATGACATTACAAATCGCTCTCTTAGCAGATCACTAAGGGGAACAGCTGCATTATCATGGGAAATTATTAAAGGATTGACGGCTCGTTCTGAAGCATCAATAGGAAACTTTAGTTCAAAAAGCACTTATTATGAAAATGGCTATACCAATGGCTATAAAACGGCAACACTTAACCGGGGAATAGGGAGTAATTTTCGTTCGACAAGTACAGTGAACTATAACCTTGACATTAATAAAGACAATAGATTAACCGTATTGTTGGGAAATGAAGTGCTGAAAAACTCATCGGAGTCGTCACAAATATACGGCAAGGGGTATCCCAGTAATTATGATTATAACACAACAATCGGACTTATACAGACCGCAAACACAACGACCTCTATGACAAATACAATTGCGGTACCAACTAATACTTTGTCCTTCTTCGGTCGTATGAATTATTCGTTCTTAAACCGTTATTTGCTTACAGCAACATTCAGAGCTGACGGTTCTTCTAAGTTTGCTCCAAACAATCGATGGGGTTATTTCCCTGCAGCGGCACTGGCATGGAGGGTAACAGATGAGTCGTTTATGAAAAATACCAAAGAGTGGCTTTCTAACCTGAAATTACGATTGTCGTACGGAACAACAGGTAGCGATAATATAAGCTCTAACCTTTGGCAAGAGACATGGTCGAGCATAGGATCCAGTTCTAACCATATACTTATAAACGGTGAATCTACTGCATTTTATCGCCCTGACGGGTTATTAGCAAATCCTAATTTGAAATGGGAAACAACCATTTCCCGCAATATCGGGATAGACTATGGATTTTTAAACAATAAAATCAATGGAAGTATCGAGTTATATAAAAATACTACAAAAGATTTGTTGATGGCAGTTCCTATTGACAATACAACAGGATATTCTTATCAATACCAGAATTTTGGTAAAACGTCAAACAGAGGTATCGAAATATCATTAAATGCTGATATAATCAACACAAAAGATTTTCGTTTTAATGTCGGTTTAATTTATAATTACAACATGAACAGACTGGATGAGTTGCCAAATGCCGATCAATATCTTTATAGTTCCAATTGGGCATCGTCTGCTCTTATGCCTAAAAACGACTATATGTTCATAGTTGGCAGGCCTATTGGTGTCATCCGTGGTTATGTAAATGAAGGATTTTATACAGTAGATGATTTTAATTATGTAAATGGAAAGTATGTCTTAAAGAGCGGCGTTCCCGATATATCAAGCTCCGTAACAGCTACTTATAAACATCCGTTCAGTCTTCCTTCAGGTCAAACAGCTTTTCCCGGGTGTGTGAAATTTAAAGACGTTGATGGTAGCGGAAAAGTTGATTTAAGTGATGCTACCGATCTGGGAGATGCTGTCCCTCATCATACCGGTTCTTTTAATTTTAACTTTACATATAAAAATTTTGATTTATCTTCAAACTTTAACTGGGTCCTCGGAGGTAAAATTTACAATGTGGCCGCTATGATTAATGCACGGGGAGATGAGTACAACAGTATCGGTGCACAAAGAACCAGTTGGGTTTCCAGTGTCTATAAACTATACAATGTAAATTCAGCCGGAAATCTTTACGCCGTTACAGATCCTACAGAGTTAAGCACGCTTAATGTTAACGCAAAACATGCAGTACCATTCATGCAGAGTGGTATCACCTCATCCGAGTGGATTGAAGACGGTTCTTATATTCGCCTCCAAACATTGACTCTCGGATATACATTGCCGAGTAAAATTCTTAAAAAAATCCATGTTGAGAATATCAGGTTTTACGGTACTGCGTCTAATTTATTTACTATTACAGGTTATTCCGGTATCGACCCTGAGGTTAACTCTTCTGCAGTTGGGCAAGCAGGCTTTTATGGAAGTCTGAAAATATTTCCAACTCCAAATATGGACTTCGGTAGTTATCCGCGTGCACGTTCATTTACCCTTGGCGTAAATATTACATTCTAAATCACAAAAAACAATTATTGTCATTATGAAAAAGATCATATATATAGCATTTGCCGCGGCATTTGTATTAACAACATACAGCTGCAAGGATCTTCTTGAGACCTCCTCTTCGAGTGTGGTCGATCGTGATTTTGTTTTTTCAAACGAGAATACAGCACGTTCAGCATTATATTATGGATATGAAAAATTAAATGAATGTGGAGACTTACATTCATATGGTTTCTTTTGGAATCCGGTATGGGGCTCTGATATTGAAGACTCTCAAGATACATATAGCGAAGGGAATGCCGGTATTATGGAAAAGTGGTTTTATCCTACAGGTACAGCCAATTATAATATCAATGCCGGCGAAGGAACTGTAGTTTATACGAAACTATATGAAATAATAGCTATTGCAAACTCGCTTATTACCAACTTTGAAAGTTTGAGTAATTACAATGAACTGATGACAGGAGACCCTAACTCTCTTTCTGATCTTTATGGACAAGCAGTTGCATTGCGTGCTACTTGTTACTGGGAACTGTGTCGTTGGTACGGTGATGTACCTCATGCCTTGAAAGCAGGAGAAAAAGCGAAAGGATTGGTCTCTCGTTTTGCCATATACGATTATCATATCAAAAAGCTGATAGAGGTAGAACCTCACATGTATCGTGCAGGAGAAAACGGTCACCGCGCCGATGTAATGAACCGGACTTATGTACAAGGGCTAATTGGTAGAATATGTCTCTATGATGGGGGATATGCTACCAGACGAACCGATCTTGGGGCAAGCTTTAATGTAGATGGAAGTGGCAATGTGCTCAAGTTTGATGACTGGAGTGTCGAGAAGAACAATGCAATCTATGGTCGTCGAAGCGATTGGAAAGACATTTTTGCCATTGGCAAAAAATATCTTCAGTCATGTGTCGATAATTCAGGTTCGGTTGTGCTTAGAACGACAGATCCACGTTCAACTGGGGCAGCCGGGCAAAAGTATGGGAATCCGTTCCAATATGCTTTCCAACAGATGCATTCGGGAGCGAGTGAAACTTTAGCTGATGAGTCGGTTTATGAAATTCCACAACAATATAACTATTCATCTGCACGTCCGGCCTACGTGGGACGTCCTTCTTCCGGTGGAAATGGAGCAGCTCCGTGTATTGGCTGTGGTCAGGATCGTATTCAGGCACATTTTTATTATGGATGGTTTGATAATAACGACTTACGGCGTGATGCTTCTTGTTGTGTAACAGGTAGTAAAGGTGATGGAACAGAACTTATTCAATCATTTAATCGTAGTGATTGGGGAAAAGGCGCCGGCATTGCCACCAATAAGTGGGATTGGAATAGGTTACCGTCTCCTAATACGCTATCATACAGTACATCGGGTATAAATGTCTCATATTTGCGTATTTCTGATGTTTATTTAATGTTAGCTGAAGTATTTGCAGCTCTGGGAGACGATGCGAATGCGAGAACCTATCTTGGGAGAGTTCACAATCGTGCATTTACCAATGGAACGGATCCTAATTTCTCCACCTACATTTCGGATTGTGGTTCTGTCTATAAGGCAGTTCTCAAAGAACGCGCATTGGAATTTTGTGGTGAAGGTGTTCGCAGATTTGATCTTGTAAGAACAGGTACACTTCCTGATGCAGCAGTACAGACCCGCAATACAATGAAAGCCGTTATTAATGGAATACGATCCAATGGCTATTATACTTTCTCTAATGGCAACCAGATTTCGGCTTATATCTGGACAAAGATGGTGGATGCAAAAAGTACCTATGGTTACCGTTTAACTGCACAAACTCCATCTGATAAACTAGAGGATCCTGTACTCTTCCCGGGATGGCGTGGACAATATAATGACTGGGGAGGCCTTATTTCGACTTATGCCAGTGTTACGAAGACAAATGTGGCAATCAAGGGTTTGTTCAAATATATTCAGCCAGGCGGTACAGAAGCTATTGCTCTTGAAGCAGATGGCTATGTAAAAACAAATTGGGCTATTGATATGCTGAATTATGAGGATTCTTATGCAAATAAATTGTTTGCAGGATATTCAGATGCAGATTATACATCAAAAAATCCACCTATTTACATGGTGCCTTTTACATATTCCATACTTCTTAACTCAGGAATTACCAATGGGTATGGCTTCCCACAAAAATAATAAAGCTGAAAATTCTTAATATATTTATAGATTAAGATGAGATGATAATTCTGCATTCATTTAGTAATATGCAGGTTACTTATGTTAAGAGCTCTCTCAATCATATTTGATGAGTTGAGAGAGCTCTTTTAATTCAAATAAATAGCGTAATTTTGAATTGGATATGGCTGTTATTTAATTGGAAAATATTTATAGAAGAGGTGCAGACATGAAAGTATTAGCCAAAAGTATTCTAATGTATATATGTTCTGATTAATATAGAATATTGTAAATCATTAAAAAAACGAAGTGTTTATTTGAATAAATTTTGCCTGCGGACAATTTTCTGGATATCAAAATGAATCAGGTAAAAAAAGAAAAATATATGATGTCACTGACAATTAAAAAGATGCTGTTATTTGCAGTATTATTTCTTGGTGTGGTTTCCAGTGCTACTGCCCAAACCAACTCTTCAATGAAACTATGGTATAAATCTCCCGCGAAAATTTGGGAGCAAGCACTTCCGATTGGTAACGGAAGGATATCGGCTATGGTATTTGGACGAACCGATGTGGAGAAACTTCAGTTGAATGAAGGGACAGTATGGTCTGGTGAACCTGGCAATAATACATTACCTGCAATTCGCCCATATTTGCCGGAGATAAGCAAACTGATTTTTGAGGGCAAGAACGAAGAAGCGCAGCAGGTGGCTTATAAATATCTACCTCGTCGGGCAGATGAAAATAACAACTATTGCATGCGTTATCAACCTGTAGGTAACTTATATATTGCGGATGCAAATCATTCAGAAGTAAAAAGTTATTATCGTGATCTGGATATTTCTAACGCTGTATCAACGGTAATATATCAAAAAGATGGCGTGACATATAAACGCGAGGCTCTTGCCTCAATTGCCGATGACGTTATTGTAGTTGAATTGACGGCAAGTAAATCGAACTCTATCTCCTGCTCCTTGAAAATGGATTGCCAGCATAGCAATAAAAGCATTATAGTCCTGAATAATGAGCTACAATTATCTGCCACTACAGGTGACTATGAAAATAAAAAGGGGAAAGTGCAGTTTACGACCATTGTAAAACCAAAATTGGATGGAGGTAAACTCTCGGCAACCGACAGCTCTTTAGTGATTACAAAAGCTAATAAGGTAACTATTTATATATCAACAGGTACAAATTTTAAGAACTATAAGGATATTTCGGGCAATGCCCAATTAAAAGCACAAACATTATTGAGCTCAGCTTTTGATAAAGACTTTGCTTTATTAAAACAAGCACACATCGCACTTTACAAAAAATTCTTTGATCGGGTTCAACTTGATTTGGGTATAACGGAGGCGGTGAAAAAGCCGACAGATATTCGTCTATCCGAATTTGCAAAGGCTTATGATCCTCAATTGGTTGCATTATACTTCCAGTTTGGTCGTTATCTCCTGATCTCTTGTTCACAACCCGGATCGCAGGCTGCTACTTTGCAGGGATTGTGGAACGACAAAATGTCGCCTCCCTGGCGTTGCCGTTATACCGTGAACATCAATACAGAAATGAACTATTGGCCAGCAGAATCTACCAATCTGACGGAGATGCATGAACCGTTGTTTGATCTTATTTCCGATGTATCGGTGACAGGGAAGGAGACTGCCTCGCAGATGTATGGAGCCCGTGGTTGGGTAGTGCACCATAATACCGATATTTGGCGAAGCACAGGTGTAGTCGATGGGGCTTATTATGGACTATGGCCAAGTGGTGGAGCGTGGTTGAGTCAGCATTTATGGCAACACTATCTTTATTCGGGAGATAAGGATTTTCTGAAAAAAGTATATCCTATTCTGAAAGGAGCATCTTTATTTTACAAAGATATTCTTCAGGAAGAACCCGTACACAAGTGGCTGGTAATTGCTCCCTCCATGTCACCGGAGCATGAATACCAAAAACAGGTTACTATGACTGCCGGAACAACCATGGATAATCAGTTGCTTCATGACGTGATGAATAATATTATTGCAGCGTCCTCTATTTTAGGAATCGACAACGGGTATGCGGATAGTATAAAAGCCCTTGTGCCAAAATTAGCTCCGATGCAAATAGGTCGTTGGGGACAACTTCAGGAATGGCTTCAGGATGTAGATGGTCCCAAAGATACTCATAAGCATGTTTCGCATCTGTACGGTCTGTTTCCTTCCAGTCAGATTTCTCCATATCATTCACCTGAACTGTTTTCAGCTGCCCGAACATCGTTACTTGCTCGCGGTGATGTCTCTACCGGATGGTCGATGGGTTGGAAAGTGAATCTTTGGGCGCGATTGCTTGATGGTGACCATGCATATAAACTTATTAAAGATCAGCTAACTCCTGCTCTGCAATCCAATCAATCGGAACGGGGAGGCACCTATCCGAATCTTTTTGATGCACACCCACCTTTTCAAATCGATGGAAATTTCGGTTGCACATCAGGAATTGCCGAAATGTTGCTTCAAAGCCAGGATGGCGCAATTCATCTATTGCCTGCTTTACCGTCAGACTGGAAAAACGGAAGTATAAAAGGATTGAAAGCACGTGGCGGATTTGAAGTAGACATGCAATGGAAAAATAATAAGCTGTCACAAGCAGTTATCAAATCGTTGCTTGGTGGCAAATGTCGTATACGTTCGTATGTGCCGTTGAAAGGTGCTGGACTGAAAAGGGCTGTGGGTATAATTGACAATCCATTATTATTCATTGCAGGAACCAACCCTCCTGTTATTCAGGATCAGAAAGTTGTTTTGCCTGTTGGTATTAAAACAATCTTTGAATACGATATTGATACTCAAAAAGGAGAGAATCTGATAATTACAGAATCATTATAACGTGCAATAAAAATACTAAATGATACTAATTAAGTCTATAAGATTGGGCGTACTGCTATTTGGTTTATTTGTTATCAATAACTTTGTTTCGGAAGGCTCTATACCTCTCGACACCACCTTTACGCTTCAAAGAGCGTTGAATACAATAAAAGGAAACTACCCCAATGCAAAGATTGTTCCTTCGATTGTACCTTCAAATGTTAGGGCTGAATTTAACCTTGTTTATACCACTTTGAAGAATACACCTTATGGGGATCGGGATTTGCAGTTGGATATTTTCAGACCGAAGAAAGAAGGAAAGTTTCCGGCTTTGATTATGATACACGGTGGTGGCTGGCGCTCTGGTAATAAAATCATGGAGCATCCTATGGCAGAGTTAGTTGCAGCTAAGGGTTATGTTACAATACCGGTTGAATATCGTCTTTCGCTTGAAGCAAAATACCCGAATGCAGTTTTTGATATTAAAGCGGCTATTCGTTGGATAAAAGCCAATGCTGATAAGTATTCAGTTGATACCACACGTATTGCTATAGAAGGTAATTCGGCAGGTGGGCAATTGGCGGCGTTGGTGGGCATGACAAATGGTATTGCAAAGTTTGAAGGTGCAGAGGGAATTACTGCAGGCACAAGCAATGTACAAGCAGTGGTAGATATTGACGGTGTGTTAGACTTTTTAGCCCCGGGCTCATTGAATCTTGTTCGTAAACCCGATTCACCTGATTGTGCATGGCTGGGTGGCTGTTTCACAGAAAAACCGGAAACGTGGAAAGAAGCCTCTTCTATCTTTTGGGTGAGTAAAAATTCGATTCCTATTGTTTTTATTACCAGTTCTCAACCACGCTTCACTGCAGGCATGTCGGAAATGATTGATCTCCTGAATCAAAACGGAATCTATTCCGAACGCCATAATATAGAGGGGTCACCTCATACCTTCTGGTTGTTTGATCCCTGGTTTGAACCAACTGTGAGTTATATGGTTTCTTATTTGAATAGGGTTTTTTATAAGCCCAATCATTAATTAATCACTGTGAAGTAGATTAATTAGCTGATAAGTGTTTCTTTAAGACATTAAAGATTGTGTTATACAAGGGCTAACAATTTATTGATAGCCCTTGTTCTTTATTTCGATGGCTTTTATTACATTTGCGTCATTCATTTTATTATTAAAATCAACATTCATATGTGTCGTAAAATTGTTTTATGCACTCTATTTTTCTTTTCCATCTTAATCCATGCTCAAAAGTATGATTTTACTGTGGCTCAGGATGGTAGTGGCGATTTTAAAACCATGCAGGAGGCAATCAATGCCGTGCCTGACATGCGGGCCAACCGTACTTTTATTCTCATTAAACCGGGCACCTATAAGGAAAAGCTCACCCTTCCTGCTACTAAGACCAACGTCTCATTTATAGGTGAAGATGTGACAAAAACGGTTCTGACCTACGATGATTTTGCATCACGTAAGAATCGTTTCGGAGAAAATATCGGTACATCAGGGTCATCCTCATTTTTTATTTATGGTGATGGATTTACAGCCGAGAATATTACTTTTGAAAATTCGGCAGGAGCTGTCGGACAGGCTGTGGCTGTGAGAATAGACGGTGATAAAGTAAGCTTTTTCAACTGTCGTTTTCTTGGATTTCAGGATACGCTCTATCCGCATGGAGAAAACAGCCGTCAGTATTTCAAGAATTGCTACATCGAAGGGACAGTGGATTACATCTTCGGATTCTCAACCGTATTGTTCGATAATTGTACCCTCTTTTGCAAACGGGGAGGCTATGTAACGGCAGCTTCCACCCCACAAAACAAGCAGTATGGTTTTGTATTCCGAAATTGCAAAATAACCGGATCGGCTCCTGACGGTTCGTTTTGTTTGGGTCGCCCGTGGAGGCCGTATGCCAAAGTAGTATTTCTGGAATGCGAAATGAGCGCGGTAATCCATACTGAAGGTTGGAATAACTGGGGTAAAACGGAGAATGAAAAAACAGCTTTCTATGCTGAATATAAAAGTAAAGGAGCAGGGACTAATACATCACAACGCGCTGCCTGGAGCCATCAATTGACCAATGAGGAAGCAAAACTGTACACCACAGCCAATATCCTCGGCGACTGGAATCCGGAAAGCAAATGATTTGAACTCATCAAAATTACAAACAGATGAAAACAACACTTTTGACGCTTATTTTGTTACTGACTACTCTTCTTGTCAGGGCCGAAAACTATCCATATAGAAACGATGTGCTTTGGGTGACCGTACCTAATCATGCCGACTGGTTATATAAAACCGGAGAGCAGGCTACGGTGAGTGTGGAATTCTACAAATATGGCATTCCCCGGGACGGAGTAGAAGTGTCTTATGAGTTGGGGGGTGATATGATGCTTGCGGATGCAAAGGGAATGGTACGCCTGAAAGAGGGTAAAGCGATTATCCAGATGGGAACCATCCTTAAGCCGGGGTTTCGTGACTGTCGACTTACGGCAGTTGTCGATGGCAAAACTTACAAACACCATGTAAAAGTTGGATTTTCGCCCGAGCAACTGCGACCTTACACTCAGCTTCCTCCCGACTTTACCCAATTCTGGGAGACTGCCAAGGCAGAAGCTTCTCGTTTCCCTTTGACTTACACCAAAAAGTATATTGAAAAATATTCGACAGATAAAATTGAGTGCCAGTTAATCAAACTTCAGCTGAATGCTGCGGGGCAATGTGTGTATGGTTATCTTTTTACACCTAAAGCGAAAGGAACTTATCCGGTTGTTTTTTGTCCTCCCGGGGCGGGCATCAAGGAAATAAAAAATCCATTGGCACATAAATACTATGTAGAAGAGGGCTTTATTCGTTTTGAAATAGAAATTCATGGTCTTAATCCGGAGATGGATACTGATACTTTTATGGAAATAAGTCGTGCATTCAATGGTCGTGAAAATGGCTACCTGATGAACGGACTGGACAATCGCGATAATTTTTATATGAAAAGAGTTTATTTGGCTTGCGTGCGTAGTCTCGATTTTCTGACCTCATTGCCCGAATGGGATGGCAAAAATGTGATTACACAAGGTGGAAGTCAGGGAGGAGCATTGTCGTTAATCACCGCAGGATTGGATAAACGCGTCACGGCTTGTGTGGCTAACCATCCTGCTTTGAGCGATATGGCTGGCTATAAGGACGGTAGAGCAGGGGGATATCCTCACTATTTTAAGACGGAAGGCATGGATACTCCCGAAAAAATAAAAACAATGGCTTATTACGATGTAGTGAATTTTGCAAAGCAGATAACCGTTCCCACGTTTATGACATGGGGATATAATGACGATGTATGTCCACCTACCACAAGCTATATTGTGTATAACGCATTGAAGAGTCCGAAAGAGTCATTAATCACACCAATTAATGAGCACTGGACATCGGATGATACCGAATACGGTCATTTGCTTTGGATCAAAAAGCATCTGAAGTAGAAAAAGGGTTATCCGAATAGTACTAATCGTTACATCTCCTTTGCTGTCCCAATTGGCGGAAGTTACGGTTATCGGAACCGAACAATCTGCCGATAAACTCCGAACCCAAACCACCATTGCATATGCTACTATTATCAGAGGGCTGTATTATGTCTCTAAGACATATCATTATGGCAAAATCACATATTAATATGTCTCTAGAGCATATCATTATGCCTCCAACACATAATGGAATGCCAAAACACATATTAATATGGCAAAAACAG
>Ga0302286_10000676_pt1 | contig 27128 bp, 26 predicted proteins | sample III_Fen_E2_3_FD_198765 | JGI IMG/M metagenome (GOLD analysis project Ga0302286, IMG submission 198765) | Peat permafrost microbial communities from Stordalen Mire near Abisko, Sweden - III_Fen_E2_3 | ecosystem: Environmental > Terrestrial > Soil > Wetlands > Permafrost | place: Sweden: Abisko...
CGTCGCTCCAGCTGCCATCATTTGCGGCGGTTGACATTTGTGAAAGGCTAGCCTGTGCCAAGTCGTTAGCTACAGCAAGCTCAGCGTCAACAGTGGGGTCGTTCACATTGGAGCACTGAACAACACTAATGCTTGGTGTGATTATTTTGTTTTCGGCTGTTGGCTTATTGCTATCTGAAAACATACCGCAACCCGTAAGGGCTACAATGCTTGCCGGGATAAGGCAGTGAAGAACGGATTTTTTCATAAGGAATCTCCTGTGTAGTTCTGTGGTAATTGTAGTTTTTTCGAAATTAGAATAATTGAGTTAAGTGATTATAATCACAGAGAATAGGTGCTTTTATGGCGAATTTGATTCTGGTCGAAAATTTTGTGCGCAAGATTATGGCTAATGAAAGCTCTGGTCATGATTGGTTTCATGTGCAGCGGGTTTGCAATAACGCCAAGATGCTTGCTAATCATGAGGTGCCGGTGGATCTCGAGGTGGTGCTGGGTGCGGCCTTTTTGCACGATATTCCTGATCGAAAATTAACCACTGATGTTGATGTCGCGTACGCTCAGACGGAACAAATCCTTATAGAAGCAGAATTTTCAGCCTCTCAGCGCGCGCATGTTCTTGAAATTATTCGAGGTGTGAGCTACTTAGGCGCAGGTGTAGAGACGCCAATGCACACGCTAGAAGGCAAGCTGGTTCAAGATGCAGATCGGCTGGATGCCCTTGGTGCTATTGGGATTGCGCGTTGCTTTGCGTACGGTGGAAAGAAAGGGCGCTTGTTATACGATCCAAACTCAGCACCCCAACTTCATTCTTCTGCTGACAACTACTTTCAAAGCGAAGGCACGAGCCTGAATCATTTCTACGAGAAGCTATTGTTGCTACAAGATCGAATGCAGACAGTGAGCGGAAAAAAAGCGGCAGCCAAACGCCACCGCTATCTAGAAGATTATTTAAATCAATTTCTCAGCGAGTGGAATGGGCAAGATCTTCCAGATTGATCTTTACAACCGATCCTTTGATCGCGCAAAGAAGGCGTAAACGGCTCTTGGGCAAAGGCAGGCCATAAGAGCTAAGCGTTCCCATTAAGGAAATGTTGGCGTGGCTTCCTACCACTCGCACATTCAAATCACCCTTTTTCTTTTGCAGTGTGAAGCTCAATTCTTTCTTCTTCGCGTCGTAGGTTGCTGTAGCGGTGTCGTTGCTTGGGATGTTCAGGGGTTCAATGCAGTTGCGGTCAAGAATCAAGGTGCCACGGCTATCGAGAGATGCCATAGGAATGCTAGGCGAATTGCGGCAAGGAAAAACTTCCCAAGACCCTGTCTTTCCGGATTTTCCTGCAAGAACAAGTAAGTCGCCATCGGTAGTAAGGGTTACTCGCCCAGACTTGCTTGCTTGGCCTGCTTCACTAAGGGCTCCTTTCACAAAAACAAGTCGGCGATCTTCGTGCTCTAAAAGCCGAAATGAGCCTGGCTGTTCTTTCTTTGATAGCTTGAGCGCAATGCGCTTGCCAATCTTGTCTACGTACAAATCGACGTAGGAGAATTTTTCAACATTCAGGGTAGAAGCGGTTGCAGAAACGAACCGCAAAAAGCCGCGGGCATCAATGGAAACAATCTGGTCAGTGGGTTTGGGCATGCAGAATCCTTGTTTTTTTCGCGGTCGAAATGTAGAAATCCTGCGACTAGAAAATCATAAAACCCGCCAAGCAAGCTTGACGGGTTTTATTTGGGGATTGGGGATTGGGTTTGTTCTCATAATCTATGCAATTTCTTTGGCATGCGTATGGGTTAATTCCCCGAAGTGTTCCCAAGATGTTCTTGTAACCTCGTGTATCTCAAACAAATAGTGGGTTTAGCGAAGAAAAGTATTCTCACATGGGCTATAAAAATTGAGTGCGTGTTCCCAAAATGAGTTCAAAAAATCCTAGTTTGTGTGCAAAGAGAACTCGCTATGAACATCTTTGGATATTACAACTACCGCAAATTTTTGCAAGATTTCTACGAATACCGTAAATCTGTGCATCGACATTTTTCTTATAGAGCTTTTGCACAAAAGGCTGGTTACACCTCTTCGGGCTTGTATTTGGATCTGGTGAAGGGTCGCAAGAATATCACAGATCAGCTTGTTCCCAAGTTCGCCAAAGCGCTAGGGCTTGCCGAAAAAGAGACCACATACTTCCATTTGATGGTGGATTTTACTCACGCCACCATGCCTGATTCCAAGCAAGAAATTTTTGAACGCATGGCGGATATGCTGCCGCGTTCCATGAAAACGCTGACTCGTATTCAGCGCGAGTATTTTAGCAAGTGGTACTATGTTGCTGTGCGCGAGTCGCTTGGGGTACTCAATATCACCGATAATTATCAAGATTTGGCTTTGTTTCTAGCTCCTCGCATCAGTGTTCCCCAGGCAAAACAGGCTATTCAGTTGTTGGCCGACCTTGAACTTATTGAAAAACAAGATGGCTTCTGGAGATCTCGCAACAATACGATCTCTTCGGGTGGTGAAGTCGATCCTCTCATGGTTCATCAGTTTCAACGAGAAATGATTGAGCTTGGGAAACAAGCTATTGGGCATTTCAGCCGAGAGCGTCGCAATATTAGTTGCACGACCATGAGCGTTTCTCCCATGGGACTTGAACGAATTATTCATAAGATTGATATCTTCCGTAGAGAGGTGATCGAGATCGTTCGCTCCGATGAGGGTGAAAGACTCGTATGCCAGTTAAATGTGCAGTTCTTTCCTTTAAGCAAGGAGAAAGAACAATGATCGCGACTTCTTTTGTTCGTCGTTTTGTCCTGGTTGGTCTTATCGGACTATCGGCTCTTTTGTCGTGCACAGCAAAGAAGGTTGCGGGTACAGCCACTGACGCAGAGAATACTGTTGCTGGTGCGGTTGTAGACTCCTTGGGCAAACCAATGGTGGGTATTCAGGTTAGTTTGGTGGCGGATCCTCTTGGCTGGTCGAATTCTATGCCTCTTGCGAAGAAGACGGTGACGAGCTTGGATTCCCTGCCTGCGAATCGTATGGTTGTTACCGATGCAAAAGGTCAGTTTGAATTTGATAAGGTGGATTCCACCCTCGAATTCAGTTTGAGCTTTGTGGGCAAAGATTCCGCAACAAAGAATCGCGTACAGCTTCTGAAGTCGATGACTTTAGCCACTGCGAATCGCTCATACGAAACGGTGCATCTGGTAAAATCGGCAACCTTGGTGGGTCATTTATCCTATGATCGCAGCAATAATCCGTTGTACCAGTTTTCAGATCAATTTCGGGTTGGTATTGAAGGATCTGGCAGAACTGTTCCGGTTGTTGCTGGTCAAGATTTTGTGCTCGATAATGTTGCCTCGGGCTCTCAAAATGTGGTTGTATACCCTGCGGATCAATACTTAGTTCAATCCTTGATGAATGCGGGCGTTCCTTTGGATAGTTTGGTTTTGCGGGCTCCCTTCTCATTTACAGAAGGAGACACTTTGAATGTCGGTAACATGACTTGGAAGATTCCGTTGAGTTTCACTTGGCTGTATAAGGATTCTGTTATAGTGCAGCGTCGCATGATGCATGGAGTTACCTTGACTGCTAAGGGCGCGCCAATTGCAAATGTTCAAATTCGCGTTATCCAAGATTCCATGGGATATACCTACTCCGTAAATGGATTAACCGACTCTTACCCTGTTAGCGATACCACAGTAGCCTATTCAGATTCACTTGGCCATTGGAGTCTTCCTGTCCCATCAACGGCTCACTTCAATCTTGAATTTTTAAGTCGGAATGCCGCAGACTCTCTATTGCTGTACGGTGTTTCGAGCGGACTGAAAACTGGCCTTGACACGAGCTTGGCGATTGTGGACACCTTGAAACCTCCTGCGGTGTTGCATGGCATGGTGATTTATACCGAAGAACCGGGTGCATGGATTCATATAGGCACGCATTTTAAGGTTGGTATCAAAGGCACGAGTCGCTTTATGGATGTTTCTGCCGGCCAAGTATTTGACTTGCGTGGATTACCTGCGGGCCAGCAAATGCTTTTGTTCTACCCAGGTGATTCCTTTTTGTGGCAGACTTTTGCAGATACTCTTGGTACACGAGAAGCCATGATTGGTGGGGTTCAATTTGTTGTGTTTACCTCGGGCGTTTCTCTGGGTCAGCAGAACGTGACTTATACGTTGCCCACAAAGCCTTGACCTCTACACGTGTTTTGTTAGATTTGCTTCTCGGGTTTTCCCGTGATGACCTATAGTGTAATGGTAGCACAACAGATTCTGAATCTGTTTGTCTAGGTTCAAATCCTGGTAGGTCAATTTTCAGATCCAAGACGCCATCCTTTTTGGGTGGTGTTTTTTTTGCGCTTTTTCACATATCTTTTGCGCATGAAATTGCTGAAACGAATCTTTGGCACTGCACTTTTACTGCTTTTTGCGCTAGTGGTCGGCGCTTTGATCTGGGCACGTTGCGCAGTCTTCAACCCTGCGCCCACCATGCCGGCAACTCTTGTCTCCAGTCCGCAAACACCTGTTCTTCATGCAGGCCAGACGCTAAAAATCATGTCATGGAATGTTCAGTTCATGGCTGGTAAAGGCCGCACATTCTTTTTCGACTTGCCTGGCAGCAAAGGGCCTGACGAGCGCCCCACTCGCGCAGAAATTGAGCACGCGCTACCCGAGGTTGCTCGTGTGATTCGTGAAGAAAATCCTGATGTGGTAATGTTTCAAGAGCTCGATGATGGAGCCGCGCGTACCGATAAAGACGATCAACTTGCGCGTTTGCTTGCGCTATTGCCTAAAGAATATTCAGAACAGGCAAGCACTTTTTATTGGAAGATGTCTTATGTGCCACACCCTAAGATTCATGGCGCAGTAGGGCTCAAGCTTGGCATTATCTCAAAGTATAAGATTGCATCAGCACAGCGCATTGCCCTTCCGCAAGCTCAGCACCCTCCCATAGTCGATTGGTTTCAGTTCAAGCGCTGTTTGCTCGAGACGCATTTCCCGATCGATAGCGGAGGAGAGCTCGTGATTATGAATACACATCTCGAAGCTATGATTCAGAATAGCGATTTAAAGCACCGCGAAGTGATGTTTCTCGATAGTCTTTTTACCGCGAAAGATTCCTTGCATGAACCTTGGATTCAAGGAGGTGATTTCAACTTGCTCGCACCAGGAATGTATGCGCGCACACCCAAAGAAGAGCAGGTATGGTTTAACCCGGCCTATGATCTTGGACCTTTGTATTCCAAGTATTTGTCTCTGCCAACTTTAGGAATGCTAATGGGGCCCGACTCGCTGTTAGCACGAACCCACTACCCGAATCGTCCTGATTCTAAAGGCCTCGACAAGACTATCGATTATTTTTTCAGAGCGCAGAGTGTGGTGCTTGACACCTTTTTTGTACGCCAATTCGACACGCAAAAAATATCGGATCACGCGCCAATTGTAATGAAGGTCAATATTCCGAACAAAAACAATTGCGGATGTTGAATGTCGTTAATTCGCGGCTATTTCGGAATAGCTGAATCAATGGTTGCACGCACACTGTCGCGGAACTCATCTAGAGTCCACTGCTGAATTTGTGCAGGCTCAATTACTGGATGAATCACAATGTGTGGACGCTTGAGATATAGGGATAATCCACGCTTTGGCATGGTGAGTCCTGTTCCAACTAGAGTCACGGGAATCACAGGGACAGGCGCTGATTGGATAATCTTAAAGATGCCACTTTTGAATTGCAACAATTGACCATCAGGAGAACGTGTGCCTTCAGGGAACACACAATAATTATAGTGTTCTTCGCTCACGCGTTTTTGCAACAAAGCTGGCAGCTCTGCATTTGCTTTACGGTTGCCACGGTCAATAGGAATGCAACCCATGAACTTGAGGCTATTTCCAAATCCTGGCGTAGTGAATAATTCCTTCTTTGCTAGGAACGCCAAGGGGCAAATCGTGCTGATAAGATTTCCGATGTCGATAAAACTTTGATGATTGGAAAGCACAATAAATGCGCGGCCTTTCGGAATATTTTCAAGACCCGTCACTTGGGGTGTCACACCGAAAATTCGGAAAGCGACCTTGAAATAAAAATTGCCTAGCCACGCGAGCTCACGTTTGCGGTTGCGAATCCACAAATACAACTGTGCAGGCGGGATAATAATCACATAGCTCACAGCAATGAGCGCCATGAAAGCAAAGCCTAGAAAGCGATTCCAGAGAGGGTGTTTCATTTCAAAATCCTATTCATAGCAGGGATATAAATAACGAAGTGTCAATTTATCAAAACAATAGGTAAAGCAGAATGTGCAAGCAATGATGTATTCATTGCAAGTCGCCGAGCTATCTTGACTGTTGCATTCGAGCAAGAAGGCGCACACTTTCTAAGGGCGCTTGGGTGTTTGCAGAAGAAACCAGCGAGGCGATCGCTCCAAAAACTTTCCCCGCATGAATCCAATTATTGTGTTTCACTCAATTTTGAACACACCTTAGTGAAAATCCGCTAGACTTCGTATAAGTGGTCGCACTCTGAATAAGCCCTGACATTTGGGCAAAAATAAAGCTGAAACCTCTACTATAGATGAAGCAAGGGATGATGAACGCGCAGAACTCAACCCATTTACTGATGACAAAGCCGTTATGCTAGATATTTGCTGCGATGAAGGGTTTGAAGTTGCTATTGTGCACGAAACAAGAGCCACCGCCGCACATAGAACGATAAAAAGCAGATTTCCCAAAAAAACTTTATTGTTCTCGCGTTCCTCATGCTTAAGTGATCTAGCTAATTCTTTAAGCATCGAATCGAAATTCCATCTGCTTGGCTCTCAGCTCCTCTATACATATTGCTTCCACAATAGTTCGTACTTTGACTGTAAGCGCTAGAGTTCACGGTTGATATTGACGTCCACCAGTAGGCGTCAGCTAATAAATAACGAAACCCACCTAGCACACTCCAATAATAGCCCTCAGGTAATCCATTGAAACCAAAAGCATTTGTTCTGGTAATTCCACTACAGGCTTGCCAGTGACTTGAATCTGCACTTAACTGGCTCCCAGCAACAGCTGCACCACCAACAGCTGCTTCTAGGGTATTCCACTCCGTAGTGTCTGGCAGGTGCCATCCAGATGGACAGGCCGTCATTGCAGTTGGGTAGTCGTAAAGACGACCATAGGTTGCGCAAAGGCTTACACTATCATTATAACACCACGAGTTGCCTGATGTCTTTGTTGGCATATAGTTCAGGTTTTGCGCCATCCACACTTGTGTACCGATGACTACAGTCTTGTAAACTTGTCCATCTCTACAGTCAATTAATTTGTTAGTTCCATAAGTATTAGTACAAGCTCCCGAAGACGAGAGAGCAACACTAGATAATGCAATAGAGGAAGAAATCGTCACAGACGACGATACTGCAATGGAGCTCGTTGCGGATGAAGAACTTATCATCACAGATGAGCCTTGTGATGATGAGCTCATAAAGCTCTGCACAGAAGAAGAGCCTGCGGTCGTGGACGAACCTTGGGATGACGAATTTCCTGAACTCGGATTATTCACAGATGACAAAGCTGACGTGCTTGATTGCGAGTTTTTTGAAGGATCCGATGTTGCAATCGTACAAGATACGAAAGCTGTCGCACATATAATAAGCGGGAAAAAATGCATCCCGATTTGGCTCAAGTATATGGTTTTTCTGATCACGAGTCCCTCTTGGCGTATTGTCTCTATGTGCTCATTATGGCCGCTAAAGGCGTCCATCTCACCAAGAAATATGCAAAATGAGCGTCTTAACGTAAAGTTTGCCACATTTCCCACACATCGCAAGATATTCCACAGCGATTGCTTACTTAGGCGAGTCAAGCACAAATCTTGGATTAAGGTGAAAAGACTCACTGCTTGCTTCTCATTTCTACATTTGCTCTTTTGCCCAATTTGACCCGAGGTCTGCGTGAATCCAGATGGCCCATTGATCATCCAAAGCAACATGGAAATTCTTGTTGAAGTCGACCATCCGCGCTACGAAGAAGCACGCGATGCGATTGCGCCTTTCACCGAGTTGATCAAGAGCCCAGAGCATTTGCATACATACCGCATTTCGCATCTAAGCCTTTGGAATGCTGCATCTACGGGCTTGTTCCCTGCTGATGTGCTTGCGCGCATGGATCAGTTTGGAAAGTATGCTGTGCCACCTGCGGTGACTGCTGAGATCGAAGAATACATGGGTCGCTTCGGGAAACTCAAGCTCTATAAAGACAATGACCGCTTGATTTTAGAAGCCGATGAACCTGCGTTGCTCGTTGAAATTCAGCGCAATAAAGCGATTCAGCCTTACCTGCTCGAAACCGTGAGCCTTACGCGAACCCTTGTGGATCCTCGCATGCGCGGCCATTTAAAGATGGCACTTACCAACGCTTCGTTCCCTGTGCAAGATCTTGCGGGCTACACCGAAGGCGATGTGATGGAAGTTCACATGCGGGAAACTCTTGCGGACACTGGCGAGCCATTTACCTTGCGCAAATATCAAGCGGAAGCCGCACAAGTTTTCTTCGCATCGGGTTCCGAAAAAGGTGGCTCGGGAGTGATCGTTTTGCCGTGTGGATCGGGCAAGACTGTAATTGGAATGGCTGCGATGGCATTAGTGGGTAAGCGGACTTTAGTGCTTACTCCCAACATCACTGCGGCGCGTCAATGGATTCGCGAAGTGGTGCAAAAAACAACCTTGCGCGAAGACCAAGTCAAAGAATATTCGGGCGAGTGTAAAGAGATTGGCGATGTCACTGTCGCGACGTATCAAATCCTCACGCAGCGAAAAGGCAAAGCAAGTGCGAATAGCGGCGAGATGAGTTACTTCAATATTTTCAGCCAGCACAAGTGGGGTCTCATTATTTATGATGAGGTTCATCTTTTGCCTGCACCGGTGTTTCGGATGTCTGCGGAAATGCAAGCCACTCGGCGCTTGGGGCTTACTGCCACCTTGGTTCGCGAGGATGGTAAAGAAACCGAAGTGTTCTCTTTGATTGGTCCTAAGAAGTATGATGTGCCCTGGCGCGTGCTTGAACAACAAGGCTGGATTGCCAAAGCATTCTGCAATGAAATCCGCGTGCCCATGGCTGCCGATCTTAAGATGCAATACGCTGTAGCAGAGATGCGTGATAAAATTCGCATTGCAAGTTGCAACGTAGAGAAGATGGCTGTGCTCAAACAGTTGCTCGCGTTTCATTGTGAAGATACAGATCGCGTGTTGGTGATTGGCCAGTACTTAGAACAGCTCGATCAGTTTGCAAATTTCTTCACCATGCCATTAATCACTGGTAAGACTCCCAACAAAGAGCGCGAGAAACTTTATGGGGAATTCCGTACCGGTGCTATTAAAGCACTCATGGTTTCGAAGGTTGGAAATTTTGCTATCGACTTACCCGATGCAAATGTGCTTGTGCAAATCAGCGGAACCTTTGGAAGCCGCCAAGAAGAAGCTCAGCGTTTAGGTCGTGTGCTTCGTCCCAAGAAAGATGGGCGTCCAGCGCACTTCTATACCTTGGTCACCAAAGATTCTCGTGAGCAAGAATTTGGAATGAACCGTCAGTTGTTCCTTGCCGAACAAGGGTATGCATACCATATTATTCACCATGTTTCTGGTGCAGACTTAGTTCTCGAAAATCCTCCGCAAGCATAGGTATCAAGCATCAGCGATTGCAAACACCTGTCGCCTTAAAAATGCTGATTCAGGCAGTTATATTGGGTGGCTTATTCAGTGGAGTATATGTCTCCGTAATCAAGCAGAGCTTGAACGGAGATATCAGGTGGGGGCATCCGAGCCATCCCTCCGAAGGGCATTCTTTCTTTGTTTTCGTCTGAGATCTCAACATTCAAGCACATATTTCATCACTTCAAAAAAAATCCCGCCTGAATTTCAGACGGGATTTTTTGTTTGGGAGTGTGGAACTTTTAAATCGAGTCATCTGTGTTTACGAGCGCATCGGTGACTGTAGAGTCTTGCAAGCTAATGGCGTTTTCAGCAGAAACCTTCTCGCTTGTGATCGAGCTGCTATCTAATGAGAAACCGGCTGGAGTCTTTTCCGCATAGCCCACGATGGTTGCGTTTTGGCTCAAGAAGATGGGTTGCTTTACCTTTACCAAGAACAGCAAATGCTTCATGCCAACGTCGTTGCCCGCAAGGATGTTGCTTGTGTTGATGGTCAAGTATGTTTCGAGATTTGCAGCCGAGAAGCTAGCTACCGTATGGGTTGGCGATGTGTAGGTCATTGCGGTAAGAGCATTTGCACCTGAGATGGTGTCTAGGCTTTCGTTCTTGTCGATGCTAAAGAACACGAGAGATGCTAGTGCTGAATTGTTCGCCATGGTGTCTTTGAGTATTTCTGCTGCGCGAGCTGCTACAGACTTATCGAGAGAATACTTGGTAAAAAAGTCTGCGCCTACATCTGCTTGATTTGCGAAGGCCACGCGTAGAACGGTTTCGTCCTTGATTGGGTTGGAAACAGCTTGGTATCCATAAACCTTGGGACCAGTAGTCCAGAAGCCATCGCCAGCAAATGTTGGATGTAATGAAACGCCTGACACCAAAATGCGGCCCGCTGGAGTGCGAACCGCGCGAACGCGAATCACATTAGGATCATCTGTAGAATTCAGCTGAGTCTTTGGCTTGGTAATCCACAATACCATGCGAGCACCGAGTAAGCCTTCGTTGAAATTATTGAAGCGCAGCAAGAATGCTGTTGAGTCCGTTGTTTCTGTGTGATAGTAGCATGATCCGCGATATTGCTCGCGACCATTACGCGCGTATTGCAGATGGAGCACCACTACGCTGTCTTTCTTCATAGTGAGCCAGAAAAACTTAAGACTTTCACCGAGCACCGTTGTGTCGCGTGAAGCAAGACGTACGTCGTAACCATTCCAAACGCCCGAGAATGAATCGGGTGGATTCATGGCTGTAAACTTCTCGATCAAAACGCGCACACTATCCTTAACAGCATCTGCGATGTGAATGTATACAGGCACAAGCTTGTAGGCCTCTAGGCCTTGCGAATCAAGGTTTGTGTCTGTTGCTGTTGTTTCTGCGGCTTTTGCCAAGCTTGTAGTACTTGCTACTTGAATGCTTGGATTTGAATTGGCCACGCTCGAAGGCAAATCAAACATCCCTGCAGTTACACCCTTGAGCGATGCTGTGCTAGAAGTTTGAGAGCCAGTCACATTGTTTTGACTGCATGCTCCAAGCAGAAGGGTCGCTGGGAGAATGAGGGCGATGATCTTGCGATTCATAGAGAACTCCTTGTGAGTGATTTGCTTATTTCTGTTCATAAGATATTCATATTTCTGTCTCAATAAATCATAAATCTCATTATAGGATAACAACAAAAGGCATTAAAATGCTGTAATATGCTTTAAATTACTAGATTACTTGGCTGAATAGGTGAGTAATGTTGTTCTGTGTATTTTAAATATTGGATAACATAGTGGGCTGTTTAACTACAGATTTCGTTATCTTAAAAAGAAATTATCGATTTATTATTGAATCTCTAAGAATTTTTGTCCGATATCGAAAATTCAATAATATCTAGTACAGATAAGGGAAATTCCTATATAAACTTTACAACGGCCAAAATATTTGCATTAATTATGTTATCTAATTACTAATAGCAAAGGACTTGTCCCAGAAATGAGAGTAAATTCAGCTTATGGACACCGACATTTATCAATACGATGACTTTCGCCAATACCTGCGTGACACCTTTGAAGTGCGTAAAAAAGCAGACCATACTTTTACGCATAGGCGCTTTGCAGAGCTTGCAGGAGTAAGGAACCCAGGCACACTATTGCATATTATTCAAGGCAAACGCGCGTTGAGTGAAAAGGTGCAAGAAGCCTGCATTAAGGTGTTTGGCCTTAAGAACACCCAGGCTGAATTCTTTCGCTTACTTGTCGATTATAAGCAAGGCAAAGCCGAAGACCAAGCGGAAATATTTCGTGAATTGCAAAACCGCCGTTCGCATTCTTCCTTTGTGCGCCTTAACTCCGCACAGGTTCGCTACTACGAAGATACCGCTTACCCTTTGGTTCTTTCGGCGGTGGAAGTCTTGAAATTTAGTGGCGATTACGAAGAACTCGCAGCGTTCTTTCGCCCACCCATTCCCATGGTTAAGGTCAAAAAATGCGTGCGCGATTTGTGTGAGTGGGGCTTACTGCGCCAAGGATCTAGCGGTGTATACCATGTTGTTTCGCGCTTTATTGAGCCTCCCGAAACACTCAAAGACCCAGTGCGCTTTATGAATAAAGAATGGATTTCACAAGCTGCTGAAGCCTTGCTGAAAATTCCCGCGAAAGAGCGCCACATAAGCACCGCTATTCTCGCGGTATCCGAAGCGACACGGCAAAAGATATTGGATAGAATTGAAACTGCACGTCGCGATATTTTTGCACTTGCTGCTGCCGACTCTACTGCTGAAACCGTGATGCAGTTTAGCGTTCAACTTTTTCCTAAGTCCAAGACTCAGAGGAAAGCATGAAAAAATTATTTGCATACTCCGCAACCCTTGTCGCTCTGGCGATTCTAGCCGCATGCTCCCCAAACAAGCAAGCGGGTGTACAAGATTTTCCCAACACGCTGCAAGCAAGTACTCAAGCTGCTTTGTTTGACCTACCTACGAGCGCACAGGCTGCAACCCCCACCGTTCAAGCGAATGTCGGTGCAGCAAGCTTGGCAAAGATTGTTGCAACTACCACAAATGCAGATTTAGGTAAAGCCTACGACGCATACCTTGTTGTGCCTGTGTACATTCATATTGCTAATGAAGCGAAGAAGAGTCTGCAAGCGCTCATAGCAAAACTTGCTTCCGAAAATTTGCCTGCACATTGGCAAGGACAAGTAGATAGTTTGTATGTAAAGACCCTTCAAGTCGATTCGACTTTAGATGGCAAAGCTGCAACCTATTTTAGTTTGGTTGGTACACGTAACGATACTATTCGCATTGAACTTGCTTTCTTTAGAACAGATTCCACCTCATTGCGTGGTCGCTTTTTCTTGAGTGATCCAAGTAACCACAACGCTCGCATTCGCATTGATTACAACTCCATTGGCACTAGCGGTGATCAAGATATGACCGTGCTGTTCAAGCGCGATTCAACAGGGCTTGATAAAGTCAGTGACCCCACTCTTATAAGGCTTCACGCTATTAAGCATACCACTGGCCGCATTGTGATTACCGGAGCTTCTTACCATCCAACCTTTGCGGATTCGTTCTGGGGCAATGGCCCGAAGGTGTATGGATTTCAAGTGGTGAGTAGTGATACAGCCAATCAAAGTGTGTTGCATGTGGCCTTTGCTAATGCAGATTCCGTGGGTGCAAACTTCTATACGGATCATGCTTTGAATTTAGGTGTGCTAAAAATGACTACTCTGAAGCTGCGTCAAAATATGCGTGATAGTGCTTCGTGGCTTAAGGCAATAAACTTCTGCCTCGATTCAAGTCTTTCCATAAAAGAAGCATTAACTGCGCCTCACTCGAAAAATCTGTACTTCTACACCACCACAAAGACTCCTGATGATTTTACCGAAGCCGATCTTGAGCGCTATTTGGATTTGAATAAGTCTGAGATATTGAGTGGCGCAGGTTCACTTACTTCTATGCGCGGCTTGTACTACCTCATCAAGATCAAGCAGCCTTTGTATTTGCAAGCGAACGCGACGTTAGTGGGTTGGGGAGACACCATTCCTGCAGGCTTTACGCTACCTGCAACTGCCATTACAGATGAAGGAATTGCAGACGAGATTCCCGCTTCGCTTGCGACGATGGATGCAATTCCAAACTGAGGGATAGAAAGTCAAAGGCCAAAATTTTGCGCGAACAATTCTTGCAAAGCATCCAAGACTTGTTCCGCATCTTCGCCTTCTGCAATGACGGTAACGACGGTAGAATGAGTAACCTCTAAGGCTAGAATCTCCATAACATTTCTTGCGTCTGCGCTATGCTCTGCAACCTCAAGGCGTACCTCGGAAACAAAGCTTGCAGAAATTTCCGCAATAGCAACCGAAGGCCGCACATGAATTCCGTGCGCGTGATCAACGGTGAGTTTGCGTTCCATATCAGTTCTAGTGTTGGGTTGGTGCGTTCGTTGCTGGTGTTGTGGCCGTGGTGCGCGCAGCGCTTGTGTAGTTGTTTTCATGCATGATTTGCACAAACTTAATGCCAAGTAAAATCACGATCAGCACCAAGTAGATACGCAGGCTGAATAACGCGATTTTGACGGTACGAGTAGACTTAATGCGTGCCATATTTAAGCCCTTGGACGGACGGTGAGTCCCTTCATGACGTCGTTATAGTGCACCACGCCTAGCATGTGTTCGCTTTCATCGACAACGGGCACCATGCGGAAATGATATTTGGCAAAAATCTCGGTCAGGTCTTCACGTTGATCCACCGTCATCACTGATACTACAGGCGAAGCAGAAATTTCGCTGAGCAAAGTGTGAGGAGCTGCCAGCACTAGTTCACGTAAATCCACCACACCCAAAAGCAAATTGTCTTTACCGGTGGTATACAAGTATGAAATGTCAGAAGCGCTAAAAGTATTGTTATGTAAAATCACCAACGCTTCACTTACCGAGGTCTCTGGAGATAATGCGACGTAAGTCTGCGTAAGCAAGGCGCCCACCGGGGCTTCGTGTTCTTCAAGCAAAGCATGCACGCGTTTGGACTTTTCTTGCGGCATAGTCGTAGACAGCTTTTCGACCAAGTCATGCGGAAGAGCGCTGAATAAATCTACCACTTGCGGAACAGACATTTCTTCAAGAATCGCACCTGCGCGTTCGTGGCGCAAGTCTTCAATCAATTGGCGTTGTGCGCGAGGTTCTGCGTCTGCAAGTACTTCGGCTGCTGTCTCTGCGGTAAGCGCTGCAAAGACTGCCTCTTGTTCTTTACCGGAAAGTTCTTCAAGCGCATCAGCCAAATCTTCTACAGGCAAATCTTTGATATTGCTATGCGTAACTGAAAGAGTAACAGTGTCGCTCTTAGAGCCAACATCTTCGGTAGAGAGTGGCTGCACATAGCGCCAAGAAATCAAATTGTCTTTTACCAAATGAAAGCGTGCTAAGCCCCAGCGGCGCAAAAATCCGTTGAAAGAAATATCGACATGCACAATCAACATTCGCCCGTTAGCAGTCAGCAAATGCACATCGTTCACCACTTCAACGCTACGGCCATCAAGGTCTAGGATGGTGCGACCCATCAAATGATCGCTCACCAAAATCCAACCGGGCTGATCGTCAAAGCGTGGATAGCGACTGCCATCAGGGCGTGCTTGAATGAACACCGCATCATCATCGATCTTGATCACATTTTCCCAAGGCACAAATTGATCGGGATACCCGCCGCCTGTGGACACAATAATGCCAACGGCTTCTGGGTAAGGTTCACCGAGTTTGCACACAAGTTCCACCAGCTTGCCAGCCTTATTCTGAAAGCTTCCGCTGACCACGCGACGCTTGTGCAGATCAGCATAGAAAATGAGTTGCGGCACAGGAACATGGCGTGTATCTGTTCCGAGATGATTTTGCTCTTTCATGGAACCTCCTACGATCAGTGGCTGAACAAGCTAGGGAACAGCACTGAAACACCAAACATCGTAGACATAATGATCACAAAAATTGCGATAGACCAGTTAGCGATATTCTGTGTGCGAGTGTTCGTGTACTCGCCCATTAAATCTTTATCGTTCAAGAGCAAGATCAAGAACACTAAGGCCGCAGGCAATAGCGTTACGGCAACCACTTGCACAAACATCGTAATCGCAATCAATGGCGCATTAGGAATTAAAACGATTGCACCTGCACTCAACAAGGTCATCAAATAAATCACGTAGAACCAAGGGGCTTCGCGCACAGTCTTGTTCAACGAATGTGCCCAGCCAAAAATTTCACCCACGGCCCAAGAAGAGGAAAGCGAAATACAAAGCGCACCTAAGAAACCCGCATCGAAAAGTCCAATGGCAAACAAGCGACGTGCCCAATCCCCATGACCATTAGGCATAAGTGGCGATAGGGCTTCTGCGGTTTGACGAGCGTCTTCCACATGAATGGGTGGGTTGTGATAAAAGAGTGCAGCACTTGTGGCGATGATAATGAACGCAGCAATCACACCTGTAAGCATGGAGCCTACAAAAGTATCGATTTTTCCGAAAGCAATGTCTTTGACTGTGGTGCCTTTATCGACAACGGCGCTCTGCTGAAAAAAGATTTGCCAAGGTGTAATGGTGGTTCCAATGTTCGCCATGACGATAAAGATGAGGCTCGTGGTGAATCCACCTGGAAACACCGGATGATAAAAGCCTTCAAGCACTTTGCCCCAACCTGGAGAGGTCGGTAACTCCATAGCCCATAAGGCTGCGGGGATGTATACAAGATTAAATAAGCAGAAGGCTAGCGTGATCTTTTCGAAGGTCCAATAACGTCCGCTCATCACAATCGCCATGAGGATTGCTGTGACTGCAAGGAAAGTGATCCAAGGTGGAATGCCAAACATGCTCATGGCGGCCATCATACCGATGTATTCGGTGACGAGGGTAAGCCAGTTGATTACCGCAAGATCAAAAACAGAGAACCAGCCCCAAAACTTTCCAAAGCCATCGAAGATTGCCTCGGCATGACCGCGCTTCGTTACTGCACCTAAGCGTACCGTCATCTCTTGAACAAAATACGCCATGGGAACAAGAATGAAAAAAATCCATAGAAGATTGAATCCGTAGAGCGAGCCCGTCACGGAATAGGTCGAAATGCCACCGGCATCGTTATCCGCAATCATGGTAATGAGCCCTGGCCCGAGGGCGGCAAGGATCAAAAGTAAGCGATTCTTAAATCGCCTGATGCGGTGGAAGGTCTTGCTGATCCAGTACATAAGTACCGCCTGGATTGAGCGTGAATAAGAATGGAGTTGAGCATGTCAAAGATAAAAAGCGACTTTCAAGATCACACCCCGACCCCGCGAAATAACCAAAAACACACACTTGCATTTCGAGAATATTTCTGGCCTCAAAAAGGTCTACATTTGGCACATGGACAATGCCCGCCTTACTGAGCTTGAGATTCGCAGCGAGTACCAAGACCAAACTATTGGCCAACTGAATGATGTAGTGATCCATCTCCGCAACGAAATAGATACCTTGCGTGCAGAACTCGACAAGCTTCGTAACAAGCTTGAAGATGGCAATCACAGCTACGGCCCCGCCAACGAGAAACCTCCGCACTATTAACGCCTCAACAGCGATTGCTATAAGTCGCAACAAAGAAGCGTAATGTCATCAGCAATGGGCGTCGAACCTACATGTGCTGCAAGGTCTTCCAACAAGTTATTAATTACTTCGTTAGCCGTTTCTCTACGGCTTATAGAGAGTAAGCTCGCTAAGCGGTCCAGTCCAAATTGTGTTGCCGTGCTATTTTCTGCTTCGATGATTCCATCTGTATAGAGAAGCAGTCGCTGATCGTTGAGAATACTCGTTTCCATGTCGGTGCACTTGATTTCATCGAACATTCCTAAAAATAAGCCACGACTTTTAAGTTCTGTTACTTGCCCTGAGGTTTGATCGAGAAGAAGGATCGGCGGATGCCCCGCATTTGTCCAACGTAATACATGTGTATCGCGCTCCCATATGGCATAGAACACGGTCACAAACATATCCGTATTTACATCGCGCATAAAAATTTCGTTAATACGGCGCAAGGTTTCCGAAGGGCTCTTGGATACTGGGGCTAGTTGTTTAAGCATTGTTTTGAACATCGACATCACGAGAGCTGCACTGACGCCATGACCCGAAACATCTGCAATCACAACATCTAAGCGGTTTTCGCTTACTTCAAAGCAATCGTAATAGTCGCCGCCAATCTCGATATGTGCTGCATAATGAGCCGCAACTCCACGAAGATTTTCGGGGAATTTCGCAGGCAAAAGTTTGCTCTGAATTTCTTTGGCGCGTTCAAGATCCTTGCGAATACGGCGGTTAGCGCCTTCTAGTGCATCGTTGGTTTGGGATAATAACCCGTTTTTGTCTTGCAAGATATCGTACATCTGAAAATTTTCGATCACGAGACCAGCTTGTAGCATGATTGAGGTGATCACGGAAACATCATCACCGGTAATCATTTGGCGGCCTGTCAAATCAAGCCAAAGCACCCCAATGCACTTGAATTGAGGGCACTTCACACAGGCTTTGCGTTTGTCATCTTCGGAGCGGGTGCTGGTAAAAAGCGCGGAACCTTCAGTAGCCCAACAGATGGTTCCTGGCTGTTCAAAGCATGGACAGGCGTTGCAACCGCATTTGCGAGTTTCCCAGCAGTTGCCTGTAATTCGCCCTACCATGGGAAAAACAGCGTATTGGGTGGATCCTAGGGTCGAAAAAGGGTCGTCTTCGGGCACTAAATCTACGATCACATGGCGGTTGCGAAAGATTGCGTCGGCGTATTCACCTGCGATAAACTCTAAGCCAAAGCGCACCTTTTCTAAGTCTTGCGATTCAAGGCCAACGCCTCCCATCGCTTTAAGTTGGAACAATTCGGGGTCAATGCTAAATAGGGCCGTTCGTTTAAACCCAAGCATTTCTTGGAAGCCTAAGCCCATCGTCTGCACTACTGCGGGTAAGCTGGTTGCCGATGCGACCACTCGGCCAATTTCACTTGAAATCGCAAAAGAAGCAAGTTGCCTACGAAGAATCTCTTCGAGGTTTAGGTTGGGAAACTCATTGTCCGTTTCGCCCATGAACGCATACCTTTGAGGCAGCAAAGCGGGATAGCAAAGCCGTCATGGATCATTCTCTGAATTTTCGAGCGAATTTTCTATGTTTGTCTTCCAATTTATCCAACAGCGGGTTTACCATGGCAGACAATCAAAACATTCCTAACCAATCGGCTGGCGCATCAATTCACGATGAGCTCGAAGCGCGTTTTCATTGGCTGCGTCAAGAGTTTCTTCCCAAGCATGGCGCAAAACTCATTGCAGTCGTTGTTGTCGTTGTCGCGGTAATCATTGGCATTGCTCAATTCCAGAGCAAATCCAAGGCAAGTGAACTTGCTCTCAATGAAGACCTTGGTAAGGCTTTTAACTACCTCTACGAAGGCAAGTCCGACTCAGCAACCTCTGCGCTCGAAGCCTTTCTGGCAAAGCCTGGTTCCTCGGATCAACAACAGGCAAAGGCAGCTCTTTTGCTCGGGAACCTCCAGTTCCAGCATGGCAACCTCGATGGTGCTGAACAATCCTTTGCCCGCGCAAAGGCGAAGGCCGGTGACATTATGCTGATCAAAAGCGGTGCAGAGCATGGTCTTGCAACTCTCGCCATCGAGAAGAAAGATTACTCTAAGGCTGCTGATTTGCTTGAATCATTCATCAAGACTTACGGTCAACGCACCGGCAATCTTAAGGATCGCTATGCAAAAACCGAAGCTGCCGATGAAATCACCACCGTTCCCGATGCGATGTGGAAGCTGACGCTCGTTTATAGCGAACTACAGAAGCCAGATCTCGCTAAGGCCACTGCCGACAAGCTTGTGAAGATCTATGGTGCCTCACGCCAAGCTGTGCAAGCTCGCAAGTTTCTCGCAACGATCTAAATCTTTTTGCTAAAAGAAAAGGCCCCGCCATTGGCGAGGTCTTTTTTTGATGACATTGATTGTCGATTATTTCATCAGCGAGAAGGTATCAAATACAACCCACCGAGCTCCTGAACCGCCAGGATTTCCGTAGTATTGGCAGAATGCTTCGTAATCGTTGTAAGTTGTGTTGTAGTTGTATATAACAGCAAGAGAGCCTGCATTAGTGGAATTACAAGTGGGAAGCGATGCTTTATCTACGGCTTTCAATTGCAGAACCCTCGATAAAGAAACTGACGTTGGGCTAATCGTAATCGTATTTGTATCGGTTGCATTCGCAGTTGCAGCTGTAAGTCCAACGGCTGCGCTCTTCAACGTTACAGCGCCGTTACTGATAAGAGCAGAGGCATCATAGCCAGAAGAAGGTGAAGAAGCGAAAGACCGGACTCCCGTTCCACTGTTTCCGCGAACGAGCAAGCTATCTCCCGAGAATTTGCCACTACCAGAACTAGCTGTGCCGAGTGCAATCTGATAGGTAGTCACTCGTAGATTCGACCCGCCGCTGCCACCAGGAGTACCATAACCGGAATACAACGAAATGGTATCGCCGCCATCCATTTTGATGCTACTTGCATTTGGGTATTGGCCTGAGCCAGATGCATTCATATGAAAATGCGGTTGTGTGTTGAACTCGGTGTTTGGCGCAAATTGCACTTTAGTTGCGCTGAAGCCGATACTGTCGGAGTTTGTGGACTGCAATGGCAAAGCGGAAGATAACGAAAGTGTTGAGCCTGTGGGGGTCAAAGTCAGACCAGACCCAGCAGCTAATGTTGCCGCACCTGTAAGGCCATTTAGGCTTGTAACAGCAAGGCCTGTAGCAAGACCGTTTGCAAGCAAGGCAACCGACGAAGTATCTGCCTTGATTGCATGGGCAGCACTGCTAGCACTATCCGAAGCTTGTGCATGCATTGCGTGGGGCGCAGAGCTTAAAGGAATGCGTATTGCCGCTTTAACGTCATTCACACTAACATCGAGCCAATATTGCTTTGTCATCGCAGGTAGATTCGTGAGCTGAACAGCATAGTAGCCATTGCTTAAGACAACGCTGTCATTAAAGACTTGGCTACATGAACCACTCTATCGCACAAGCTAACCACCAAACCTTGCTTGCCTGTGGTCGGTACGCCATCTTGTGCAAGCTGTCCTTGGAACAACATCGTTTGTGGAATCTGTGCTGAGACTGCAAAAGCAAATGCCACGAAAATTTTTAGTGCTAATTTCATGAATCAGAATCCTTGCTTTACTTGGCTACGCTTGGGGTGAAGCGATACGTCTTCTGAACATTGCCAACTGTGACAACAAAAACCATGGGAGTTGTGCCGACGAGAGCAAGTGACATGGTGAATTGTGATGCGCCAGCATGCAGGTTTTGTGTCCAAGTTGCACCCACTTGCTTTCCATCTACAGTCAATAGTTTAACGGTCGCTTGAGTTTCTGCGCTCACATTAAATTGCAAAGAAGCATCGCTTGCATGGAACGAAACTTTGATTCCATTGGTGTTAGGCTGTGCAACAGGCGTTGCTTGCGTCGTTTGCGGTACAGCCATTTCAACCCAAAAACCCTGTAGAATTCCCTGTGAACCAATCACTTTCTGTGTATCTGCATAAGCTTGGCCAGCAACCATAGTCAATTGACCCGTGCTTCCCACACCAACAGTGCCACCCGCACCACCAATCGCATAGTTATCCACAGTTACGCCTGTTGTGGCTGCAATTGCGAAGCCTGCTAGCGCCATATTCAAAATCATGAGTGTACGCATTGTCTCTCCTTTTAGTTTGAGCGAAGGTAAATATTTGCGCCTTGATGGAACGGATTTTGTCGATCCTGCGTCTATCCATGTATGCTCGCTCACAAACACCTTAGACCATTAGCCTTACGCCTTATTGAACCTATCTCTAGCGCGAATCCGTGTGGAGACACAAACAAGAATTCATCGGAAATTGCCGCAGCAAAAAACGAGGTTGCAAAAGGATCTAACCGAGATTTGCAGACACTGAAATCTGCATGCGAGGCGGTTCTTTACACACAAACTAAAGACATTTCTGTTTTTGGATTTCTAATGCTTGCACTGGCTCCGCTTGAAGGAGTTGGTGCTGTCTGTGATTGCATTTCTGCGCTTTGCATTCTTTGCGTACAATATTGGGATGCTATTTACCCGCAGCGCACGCAAGCTCGCTTGAACGCAATCCGCTGGCTCAATGAAGAAAAGCTTCTCGGCACCTTGCTGGGCATATCGGCAATAGACTCAGATAATGAAGCCGTACGGACTGCGCTAAGTTCCCTCGAAGATTTGAATTCACTTCTCGCGACCCATTATCCCGACAATCCGCCCTCGCTCAAGGGTCTTCAACAAATCTTGCAAAAATGGAGTGTGCCGATAATATCCGTACAACCGCTAGGCCCTGATTTACCTAGCGCAGCAGCCGCACACAATCCGGTCATAGCGACCACTCCGCTTATCGCAGCCCCTCCTCAAAACGTTGCACTTACCAGCAAAGCTGACGCGCAGAAATATTGGCAGATGCTTGCACTGTATTATTTACAACAAGAACCTCAGAGCGTGGTGGGCTATAAACTTTTACGCATGCTTCGTTGGCAAGGCGTTATTGCTAAGCCAAAATTGGAAAATGGTTGCACACTCCTTGCGGCACCTAACCGCGCAAGAGTCCAGTACTTTGCAGGACTTGTGGATGCAATGAATTGGGATGAACTTTTAGCAAAATCAGAAACTGCATTTACCGAGGTTGGATTGCAATTCTGGTTTGACCTGCAGTATTGGGTATGCCTTGCTCTGCATGGGAAAGCGGGTGACTATGTGTTGTGTGCCAAGGTAATTGAATACGAAATCACACAATTGCTAGAACGTGTTCCAGACCTTGCTGCACTTATGTTTAAAGACAATACACCTTTTGCAAATCCAGAAACGCTTGCATGGATAAGTCGTCTCAAAAGTGCAATCAATTCAACCGAAAAAACAAGTGCGTCAGAAACGAAAACTAACAACACAAGCCAATTGAGCGCAGACTTACAGCAAGCAGAGAAACTCGTTGCAGCCCACAAACTCGATGAAGCCATGGCACTTTTAGAATCAGGCCTTGTTGGCTGTCCTTTGCGCGAACAATGGGAACGGAAAATAGCCATCGCACGTCTATGCTCATTACACAAGCAAGCTCTCGTTGCGGAACACATTCTTGCGGATCTTTGTGCAGCATCGCAAGCGATGCCGTTAGAGCAATGGGTTCCTGCGTTCATGGTTGATCTTCTCGAGTTACGTGTTAAGAATTTGAATGCATTGAACAGGAGTAAAGAATTTTCAGATAAAGCAGAAACGCTACTGACACTAAGGAATACGTATGCGTGGCTGGCAAAATTATCGCCGCGCATTGCTGCCAATATTTCACTTCTTCCTTGAGGAATTATGTCTAAAAACAGTTTTCAAAACGAGATTCCACCAGCGCGTGTGAACATTCAATTAAGCGTGGAAAAAGGCAACGCACAAAAGAAGCGCGAGCTCCCACTCAAGCTTCTCATCTTGGGTGATTTCACTGCTCGCAAAGATGCAACGCGCATTGTGGATCGCGAGAAAATAAACATCAATAAAGAGAACTTCGACCAAGTGATGAAGTCGCTCCATTTGGAAATGAATGCTACTGTACCGAACAAGCTGAACCCAGATACGCCAAGCCTTGCTGTGCACTTGCAATTCGATAGCATGAAATGTTTTACCCCTTTTGAAGTTGCCAAGCAGGTGCCCGAAATAAGTCGGCTTATTGCTGCACGAAACTTAATCAAAGACCTTGGTTCGAACCTGCTCGACAATCGAGAGTTTCGCAAGCGTATGGAAACTTTACTCAAAGATCAAGATGCTGCGCGTGCGGTACTTAGCGAACTCGATCAAGTGGCCCCCCAAATTTAATCGTGAGGATTTATGTCAGAACAAAATTTGCAAACGCTTTATGCAACCATGAATCTTACTCTTCCTTCGCGCAGCGTAGATCTCGCGGTTTATCAAGATGCGAGCTCTTTGATGGAGCACCCCACCAACGAACGTATGGGTGCGGCACTGCGTGTATTTATTGAGAGCATGCTTCAGTCTACACAAAGCTTCGATAAAATTGATAAGTCCGTGATCGATGCACATGTTGCTTTTATCGATCAAAAAATTTCTGCGCAACTCGATGAAATTTTTCATAACGAAGCCCTTAAGAACCTAGAGTCTGCATGGCTTTCATTGCTTTTTGTGGTGAACCATACTGACTTTCGCAAGAACGTTAAAATCGAGTTTTTGAATGCCGCAAAGCTCGATCTCGAAGAAGATTTCGAAGACTCTCCCGAGATTATTCAATCGGGCTTGTATAAGCATGTGTATATGGATGAGTACGATACCCCCGGTGGTGAGCCCTATGCAACGCTCATTTCCAATTTCGAGTTTTCGAGTAGCCCAAGCGACATCGCATTTTTAACCGAACTTTCGCATGTGGCTGCATCTGCACACTGTCCATTCATTGGCGCTGTGGGTCCGCGCTTCTTTGGCAAGGAAACTGTTCACGATTTACCGCGCATCGAAGACTTAGAAAACTACATGGATCGCGCCGAATACATTAAATGGCGCTCGTTCCGAAATTCCGAAGATGCTCGCTATGTGGGCCTAACTTTGCCGCGCTTTTTACTGCGCTTGCCCTATGGAGAAAACACAAATCCTGTGCGCGAATTCAATTATCGCGAAGAGGTTACCGGCAAAGAACACAGCAAATACCTATGGGGAAACGCGAGCTTTGCTTTTGCTGCAAACATGGTGCGCTCCTTTATCGATAACGGTTGGTGCGTGCAAATTCGAGGCCCCGAAGCGGGGGGTAAGGTGGAGCACTTACCCATTCATACCTTTGATGTTGGAAAGGGCTCTGAGATCAAAATCCCTACGGAAATATTAATTCCCGAAACGCGTGAATTTGAATTTGCGAACCAAGGATTCATTCCCCTAAGCTTTTATAAGAATCGCGATTATGCTTGCTTCTTTTCTGCAGCCTCTACGCAAAAGCCTGCCGAATACGATGATCCACAAGCGACTGCGAATTGTCGTATCAATGCTCGGCTACCATACTTGTACTTGACTTCGCGGCTTGCTCATTATTTGAAGGTATTGCAGCGCGAAAATATTGGTGCCACCAAAAGTGCAGATGTGTTATCGCAAGAACTTAATGCGTGGCTAAAAACTTTAGTCACCCAAATGAAAAATCCCGATGCGGAACTTGCAGCCACTCACCCACTTGCCTATGGCGAAGTGAAAATCGAAGAGAATCCCGAAAACCCAGGATTTTTCAAGGTGAGTTTATGTGTAATCCCACACTTTCAAGTCGAAGGATTCAATGTGAATTTATCGCTGGTCTCCAAATTGCCTCAAGCAAAGAAGTGACGATTTACTTGTCAAGATTCGAATCACACAACCATTCTTATCACCATTCACAAAGGATTTTAAATGGCGATTCCCGCATACATGTTCATCGACTCCATCCCAGGTTCTGTAAGCGTTGCCGGGCGCGTAGATAGTATTGAAATACTCGAATTTAACCACCGCGTATACTTGCCCACTGATCGCGACGATGGCTCCATTACGGGCACGCGTAAGCACGACGATTTAATCATCCACAAGTCTTATGATAAGTCTAGCCCACTGTTGTACAAGAAAGTTTGCACCGGTGAAACCATTGCGAAGATCAAAATTCAATGGTTTGATATTACGCACCAAGGCGAAGAAAAGGCGTACTTCGAGCATACGTTGCAGGGTTGCAAAATCGCTTCTGTGCGCAGCTATATGCACAATGTGAAAGACAAGTCCAAGGAGCAATACGTACACATGGAAGAGGTGATGATTCGTTATGCAAAAATGACGTGGAACTACTTGGATGGCAACTTGCAGCACACCGATGAATGGAATTCGCGCTAGCTTGTAAAAGATCAATCTCAATTTTTACATTTCGCAATCAAAATCGAGGAGAAATGATGAGAACAGAATTTTTAGCAACCATAGCGGCACTTACAACACTGGTTGGTTCGTCCCATAGCATCGATAAGAGAAATAACGATTACTACTTCCGCATCATGAGCAATAGCACAACGCAAACATGCCCAACTGCAGGTGCAACTCCTATTGGCTTCCAAAAAGCCTACATTGTTTATCACTTGAGTTCGCTCTAAGCAAGTTGTCTTGACTATGGTAAGCCACCTCACTTTTGGGGTGGCTTTTTTCGAAGGTGTTTATGTCTGTTCAAAGTAAAGTATCTCCTTGGCAAGCGTTTCTCCTTTCAGGAGTGCTCGCATTACTCGCGTTCCTTCCTTCGATTTTGCAGAACGGAGTATTCTTAGCCCGAGACGATTTTTTTAATCAGCAAATTCCATTCATTTTTCAGTGTAAGCGACTGTTGTTGGCGCATGGCTTGTATCAATGGGATTGGACTAGTTTCTTGGGCGGCGACTTTTTATCGTCATATTCATTTTACGGATTAGGTAGTCCGTTCTTTTGGATGCTATTGCCATTGCCAAACAGCACAATGTTATGGGGCATAACCATTGCTGCAATTCTTAAGCACGCAGTTGCTGGGCTAGGTGCATTCTTATTCTTTCGTCCATTTGTCAATAATGAACGCTATGCGCTGTTTGGATCCATTCTCTATGTTTTTTCGGGGTTCACAATTGTCAATGTGGATTTCAATCACTTTACCGACGTAATCGCTCTATTTCCCTTTTTACTGTGGCAAATTGAAAAAGTCGCAGCTCGAAATTCACGCCCAGGAATACTAGCTCTAGTGACGTTTTTAAATGTAATGACCAATTACTATTTCTTTATTTGCTCACTGATCTTCATCATTCTTTATCTGTATATGCGGTCGGTTCAATGGAAGATAATTCTTCATTTAGCGATCGAAATCGTTGCCGGTATTCTTCTTGCAGGCTTTATGCTTGTGCCCGTAGCGATGGCAACGCTTGATTCACCACGAGTACTTGATCACAATATATTCGTGCAGATCTTTAAGCCTCTATTTCCTTCCAATTATTTGGAGCGAATTCGAGTGCTGCTCATGCCGATTGAAAGCCACATAGCTCACCCCTTCATTCCGAAAACATATTCTTGGAAATCTACCGCGGCATTTTTACCGATGGTTGGATTTGTTTACACATTCACCTTTCTTAGGTTATATCGCAAGCACTGGTTAACAAAGCTGATCTGGTTGTTATTGCTTGCATCATTTGTACCACCTCTCACAGGGATTTTCTCTTTGGGCACGAATCCCGACTACACGCGCTGGTGGTATGCTCTCGTGTTGATGATGGTCCTCGCGACAATTCTTCTGCTAGACCAGAAACATGAATCGTTGCCTGCACTTGCTGTGGTCAATGCAAAAATAATTTTCATTGCTGCTGCGCTATTGACTGTTCCATTTAGTGTATTCAACGTACTCTTTCTCTCAAAAGCACTTTCTCTTGGACCGCTTCAGTCTGTTGTAC